>Ga0187782_10000046_pt1 | contig 66097 bp, 53 predicted proteins | sample 0715_SJ02_MP15_2_FD_132454 | JGI IMG/M metagenome (GOLD analysis project Ga0187782, IMG submission 132454) | Tropical peat soil microbial communities from peatlands in Department of Meta, Colombia - 0715_SJ02_MP15_20_MG | ecosystem: Environmental > Terrestrial > Soil > Wetlands > Peat | place... | reverse complement strand
GGCCACATGTGGCCTTCGTCGAGGCTCGCGGCGTCGTTGAATCCGAGCGTCATGTACCGCTCTTTGAACTTCGCCCCATCGCGGAAGAAGCAGACAACCTCGCCCCCCTTGGCATACGCGGGCATACCGTACCATGTCTTCGGCGAGAGGGTCGGCGCGCTCGCCTTGATGACCGCATGAAGCCGCTCGCCCATAGCCCGATACGGCTCAGGCATCGCGGCAATCTTCGCAAGCACATCGCGTTCTCCGTCTCCGGTACCAGCACGCGCGCGCGCCCTCAACTCCTTGGCTCGCTCCCGCATCGCGGCGCGTTCCTCATCGGTGAATCGTCCGGCAGGCTTCTTAGTCGGCATATCGAGCCCTTCGGCGCGCCACGCTACTTAACCATGCGCCTCGCGGAAAGGGTGCCCTTCGAACGGCATCTGCAGTTGGCGCGGGGAAGTCGAGGTTTCACGATGGCTCAGTTGCAGCCGTCCCTGCGTGGGTTGGCTTGAGCCCTCGATCAAATCCCAAAGTAGTGCGTTCCGCATGAGAGTGCGGGAAATTGCGCTCGCACTCGGCCATTCGAACGCCGGCCTCGAGTGGGAAGCGACCTCCCGCGAATACGCGGGCGAGCGCCATTAGCTCAACTTCGGAGGCGCTTCCTTCGAGAGGGTGGTTCTACCATCTATCAAACCCCTCGGACCGAGGGGGCTTCGCCGGACTACTCGTCTCGGCGGTTGGAGTTGCGGCTCAAGATGGCAAAAAGGATCAGGACGGTGACCAGTACGACCACGAACAGCAGGCTGAGGACGTTCGCGAAGGGCGTGCCTTGGGCACGCACGGCCTCGTAAATTATCATGAGAGCGACGATTGCGAACCCTACCGCAACGATGTACCGGGCGATCGAAGCCCGCTGAGGCCGGTCGGTTCGAGTCTCCTCCACGCCGAAAAACCCCCGCGGGTTGGGAATCCGTCTTCTCGTATATGCGAATACGCCGTTTTTCGAGGCTTCGCCCGGGCTGGAGCCTCCTACGGATCCATCTACCGACCCGTGAACTTCGGAGCGCGCTTCTCGAAGAAGGCTCGAAGGCCCTCCTTGTAATCCTCACTGTCGTAGATCTGCCGGCGGATCGACTGGAGTCGCTCGTAGGTGCCGGCACCGAGGGGGCGCGCCGCCGCGAGTTCCCGCAGCTCCTGCTTGAGCAGGGAGATCACGAGAGGAGAGTTCCGTCGGATGTCGGCGGCGATCTCGGCCAGGGCCGAGTCGAGTTCCTCGGCGGGGACCACGCGATTCACGACCCCGGCGGCCATCGCCCGGACCGCCGGGACGGGCTGGGCGCGGAACAGCATCTCCTTGATGAACACCATGCTGACCGACTGCATGAGGTTCAGGACCCCGACAATATCGTAGGGCAGACCGATCTTGGCCGGCGTGATCGCGAACGTGGACGTCTCGGTCGCTATCACGACGTCGCACGAGGTGACCAGTTCGAACGCCCCACCCCAGACCCCCCCTTCCACCAGGGCGATGACGGGCGCGGGAAACTCCTGGATCTGCCGGATCGCGCTCCGCATCGGGTCGCTGTACGTGAGCGGGTCGCGACCGCCGGTTGGGAGCTCCCGCACGTCGTGACCCGAGGACCAGGTCGTCGCCCCTTTGGCCGCCCGCAGGACCACCATCCGGACCTGGCGTTCCCGAAGGAGCGCCAATCCCTGAACGAGTTCCTTGACCAAGGCCGAACTCAGCGCATTGCGGGACGCCGGGTCATTGAGGGTGAGGGTTCCCACCCCATCACGATCGGAAACCTCGACGAGCGACATCACAGGATGTACCACCTCTAGTGTTTAAACGACGCCAGCGACGCCGCCCGTTCACGAATTGGGGGTTGCCTCGAATTGGCGATGCCGCCACTCGCTGACCGTTCGGCACGGCGACCGAGGGAGGTTCGTGGACGACGCCCGTACATCGCGCAAGGTCGGGTTCGAACCCGGGTTATCGCGGGGCGGTCCCCAACACTTCGCGTCGTAGCCGAGCCCTCAGCCGCATCTTCTCGATTCCGCGGGCCAGACCAGCGTGCGTCCCAGGCGGTGGCGGGTGGTCCTGAAAATACTGCTCCACGCTCGGACCTAAGTCGCTCGTAACAGTCGGCAGCAAGAACATGAACATCACGCCCAACAGCGGCGTCCCCGCCCACCACTTCGCGATATCGGCCGTACGCTCCCGATACCAGTCGAAGAACGGCGCTCCGCCGTGGGGGTTGAACCTCATCCCCACGAACAGGTCGAGCGAACCGGCCGTCGTCACACCCGGGCTCGGAATGAGGTCCAACGCCCGGCGCAAGAGCTCGGGCTGACGGAATCCGGAAAGAGCTCGGAGGATCAGCATCCGATCATTGTCCGAGGCGCTCGAGCGCAACCGCTCCACGAGCGGTTCAAACGCCTCAGCCCCCTTGGCGGCGGCGAATCCGAGCGCGATCGCGGCTCGGACCTCAGGGACCCCCCGGTCGATGTCGAAGAACCGGTCGGCCAGTTCCTGGGCGAACGAGGGATCGGCCCGGACGAGCGCGTCCGCGACGACCTCTCGCACCAGCGAGTGGGGCTCGTCCTCCCCCGGCGCACGGTCGACGCCGACCCGGGCGAGCTGGGCGCGCAGGAACCGCCGGTCGACCTCGGAGAAATCGGGGACGTCGTGCAAGGGGACCCGTAGGTCGTTGAGCGCCTCCACGATGCTCAGGACCGTTAGCTCGTCGGAAGTCGTCTCGGCCACCCGGACCAGCCGAAGGAACCGGTCGAGCGAGTGCTGCTGCGCATAGACGAAAGCGACCGTGTCGATCGCGAGCGAGCCCTGGTCGATCGGCGACAAAGAAGCGAACTCTTCGAGCCGCTCGTCGAACAGTCGGTCGTCGTACGAGACCCGGAGAAAGGTGGTGCGGTCGGGGTTGATCCGCAGCCCGCGGGAGGACGGCAGGGCGATTTCCGCCGAGGGGGCTTCGAACAATCGCCGGACGTCGCTTTCGGCGGTCCGGATCCGAAGGGGGATCGGCCAAGTTTCCGAAGAACGTTCTCCGCTCGACCAGAACCTTTCCTGCCGCAGCGTGAGAGTGCCGTTCGACCAGGCCGCGTGCAGCACCGGGTATCCCGGACGGGTGATCCACGAGGCCATGATCCGGCTCACCGGCCGGTCCGACGCTTCGTCGAGCGAACCCCAAAGGTCCTCGGCCCGAGCGTTCGCGTAGCGATGGCGGCCGAGGTATCGAGCGAGTCCTTGACGGAATACCGCCTCCCCGAGGTACGATTCGATCATGCGGATGACGGCGGCGCCCTTCCCGTAGGTGATGTCGTCGACGATCTCGTTCAACTGTTCCGGGGACGCGACTCGAGTCTTCACCGGCCGTGTCACGGCACAGGCGTCCTCCTCGAGCGCGGGGTTGTAGAAACGGAGCATGTAGTAGTTCCACGGCCGGTCCGAGGGAAATTTCCGGGCTACGACCTGATGGCCCACGAACGTTGCGAAACTTTCGTTGAGCCAGAAATCATCCCACGCGGCGGGAGTGACCAGGTTGCCAAACCACTGATGGGCGATCTCGTGGGCGAGGACATCGAGGGTGATGCGCCGCTCACGGACGGTCGTCGTGGGGTCGACCAGCAGCAAGCTCTCACGAAACGCAATCGCGCCCCAGTTCTCCATCGCTCCCGCCCCGAAATTCTCAAGAGCGACCAGGTCGAGCTTTGGCAGGGGATAGGGGAGCCCGTAATACTCCTCGTACGCCGCGAGCAGTTCGGACGCCCGTTCCGCGGCGAAGCGCCCGGCGGAGGCCCGACCCGGGGACGTCGCGACGGTCACCGACCAGGGATGCCCCGGAATCGTCAGCGTGTCGAACGGTCCGACGCCGAGATAGAGAAGGTAGGCGGACATCGGAGGGGTCGGGCCATACGTGATCACGCGTCGGCCGCCCTCGAGGTGCTCGGAAACGGGCGCCGTGTTGAACACGGCGGTAACGTCAGGGTCGATCGAGAGGACCAGCCGGTACACCGTTTTCACCGCTGGGTCTTCGAAGGCCGGGAGCAAGCATCGGCTCCCCGTCGGAAAGAACATCGTCGTGAGCACGTACTGCGGGCCGGCCGGCGCCGCATAAAATCCCACGAGCCCCTCAGGGTCAACCTTGCCCCGGTTGGCGATCTCGAGTCGGTGGGAATCGGACGAAACCCCCTCAAAGATGAGCTCACCCCGGGCGGCATCCTTACGCCACGCGACCGGCCCGCCATCGAGGGTTGCCGACACGATCTCGAGACGAGCGGCGTCGATGGTCAGTGATTCGGAGGCGTTCTCGAACTGGATCGTGACCTTCCCGGCGAAGGACTTCTCCCGATAGTGGACCGCGAGCGACCAATCAATCCCGAGAACGTGCACGGGGAATGCCGAACAATATCCTCGGATATGAGTTTCCGGGATTCCGGGGGGTGTACCCCGGTTGCCTAACGACCCTGCTCCTCAACCCACCAGGGCGGGAGAGCCCATTGCCGTCAGTTTAACGTCCGCCGACCGGGGAGCTCTCCCGGAGGCCGGCCGGACTCCGCTTATATCCGTCCCCGGCTCGCGGACGGCGGCTCGAGTGCAACCGTGGTCCTTGTACACCCTGTTCGTGCTTGGCACGCCAACCCGGGAAGCGTTGACCCGAGCTCGGTTCTCTGCCCGGTCTACGACACCATCTCCGAGGAAGAGGAGACCCGCTTCTCGCACCGGCCGTTCAATGCCGCGAGGTTCGTACCGCGACCCCATGGGATGGAGCTCTCGCAGTTCCTCCACAGGTCCGCCGACAACCTTCGGGAAGCGCTTCTTGCTCGCGCCTTCACCCAAGACCCGACCCCCGCCCTCTACGTCTACGGGATCCGCTACCACCCTCCCCCGGATGTCGCGGAGGCGATTGAGCCGGCGAAGCGACGGAACGAGTACTTGCTGCTCGGACTCGTAGGCGTCCTGGACCTCGACGGCACGACTCCCCGCGAAGTGGCCCTCCACGAGCGGACGTTCTCGGACCGAATCGAGGAGCGGGTCGCCCTCGCGGATGCCACCGGGATGAATTTCGCTCCGATCATGATGGGATACAATCTCCCGGAGCACCGACTCAACGACCGACTCGAGGAGCTGTTGGGACTCGACCGGAGGTTGCTGGCGTTCGATAGCTCGGTTCCTCCGGTCGTGACGGCGGAGCTCAACGGGACGAGCCACCTCCTCTGGAAGCTCGACGAGCCGGGAGCGGTCCGGTCGATACAGCGCGAGCTCGAAGGGACCCGCCTCCTGGTCCTCGACGGCCACCACCGCTTTACGGCGGCGATGCAACGGCACCAGGCCGGTCGTCGTACCAGGCCGCTCGTAATGCTCGTCGAGGGAGGCGACCGGGCTCTCCAGCTGTTGCCCTGGCATCGGGTGCTGGACGGAGACGTCGTGGCCCCCCACAGCGTGGTCGGGATGATGGAGCGGACCTTCCCCAACTACCGTCGACTGGGTACGGGGATCGCCGTCGAGCGTGTCATCGACCACCTCAACGAGATGGGCACGTCCCGACGTCGGGGCTTTCTCGTGGCGACTCCCGACGCCACGATCGAAGTCCCGGGCCCGACCAGCGATGATGTAGGGGCCGACTTCGACCTACTGCATACGTTCCTCGAGGGCGCACTGGGGCTCGACCCCCATTCGCTCGTGTTCGTGCGTTCACCTCGAATCGCACTGCAAGAGGCGGCGGCGACTGTTTCAACACCGGCCGGGACGGCATTTCTCCTGCCGGGGATCACCGAACGCGGCGTAGAGGAACGGGCGTTCGGCTGCGGACAGCTGATGGCGCCCAAGTCCACGATGTTCCTTCCGAAGGTCGCCGAGGGCGTGATATTCGCTCCGGCCGACGGTGCCGGAGGATGAACGGAGCTCGCCCCTGAGTCGGCGCTACGACTCCGTGCTTGTGGGAGCGGCCAACGGTCGGGGACCGGAGGACGTCGAGGTCGGAGAGGTCCGCACCATCGGCAGCCGCACGGTTCGGGGAGGGCGCTGAGGAATTCCGAGGCGCTCTCGGATCCAATGCCGAACGTCGGAGATGTAAAGGTTGTCGTACGGGCACGCCTCGACGCAATCGCCGACGCCGCAACACTTCGAGCTGCGGAACTCACCCTTCGTGCGGAAGTGGCCCGGCATATCCACCAGCGCCACCGGGCAGCCTTTCGCGCAATCGAGCGTGGTACAGTCGCGGCAGACTTGCTTACTGCGGACTTTGAGCTTGAAGAACCCAATCTTCTGGAACGCTTGGGCGAAGGTTCCGGTGTAACACCAACCCATCGTGACGCAGTTGTAGTTGCCCATGTAGGGAATCGTCACGAACATCAGATACCACAGGATGGCGAAGTAGAAGGTGAAGAAGAACACGGTCGGGTCGGTCCCATCGATGAAGATGTTGGCCGCGCCGATTGTGTCGAGATACGACAGCACCGAGGTGACCACGAGCGAGCTCATCACAACGCCAGTCGTGGCGGCATAGACCGAAGAGAGACGGCTCGAGAGGTACTTCCGGCCGACTCGACCCGATCGGTTGAACGACTTCATCGCGTCGATCGTGGTGCCCTGGTACATGAGGGGGGCGGTACAGAAGACCGAACAGATCACCCGGCGGCCGAACAGGACGACCAGAGCGCCGGTGACGAGGTAAGTGAGCAGCACCGTCGTGAAGATGCCGATCGCGAGCGGGTACGACCCGATGCCCATGCTCCAGCCGAGGACGGGGACCCGGCTCGGGTTCGGCGCGTTCGGGAAGTAGAGGCTGAAGTAGATGCTGGGATAGAACACCGCGAAAGCCGAGTAGCAACCCATCATCAGGATAAGCCGGATACGGTTTTCGACATGGCGCGTCTCACGGTACTTGAACACGACCAGCATGCCCATCTCGGCGCTCATCATCGCAAGGAACCACGTGGACGCCGTGACCGTCGCGAGGAACCAGAACCCGTTCGATAGGGCGTTCAGGAGAATCGTCGAGGCGCTGCCGCTCAGGGCGAGCGCCGGAAAAGCACCGAGATAGCTCGACGGTTCGATCTGTACGTCGAGGACCGCTCCCATGAAGATTTCGGCGACGAAGACGAAGGCGAGGACCGCGAACGCCCAGTTCGGCCGCAACTGCCAGGGCTTGTCTAGGCGGTCCGAGAGTCGTTCCGGCCGTACGACCGCCGCGAAGAACACGATCATTTCGAGGACGATCGAGACCGCGAACGCGGTCCCATTACCGTAGTAGAGCCAGAAGAACAAGCCCGCCATCATGAGTCCGTAGATGGCGAGCAGTTCGATCAAGTAGGTCGAGAAGCCGGTGGTGAGCTGCGGGTGACGGTAGAGGTGCTCCATCAGGTAAACGAACAGAACAATCATGGCGACGCTCGAGCTGCAGACCGCGATGAGTGACCAGCTTGCGAGCCCGAGGGCCGGTGGCGAACACAGCATGATCACCGATTGAGCGGTGAGCACCACCAGCGCGGGTCGCGGGAGGCGAGCCCGCAGGAAGAACGACGTCAGTAGCATCTCGGCCGCCATCGTGAACAGGAACCACGGCGAATTCACCGAGGCCACCAGCAACTGGACGAGCGCGACGAGCGGCGCGCCGGCCAGGGTCGGTGTCAGTCCGTACGCGGCCTGGAAGGTCCATCCCATCAGGAGTTCGTTCGCGAGGACGAGGGCGATGACGAGGCCGAGGAAGCCCCCTCCCGCGCCGGCAAAGAAGCCGGAGGCGACCGCGCCGTCGGCCCGCAGCCGGACTTCTCGCACGAACGATACGAAGACCACGACCACGCTGATGGACATCCAAGCGCTAGCCGCCCAGACGGCCTCGACGAGCGACGTCGCCGATGGATGGGCGAAGTAGACGACTCCTCCCGCCAGCATGGCGACCATCATCAAGAAGAGAAACACCACCGTGCCGACCCGCAGCGGAGAACGCGCTTCACTCGACCATTTGACGAGATACGCGACCGAAACCGCCATGCCGGCGGAGAGGGGGGCGAGGACGACGAGCGGCTCTATCACGGTCGCGTTCCTTGGGGAACCGAATTTGTTTTCGTCATCGCCCTGCACCGACCGGAGAGCCCGGGGGCGCGGCGAGATCCGCGACCGGTCGATTCCCCGAGGCTACCTCGGCGGTTCCCGCCAACCAATCCAGCATCGGCTGAGGACGCGCGGCTACAAGGCCGGCAAACCCCGCGAGCAACAGATACTGGAAGGCCCACTGGAATCCGAGCGACCAGCCCGGACCGAATACCGGCGCCACTGCTCCCCACGACCCCGGACATCCGAAAAGGCCCATCAGCTCGTTTCCGAATCCCTCGATACCCGCACCGGCGAACGGCGGCGGGACCCACGCTCCGAGGGTCCAAGCTCCGACCAGCAACGCGGCGCGTACCGCTCGGTCTCCGAGTGTCCCTGCCGCCGAGGCAAACCAGCGGCGGGCATTTGCGGGGGCCAGGCCGACGTACACCACGAAGCCCCCCACGAGCCAGTGTTCCACCAGCCAATTGAACCATAGGCCGGCCCCGGCGGCACCGGGGCCGACGGTCGTCCAGTCCGCGAACACCGTGAGGACCCAGGTCACGCCCACGGCGATGAGCGCGACGCGCAGGGCGGCCGTGGCGACAACCCGTCGGTCCAAGGGGGCCGGCGACGGCGAATCGGCAGAGTGCGCGAAGCCCGGGTCACCGGCGGCGAAGAGAGTGCCGTACACCGAGAGGAGGAGTTCCTGGGCGATGAGCGCGACGTAGACGACGACCACCTGGAACAGCCCGAGGTACCAGTTGTTGAGCAAGAGGTTCGTGGTCGACGACCCACTCGCTTGGGCCACGAGGCCGACCCCTGCGGTCGCGGCGGCGGTCGTCGAGCAACAAGCACCAAGGGTAACGAGGGCGATCATCGCCGGGGTGAGACCCGCAATGGCGCCGGAAGCGGTCGTACGCCCGGCCCCCGCGCGCCGACCCCGAAGGAGGCGGATGCTCAGCAGGACCGCGACGGTCATGCCGAGTCCGACCCCCACCGAGACCGCGATCATCGAAGCCGTCGCGAAGGCCGGAAGCACCACGAACCCCCACGGCGCCTCGATCAGCAGGCCCGGATAGTTCCATGGCTGCAGACCGAGCGCGTTTCCCCAGAGGAAGAGGACCGTGTACCCCCCGGGGTAGCGCGCGAGCACGAGCATGCCTCCGAGCAGCATCGAGCCCAGGGCGTAGGCGACCGCGACGAAGGCTGCGAGTCCCCGCGCGTGCGACCGGCGAAGATATCCCCGGACCTCGGTCAGGAGGAGGGTTCGAAGAAGGGAAGGGGAGTAGCGAGGCTCCGACACGGGGTCGTAAGTTAGCGCTGGTATTATATGAAGTGCGTTCGCACGAGGGGTCCGGTCGGTCCGGAATCCTAGGTCCCCGGAGCTCCCGGGTCACTCCCTACGGCGGTTTCGCAACTCGTGCGCCGCTACGAGCAGCATGATCTCCGCGGGCCCGTGCGCAATAGCTCCGCTCCGAACATCCCGCCAGCGCTGCTCGTGCGGGAGGTCCTGCGAGTAGCCCCGTCCCCCGTGGAATTGGATCGCGTGGTCGATCGCCTTCAAACCGTCTTCCACCGCCAACCACTTCGCGAGGGCGGCCTCGGCGGCCGCCTCCCGGCCCCGGTCGAGCTGCGCGAGAGCCTCTTCGGTGAACAGCCAGTCCGCCGAGAGTCGGGCGAGGTCCTGGGCCAGCGGGAAGGAGACGCCCTCCTGACGCACGAGCGGCTTTCCGAACACGGAACGCTCTCGAGCGAAAGCGACCGTCGCCTCCCAAGACGTAAACGAGGTCCCGAGGTAGATGGCCGCGAGCAACGCCCGTTCTTGGGTCAGCTCGTGCCGCAGGTAGTCGAACCCCCGGCCCTCCTCGCCGATCCGGTTCGCCGCCGGAACTCTCACGTGCTCGTATCGTACGGACCCCCTCCGTTGCCAGCGCTCTCCGAGGTCGCCGGACGACGGCCGACGGTCGACGCCCGAGAGATCTTGGGGAATGAGGAAGGCGGTAATCCCCCCTCGGGGGTCCGAACCCGGAACCCGGCCGTAGACGATTGCCGCGTCCGCATCGACGCAGAACGCGATCTCGCTCTTCTCCCCGTCCAGCACGTAGTCATCACCCTCCCGAGCCGCGGTGAGAGCGATTCCCTGGGCATCGGACCCCGCCCCGGGCTCGGTGACTTGGTTGCCCACCAATTTTTCCCCGCGGACCATCGGACGGAACCACTCGTCAATCAGCTCAGGTGACCCGTGATCCGCGAGGACCGAGGAAAACTCCGGCTGGAGGCTGAGCTTCCCGAAGGCCGTGCCCGAGCGATACGACAGATGGAACAGCGCCCGACCTACCACCGGGAGTGCGAGCCCGCGGCCCCCCAACGCCGGCGAGGTCCTAAGACCCAGCAACCCCGCCTCGCCCATCGCGCGGTACTCCTCCCGCGGGAACGTGGGGCGGCGGTCGAGCTCCCGGTACCGCCGAGAAAGGTCGTGGCGCAGCGCGAACTCCGTCACTTCCCGGACGATCGGGTCTTCCGAGTGCGGGGGAAGCACCGCCATGCGGGTTACAGCCCCTCTCGGTCAAAGAACGCGGGCCGGGTGTTGGGCGGACCTTTCGGCGGCCGCTCCCCCACCACCCCCGAGGTCCGGAGGGCCTCAATCTCGGGATCGGGCAGCCCGAGCAGCTCACCGAGGACGCGGTGATTGTCCTGGCCGAGCCAGGGCGCCCCTCGCCAAACCCCGCCCGGCGTCTCCGAGAACTTTGGGGCGACGCCGGCGCCCTTCACACGGCCGGCCACGGGATCGTTCCACTCTACGAACATCTCACGTTCGCGGAAGTGCGGGTCGCGTGCGATGTCGGCGATATCGAACACCCGTGTGATCGCGACGTCGTTCGACCGGCCCAGCTCTTCGAGCTCCTCGCGCGAACGGGTCCGGCAGAACTCCGCGACCGCTCGGTCGACCGGAGCCCGATGCGCGAGCCGGTAGTCTCGATCGTCGAACGCCGGGTCGGAGAATCCGATCAGCTGCTTCAACCGGTCCCAAGCCTCCGGGGTTGGCGCGGCCACGACGACCCAGCCGTCGCGGGCGCGATGCACGTCGTACGGATGCAGGCGCGCGTGCGCCGAGCCATGCCGCGCGCGCACCACTCCTCGCATGAAGTAATCGAGCGCGAGGTTCTCTAGAAGAATGAAGAAGGTCTCGTACTGCGCCACGTCGACCGATTGTCCCCGCCCCGTCCGGCTCGCGTGCACGTAGCCCATGAGGCCGGCCGTCGCGGCCGCGAGGCCCGTGACCGTGTCGTTGAGCGCCGTCCCCGAGCGCATCGGGGGGTCCGGGTCCGGATTCCCTTGAAGCGAGAGGTACCCACTGTAGGCCTGGGCCGTGAGGTCGTAGGAGGGCGCGGCAAGCCGGTCCGGTTGCCCGGTCCGGCCATAGCCCGAGACATGGACGATCGTGAGGCGAGGGTTCGCCCGCCACATCGCTTCGTCCGATAGGCCCAGCCGGTCGTAGGTTCCGGGGCGGGACGACTCGATCCAGATGTCCGATACTCCCGCAAGGCGCAGGAAGACCGACCTGCCCTCCGGACGACGGATGTCGAGGCCGACGGAAAGCTTGTTCCGAGAGTATTGGACCCAAGACTCGGAGACTTCCTCCCCCGGCACGCTCCCTTCCAGCACGGGCCGCAGCGTACGCGTCGGGTCGGCGTACGGTGGTTCGAACGGTGGACCCTCGACGTGAATCACCCGCGCGCCGAACTCCCCGAGATAGGTCGCCGCCCAGGGTCCGGCGACGAATCGCGCCGACTCGAGGACCCGGATCCCCTCGAGCGGTCCGAACAAAGGGACGAGCGAAGCGACGCCCGGCGAGGTGGTCACGCTCCCCGAGCCGGGCGAACCTCGATAACCCGGGAGGTTCAGAACGGAACCTCGGCGACCAAATACGGTTCCCCGCTCGGCGCGACGATGGTCGAGGCGCCCTGGCTCCGTTTTGAAGGCGCGAAGTTCCGCGACGAACTCACGAAATACAAGATGGCGAACCATCCCTTCAAGACCCATCCGTTCTTTCAACGCATCGAGCGCGGGGACGCTCCCCGTCCTCTCGTCCGGGCGTGGGTCAAGCAGTTCTACCCCTGGCTCGCGTCGGTGCCGATCGCCATGGCCGAGCGGTTTGCGAACTGCTCGTGGGAGACCACCAACGACCCGTACCGGAGGATGATCCTCGACCAGCTCGTGGAAGAGGCGGGCGACCCGAAGGGCAAGGCGCCGGGCCACCCGGAGCTTTGGCTCCGGTTCTGCGAGGGACTCGGAGTCCCGCGCCACGAGGTGCTGTCGACGCCCCTGCTCCCGAGCACCATGGTCGCGATCGACGATTTCCTCTACACCAATCGAGTCAACACGTTCTACGTCTCCGCCGCCGGGTCGAGCGAGCCCCCCAACGTGGAGCTCTGCGCTCGACTCCTGCCCGCGTTTCGCAAGCACTACGGCGTGGACGAAGCACACCTCGAGTACTACTCACTGCACGTCACGGCCGATGTGGAGCACAGTGAGTGGGTCGGACAGATCGTCGCCGCGTTCGCGTCAACCCCCGAGGTCCGCAAGCAGATGTGGGACCAGATGCTCCGGGGGTTCTCGCTGCACGCCCTCCTCGTCGACGGCGTGCTCACCGCGGCGAACGACGGTTCGGCCCCGACGAAGGCTAAATAGGACCGGGTGGGTGGTCGAACCGATGGCAGCCTCGTTCCGTGGCCCGCCGAGCGGTCGCGTGGCCGGTGGGGTTGCCGTGGCTTGGCTCTGGTGATGGGAAGGCGCCGGGAGGGCGCCGTCCCAACGTGCTGCGCACGTTCTCGGACCGCGTCGTCTCGGGCCTTCCTCGAACAACAAGGAAGCAAGGAAGGACCATGGAAGGCAGAACGATACGACTGAAACGGCTGTTCCCGAATCCCCAGCGGAAGCTCTTCTCCGTCCCGCTGGACCATCCGGTGTCGATGGGCCCGATCGACGGGCTCGAAGAGATCGCTCCGCTCGCGGCGGAGCTCCAGGAGGCCGGCGCCGACCTCCTGATCGTGACGAAGGGCGCGGTCCGGGAGATCGCTCCGATCCTCGCGCCCACCACGAAGCTCGGAATCCATGTCTCCGCATCCACCAGCCTCGGAACGACGTCGAATCGCAAAGTGCTCGTGGGGACGGCCGAAGAGGCCGTCAGTCTCGGCGCTGACCTGCTGAGCGTCCAGGTGAACTTCGGGATTCCCGACGAGCCGGACATGCTGCGCGACCTCGGAGTCGCCGTCGACCAATGTCGGAAGCTCGGATTGCCGCTCCTCTGCATGGCCTACGTGAAGAAGCCGGGCGCCGTGAGCCCGGACGAGCTGCGTCACGCCGCCCGGGCCGCGGCCGATACCGGGGCGGACATCGTCAAGACGAGCTACCCCGGCTCCCCCGAGGAGTTCGCGAAATTGTGCCGGACCACGCCAGCCCCCGTGTTGATTGGAGGCGGTGTTCGCCTGGACGACCCGGAGGCGTTCCTCGCCATCGTGCGGGAGAGCGTCCGCGCCGGTGGCGCGGGGATCTGCATCGGACGGAATCTCTTCCAGCGGCCCCCGGTGGGCCCGATGGCCCGACGCGTCGCGAGTCTCCTCCACGGAGTGGAGTAGGGTTCGGCCGTGACGCGCGAGCGGGTGCTGATCGCTCCGGCCGCCGAGTCGGCGGAGGAACGCCGGGCCATCGTGGAACGGGCACGTCAGCGAGGCTTCTCGCGGTTCGTCGTCCTCGAGGGTGAAGCGTTCGAGGCGCGACCGGGCGATGAGGTCGTGCGGCGAGGCTCGGACTATCTCGCGCTCGAGGCTCCATCGCCAGTTCGCATTCCGGTCGTGAAGGTCGGCGACCCGCATCACCTGGACGAACTGCTACGACACCCGCCGGCGGGTGGGCAGCTGGCGGTCGAATGGACCGGGGACCGCATTATCCCTCTCGAGAACGCAATCTCGGTCGCGGGACGCGGATTCCATCTATGGGTCGATGCCCGTCAACCCGCCGAGGTCCCGGCGTCGCTCGGAGCTCTGGAACACGGCGCACACCGGGTGATCGTAGCAATCCGTTCGCCCGCCGAGGTGGACGAGCTGGAGGCGCTGCTCGAGGGTCCGCTCCCCACCGCTCTCGACTGGTCACTGGTGCCGGTGGTCTCCGTCCGCCCGGTGGGAATCGGCGACCGGGTGATCGTCGATACGACGTCGATCCTGGCGCCGGAAGAGGGCCTCCTGGTCGGCAGCGCCGCGGGGTTCCTGCTCCACGTGGCGAGCGAGGCGGTCGGTTCCCAGTTCAGCCGACCCCGCCCGTTCCGCGTGAATGCCGGAGCGGCTCACTCCTACGTGCTGATGGCCGATGGTTCGACGCGCTACCTCGCGGAACTCGAACCCGGCGACGCGGTGTTGGGGTCATGCCCGGCCGGGTCGGTCCGCTCCCTCCGTGTAGGGCGCCTGAAGGTCGAACGTCGCCCCCTGGTCGTGGTGACCGTGCGCGAGGGCGAATCGAGCCGTACGGTCTTTCTCCAGGAAGCCGAGTCGGTCCGTCTATCCTCCGAATCCGGGCGCGTGGCGACGACGGAGCTCACCCCCGGTGTTCGGGTCCACGGCGTGCGATTGGCGTCGGCCCGCCACATGGGACGGGAAGTCGAGGAGAAGATCCAAGAACGATGAGCCCCGGCCGACCGTCGATCGTGGTGTCGTTGCCGGCACGCACCGTGGCGGACGCCCGGCGGGAGATCGTTCGAGCAGGGGCCGCGGGCGCGGAGGTCGCCGAGGTCCGCATCGACCGGTGGGCGGCGGGAGAGGTGGATCGGTTGGCGGAACTCTTCCCGAGCCCCCTGCCCCTCGTCGCCACTCTTCGCTCGCGCGCCGAGGGCGGCGAAGGTCCCGACGACCCGACCGGCCGGATGCGCCTGCTGCAGTTCGCGGCCCCGCTTCCCTTCCGATATCTCGATGTCGAGCGCTCCCGAGACTTTCCTTGGGCCGAAACGCTGGTCCGCCCCGGACTCCAGGAGCTGATCGTTTCGACCCACCTTCCAAGCGACGCCGCGGGGTCGGTCTGGGGCCATCTGGTGCGTGAACCGGCCCCTTCGGGCGCCATCGTCAAGGTCGTCGGGGCGGCCACGGTCGGTCGGCTGCTCCATGAGATTCTTCCCGCCCTCCCGCCGCCGGGGGAGCGACCGTTCGTCGCGCACACGACGGGGCCCTCCGGACCGCTGCTCCGGGCCTGGTCGAAGCGACTGGGTTTCCCGTTCGTGTATGCGGCACTACCCGAGACTTCGGAAGGTTCCTCACCGGCTCCGGTTGAGCCGAGCCAGATTCCGGTCGACCGCCTCCGGCCATTCCTGGACGCGGAAGGGACGCCGCCGATATTCGCGGTCGTGGGACATCCGGTCGCCCACTCCCGCAGTCCTTCCATATTCACCCGCTGGATGCGCGACGACCGTCGCCCGGGTCTTTACGTGGCCCTCGATTTCGCGGACGATCGGGAGTTCACCGATTCGATTCCCGCGCTCCTCGAGGGCGGCCTGCGCGGATTGAGCGTGACGCACCCGTTCAAGACCGTGGCCGCCGAACTCGCCGACGAGGTCGGCCCGGGGGCGAACGCGTGCGGCGTGGCGAACGTCCTCACCTTCGGGCCGGACGGAGCTTCGGCCGAGAACACCGACCTCGTCGCGATCATGCGTCGGCTCGAAGAACTTCGAGCCTCCGAGGCTTGGGATGGTACGTCGATCGGGGTGGTGGGAGCCGGGGGCGCCGCCCGGGCCACGCTCGCCGCCGCGCGATCCCTCGGGACCACCGCGTTTGTCTGGGCTCGTCGCCGCGAGGCGCGGGAGGTGCTGGAACGCGAGTTCGGTGCGCACGGCGTGGAGAGCGCGGGCTCCGCGCGCCCCACGCTCGTGGTGCACGCGACCACGGTCGGACGAGTCGCCGGGACGGGCGCGCGCCTTCCGGACCTCGATTGGATCCGGGCCGGGGTTCACGTCGTAGACTGGGTCTACGCTCCCGATGACCCCGTCGTTCGGCGGACGGCCGAACGGACGCACGCAACGTACGAGGACGGTACGCGCCTCCTCGCCTATCAAGCGGCGGCCAGCTATGGTCTCTGGTGGGGAGCCGAACCTTCCGCCGAGCGTATCGCGGCCACGCTGGAGAGCTTCCGATGAGAGGGTCGGCCCGGACCTTCGGGGCCATCACCATCACGAATGCGCTCCCGGCGGGGGTCGGCTGTGCGGCGGGCATCGCGCTCCCGGTGGACGCCGAGGTCTCCATCACGTCCGACGGGTCGAGCGACCCACCCAAGTTGAGGGGGTCACCAATGAGCCGAAGCCCGGTCGTCGACGAGTCGGTACGGGCCGGATTGGCACACTACTACCCGGGGACCGGCGTCGTCGCCTCGGTGTCGCTTCAGTCGGAGATTCCCACCGCCCGAGGTCTCAAGAGCTCGAGCGCGGTGAGCACGGCCTTCATCTTGGCGGTCGCCCGAGCGGCGGGCCGAGAACCCGGTCCCCTAGAAGTTGGCCGCCACGCCGCCGACGTCGGGCGGCGCACGGGCCTCAGCGCGACCGGGGCGTTCGACGATGCGCTCGCCGGCCTTGAACCAGGATTCGTCGTGACCGACAATGGGCGGGATTCGGTCCTGCGTCGCTCGGACATCGACCCCGCGTGGGGGGTGCTCCTCTACATCCCACCGGATCCGCACCCACCCTCGCCCGGACTGGTCCAAGCGTTCTCTCGCGAGCGCGACGCGGGCGAGCGGGCCGGTCGAGCGGCGCTCGACGGGGACTGGGCAACCGCGATGCGGATCAACACCGAGCTCGTCGAGCGGACCATGAACTACTCCTACCGGTCGCTCCGAGAGCGACTCGTGCGGCGCGGCGCGATCGCCAGTGGGGTGAGCGGTCTAGGGCCAACGCTCGCGGTGATTGCTCCGACGGCTCGCCTCCCGGATCTGGCTGAGCTGCTGCCGAAGGACCGGGCCGAGAAACGGTTGGTCCCATTCTGTCGGAATTCCTCGAACGGAGGACGGCCGCGATGACGGTCGTGCGCATCCGGCCGGGCCCGGTTCTCGGAACATTGCGGGCACCGCCTTCCAAGAGCTACACCCATCGAGCTCTCGTGGTGGCTCATCTCGCCGGTCGACCGTTCACCGTCGACCACCCGCTCCCCGCCGAAGATACTCGCACCACCGCGACCGCGCTCGCCCGCCTGGGCTCGAGCATTGTCCGGAGCACCGACGCGTGGCGACTTCGGCCCATGTCCAGCCGTCGCCGCGGGCCAGCGCGGCTCGACTGCCGGGAGTCGGGCACCACCTTCCGCTTCCTGACGGCCGTATCCGCGCTCGAGGACCAACCGGTAATCCTCACCGGCTCACCTCGTCTAGCGCAGCGCCCGATCGACGAGCTGCTCCGCGCCCTGACCGACCTCGGGGCACGGTGCCGTCACATCCGCCCGGGTGGGCTTCCGATCGAGGTCCGGGGCCCGATCCACGGGGGGACGGTCTCGCTCGTAGCTTCGCAAAGTTCGCAGTTCGCTTCCGCGCTGCTCCTCGTCCTCCCCACGCTCGACGACGACTCGACGTTAGAGCTTCAGGGACCCGTGGTCTCGGAGCCTTATCTCGATGCGACCGTCGCACTACTGGCCTTCCACGGAATTGCGATCGAACGAAAGGGCCTCAGGTTCCGGATTCCCGGACGGCAGGAGTTCCGCGGCTCGCGGTTCCGGGTTCCCGGCGACGCGTCATCCGCGGCATATCTTTGGGCCGCGGCGACCTTGGGTGGCGGGACGGTACGGGTGCGGGGCGTTCCGCGCACGTGGCCTCAGGCCGACCTACGGGTTCTGGACCTCATCGAGAAGACCGGGGCCGTGGTGCGCCCTCACCCGGACGGCGCGACCGTGACGGGGGGGAATCGTCGGCCGTTCCGCATTGACCTCACGGACGCTCCCGACCTTTACCCTCTCGCCGGCGTGCTGGCCGCCACGGTTCCCGGAAGGAGCAACGTGCTCGGCGCAAGCCATGTTGTCGCGAAAGAGTCCGACCGGCGCGCCGGCACCGTCCGGCTGGCCCGCCAGCTCGGGGCTCGTGTCCGGAGCTCGCGCGCCGGGCTGGTGATCGACGGCACGGCGTCGCCCCGGGCGATCTCGTTGACCCACGAGACCGACCACCGAATGGTGATGAGCGCCGCGGTCGGCGCGCTCGCGGCCGGGCTTCCGTCGCACGTCGGCCGGGCGGAGTCCGTGCGAAAGTCCTACCCCGGATTCTGGGACGCGCTGACGGAGCTTTCCCGGGGGAGGCAACGATGGTAATGCGATTCGGCGAGCGGTTTCGGGTGACTCTCTTCGGCTCGAGCCACGGGCCCGAAGTCGGGGTGGAAGTGGACGGGATCCCTGCCGGCACGAAGGTGGACCTCGCCTCGGTCCAGGGCGACCTCGACCGGCGCCGGCCCGTGGGACGGAGGCTCGCGACCCGCCGGCAGGAAGACGACCAGCTGATCGTAGACGCCGGTCTTCACGATGGTCGCGCGGATGGTTCGACGTTCCGGGCGCACGTCGCGAACGAGGACGTGCGACGAGCCCCCTACGACCGCATGCGGGATACCCCGCGACCGGGTCACGCCGATTATCCCGCGCGGGTTCGCTACGGTCCCGACGCGGATCTGTCGGGGGGCGGAATCTTTTCCGGCCGGATGACGGTCGGTCTCGTGATCGCCGGAGCAATCGCTAAATCGCTTCTCGGGACGAAGGGGGTCGAAGTGGTCGCGTTCACGCGCACGATCGGCCCGATCGACGCGGCCGTGCCGCAGGACGAGGACCTCGTGGCGATTCGCGAACGGGCGCGCCACAACGAAGTCGGGTGCCCGGACCTCGACGCCGCGGCTCGCATGGAGGAGGCGATAGCGGCGGCCCGTCGCGACGGCGACAGCCTGGGGGGTATCATCGAGGTGCGGGCGACCGGGCTTCCCGTCGGTCTCGGCGAGCCGTTCTTCGACTCGATCGAGAGCTCCGTGGCGCATCTGGCTTTCTCGGTCCCGGCCGTGAAGGCGGTCGAGTTCGGCGCGGGGTTCCAAGCGGCGCGCATGAGGGGCAGCGAGCACAACGACCCGTTCGTGTGGGTCGACGGCCGAGTGCGCACCGAAAGCAATCACGCGGGGGGCATTCTTGGCGGGCTGGCGACCGGGATGCCGCTCGTCCTTCGCGTGGCTGTCAAGCCGACCTCCTCGATCGCTCGGCCTCAGCGCACGGTGAACCTGGCCGACGGGACCCCGGCCACGCTCGCCGTCACCGGACGACACGACCCGTGCATCGTCCCGCGCGCGGTGGTCGTTCTCGAAGCCGTCACCGCGATCGCGCTCACGGACCTAGGTCTCCGAGGGGGGTTCCTCCCCTGAGCGACGATCGGATCCCGTCGGTCATTCTCGGCGCGAGCGGTTACATCGGTCAGCACTTCGCGCGGTTGCTGACCGACCACCCGGTCTTCGCCACGCCGACCCTCGTCGCGACCGAACGATCCGAGGGGCGGACGCTGTCGGACGTCTGGCAACTCGCCGAAGCCCCGCCGACCGCTCTCGCGGAGACGAAACTGACCAAAGCCAGCGCCGGTTCGCTCGCGCGCCATGGCGTACGGGTGGCCTTCTCGGCACTCCCATCGGGCACCGCCGGTCAAATCGAGTCGGAACTCGCACGACGTGGGGTAGCGGTGTTCTCGAACGCCGCCGACCATCGCATGGACCCCCATGTGCCGCTCTTGGTTCCCGAGGTGAACGCGGACCACCTCGGCCTCGTGAAGGCGCGTGGAACCGCGCGCTCGGTCCTGGTGACGAACCCGAACTGCTCCGCGACGGGGCTGGTGCTGGCGGTCGCCCCGGTGCGGGAATTGCTCAAGCCGCGCGCCGTCCACGTCGCCACCTACCAGTCGCTATCCGGGGCCGGCTATCCCGGGGTACCGTCGCTCGCCATCACGGATAACGTCGTGCCGTTCATCCGGGACGAGGAAGAGAAAATCCGCGAGGAGAGCGCGCGCATTCTGGGGCGACGAAGGGACCGCATGATCGTTCCCTCACCAGTGCCGTTCCTGGCCCACTGCGTCCGGGTCGCGACTCGAGAAGGGCACCTCGAAGCCGTCACGATCGAGGCGACGCGCCGACCGAGTCTCACCCAGCTCGAAGAGGCGTGGAGGTCGTTCGACCCTTTGCACCGGCTCGCCCTGCCGACTGCCCCCTGCCCACCGATCGAGCTGCGCCGCGAGGTTGACCGACCCCAACCGCTGAGGGACCGGTGGTCCGGGCACCCCGCCCGGGCCCGAGGCATGGCGGCGGTCGTAGGGCGGATTCGCTGGACCCCTCCGTTCCTTCGCTTCTTTGTCCTCTCCCACAACGCGGTCCGGGGAGGAGCGGGAGCGTCGGTGTTGAACGCGGAGTTGGCGTTCGCCCGCGGCCTCCTGGGTTTGGACGGGGGGAGCCGGCGGTGAACCCGACCCGCGCGCCGGTCGTGCTCAAGTTTGGCGGAGCATCGCTCGCCGACCCAGCCCAGGTCCTCGCCGACGTGCGTACCGTCCGGAAGGAAGCAACCCCAGTCGTCGTGGTAGCGTCCGCCCGAGAAGGGGTGACGGACATCTTGTCCGACGCGCTCGCCCATCCCCGCTCCCGTCCACGGCACCGTAGAGCCGTCGAGGCCCTTCGTCGCGATCACCCTAACCTCACGGTCGCCGGGAAGCGCCACGTCGAGCGCCTTGGCCGCCTTTTCGCGCAGATCGAGCGCGAGGGCCACGTGGACGCAGCGCTCGCGGACCGGGTGCTGAGTCAGGGAGAGCGGCTGGCGGTTCACTGGCTCGCGGCGCGAATGCGGGAGGCTCACTTGCCGGCGGTGCCCGTGGAGTCCGACCACCTTGGCCTGATCACCGACAACGCCTACGGCGCTTCCTGCATCCTGTTCGACCGGTCTCGTGCCGCGGTGCGGCGGGGGCTGGGCCGACTCCTCGCCCGCGGCGACGTGCCGGTCGTGACCGGATATTTCGGCCGCAGTCTCGAGGGACGGGTCGCGACCCTGGGTCGCGGCGGCTCCGACTACGCTGCGTCGGCGATCGGAGCGCTCCTCGGCGCATCGCGGGTGGAGCTCGTCAAGCGACATGTGGCAGTGCTCTCCGCCGACCCGCGAGAGGTCCCTACGGCGCGACCGATCCCCGAACTCTCCTACGAGGAAGCCGAGGAGCTCGCGCAATTCGGCGCCCGCGTCCTCCATCCCCTTACCATCGAGCCGGCACGTGCGGAAGGCATGGTGCTACGCGTGCGGTCGCTCGACGACCCCACCGTCGTCACCACCATTGCTCCGGCGCAACCGGGCCGGCGCAACCGCGCTCTGACGATGCTGCGGCACCTTCGTCTCCTACGCATCCGGGTGCCCGGAGGGCGGCAGCGACCGGGTATCGTCGCCGAGGTGTCGCACCAACTCGCGGGCGCCGGAGTCAATCTCGTCCAGCTGTACACCTCCTCCGCCCTCCTCTGTGTGGTCGTGGAGCCACCGCAGGTCGTGGCCGCGATTCGGGCCCTCGCGCCCATCACCCGCGCCGCCGCGGCCATGGTGGACGGACCGTATCGCGTCGCGCTCGTGACCGTCATCGGTGACGGAGTCCTCGACGACCTCGACCATCTCCCCTCCGCCGCGGTGCTCGGCGCGGAGGGGTTCAGTGCCACGCCGAGGGCGTTGTCCCTCGCGGTCCCCGAAGTTCGGGGGTCCGAGGTTCTCCGCGCGTTGCACCACGCGCTCGTCGACCCAGAGGGACGTCGATGACCTTGTGGAAGCAGTTCTTGCGCACGGCGGCGGACCGCGACGTGGCCGGGTACTTCGAACGGGCGCCCGACGATGGCGGTGAGGTGGGCGTTGCGGTCGCCTTCGACCGGGCGGAAGAGCTCGTCACCATCGACCGGAAAGGTGGGCTCGCTGACCTGGGCCGAGCGACCGATCGCTTTCTCGCGGACCCGAGGTCGGCCGTCGTGGGATACGTTGGATTCGACGCCGTCGGGTTGTTCGAGCCGGCCCTCGATCAGAACATGGACCATAGCCCGTTCCCGCTCGGCGAACTCGCCTTCGTTCGAAACGCCCGTGTAGGGAAAGTGCCGCGAGCCTCCCCGCGGTCATTCAGCGCAGGTCTCGTCCGCCGACCGACCCGTGACTCCCTTCCCGCAGGTCCGTTCGGCCGGTCAGTTCGGCGGCTCGTCGAGGCGATTCGTGCGGGCGAGGCGTTTCAGGTCGTTCTCGCGCACCGTCGCGACTGGCCGCGCCCCTCCGACCTGTTGGAGCGGGCCGACCGCCTCCGTGCCACGGAGCGCTTCGCCTTCTTCTACTACCTCAAGTTCGGGGACCGCGAGATCGTGGGAGCCTCGCCCGAGTCGGTCGTCGAGGTCCGCGGCGAACACGCCTACGTCAACCCGATCGCGGGCACGCTGCCGGCCCGGTCCTCCGGCCGTTCGCGCTTACCCCTCGCGCGCGACCCGAAGGAGCTCGCCGAGCACCGGATGCTGGTGGACCTCGCCCGGAACGACCTCGGAGCGGTGTCGCGGCCCGGAAGCGTCCAGCTTGTTTGGGAGGAGCGACGCCAGCGGTTCGCGCGCCTCGAACACCTCGTGAGCCGCGTGCACGGTCGCCTTCGGAGGGAGGTCGGCCCGTGGCGCGCTCTCGCAGCTACGTTCCCGGCGGGCACCGTGAGCGGCGCGCCGAAGATCCGCGCGACCGAACTGTTGCGGGAGGAGGAGAGAACGTGGCGCGGACCGTACGCCGGGACGGTCGCCTGGCTGCGGCCCCATCGCCAGGCCGACTTCGCGCTCGCGATCCGCTCCGCGTTCGCCACGGGTCGCCGACTCTACACGGCGGCGGGAGCGGGCATCGTTCACCGTTCCGACCCCGAGCGCGAGTTCGACGAGACCCTTTCCAAGCTCGAGCACGTCGAGGCGACCCTCGTGGGGGAACCGGGTTGAAAGTCCTGCTGGTCGACCACGAAGACTCGTTCGTCCACAACATCGAGCAGGCGCTCGCCGCCGAAGGGGTGCGCGTGCATTGTCTTCGAGCCACCGCGTCCCCGCGCGACGCCCTGCGCGTCGACCCCGATGCGGTGGTGCTCTCCCCCGGTCCGGGACATCCATCCGACCGGCGCTTGACCGGTCTTGCCCGAACCCTCCTCCGCCGGTGGGACCGCCACCGGCCGTTCCTGGGCGTTTGTCTCGGCCACCAGATCATCGCGGAGCACTACGGCGCGGAAGTGGTGCGAGCTCCCGAACCCGTCCACGGGGACGTCGCTCGCGTCACGCACGACGGCGAGGGGTTGTTCGCCGGGGTGCCTTCGCCGACCTGGGTGGCTCGCTACCACTCGCTGGTCGTACGTCCTGATTCGGTCCCGGCGACCCTCGAGGTGACGGCCCGGGGTAGCCGCGGGCTTGTGATGGCGCTCCGGCACCATGACCGACCGGTGACCTCGGTTCAGTTCCACCCGGAGTCGTACCTGACCCCGTGCGGGCCGCTCGTGCTCCGTAACTTCCTGCGGGAGGCCCGTCGATGACCCGACGTCTCGTGAAGCGTCTCGAAGACCCCCGACCGCTCGGCCCCCACGACGTGCGCACAACGTACGACGCCTTGGTCTCGGCCGGGTCGACCGACGTCGGGCGCGTGGCGATCCTCCTCGCCCTCGCCCGCCGGCCCACCGACGCGGGAGAGCTGACGCGCTTTGTCGTCGAGATGCAGCGGCGCGCGCGACCGTTCCCGGTGCCGCCCGGCGACCGACCGATCGACCTCTGTGGTTCGGGGGGAGCCCGGACGCCGTCGTTCAATGTCTCCACGGTCAGCTCGTTCGTGGTCGTCGCCGCCGGGGCGCGGGTGGTGAAGCACGGCAACCGGACCTCCCGCGGTTTGTGCGGGTCGAGCGACCTTCTCGAGGCTCTCGGACTACCGGTCGTCGAGAGCCTCGCGTACGGACGGGCCACCTATCGGAAACTCGGACTCGCCTTTCTGCACGCACCGCTGTACCACCCGGCCACCCGAGCCGTGGCGGCCGCTCGGCGGGCGGTCGGGATTCCCACGGTCTTCAACAAGCTCGGACCGCTCTCCAATCCCGCGCGCGTTTCCTATCAGATCGTCGGAGTCGCCGACCGTTGGACGGCTCGGTGCGCGGCCGAAGTACTCCGGAACCTCGGACGTCGTCGCGCGCTCACGATGACCTCCGAGGAAGGGTGTGACGAGTTCTCCCCCCAGCTCGACACGTACACCGACATCTGGGACGGCCGCCGGCTTCATTCACGCACGATCCACGCACGCGACTTCTTGCCGCCCGAGGATCGGCGGGGAGGCTGGGGTGCCTTGCCGCCGAACTCCGCCGCGGAAGAGGCTCGGCGGGTGCTGGCGGGTGGCGGTGGTGCTCGCCGGGGCTCGGTGCTCCTGACTGCGGCCGCGGCGCTCTGGATCGCGGGCAAGGCCGACCGCCTGTCCGACGGCATCGAACAGGCCCGCGCCGCTTTGGATTCCGGCCGGGCCGAAGCGATCCTCGAGGAGATGGTGTCGATGGCTCGACGGTACTCTGGTCGGAGGAGGGGTTAGGACGAAATGTCGTTCCTGGAGGAGATTATCCCGGAAATTCGCCGCGCCGTCGTGGACCCCCGATACGGAGCGGACATCCCCGAGCATGCAGCAACCCGACCACGGCCATCGTTACGGCAGGCCCTCCTCGCCGCCCGCGCAACTGGCGCCCTATTGGTCGAATACAAGCGAGTCTCCCCCGGGCAGTCGGAACCGGTGCTGCCGTACCGGCCCGTGCGCGCCTTGGTCGAGGCCACCCGGTCGAGGGCCGCGGGGTACAGCTGTCTAGCTACCCCGCCGCGATTCAGCGGAAGCCCCAGCGATGTCGCCGAGCTCGCGAAAGCGACCGACCGGCCGGTCCTGTTCAAGGACATCGTGGTCGACCCGCGTCAGCTCGAGGTGGCCGCCCGGACGGGAGCGAGCGCGGTCCTCCTCATCGCCCGCCTCGCGGACGTCGGCGTCCCGGTGGAGGAGCTCGCCTCGCTCGCCACCACGGCGCACCGGCTCGGTCTAGAGGTGGTACTCGAATTCCATCACCGGTCAGAATTAAGTCGGGGAACGGACGTGGCGGCGGACGTGTATGGCGTGAACGCGCGCGACCTCGGAACGCTCGCGATGAGCCGAGCGACCGCCGATGCGACCTTGGACCGTGCGGCCGCCGAAGGGCTCCACCCGCTGCTCGGGCTCAGCGGCGTCGCAAGCGTGGCGGACGCTCGCCGGTTTTGGGACCACGGTGCCGACGGCATCCTCGTCGGGACCGCGGTCGCGAGGTCCTCCGACCCAGCCGCGTTTCTGTCGACGCTCGTCCGCCCGGCTTCGAAGGAGTCCGAATGAAGACGTTCGTGAAGTTCTGCGGTCTTCGAGACAGCGAAGCGACGAAAGAGGTGCCAGCAGGCGGGGCGGCAGGCTTCGTCATCGGGGTTCCCTCCTCTCTTCGGAACCTTTCCCCGGCCCGTGCTGCCGAGTTGGTCGCCGATGTGCCGACCGAGGCGGAGGCATGGGCCGTGGTGGTCGACCCGCCCGCCGAACTCATCCACCGGCTGTTCGACGAGGTGGGCGTCGACCGAGTACAAGTGTACGGGCAGATCCCCGAGGGGCTCGAGTTCCTCGAGGTGCACCACCTGGTGCCGTCCATGCCGATTCCCCCCGGGGCGACCGAAGGGGAGGAACCCAAGGTCCCGCCCGCCGAGCATTACCCCCGGGTTCACCTGGACGTGGCCGGTCAACCGCTGCCCGGCGGGAGCGGCGTCCGCCCGGATTGGGAGAGGTGCGCGCGGATCGTGGACGCTCATCCGGGTCGCAAATTCGTCCTCGCAGGAGGTCTCACCCCCGAGAACGTCGCGGACGCCCTGGCCTCTGTCCGGCCGTGGGGGGTCGATGTATCCTCGGGGATCGAGAGCACTCCGGGAGTCAAGGACGTCGCCCGCATGAGGGCGTTCGTTCGAGCGGTGGAGGCGTTCGAATCGGGGCATGCCTAGGCGGTTCGGCCCGTACGGCGGGGCGTACGTCCCCGAGACGCTGGTGCCCGCGCTTCGGGAGCTCGAATCGACGTGGCGGAACGCGCGCCGGGACCCGTCGTTCCGCGCCGAGCTCGCTCGGCTGTCGAGAACGTTCGGCGGTCGACCGACCCCCCTCTATCACGCGCGTCGTCTTTCCGAGCGGGCGGGCGGCGCGCAGATCTGGCTGAAACGAGAAGACCTCGTGCACGGGGGCGCGCACAAGTTCAACAACACCCTCGGCCAGGGCCTGCTCGCTCAGCGCATGGGAAAACCCCGCCTGATCGCGGAAACCGGCGCCGGACAGCACGGGGTCGCCACGGCGATGATCGGCGCGGCGCTGGGTCTCGATACGACGGTCTACATGGGCGAGGTCGATATCGCCCGCCAAAAGCCGAACGTCGACCGGATGCGGCTGCTCGGCGCTCGGGTCGTTCCGGTCCGCTCGGGCAGTCGCACGCTGAAAGATGCGATCAACGCCGCGCTGCGCGACTGGATCGCGAACGTCCGCACGACCCACTACCTGTTGGGCTCGGCGGTCGGTCCGCACCCGTTCCCCTCCATCGTCGCCGATTTCCAGAGCGTGATCGGCCGAGAGATCCGGACGCAATCCCGCCGGGCGTTCGGCCGGCTTCCCGACCTAGCCGTGGCGTGCGTCGGAGGTGGGTCGAACGCCATCGGCACGTTCCGACCGCTGCTCCGCACCCCGGTCGAACTTCTCGGGGTCGAGGCCGGCGGCCGCCCCGGCTCGCGCGGCGCTGCTTCGCTCACGCGAGGGCGGCCGGGAATCTTGCACGGGTCGTACTCCTACGTTCTGCAGGATCGCGAGGGGCAGGTGCTCGATACGGAGAGCGTCTCCGCCGGCCTCGACTACGCGGGCGTGGGCCCGGAGCACGCGTTCCTTCGTGATTCGGGACGTGTCCGATACATGTCGGTCTCCGACCGAGGAGCGTTAAGCGCGTTCCGTTGGCTCGCGAAGCACGAAGGAATCCTCCCCGCGCTCGAGCCGTCGCACGCGGTCTACGCGGCCGTGCGGGAAGCCCGGCGCCGGCCGGCTGCGGAGAATATCGTCGTCACCCTCTCCGGGCGAGGGGACAAGGACCTCGAGGTGGTCCTCCGTGCGACTAGCTGACCGTCTGCGGGAGCTGCGCGGTGCCGGCGCCCCCATCGTCGTGCCGTACCTGATGGTCGACCGAGCTCGCCTCGGGCGACTCAGGCGCATCGTGCGCGCGTTGGAGGACGGCGGTGCGAGCGCGCTCGAGCTCGGGTTCCCGTTCTCGGACCCGATCGCCGACGGCCCGGTGCTCGAGGCGGCCGCCGGCCGAGCTCTTCGTCATGGGACGGGATGGCGGGACCTCGTTAAAGCGTGCCGGCTCGCAAGTCCCATCCTTCCGACGGCGGTGATGACCTACGCGAACCCGGTGTGGCAGGAAGGCCTCGCGGACGGGCTCCACGAGCTCGCCCGGGCGGGCGCTTCCGGGCTCATCATCCCGGACCTCTCGCTGGAGGAATCCCTGCCGTTCCGTTCCGCGGCCAAGGCCGCCGGGCTCGACCTCGTATTGCTCGCGGCACCGGGTAGCCCCCGGCGACGCACCCGCGCGTTGGCGCGCGCCAGCCGGGGATTCCTGTACCTCGTTTCCCGATACGGCACCACCGGCGCCGGTGGCCACGAACCTTCGGTCAACCTTCGGCCGATCGTTCGCACAGCCCACGACGCGGCGCCCGCGCTTCCGGTGCTCGTGGGTTTCGGGGTGCGGGACCGTGCCACCGCGTCCATCGCCTTGGCGAGCGGCGCGGATGGAGTGGTCGTCGGGACGGCGCTCGAAGAGCGGATGGAAGCGGGGGTCCCACCCGATGGCCTCCGCCGTTGGCTGGGCACGATCGCCACCGCGGCGCAACCCCGGGCGGGCGCCGGGGGATCCCACCGCTAGGGCCGCATCCGTTCGAGCGAAAGGAACCTCACCGCAGCGTCCGGCCGCACTCCCGCGACCAGAAACTCCTTGCGGACGCCCTGCGCGACGCGCACTCCGCCGGCGATCTCGATCCACGAGGCCACATGCGTCGCGGGCGCCGCCTGGACGAGATAGCGGGCGTGGGAATGCTCCGGGCTCCGCGGGTAAGCGCGGAAATGGGCTCCGTACTTGAACCCCGTCTTGACCACCAACGCGCGACTCCGCAGTTCCCGGTACGCCGCGAGCCGCTCGAAGAACCTGCGGTCCAGTCGCCGCGCGCGTCGCTCGAGGGTCGCGAGCGGGACGCTTCGGCCGCTTTTCGAATCCCGAAGCGTGAGCTGGCCCGACGCGCAGAGATACGCCGCCTCGAGCAAGCTCAACTCCAGCCGGTCACCGACGCGGCTACCGTAGGCGAGCTCTTTCCCGAGTTCCGCGGCCCGGTCGAGGTCGAGCACCGTGACGCGGTCCTCGGAAAGCCACCCCTCGGCCGGCGACCCGAGGGGGCGCGTGGGAAGGGCCCCCGTCGGACTCGGGCGGCGGACGCGGTAGTACGTGAGGTCGGACTCCTCGTCGACGAGCCCGAGGAGGAGGAGCTTCTTCGCCGACTGGGCGCGTTCGGCCAAATCGAACAGGCGCGCGAGGTCGAACGGCACTCGCTCGCTGATCGCCTCGACCCAATAGCGGGATGGTGTCTTGTGGAGCGTACCCCCGCGCGGGAGGACCGTGAAGGCGACCGGCGGCGGGCTCGCCCGTACGACGTAGCCGCGCTGACGGAGGTCCCGGAAGACGAGGTACCGGACCGCGAATCCAGGGTCCGAGCGCACCGCACGACGGAACACGGTGGGCCAAGCGACCGGCCGCCCCGCCGGTCCCCGGAGCTCGACCCGGCCCATTTCGGCGAGGTAGACCGCCTCGTAGCGGTCGAGGGTCAGCCCGCCGCCGGAAAGCGGCGTGCCGAAGAACCCTTTGCCGTAAACCTGCCCCGCCTCGTTGGGCTCGTCGAACCGGACCGTACCGTCCGCGAGCAGCGATCCACTCACGGACGAGCCCCGCGGAGCTCCGACATCGTGACGAGCGGCTCGACCCGCACGCCGGCCGAGGCGAGCCGGGCAGCGGCGCCGGCTTCCCGGTCGACGACCACGAGCGCTCGGTCGACGAGCCCACCCGCCCCGCGCACGATCTCGACCGAGCGGAGCGTGCTCCCGCCGGTGGTCGTGACGTCCTCGATCAGGAGCACCTTGAGTCCGGGGGAGATGTCCCCCTCGAACGATTGACGGGTGCCGTGCTCTCTCGCGGCCTTCCGCAACACCACGTACGGATGGCCGGTCCTGAGCGCGGTCGCGACGACGAGCGGAACCGCACCGAGCTCCATGCCGGCGAGCCGGTCGACGCTGCCGACCCGCTCGGCGAGCGCCCGCGCCAGAAGATTGAGGCGCTTCGGGTCGGTCCACGCGCGCTTGACATCGACGTAGACGTCGCTCTTCTCCCCGGAGGTGAGCGTGAAGTCGCCGAACCGGACCGCCCCCGCATCGAGGAGGGTGCGCACGATCTCGGTGTGACCGGGCGCGGGCTCGTTCTCGGAGGGCGTCACCAGGGCACCTTCTTCAACCCGGCCCGGTAGCCAATCCAGTTGAAAAGCGTGTGGAGGCCGAGCGTGAACACGAGCAGCCAGAGGAGTCCCCAGCCGTTCACAAATACCGGCACGAAGACGCTCGGGTAGAGGGCGAACCCGAGTCCGATCGGCACGAGCACGAACGGTAGCTGGTCGAGGAGGATGGCCCGGGAGCCACTCTCGCGGTCCAGCCGACGCTTCACAAACGAGCCGAGGGCGTCGCCCGTCATCGCCCCGAACGTGAGCATCGCCACGAACGGAACGGCGGCGAGCAGGGTCGGTGCCATCACCGGCACCAGCTTCCAGTTCGGTGGTGCGGCCAGAATGAGGCCCGCCTCGATAAGACCGAACGGCATCGCGGCGAAGCCTCCGGTGAAGAAGCCGGACCAGGTCTTCGAGGGTCCCAGCACACGTCGGCCATCCCGGCGCCAGCTTCGTCCAAAGTCCATCGGTGGTCCGCGCCCCCGGGGCAGGGTGGCGAGCGCGCTGGCGATGTACGCGGGGGTCAGGAGCCAGAGGACGGCCATCAGGGAGGCGAGCCAGGGGTCCACCACGCGCGGTCCCCCGAATTACGGTTCGCGGACGAATCGCTCGATCGTGGTCGCGACCGCGGCGATCTTCGCGGGCTCGGCGTTTTCCTCGGCGTCGTGAATGTGCGACTCGTGGTCCATGCTGCCGAAGACGAGCGCGGGAAGCGGGGCCCCCTTCGGCGTCGTGAGGTCCCGAAGCGCGCTCGCGTCGGTCCCACCGTACTCCCCGTGCACCCCTTTCGCCCCGAGTGTCTCGCCGAGGATCCGGGCAAGCCGTAGCAGGGCCGGGTGGTCGACCGGCAATGCGTATCCGGCCCGGCATCGAGCGGGCGGCGCCTCGATTCGAGCGGTCGGGGCCTGGCCGTCGATATAGGCCCGAACGTAGCGCAAGGCCGCCCTCAGGCCGTCCGCGAGCTCCATCTCCGGGATGAGGCGCAGGTCGACCGTGAACATCGCCGTCCCCTTCGCGCTTCCCTCGACGAGTCCCCGGTCGACCGCGGCCCGAAGCAGCGCGAGGGCCGCCGGAACCGGGTTGTGGCAGAGGTGCGGGTATCCCCCGTGCACCGCCACCCCCGCCACCTGAAGCGCGAGGACGCCCGGCGGGACGGTAAGTGCCGTCGCGCCGGCGGGTTCCAGCCGGAATGGCGGCGCGAGGAGCGAGCCGAGCTCCGAAGCCAGGGTACGGAGCTTTTCCGCCTCTCCCGTGAACAGGAGCGTGACGGACGCGGCCGACTGGTTCGCCGCCTCGGTCTCCGCGTGGGCCACGGTCAGTCGGACGCCGCGGCCGGAAGAAGCGACGCCGCCGACATCGAAACGCGTCACCGTCGCGCGCCCGGTGATCACGGGTTCCGGGGCATGCCGATTCGGCCAGTCGGGCGAAGCATACACGGAGCGCCACTGCCGCGCGATTTCATGCAGGTCGACGAGGGCGCGTCCGTAGTCGAGCGCCTCGCGCAGCCCGATCGGCCCGGTGAATGTCCCTTCGAGGAACGCGACGCCGCTCGACCCGGCCGTAGCCTCGGGGCTGCCGTCCGGGATGAGCGCGACGTCCCCCCGCAGGATCCGTTCCGGGTCGTTCGGGGGAAGTTTCGCGTCGTGCGCCTTGATGGCCTCGACACCGCCCTCGCCCCCGGTCTCCTCGTCGCAGCAGACGATCAATCGCACGTTACGTCGTAGGTCGGTCGCCTGGGAGAGGTGGCGGAGCGCGGCGATCGAGGCGACCACTCCGCTTCCGAGGTCGTCGCTCGACCCGCGGCCGTAGAGCCGCCCGTCCGGGCGCAGCGTGAGGGTGTGGGGAGGGCTCTTCCACCGGCCCAGTTGCTCGGCCGGCACCGGCACGACGTCGTAGTGGGCGAGAATGAGGACGGTCTCCGAAGCGCCTACGTTGAGCTCGGCGACCACGTTCGGACGCGGCGCGCCGTGCCATTCACCTCCGATATCCCCCGCGACGGTCGGGTCGTAGATGCGTGTCGTGAGACCGGCGCTCCGGGCGGCGCGCACGATCGCCTCCGAGGCCCGTAAATAGTTCGGCTTCTCCCAGCGGCCGCGGCCGATGTCCTCGAGGTTGGTCGGAGCGATCGACACGAGCTGGGTGAGTAGGCGGAGATTCTCCGCGCCGCCCATCGCCTCGGCGGCCGAACGGGACGCGGGACGGGTGGGTTCTCCCGACATATCGACCTCAGCGCAGGGCGAGCAGGATCACGAGTGAACTTGTGAGGAGGAGGAGGAGCGTCGCCACGAACATATGGGTAAACATGGAGAGCGTGTCGCCGAGAGAGGTCAAAAGGCGAGCGGTGTAGCCGGGACCCAGGATGGGTACGTCCGGGACCGGGCGCTCCCCGAACCGCACCGACACCGTTCGGAGGGTGCGGAGCGCCTCGTCGAGGGTGCCCTGAGATTCTCGGACCAGCGACTCGAGCGGGTATCGCTCCCCGACCGGATTGATACCCCCATCGACCTCGTGCACGACGTGGTTGTCGGTGGTCAGGACCTCCGCCGCATCGACTCGGGCCCCCAACGCCCGGACGATCGGGTCGCGCACACCGATCAGAAGGTTATTCCCGTCGATGATGACGTAGGCGCTCGTCGTACCGGCGGTGCGCACGACGAGCGCGCGGAACCCTTCGGGACCGATCCCGTCCCGACCGATCGAGTACCCTTTCCGGACGGCGGTCCCCACTTCAATCGGACCGTCCTTCGCGGCCGCGATGGCTGCCCGGACGGCCGCCTTCGTGTCCACGACCAGCTTCTCGGCGCTCGGCGTTCCGTAGAGGATGTCGCCCTTTCCTTCCACGTACGAATTGTGGGCGTCCACGAGTACGACCCGAGGACCGCCTTCCTGAGCGATCTCCCGAGTGATCCGGTCCGCGACGCTGTAGGCGATATCGTCGGTCGGCGCCGGTGCTTGAGAGACGAGCACGAGCACGACGTCGCCAAGCAGCTGGGCCCGCGCGAAGCTCCCCTCGTACGGCGACACAAGCGGACTCGCGCGGGAGGGTGCCGATGGATCGGGCGAAGCAATCAATCGCCGGAGCGCCTCGGCGACCCGGTCGACGTCTTCGTCCCCGGGAAGGTCGAGGTCGTGGTCGCAGGGGGTGTGAGGAACGAACACCACCCCGGCCGAAGGACCCAGCTTCTCCGATAGCTTCCGGGGGAGGTCGCTCGACCCGAGGGCCGCGAACGGCCCGGGATGAACCGTGGGCAGCGCGAGCGTCGCGACCACCGAACCGCCCTGCGAGAAGACGATGCTCCGGGCCATGAGGTTCCCCGGGATCGCACCTCGGCGGAAGAACGACTCGAGCGCGAGCGTCGCCTCGGGGTCACGCTCGCTCACGTGGTCGAGCATCGGCCGAATGAGGGACACGCCCGATATTCCGAACTCGCGTCGAATGGGGCGGTCGGACGCACGAACGAGGGCGACCGAGAGAACGAATCCGAGCGCGAGGAAGGCGGCCGCCGCACCGACCAGCGCGACCGTCGGCGCGTCGAGCACGAAGAATCCCGCAAGGTAGAGGATCGGTTGAAGCAGCGACGGGAGGAGCATGCGCGCGTGACTGGGCCGCGCGACGCCGTAAAGGCTCGAGTGGCGGAACCAGAACGCCGGACCCGCTAGGAACACCCCGAGGTAGGCGAGACCGGGAACGACCGCCGGGTCGATCGCCGCCGCGAGCCTCCAGAGGCCGCCGAGCGGCACCATGAGCACGAGGACCGTCAGAGCGAGGAAGACACTCCGATGGAACTCGAGCCGTCCTCCCAGGGCCCGGCAGAGCGGGGGGGTGAGGCCTACGCACAGGAGCGCCGGGACGACTCCGGCGAGCAGAAACCCTTCCACGAACCGGGAGAAACTCGGCCACCACAGGAGGCCCGCCAAGGCCGCGCAAGCGAGAACGATTAAGGCGAGGCCCACCGGTGGGGAGGGCGCCCGGAACAGCACGTGTCCCCGACGAACCTGCGTACGGGACTCGCTGCCCAGCGACCCGGGTTCAGCGGCGTCGGGCACGGACCACCTCTTCGAGAATCCCGTGGAACGCCGCCCCGAGGCCTTCCTCCTCCGTGATGGTGCCGGTGACGAGCACGTTCGCCCCCGCCTCGATGAGCGCTCGCGCTTCGGCCCCCGAGCGGATCCCCCCACCCACGATCAGCGGGATTCGGATCGCTTCCCGGACGGCGTGGACCATCGGCGTCGGCACCGGTGCCGGCGCGCCCGAACCAGCCTCGAGATACACGAACCGCATCCCGAGGAGCTCGGCGGCGAGCGCATAACCGCAGGCGCCCGAGAGGTCGTCCCGAGCGACCGGGTCGACCGCCCCCACCTCGCCGACCCGCATCCCCGGGGCGACCACGAGGTAGCCCATCGGAATCGCCTCGAGCCGCATCTTGCGGACCGTCACCGCCGAACGCGCGTGCGTCCGAATCACGAGGTCGAGATTGCGCGAGTTGAGCAGGCTCATGAAAAGGACCGCGTCGGCGTCCGCCGTGAGGGACCCGGCCCCTTCGGGAAAGATGATCGTGGGGAGCTTCACCGCCGCGTGAATCGCACGGGCGGCCTCGCCCATCACCTCGCGCGAGATTCCCGTCGAGCCGCCGAGCAGAATCGCATGGCTCCCGAGGTCCGCGACGCCCCGGGCGAGCGCGGCCGCCCTCGGCCCCCGGGATTTGTCCGGGTCGATGAGGGTGAAGTGGATCGGTCCTCCCGCGAGCTGTTCTTCCAGATACTGCTCGACCCGCCCGAGCGAAGGAGAAGACGTCACCGGAACGCCACCGCCAGGAACGCGAACAGCGCGATCGTCATCGCCACCTTGCTCATCGTCTGCTCGTAGTGTAAGCGGTCGGGCAGGTGCCAGACCGACACCCCGAAGACCACGTCCGCCGCCCCGACCAGGACGACGTAGATAATCCCCACCCCCGAGACGAGGGTGACGAACCAGGCGAGGGGGACGAAACTCAACACCACACCGCCGACCACAGCCCCGCGGGCGAGTCCCGCCGCCGCCGCCATGCCGTAGGTCTTCGGGAACGTCGAGCGGCCCACGTCCCCCGCGACGTCCTCCATGTCCTTGATTACCTCGCGACTGAGCGTTGCGAGGAATGCCATCGCGGCGAACGGCAACAGTACGACCGCGTCGCCGGCGGCCGCCGCCCCGTAGAGGAACACCATGCCGGTCAGGAACGCCACCACCAGATTGCCGAGGAAGCCGACGGCCTTGAAGCGGAACTCGTAGGCGAGGAGTAGGACAATCGCCGCCCCGAGGATGGCCGCGACGAGCGGCTCGGCGAGAGCGACCGGTACGGCTACGACCACGCCCGCGACGAACAGCCCGACCGTCAGTCCACGGGCCGACGCAACCGAGATCTCCCCGGTCACGAGGGGCCGATCCGGGTGGTTAACCCGGTCGCCTTCCAAGTCGAGCAGGTCGTTTAACACGTTTCCCCCGGCCGTAACGAGCGCGGTGGAGGCTCCGGCCAGGGCGAGGAACAGCCACAACGTGACCGGCATGCTGACTCCCAACCCCCGCGCGACCAGTCCCCCGACGACGGTCCCGACGAACGATACGCCGAGGTTCCCCGCGCGCACCAGACGGAGCGCCGGATGCACGGGCTCCGATGGTCGGGTCGCTCGCTTAACGATTGTGCCGGACCGGGGGTTGGCCCTCGGCGAGGCTCCGGTCGGCGGGCGGCGCGTTATATGGCCCCGAGACTGGCGGTCGCACGATGGAACGCTCGGGGGTTCGCCGCCCGAAGGTCCGCTCCTTCACGCTCGCGAACGGCCTACGGGTCCTGTTGGCTCCCCAGCCGCACAGTCCGACCTCGAGCGTCTGGATATGGTACCGGGTCGGCTCGAAGAACGAGCATCCGGGCATCACGGGCGCGTCCCACTGGGTCGAGCATATGCTCTTCGAGGGCTCTCCCCGTTACCCGAAGGGCGCCATCGACCGAGCCGTCCTCCGGGTCGGCGGCCAGCTGAACGCATTCACGGACACCGACTTCACCGCGTATTTCACCACGGTTCCGCGCGAGCACCTTTCGGTGCCGCTCGACTTTGAATCCGACCGGATGACCCGGGCAGCGATCACCGACGACGAGGTCGCCCGAGAGCGCACCGTCATCTATTCCGAACGCGAGGGCAATGAGAACTGGCCCGAGTTCCGCGTGGAGGAGGAGCTTTTCCAGCTCGCCTTCCGGGTGCACCCCTATCGCTGGGACGCCCTCGGTCGGCGCCGTGACATCGAGCAGATGACCGCCGGTCAGCTGCGCCAGTATTACCGGCGGTACTACGGGCCGAGGAACGCTGTCCTCGTCGTCGCGGGGGGTTTCGACCCGACGCGCACGGCGGGGGAAATCCGTCGCCGTTTCTCGAGACTGCCCCCCTGGGGAGACGACGTCGCGGTGGCGGACGTCGAACCTCCACCGTCCGGAGAGCGCCGGGCCGTGCTCACCGGACCGGGCACGACCCCGTACCTTCAGCTGGGCTGGCGGTCCCCGGCCCTCAGGGACGTCGCCACCCCGGCCCTGCTCGTGCTCGATACGATCCTAGGGGGCGAGAGCCGGGTCTTTTCCGCGGGGATGAGTTGGCGGGGCCGACGCGAGCACCCGACCGCTCGTCTCTACCGAGCGCTCGTCGATCGGGGGCTCGCGGTCCGGGCGACGAGCGGCTGGAGCCCCCGGGTGTATCCGAGCCTGTTCACGATCCAGGCCCAGGCGTCGCCTCGCGTCCCGCTCCGCCGACTCGAGCGCGCGGTCGAATCCGTGGTCGAACGGATCGGCCGGACCGGGCCTTCGGAATCCGAAATGACCGATGTTCGGACCCGGATCCGGAGAGGAGCGGCTCTCGCGTACGAAGGGGCTACGGGGACCGGCTTCCGGATCGGTTACTTTGCGACCTTGGGTTCCCTGGCGCTGGAGGACACGCTGTACCATCGTCTTTTGCGCGTGACCGCGGAAGCCGTCCGGAAGGCCGCGCGGGAGCTGTTCCGTCCCGAGGCGCGGGTCGTCGTCCACTACGAGCCCGGGGGAGGTCCGAGCCGTGGGTAGCTCCGACGACCCTCTTCGGCTCGAGTACGGGGGCGACCTTCAGGGCCTCACCATGGTGCGTCAAGCTCCTCCCGCCGGTGCGGCAAGCTTCTCGGCGACCTACGTGGGACCGGCGGGCTGGGGTTTCGACCCTCCCGGCGAGGAAGGCACGGCCCGAATCGTGAATCAGCTTCTCACGAGCGGGGCGGGCCGTCTGGACCGGGTCGCCCTCGCACGAAGGCTCGACCGGGCCGGGGCGACCCTCACTCCGGAATGCGCGCCCGAGTCCGGCGAGGTTACGATCTGGGGGCCGGCGGAGGAGTGGAGGTCGCTGCTGGGATTGCTCGCCGATGTGGTGCTCCGCCCGCGATTCGGGTCGGACGACCTCGAGCGGGTTCGACGACAACTCGCCGAGCGGCAGCTGCGGGAGCTCACCCAGCCGGCGAGCCGGGCCGACCGGGAGCTGTTCCGGGCGACCTACCCCGAGGGTCACCCGTACCGCACGAACGGCCTCGGGGACGTTCGGTCGATCGCCCGCATCCGTCCCGATCGGCTGCGACGGTTCCATCGGGGCCACTACACGAGCGGGGACGCCGTGCTCGTCGTGACCGCGCCGGCGCGCCTCGCTGAGGTCGAGGAAGAAGTCCAGCGACACTTCTCGGATTTCGGCGAGACCCGAGGACCTTCCCTCAAGTTCCCTCCCGCCCGGACGAGGGGCGGTCGCACCATTTCGGTTCCTCTTCCGGGACGCTCCGAGACCGACCTTCGGCTCGGGGGGGACTCCATCCCCCGGTCGGACCCGGAGTATCCCGCGGCGTTCCTCGCGAACGAGATTCTGGGAGGGCGCGCGCAGCTGAGCCGGCTGTTCCAGCGGATTCGCGAACGCGGAGGTCTCGTCTACCACGCCGCGAGCCAGCTCGAAGCGATGCGCTTCGGTGGCCATTGGACGATGGGCGCCGGCACGGCGCCGAAACACGCCAGTCATGTGCTCGGCCTCTTGCGCGCCGAGCTCGACCGCATGGAGACCCGGACGGTCTCCGCATCCGAACTCCACGAGGTCCGGGAAAGCGCCATCGGGGAGCTCCCGCTCGCGCTCGAGTCGACCGCCGACGCGCACGAGCTCGCGGTCGAGGTCGCATACCATCGCCTGCCGGGCGACTACCTGACCCGCTGGCCTGCTACCCTGCGCGAAGTGCCTCCGAAAGCGGTCCGCTTCGCCGCCGAACGGGCGATGGACCGGCGACGGGCGGTCGCGATCCTGGCCGGCCCGGTGGCGCGGTCATAGACGCTCGGGGTCGTCCCCCCTCCCGGACGCGCCGCTGCAACAATACGCACATATACGTGTGAGCGATGGGGGAACCATGGCGTCGCGCGCCAAGGCCGAACCACCCCTGCAGGGCATGATGCGAAAGAACATCACGATCACCCCGGAGGAGAGCGCATTCCTCAACCGCCATCCCGAGATCAACCAGAGCGCACTGTTCCGTCAGATTGTCGAGAGCCTGATGCTCGCCGAGAGGTCGCCGAGCGTGGCCTCCACCCAAGCGGTGCGCCTCGGCAAAGCGGTCTATCGGTCGGGCGCGATCATGTTCCAGAAGCCGAACGAGCGGCGACCGTAGGCGAGCTCGGCCCGGCCCGTTCCCGCCACGGGGCGTCCTGGTCCCGGAGACGGGGGCCGAGCCCTTCGAGCGCCGGGTGGTTCGCGTCCTGCGCGCGGCTATACACGATGCCTTCCGCCCCGGGGGTGAGTCGATACGCCTGCGCGGCGGTGGTCGGTTCGAGCGTTTCGAGCGCATGGCGCGACACTAGATGCCCGAAGGCCCAACGGCGCCGGAGGGCGAGCTCGGTGAAGTGCGGAACGTAGTGGCCGCCACCGACCCCGAGAGCGACTCGGTCCCCGACGGACGGGACGAGCTCCGGAATCACTCCGGCGAGGAGCCGAGCCGCCTCCGGTGCGGGGGCGGTGTGCTCTCCGGAACCGATCTCCACAAAGAACGCGGGAAGTTCGAGCGCGGGTCCGTGATGCGTCGCTTCGTAGGTCACCGGGATTCCGAGCGGCGGGCTGAGCTCGTCGAGGCGACGTAACGCCCCGGCCATCCCCATCGGGTCGGCGGGGACGAGCGTGCTGGGACGGCCCCCCATGTCGGCCTGAGGGCCTAGGTTGCCGAGCGGGTGGACCGTGAGCGAACGGACGTTTTCGCGGCTGCGATGAATCGATGGGAAGATGAGCGTGGGTCTAAGCTCGCGCACCTCGGAGGGCAGGCGTCGGTCAAGCCCTTCGTCGTGAATGTGGAGGACCGGTCGGTGGAGGACCAGCATCGAACCCGTGAGTCGGCGCAAGGGCGCGCCGTCCACGTGACCGGCCGCTGCGGGGAGCGTTCCCCATGCAGCGAAAACCGCTTCCGCGACGGGGTCTCCACTCGAGATCACTACGACGGCGCGGTCCATCGGAACCAACCCGACGCCGGTCCCCCACAATAGTCCAGCGCTCGCGAACGGCCCAGCAGCGGCCCGGCGTGCCGGACCCGACGAATGGCCGAGCGTTCACCGGGCCGGAGGGTACGGTTCGGTTCGTCGGCGGAGGAAGGCGAAGTACGCGGAAGGTCCCTCGGCCTCATTCGCGGAGCGATAGCCGGTGCGAAGGAAGAGAAACCGGGACTCGAGCAGCGTCACCACTTCACAGAGCGAGGGACGGTGCCGGGGACCCGTCGGCTGGGTGTGCTCCCGGGCGACCCACGACAGCACGAACGCACCCCCGGGGCGTAACACACGGTGTACCTCCTCCGCGTAACGCGCACGACGGCGAATAGGAATCGTGTGAAAGCAGCCGTTGTCGACCAGCCCATCGAAGCTCCCGTCTCGGAACGGCAGGGCCAGCACATCACCCTCCTGGATGGGGCCGTCCAAGTGCGCCTCCGTAAGGCGGCCGCGGGCGGCTACCACCGCGCCCGGAGAGAGGTCGATGCCCGAAGCTCGGAACCCGGAACGGGCGAGATACAGGACATTCGAACCGGCTCCGCACCCCACGTCCAGAATCTCCATCCCTCTCGTGAAGAACCCCGTATCGACGGCTAATACGACCTGCGGGCTCGGACCGGGGTCGAACCACGGCAGCTGGTCGTAGGGCGATTCTTCGTAGGTGGCGCGCCACTGGTCCCGGTCCCGCTCGGAACTACCCCCACGGCGGCGAGGTGACCGCGGACTCGACGGCAATTCGGACACCCGTTCCGGCGATGTCGAACCTCCTCAAGAAGAGCATGCCTCCGATTCCTGGACCGGCCCTTGGCGGATGCATCGTCCAACGCGGCGTCGCTCTCTTATCGGGACGGCCGCGTAGACCGACGGTTGGTGGTTCGTGAACACCTCGGTCGAACTGCTCGTCCTCAAGGTCGTGATCGCCCCCGTGTTCGTAGGGCTCCTCAGCCTGATCGCTCTCCGATACGGGCACCGCACGGCCGGTTGGCTGGTCGCGCTACCGGTCAACACCGGGACGATCGTCTTCGTCCTCACGATCTCGGAGGGGCCGGGCTTTGCCGCCACCGTAGCGCTGGGCGCGCTCCTCGGAATCGTTTCCATCTCCGTCTTTACGATCGTTTACGCGCGCTCGGCCGTCCGCCTGCCCTGGCCGGTGTGTCTCGGGCTCGCCTGCCTCGGCTTTCTCGCCTCGACGCTCGTCTTGAGCCGATTCCCTGAGTTGGTCGTCGCCGAACTAGTCGCCGCGGTAGTGGCCGTCGCCGTCGTGCTCCGCTTCGTGCCGATCGGAAAAGAGCTCGAAGGGCCGCCGGCATCACCTCGCTGGGAGATTCCCCTACGGATGTTCACCGCCGCGTCACTCGTCCTCGTGATCACGACCGCCGCCGGTGCGCTGGGACCCCGGCTGAGCGGACTCTTGAGCCCGGTCCCGGTGTTCACGATCACTCTCGTGATATTCACCCACTCCCGCCACGGTCCGGCACCCGTGTTCGTGTTCCTGAACGGCCTTCAGTACGGCCTGTTCAGCTTCGCCGCGTTCTGCGCCGTCGTCGGAGTCCTGCTCGTCCCCGACGGGTTGGCCGTATCGTTCGCCGCCGGGCTCGCAGCATTTCTCGCGGTCTACGCCGTCCTTCGAAGAGTACTCGACCGGACAAGTGACCGAGTCGAGTCAAAGCCGGGGGAACCCCGGTAGCGGCCTCGAGGCCGACTCGTTCCGGCGGGATTTCGCTTCACCAAAGGATTATCCCCCGTTCCCCCGAGTCTTCGAATGGCTCGATGAAGTTTCGCGATGCTCTCGAACACGTCGAGGCCAGTGGCCGGCTCGTCCACGTGAACGACCCGGTGAGCCCCAAGTTCGAGGTCGCGGCGCTTCTTCGGAAGTACGAGGGCCGCCCGGTCCTCTTCGAGAACGTTCGCGGTAGCTCGCTCCGAGTAGCCGGGAATCTCCTCAGCAGCATGGACCTTCTCTGCGAAAGTCTCGGGTTCCGCAAGGAGGAGTGGATCGAGCGGCTCGACACAGCGATGCAAAATCCCGGCCCGATCTCCGAAGGCCCGGCCGACTTCGACTACCTCGAGCCCGACCTCGACCTTCTGCCCATCCTGGCGCATTTTCCCCACGACCAAGGTGTCTACGTCACGTCCGGGGTGGTCTTCGCGCGCCGGGGCGACCGACGGAACATGTCGTTCCATCGGCTCTCGAAAATCGGACGGGACCGGTTCGTCGGTCGGCTGGTCGAACGGCGGGACCTTCACGCGATGTACCTCGACGCCCGCGATCACGGAGAGGATGTGGACGTCGCGGTGGCGATCGGCAATCGCTCGGGCGTGCTCGTGGCCGGGGCGACCTCGGTCGAGCGGGGTCGCTACGAGCTTGATATCGCGGCCGCGCTCGAGCACGGCATCGAGGTCGCTCCGGCGAAGACCAACGGGACGAGCTATCCCACCGACACCGAGGTCGTGCTGGAGGGGAAAATCCTCCATGATGAAACGACGTCCGAGGGACCGTTCGTCGACCTCACGAACACCTACGACGTGGTGCGCGAACAGCCCGTGTTCGTCATCGACCGGATCGCGCTCCGCAAGAACGCGGTCTACCATGGGCTCCTGCCGGGCGGCAACGAGCACCGCCTGCTGATGGGAGCTCCGCGTACGCCGACCATCTACCGGTCACTCCGGGCCGCGGGCGTCGATGTGGCGAACGTCTACCTCACGGAGGGGGGCAGCGGTTGGCTCGACGCGGTCGTCGCCATCCGCAAGCACCGGGACGAGGATCCCCGCATCGCGATCGAGGCGGCGATCCGAGGTCATCCGAGCCTCAAGAAGGTCACGGTCGTCGACGCGGACGTCGACGTAACGAACCCGCACGACGTGAACTACGCGCTTACGATGTACTGGGAGGCCGGCAAGGAGCTGGTGCTCCGGAACGTCAAGGGCTCGAGCCTCGACCCGATGGCGACCCCGGACGGTATCGGCTGCAAACTCGCCTTCGACGCGACGAAACCGCTCCGGGTACCTCCCGAGAAGGAGCTGAAGATGCGCAAGGCGGAGCTCGCGCCGGAGCGGTGACCCGGGGGGACCGATGGACGAGCTCGTGACCCACCAGCCGATCTCCTGGCTTGACGACGTCGACTCGAACGGGGTTGTGGTCAACCCCCAGCATGACCTCTACGGGAAGAGTCTCGCCGGTGTCACCCTGAGATTCCCCGGTGCCTCCGGCTCGACGGTCGGCTCCGACCGGATCGTCAACCTCGCGTCCCGCGGAGTCGGACCGCGCAAGATTGTGCTCGAACGGGCGGACCCGATCACGATGTGGGGGGCGATCCTGGGAGGCATCGACATCGAGATCCCGGGAGTCGAGCCGCGACACGTCGACCGCCGCCGGCTCGAAGCCCTCGGCGTCGAACCCGAGATCGCGGATTATCTCGCCCGGGCCGGAGAGCTTCTCGGGACCGACCAGTTCATCCCGGTCGACCATGTCCAAATCGCGGGGGTATCGTACAAGACGATCACCGAGACCGGTCTCCAGCTCCGACGCGACCTCGCCCGGAAGTACAAGTTTCGCGCCGGACACGTCACGATCAATCCCGCCGGCATGGACATGCGCGACTGGCGGGCCCTCGGCATCCCCGAGGAGTTCGCCCGGAAACAACAGGAGGTCATCGACCTCTACGTGTCGATGGGCGCCGCGCCGACCATCACCTGCACTCCCTACCTCATCGGGGAGATGCCGCCCCCGTTCACCGATGCGTTCCTGTCGGAATCCTCGGTCGTCGCGTACGCGAATTCCGTCCTGGGCGTCCGCACCAATCGGGAATCCGGGCTGAGTACGCTCCTCTACGCGATCGCGGGCTTCGGTCCCCGTTACGGGCTTCACCTTCCCGAGCACCGAAATCCCCGGGTGGAGATTCGGGTCGCGTGCCCGATCCGCGGCACGGTCGATTACGGACTGCTCGGCTACCGGCTCGGGGAACTCGTGAAGGGCCGCGTCCCGTTCCTCCGCGGCCTACCGGCCGAGCCGACCCTCGAGGAGCTCAAGGTACTCAGCGCCGCCGGGGGGGCGTCCGGGGCGATCGACCTCTACCATATCGAGGGCGTTACGCCGGAGGCGCGGAACCGCCGCATCGACCTCGACCGGATCGAAGCGGTGATCGAAGTGGACCGGGCGTCGCTGGACGAGGTGAAGCACCGGCTGAACACGGGACGCGTCGACCAGGTCGACCTGGTAACGTTCGGTTGTCCGCACGCGTCGTTGGAGGAAGTACGGGAGATCGCCGCGCTCCTGGACGGCAAAAAGATCCGAGCCGGCGTGAAGCTCTGGGTCTGCACTTCACGGGCGGTGAAGGAGATCGCGGAAAAGCTCGGTTACGTCGCGACCATCAGCGCGGCGGGCGGAAACGTTGTCGCCGATACCTGCATGGTCGTCGCTCCGATCGAAGCGATGGGCCCAACGACCACCGCGACCAACTCGGGGAAGGCGGCGAAGTATCTCCCTCGATTCTGTCAGCAGAACGTGGTCTTCGACTCCGCCGAAGAAATCGTTCGCCGGGTCCTCGCCTAGCCCGGGCGGCCCGACACCGAAACGCGTAACGTTCGCGAACTTCCTCGGGGTGGCCGAGACGGATGCTAGCGCCATCGCGTCCCGTCCGAATCCCGGTCGGGACGGTCACGCTCGAGGGGGACCTAGTTGCACCGAGTTCCGGCCGGGGGATCGTGTTGTTCGCCCACGGGAGCGGCAGCGGGCGAAAGTCGCCGCGCAACCGAGAGGTGGCGCACCGGCTGAACGAGCATGGTCTCGGTGCGCTCCTACTCGACCTCCTCGCCCCCGCGGAAGTCCCCATCGACGAGCTCACCGGGGAGTATCGATTCGATATCGATCTCCTCTCCGGCCGTCTCCTCGGGGCCACGGACTGGTTGGTCCGTCAACCCGGATGCGAGCACTCAGCGGTCGGCTATTTCGGTGCGAGCACGGGCGGCGCCGTGGCGATGGTCGGCGCCGCCGAGAGGCCGAAGCTGGTCGCGGCGATCGTCCTGCGCGGTGCGCGCACCGACCTCGGCGACCGGGTGGCTGCCCAGATCCGGTGCCCGACGCTCGTGCTGGTGGGCGGGAACGACGTTTCGATTCTCCAACTCAACCAACGGACGATGCAGCTGTTGCGCTGCCGGCGCGAGCTCGTCGTAGTGCCGGGGGCGACCCACCTGTTCGAGGAGCCCGGGGCGCTCGACCGGGTGGCGGAACACACCGTAGCGTGGTTTGACCGCCACCTTTGAAGGCGCGAACGCCCGTCGACCTTCGGCGAACTCGCGATGAGCCACGCCGATGTCGGCTTACGTGGTCTAGGGGTCAGGTGCGGATGAAGTGCGGGGCGTCGAGAGGATACTCGAACGTGATTTCGACTAGGCCTCGGACTTTGCCGCCTTTCTTCCAGTGGCTCTGGCAGATCACTTTCCGCACTCCGTTCTTCTCGGTGGTGTACACGTTCGGTCGGCCCGAGGCCATGACCTTGCGCAACTTCTCCTGCGCCGCCGGCGGGTGGCAGTCCAAGAGGTTCTTTCCCAGCAGCGCTTTCCCCCCGTCCGACGCGTTCACCTCGGCCGAGCGGTCGTTCAGGTAGAGGATCTTGTAGTTCGTGTCGCAAACGGTCACGGAACAGGGAAGCTCGTCGAACCAGGGGAGATGCGGGATTTCCGGGGACATATCCGCTCCGTCCCGAAACAGTCGGCGCCCGCAACTTAAGCATCCGTCAGTTTCGCCCCACTAACCGGGCAGCGACGACTCCACTTCGGACGCCAGCCGCTGCCGAGACCCCCGAGGCGAGCCCCAAGGCGGGCACGCTCAAGTGGGGTTGAGCGTAGCGGAAGGCGATGTCGAGCCAACTCTCCCGGCCCCGGGCCCGGGAGGCGGGCGTCCCGGTCGGAACGCTCGAGCCGGGTCCGAAGAACGCCATCACGGACGTTGCCGGCGTCCGCGTGGGCCAAGTGACCCTGATCCGAGGCGAGACGGTTCGCACCGGAGTCACCGCCGTCGTTCCCCGGGCTGGCGATCTCCTCGGCCATCCGGTGCCCGGCGCGGTACACATCGCGAACGCCTACGGTAAATTGATGGGCTCGACGCAGGTCAACGAGCTTGGGGAAATCGAAACTCCGATCCTCCTCACGTCCACGCTCAACGTGCCGCGGGTGGCCGATGCCTTGATCGATTACCTACTCGAGCTTCCCGGTAACGAGGCCGTCGCGACGGTGAACCCGGTGATCGCGGAGACGAACGACCGACTGCTGAACGACGTCCGGTCCCGTCCGGTGGGACGGGACGAGGTGGCCGAGGCGCTCCGGGGCGCGAGCGACGCGACCCCGTCCGAAGGGTCGGTCGGTGGGGGCACCGGGACCGTGGCGTTCGGATTCAAGGGTGGCATCGGCACTTCGTCGCGACAACTTCCCGCGTCTCGGGGCGGATACCGCCTGGGCGTGCTGGTCCAAACCAACTTTGGCGGTCTCCTGACCATCGCGGGAGTGCCCGTAGGCCTCGAGCTCGCCGACCAACGGCCTCGGACCCCCGAACCGCCGTCCGGGGGATCGGTCATTGTGGTCGTCGCGACCGACGCTCCGGTCGATGCCCTGAACCTGCGACGCCTCGGCGCCCGGGCGATGCAGGGAATCGCTCGCACGGGCTCGGACGGGTCGGACCGCAGCGGCGACTACGCGATCGCGTTTTCGACTACCGAGGGACCCACTCGGCTCGGCCACCGGTCGATGGACCCTTTGTTCTGGGCGGCGATCGAGGCGACGGAGGAGGCGGTCTACAACTCCCTCTTTCGGGCCACGACGGTTTCGGGATGTGGGCGCACCTTCGAGGCGCTGCCGCTCGACACGACGTTCGAAATTCTCCGCCGCCACCGACGCATGGGACCGGACTCCCTGTAAGGCGACGCCGGCGCGTCGCCGGCCCAACGTCCGGAAAAAAAGAAGGAAGGAAAGGGTTGGTCGCTGGGGGGGCCGTCCCCCTCACCGATACATCGTTTCGAAGTCGAAATGCCCGGGGTCCATCTGGACCTCGCGGGCCAACGTCCTCGCTAGTTCGGTGAGCCGGTTCGCCTCGTCGAAGTTGCCTTCGGTCTTCAGGACCGACACCGCGGTCATCGCCTTTGTGATGACCGATTCGGGGGTGCGTGAGCCCCCCGTCGCACCGGCCATCGCCATGGGACCCGGGCCGGGGCCCGACGCGCGTGCACCTTCGGGCGGAGCCAAAGTCGAGGTGTTGCGTCCCGCCCTTCTTCCGCCGAGGTAGGCCACCACGCCGACGACGAGTGCCGCAAACGCCACGAGCAGGGCGATTCCCAGGGTCCCGAACATGTCGTACCATGCCGGGGCAACGTAGTTCTTCTTCGCGTTCAGCTCGTTCTGGAGGCTCTGGACTTCGGCCGCCAGGCTGGCGATCTGCGAGGTGTCGCTCGACAGCTGGGCGGTGTCGGTCGAGATGGTCGAATCCGCCGTCGCGAGCTGGGCCTGGAGCGACGCCACCAGGGTCGCGTTGGCCGAGTTGTCCGACTGCAGCGCAGCGATCTGGGCCTCGAGCGATGTGGCGGTCGCCTGCGCTGTGGCCAGCTGGCCCTGGAGGGTCGACACCTGCGACGTCAACGAATGGACCTGGGCGTTCAGCGAGGCCACCTGGCTTTCGAGCGACGCGATGCTGGCGTTTGCCGCGGTGAGGCTCGCCTGGAGCGAGGCGACCTCACCCTGCAGCGACGTGATCGTAGCCTGTAGGCCCGATATCGTCGACGCGTCGGTGGCGAGCTGGGACTCCAGCTGGGCGATCAGCGTGTTCGCGGCTGCGGCTTGGTTGTCGGCGTAGAACGAGACCGACTGCGTGCTCGTCACCGCGCCCGGCGCGGAGACGGTATAGACCACGGTGTACGCGCCGTCGGGCAAGTTCACGGTGTTGAGCGAGTACGACCCGCTCAGCCCGGTCGCGAGAACGGTTGCGTCCGCTCCCGAGACGAGCGCGAGCGTTCCCGTCGCTCCGGCGAAGTCGCTGCCGGAGAACGTGAAGGTGTCGGTGCCCGTGACCAAGGACGCAGGCTGCGAAGCCCCGACCCCGCCGGTCAGGAAGATCTCCTGGCCCTGCCATACCATGCCGTAGTTCAGTGCCTCTTCGAGCCCGCAGATCATGAAGTAGTCGCCGTATCCGACCAGCCCGCCGCACGTGACGTACATGAACGTCGCGTTACCCGCCGCCTGGAGCGAGACCACCACCGGCGAAGTGTCCGGCGCCGATAGGTCGACGGAGAACTGCCCGGTGTAGGTCGTTCCCGGAACGTAGGTAGTGTTGAGGTACTCCCCCGGGGCGCTTCCCGTGCTGACGTTCAGGTAGTCGAGGTAGTTCATGCCGTAGAAACCGACCGTACCCGTGACCATTCCGTCCGAGAGCGTCAGATTCGTGCTGAAGTACCCGGACATGGGTTCGGCCGTCACGATGATCGGGTTCGACAGCAGCCCGTCATAGCTCGCCTGGAGGACGAACGTGACCGGCTGGATCGGTCCAATCGCGCCGGGGGCCTGGTCCACCACGTCCGCGAACAGCTGGCCGGAGTCGGTCCAAAAGCCGACGAGACCGGTCACGGTCGACAGATATGACCCTACGACACTCCCCGACGTCTCGGGCGGCAGGCTCGGGTCGACGATCGCGCCCGGTGGGACCAGCACAGTGGTCTGGGTGACCACCGCTCCGCCCACCGGCACGTTGTTCAACGTGACGAGGGCTTGGCCGCCGGTCAGGACGGTGCCCATTCCGGTGGACGCCATCATCGGGACTTCGGCCTCCCCGTTGGTGATCAATCCGAGAGGCGTTTCCACGCCCAGCGTCAGGGTACCGCTCTTGAGCTCGGGCTGCTCGATCGCGAAGTACTGGAAGGACCAGCCCGCCGAGATCGAACCGCTCGTCTCGGTCACGTAGAAGTACCCGTACTCACTGCCGTTCGTGAACGCGCTCTGGGGGACCCAAGCCGGCGTGTACGTGAACGTCGGACCTGAGATCTGGGTCATGACGGTCGATCCCGCGCTGTACGTGGTCAGGTCGAACGGCGCCGTGCCCCCGACGATCTCGAAGGTGTAGGTGGACCCGGCGAGTAACGACTGCACGGGCAGAAGGACACCGCCCGTTCCGACCTCCTCGATGTAGAACGGCTCGTTGTCGAGCGCATGCTGGGACGACGTCACCTGTCCAATCAGGACATTGTCGAGCTCCGCCGCGAGCGGTAGACCGAGTCCTTGGAGATAGTTCCAGCCGGCCCCAGCCGGGTTGTTCAGGGTCCCGAACCAGTAGGGAAGGTTCTGGTCCTGGGGGAACTCGTCCTGCGACGCCAGCTGATACTCTCCGTAGACGTTGGCCGGTGCCCACAGCGTGATCTGTTCGTAGATGTTGATGCCACACGCTTCCGCGCTGCAGATCAGCTCGGTGATCCCGCCCGAGCCGATGTTCGTCATCGGCACGTACGGGTCGATGGTCGTAACTCCCGCCTGCTGAGCGTTGTGAGCGTCGAAGAGCAACGCGTTGATGTCACCGAACCGAGCGTTGCCGAACGCGGTCAGCGCCTGTTCCTCGATGAGCGCCCATTCCCCCGCGAAGATCGGGGTCGCGAACGAGGTACCGCCGTACGACAGTAGCCACTGGCCGCCGGCGTAGACGCTCATGTTGAACGCGGCGCTCCCGGAGACCACCGGGTCGATCAGCGCGCCACTGCTGTAGGTGTCCAACGCGTTCTGCCACCAGGGTTGTGGCTGCTCCGAGGACTGGCCGAAGCCTCCACCGGTCTCTCCCGGCGGTAGCGCCGGGCTCGTTACGTTGCCGAACGAATACTGGTAGATGATGTAGAGGCCCTCTTGCCAATAGGTGTAGCTCCCAATGCCGCTCACGGGGGCGACGACCATCCATTGGCCCCCGATGCACGTGTACTTCCATGTCCACGGGAACTCCAACCCGTTGTATTCGGCCGTGACCATTCCGCCGCCGACCGAGGTGACCCCGGACGCAAGCGCCGGGATGCTCCCCTGGACCGGGAACGGGTAGACCGTGGGTCCGGAGTCCCCGGAGGCGAACATGTTCGTCACGCCCGTGGCCGCTAGTTCGTCCAGCGCTTCATTCTCGAGCTGGAGATACTGGGGGGTCCCGTAGATCGCCGTCAGCTCCTCGCCGGTCCCGTAGGAGTTGCTCGTGATCGTCACCGTCGTGACGGGTCCCGAGACCGATTGGCTCGTCGCCCCCGTCTGGAGGTTGATCACCGAGGCCGCCGAGGGCAGAGTCGCCGGCGAGCCGCTCGTGAGGTACTGCGCGGTGAACTGATAGGCGGAGTCGAAGGAAGTCAAGCCAGCGTCGCCGACCGAGATCAGGTCGATGTGCGCTTGCGGCGCCATCGCCGCCGCGTACTCGATGTCAAGGCTGGTCTCCACCGTCCAGCCGTACGCGAACCCGTTGTCGATGCAACCATAGAGGTTGCTGTTGGAGTAGTACTCGAACGGGGTGTTCAGACCGATCACTGTGAGATGGTCCAGAACGTCGACGCCCGTCTGTTGGTCGAACGCCTGCAGGTCACTCGGGATCGGACAACCCACGTCGATGATCCCGATGGTGATACCCTGCCCCTGGTCCGGCTCGCTGGAAATGGTGCTGAGCCCGTTCCAGAGGTTGTCCGCGCCGGTGAGCGCGGGCATGCTGCACGGGAACAGGAACTGCCAGTCGATCCCCATCAATTGGGCCCAGGTGTAGTCCTGTTCGGCGCAAGCGCTCTCGTCCCCGCCCCCGAGCACCTTCGTCGGAGGGAGGTACCATTGGCTCGACACGCTGGGCGTAGTGGGAATCGTGGTCGAGATTCCCAACGCTGAGAGGTTGGTCGCAGGGGAAAGACCGACGATCGGCGAGGCGATCTCGGGTTGCGCGAACAGCGTACCGAGCCCGGCGACGCTACCCGCGTGCATTCCGCTCGGCAGGTACGCATTTCCTGTGCTCAGGAGGATCGAGCGCGACGTCGTCGAGTTGAGCACGGCGCTCGCGTTGCCGTAGAGCGGGTTCCACAGCCCGGGCGAGCGGTACTGCTCGAGGAACGCGCCGATCTGCGTGTGGAACGCCTTTTCGATCTGCTGGACCGTCCCGGTGACCGTGAGGTACATGCGGGCGTTGTCCGGGGTCACGGTCAAGCCGTACCCCGTGAAATACGCCGTGTCCGCGGTATACTGCGACGCGGGCACCCCGAACGCTCCGGCAATGGCGCCCGAGGTCACAAAATCATGGAACAGTGGACTGGTAGGATTCTGGATTTCATTGACAAAACTGTCGAGACCGCTCGCCGAGCCGACCGACACTAGGACGGTCATCTGTTGGCTCAGGTCGAGGGCCGACGGATTAGGGGTAATCGTGTACCCATATTGCGCCGCCTGGGTCGCCGTCGCCGGCGAATAGGTCGGTGACGAGACCGAGGCCAATGGACCGCCTACGGATGCGGGCGCTGAACTGGGAGCCGACGCGGCCGGCGTCGAACCGACCCCGGCGAACGCGACACCCGGCAACGCCCCAATCGAAAAGCCGACGGCGGCCGCGACCACGACTAACAGCGCGAGCGCGGCTCTTCCTTTTCCTCTCCCCAACATTCTTCTCTTCTCCCGGAGAACCCCGAGCCGGAGCCTGGAGTTCATCGGCTTGAACGATGACCCAGCTAATGAATCGCGTGAAATGGGGATGGAATCAACTGAGGTACACCATCCCGGCCGGTCCAACTCGGGACTCCCGGCCCTCTTCGTCCCGCAATCGTTGAGCGATGGCCAATTCTTCGGCCGGTGGCCCGCGGAACGGGGCTCGGCGTCGATCGAGCGGGGCTTCGTCCCCCAGGTCTCCGCCGTTCTCGATGGGAAGCAGGGAGGCAACCACCAATGGAAGGCGGGAAACCCGGTGACGACGATTCGACCGGCGCGACCCGAAGAATCTTCCGAGCGCGATGGACCTTTGGCATTTTTGGCGCCGGATTTAGTCGGGCCGGCCGGCTTCGCTCCGAGAACACCGCCGTTCCGTGAACTGATCCACTGAGTGAAACGGAAAGGGCCCCCGCGAGCCTGACCAAGGTCGGGAATGCGCCCCTCTCAGGTTCGACTCCGATCGGAACAGCGGACCCGATTCGCAGCAGGGATGACGCCAGGACCCTGTCCAAATCCGCCGGCGCCGGATTCTTCGGAGTCTACCGAACGCGAAACCCAACCGGACCGCCGACCAACATTATACCTCGGTCAGTTCCAAGATAAAAAGAACCCACCCAGAGATTCGAGTCGGCGACGTCGAGGCGCGACTCTACGTCACCACCAATATTTCCGGCGCAACGCCGAGGGTCGAAGTGAGTCCGGACGAAAGGTATCGGGACCGGCCGGCTGCCGACGGTTTCCGGATATTCAACAATCCGGACGTCCGGTGAGGGCCGCTCGGTCCGGACTATCGGCCACCGCGCCCTTCGGGCAACCGACCGACGCTGAAACGGAGCGGAGGGCTCGAGCGGGGGTCACCTTCGACCGGTTTGGGTTCCCCGCGTCCAGGCGAACGGCCGAGGACGGCTCTCGCCTTCACGGTTCCATTCACTGACCGCGTTGAGAAAGCTCGGAAGCCCGGCGGGCGGGGCTTGTTGAGTACGACCTTGGTGGGCCTCGCGAATCGACTCGACCACCTTCTGCCTCCACTGCTCCGTTCCCGCGCAGACTTCCGTAGAGATCCTAGGATGGCGGTTGAGCCACTGCTGCAGGGAAGGGGACAGCGAAGGACCGCTTTCCTTCCCAAGGAGAACGATCTTCTGCTCTCCCATTCGTCCGTCTTGGACGGCCCTCAAGAACGCGAGGAACTCTTGGTCCGTGTATCGGCGGGCGGTACGCAAAGGCTCACGTCGGTCGAGCAAGCTCAAGGTGGTCACGAGGTCCGCGACCCACGGTCTTCCCAATCGGGGCGCGAACCTCGAGGCATCTCCTCCCCGCCGTTCGGAGCCGACCACGGCCTCCTTCGGCCCGTTCCCAAACCAGAGCGCGGCGGCCCGATGGGGAGGATTGACGTAGACACCGACCAGGTCGACCTCTCGAGCCCGAAACCGTGGGTCCTGCGCCAGGAGAGCCACCCGGGAACGGTCCGGTCGAATGCCGTGCGCCTTCCATATCCGGCGGATGGTGGAGTGACTCACGCCCGTGGCGCGAGCCAAGGAACGCGTCGACCAATGTGCCCGGCCGCGAGGCCGCTCGTACAGCGTCTTGGCCAAGATTGTCCGTACCAATCGTTCGGGCACCGGAGGCGGGGAGCCCGTTCGAAGGGCGTCTTTACGAATGCCTTCGACGCCGAAGAGGGCGAACCGGGAACGCCAACGAGCCACCGTGATCGGGTTCGCGCGAAGGCGCCGAGCGATCTCCCGGTTGGAGCACCCTTGAGACGCCAGCAGCACGATTCTGGCCCGCATCACGAGCCGGTACGGGGTCGAACCTCCACGACTCCAGCTTTCGAGGAGCGACCGCTCCCTCTCGCTGAGCGTTTGAGGCGCGGGCCGGCGCACGAAAGCTCATGCAGAGCCTCTTAGCGTTTGAATGTACCGGTTGGCCCACTTCCCGCGGACTCGGGAAACCGAGGGTCCGTCTCGTACCGCTTTCCCTCGCGGTATTTTCCTCGGTTCCAGTATAAGGCCGCCGGCGGGGACGTGGGTCCATCGTGGCCGCTTGCGTCGCTCAATCGACCACGGGGTTCCCGGGGAGATCGGGGTGCTCCCGGCGGGAGTTTCCCCGGCCGGGTAGGCCCGCCCGGATTTGAACCCGCGTCAGAGGCTCGAGAGGCCTCTATCCTTGACCACTAGACTACGGGAGCGCCACGGGCCCGTAGCAGGGGCCCTCTTTGAGCCTTTCGACGCGCGGCGACCTCAGCGGAGGGCGACTGGCTGCGGTGCGCTCGGATCGGCCTCGACCACGACCGCGGTCCCGTAGGCCAAGATCTCGGTCATCACCTCGCCCATCTCGGACGTGTCGAACGAGACGGAAACGACCGCGTTCGCCCCGAGCGACCGGGCGTGCTCGAGAAGACGGGTGAGCGCCTCGTGACGCGCCTGTTCGAGGAGCTGGGTGTACTCGGTGATCTCCCCACCGCCGATCGCGCGAAAGCCGGCAACGATGTTCCGCCCAAGACCTCGGGACCTCACGATGAGCCCGTAGGTGAGCCCGATGACCTTCGTGATCCGACAACCGGGGACGAACGGCGTCGTGACGATCGGGAAATTCGGGGGCGGTGCCCAGACGGACGCTTGCGATGGAAGCGGCGTGGCGGACATAGGGACGGCACCTCTCCCGAAGGAATAACCCTGGCCCCCGGAGTCGCCCGAAGCTCCTAAGACCCGGCGGGCGATTCCTGGTTCGTGACTCCACCGGTGAAGGCCCGAAGCGGCCACATCCTGCTCGACCCGAAGCGGTCGTACCGCGACCTCGTCCGCGTCTATCCCGAGATCCACAAGCGGGTCGTCGAGATGAACCGCCCGTTCGTGAAGGACTCGGACCCCCTCCTCCCCGAGGTGCTCCTCGACGAGAACCTACGGGACCTCAAGGGGAATCGAAAGCCCGTCGGCTACAACCGCCAGGACGCCTTCGGACTGCGGCTCATCTTCCCGATCGCCGACGAAAAGCGCGCCGAGTTCTACTTCACCAAGCCCGCACGTTGCCAGGAGGTCGTGCAGATCACCGAACAGGTCTCGGCCCTCCTCCGTCGTCGAGGGATCAAGCACACCGTCGAATACGACCGCCTTCCTCTCGGGCCGCCCCGGGGTCTCCCCGGTGTCCCGCCGCCCGGCTCGGGGATGGGGTTCCTCGCGCCGCCGTAGACTTCTACGGTTCGCCCGGGGGCCGACGGAACGGCCAGAACGGGTTCACGGCAGGGGCGGGCCCGGGCGTCGCACCCTCTGTCGTGCCGACCCCGGCCTGCTGCAGCTTCCGCAGCGCTTCCCGGGCCTTCTCGAGGGCAGCGGCGTAGTCGGTCTCCCGAAGTCGGAGCGATTCTGCGAGCAGGGCCCGGACCTCCGAGGTGTCGACCCGAAGTTCGTGCGCGCGGGTCAGGGCCGTGTCGATGAGGTAGTGGAGGTTCGTGAGCTCCCGGTGGAGCGACTTCCTCAGATTGAGGTCCTCTTCGGTCTTCAAGAGCAGCCGCGCGGCATCGAGCAACTGGCCCGAGCGGTCGAGCGATTCGACCTGAAGGAGCTTCTCTCGGATCGGGCCGACGCGGACGTGCAGTCCCTCCTGCGCGAAGTTCACTTCGGTCTGGAGGTCGCGCCACCGGCGCACGAACGGTTCGCGCACCGCGGGTTCGAGCGCGCTCATCGCCCGAGCGAGGAGCGCCTCGGCTTCGTCCGGGCGCCCCGCATCGAGGGCCACCCGAGCCTCGCTGAATGTCTGCATCACCGGGGTGGTGTCGAGCGACAGCCGCTCGCCAACCCATAGCCGGTCCTTGAACTCCGACATCTGGCGCTCGACCTCCTCTCGGCGGCGCCGGCGGGCGAGGTCGAGCTCGGACCGCACGAGGGCGAGGGCGCGCCCGAAATCGTGACGGTTCCGGAGCTCGGCGAGCTGTTGACGCACCTCCGCCCTTCGCTCGGTCTCGGCCGGGGGAATCTCGGAGGCTCGGAGGTATTCCGCCTCGACCTCGCGCCAGCGACCGTCCACCACCGCGTCGAGGATTCGCACGCTCGCAGCCTCCCCCCGGGCGATCGCCTCCTTGACCCTCGCCCATTCGCGGGCGCGCAAAGCCGCCTCGGCTTCGGCGAGGATCGCTTCGACCGGGTCGATTTCCGCACCGAGGCCCTCGCGCCGCGTCGATTCGAGCTGCCGTCGAAGCTCTCCGAGCGGGTCGGCGAACAACCGTTCGATTGCCCAGCGGGCTTCCTCGGTCGCCTCGCGCGCGAGCCGGGTAGCGTCGGGATAGAGCCCGGAGGCGAGGTGGTGACGGGCCTGATCAAGCCGAGCCGTGACGGGGGCGGTGTCCGCGCCCACCTCGGTCGTTTCGCGCAGCTGCCGCTCGGCCGCGCTGACCGCGTCGCGGGCCCGTCGGTGGCCTTCTCGGGCAATCCCGAGCGCGTCGGACGCGAGCAGAGCGTGCTCGAGCACGGGCGGATACTCCCGATTCTGGAACGCGAGCTTGGCGGCCGCGAGCTCCTCCGCAGCGACCGGCGACACGACCCCCTCGGCGGTGGAGCGATGCACGGACGCTTCCGCGGCGGCGATCGACCCCTCGGCGATCTTGCGCTGGAGGTCGGCCCGCTCGAGCTCGGCTTCGCTCTGGCCCGCGAGCTGGAGCGCCTCGACCGACCGTCCCTCGTCGAGCGCCATGCGGGCGCGGTGGAGCATGTTCTCGGCGATCGTCGTGTCGATCCCCTCCTTCCGGAGCCGGGCGACCGTCGCCTGGAAGCCCGCGAGGGTCTTCGACACATGCTGGTAGGTCGCCTGAATCAGCTCCCGTTCGAGGGGGCTCCCGAGCTCCACCACTCGAACGAACTGGCGTTCGGAGAGCAGACGCTCGACCCGCTCCATCTGCTCGCGGAGCGCGGGCGTGGGAACATGGAGGAGGTCCGCTTCGGAGAGTGCCTCGCGCGCACGCTTCGCGACCCGCTCCGCGTGTTCGACGAACCCGCGGGTCGCCACGAACTCCGCGCGGGCCGCGTCGAGTAGCGCGGCGGCGCCGATGGGCACCGGTAGCGCGATTCGTCGTCGGGCCTCCCCGAGGGGCAACAGGATCTTATCGATCTCCACCCCGGAGGACCGAACGATGTCGAGGTCGCGCTCGAGTCCGCGCAGATTCTCCTCGAGCACCGGTCGAAGTACCGCGATCACTTCCTCGTGGAGCAACCGGGCACCCGTGAGCGTAGCTTCGGGAGGCGCCGTCGCCTCTTCGGTCCTCAGCTGCTCCCAACGGGTCTGGAACTGTTCCACGGGGGAGGAGAGCCGACGCCCGTCTTCGATCAGGTGGCCGACCTCCTCGAGCAGGTGGGACGTCTCGCCCCGGGCGGCCTCGCCGGCCAGCTTCTCCTCGACTCCCTCGAGGGTCGTGCGGGCGAGGTCAAAATCGAGCGCCTGAAACGCAAGGCGCGCGTTGCGCAAGGGCTCGTAGAACGGATTCGGGTCCATGCCGGTCTCGCGCAGCCGGCCGAGGGTCTCTTGCGCCCGGCCGATCCCGTCGAGGATCGCCTGGCCGGCGGCGCGCGCTTTGAGCGCGGACTCCTCGAGGGCGGTCGCGATCCGGTAGGCGTCCGCAAAACGTCCGGCCCGGGAGGCCGACTGCGCCTCCTCGAGCTGCCCACGGAAGCGCGCGAGGTCGAAGCCCATCGTCTCGAGTTCGACCAGGGAGAGCTTCGCGTGGGAGACCGCCTCTTCGCCTCGCACGAGCTGCTGCTGCTGGGCGCGGGTCCGAATCTCCTGGGACGCTCGGGAGGCTTTGACGAAATCCCCCATGTTGAAGATCTGCTGGACTTCATCGATCTGGCGCTGGATCTCGTCGCTCGGGCCGCCCATCGATTCGAGCGTCTGGCGTTCGGCCTCGAGCATTTCCACGAGCGCGGAGGCGTGGGCCGCGACGACCGCGCCGAACTCCCGCTCGGCCCGGCGCAGACTCTCGATCGAACCCAGGAGGTCCTGCTTCACGCGGAGCGTGACGTCGGCATCGGCGAGCAGCCGGCGCACCGGCGCGACGAGCGCCTCGTCGGGGATGTCGGAGAGGCCCTGTTCCATCTCCTCGACCCGCCGCGCCACGAACGGCCCCGCGGCCCGACGGAGCTCGGTCTCGGCCCGGGCGATCCGTTCGGCGCTGTCGGCGATCTCGCCCTTGTCGAGCTGATCCCTCGCATCGCTCAGGTCACGGTCGGCCGACGGCGAAAGGAACTGGCGCTCGCGAGCGTACTCCCGAGCCTTGTCGAGGCTCGCGTACCGCTGACCGAAGAATTGGAGCGCTTCCCGTCCGAGGTGCACTACCGTCTCCTTGAGGAGGTCGCGCGCGGCCCCTACATCGACGCGGTCGAGGAGGGACCGAACCCGTGCGAGGGACGGCTCGAACGGGTCGACCGAGAACCCGGCCTTGCGGAACCGTTCGGCCATCTCCTCGAGCGCTTGGAGCTCGTCGCGGGCGATGTCCAGTTCTTCGGTGAGGCGGCTCACCTTGTCGAGCGCTTCTTGGCTCGCCGCGAACGCCTCGGAGTAGATCTTGAGTCGAAGCGCTTCGCGCGCCCGATTCATCGCGGCGAACACTTCGCTCGGGTCCCGCCCGAGGCGACGGGCGTCCGCGATTCTCGGCCGCGCCTCGTCCAATAGGCCGGCGACCACCGTGACGATCGGCTCTTCCGCGGCCCGGCGGGCGTCGAGGAACACCGGGCCGATTTCGAGCGGAGGGAGCGTCTTGATGCGGGCGAGCGCGTCCTCGATCGCCATGCGCGCCGCCGTGGGGTCGACCCCGTACTCGGCGGCCGAGGTGAGCGAGGCTCGCAGCGCCTCGAGGAGCTGGAGCGCGCGCTCCCGCATCGACTCCCCGACCTCCCGGGAGGCGGATTCGGTCGCGGGGACGATCTCGGGCCAGCGGTCCGGCGCCGCGTCAACCCCGGCGGCCAGCGCCGCTTCGAGCCGGGAAGTGGAGGTTCCGAACTCCTTCGCGGCCGAGACCAGCCGCGTGCCTTCCTCACGGACCCGCTGACGGCGCTCGGCCGCTTCGGGCAGTCCGGTGCGAAGCAGATGGTCGACGCCCTCGAAGGCCTCGGCGAGGCGGTCCTCCTTCGCCGGGAGCAGGGCCGCGTCCAGCTTGGATTCGAACTCGCGCGTCCTCTCCTCGGTAAGACCGGCCCATTTCGCGACGGCAATCGCCTCATCGCGGATCTTGTTCACGTGGGAGGCCTCGCTCGAGCGAAGGGCATCCTCCACCTTCGCGAGACGAGCCACGGTCGTCGACCAGTCCTCCCCGGCGGGGGGATGGGCGAGCGCGTCCAGTTCCACCGTCACTTCCGCGGGCGCGACGAGCCCGAGCCCCGAGAACCGACGGACGGACTCCGCAGTCCGCGTCCGACGCTCCTGGATGCTCAGCGGAACGGTCTTCGACAGGTACTCGAGCATCGACTTGGCTTGGCTCTCGACGCCGTTCCAATCGGCACGACGGGCGAGTTCCTTGAGGGCGGCCTGGCGGTCCGGGACTTCCGGCGGTGTGATCCCGAGCTGGTCGAGCCGGGCGACCTGGTCGTCGATCTCCTTGAGGGTCGCCTCCGCCGCTTGGCGTTGTTTCTTCAGCGCCTCGGCTTTCTCTTGCAGAATCCGGGTGAGCCGGGATGACGAGACTCCCCCAAGACCTCCCGGACCTGTCGTGGACGCCCCCCCTAAACCGAGCCGGCCCGAACGTGGCTTTCGCGCACTTCGGGCATCGGTTTCATGCGCCGTCTCCCTTATTAATCAAGCGAGGAGCCGGCTCTCCGCACCGGCGGCTTCGGGAGAGGCGAACTACGTGCGGGTGATCCGCCGTTTGCCCATCGCGTCGAGGTACTGGACCTCGGACCCGGGGCTTACCAGACCCTTCGTCTCCGCGTCGAGCGGGAGGGTGAACGTCTCGTACGTTTCGAGGTCCATCAACTGGACCTCCTGGTCGGTCATCGACAGCACTTGGGCCTGGCGTTTCCCGATGAGCGGAACCTGGACCTTGTGCTTCACGGGGAACACGACGCTGCGCTTGCCGCCGTCGAACAGGCCCACGGCGTCGATCCGGGCCTTCGCTTCGCCGTGCTTCCCCGGTTTCGAAGTCTGGATGCTCAGGATGCGGCACGGCTCTTCGTCGATGAGCATGTAGCGCCCCTCCTTGAGCTCGCGAACCTCCTGCTGGGTCCAGGCCATCCTCGTTCCTCGATTGGCGGGGCAGATTCCGGACGGGATAAGAGTTACCCCGGCGCGCGAGCCCCCGGGCGATAGAATTCCGAGGGAGCATTTATTCGCGCGCGCCGACATCGAGATTCCAACCCGTCTTGGTGGCCATGGCTCCAGCCGCTCCTGAGTTCAGTCCCCATACGCTCGAGTCGGAGGCGGCCGCCCTGTGGAAGGCTCGCCGGTTGCCCCCCGCTGGCGGGACCTTGGGGCCCCCCACCGGACCCACGGTCCATCAGTTCCTCGGAAGCTGGGCCCAGGGAGACTTTCCCGGATTGGTCGCGCACCGCGCCGTCATCGCCGACGTCGCCGCTCGCTCCCTCGCCCTCTCGGGCCGCCGCGTCTCGGGCACGCTACGCCAGGGCCTCTCTTCGGGTCCGTTGCCGCCCTCCAACGTCCCGTCGCTCCTCGCGAGCCTCGGCATCTGGGTGGGCGGCGACGGCCGGACGCCGTGGGACGCCGAGGACCGGCCCGGCCAAGTCCAGGCGATGGTGGCCCGTCTCGCCGCGAAGGAGGTATTCGTCACCCGGGATGAGGCGTTTCGCGTGTGCCCTTCCTGCGGTACGCTCCGGAGCCCCGAACGCACGGTCTACGACGAGCAAGAGGGCGACACGTACCTCGTCCGATTTCCGGTCCGGATCGGGGACCGTACGGTGCATGCGCTCGTGTGGGTCGACGTCCCGTGGAAGCTCCTCGGCGCGAGCGCCCTCCTTCTGAACCCGGGCCTTCACTACGTTGTCGCCGAATACCGTTTCCGCGAGGCCCGGGAGCTCGTCCTCACGTCGAAGTCATCGCTCGACCGGCTGCGCCGATGGATCCCCGAGGTCGTCCTCGAGGTCCTCGAGGAGCGCGCGGGCAAGGAGTTCCAAGGGCTCGCGTACAGTTACCCCCTCCGCCACGAGTTCCCGATGGGCGGAGACCTCACGGCGCCCGCCGGGACGCTCCTCGGGGCGACGGACGTCGGGGACAGCGGCACCGGAATCGTGCCGCTCGTACCGGGTCACGGTCCCACCGACGCTCGCATCGCCGACCGGCTCGGCGTCAGCGGCTGGCCGCTACTGACCCCGAAAGGGAGGTTCGACCTCACCTTGATGCACAAGTACGCTGGCCTCGACCTCGACACCGCCAACGAGTTCGTTCTCCGGGACCTGGCGGAAGCGGGCGCGCTGCTCGCCCACCTGCGCGTGAAGCGGGGGGTGCCGTACTGCGCCCTCTGCGGGACGTCCTTGTTGTGGGTTCCCGCTCGCGCATGGTGCCTCGAACCGGCGCGACTCCCCCCGGATGTGCGGAGGCTGTTCGCCCGCCTTCTTCCCAAAGAATCACTGCCCGGGCCTTCGGAGGTCGCCCCGTGGCCCGTCAGTGAGGCGTCGACCAGCGAGGACCCGAAAGCGGTCGCGCTGCTCGAATGCAAACGATGCGAGCGACTGGACGCACCCGACGGGCCGAAGCAGTGCCCGTGCGGCGGCCAGCGCACGCTCGTTCGACGGAAGTTGCTACCGTCGATCGGGTCCGCGCTGTCGGCATGGGCCCGGGTGGACCCATTCCCCGAGGGGGATTCGGTCCACCTCTATGTCGGTCAGCGCCGGCGGGTGTCGGTGCTGCTCCACCATCTCGTCGCCCTGTGCGGTGTAGAGGGTGCGGTCAACGACGTGACCCTCACCGTGGTCCCCACCGTCGGCGCTGCGGACGTCGCGGACCTCGTGCGCGACTACGGAGCGGACGTGGTACGGGCGGCGATCGTCCGCAGCGACCTCTCGGAGACCGCGGGAGGCCGTTTTGTCGACCGGTGCCGCCGCGAGTTCGACCGGCTGCGCCGGTTCTGGACGGTCGCCCGCGCGACCCTCTCGGAGTGCGACCCGGCCATGATCGCGGAGTTCGGGCGGCCGATCGAAGGGTTCCTCGGGGAACTCGAACCGGAAGACCGCGCGATCGTCGCTCGATGGGAGCGCACCCGAGTGATGGCCCTCGCCCAGTACGACCGATCGGCCCCGGGGATCGTGCACCGTCGCGTCGGCCACTTCCTCGACAACGACCTCGTCGCTTACCGCCAGATGGTCGGTCCCCGGCTCGCCCTTTCGGAGAGCTCGCCCAAGAAGCGGGCGGCTCTCCGAACGCTCGTCTACCTGCTCCGGAGCGCGGCCGAACTGCTCTCGCCCATTGCGCCGTTCACGATGGAGTCGGTCCATCGCTCGCTCTCCTCGGAACGAGCGAGTCTCTTCGAGCGAACGATCCAAGGCCCGGACCGGGCCCTCCAAAACGACGAGCTGGTGGCCGCGTGGGACCGTTGGCGAACGGTCCTGCGGAGCGTCGAACGGTTCCGCCGGTCGATCGGGGTGACTCGTTCCACTCACCTCCCACTGCTGGTACTCTCCACTCCGGCCGACGACGTCGCCGACCGCTTCCGGTCGGAGAAGGAGGTCCTCGCCCGCCTCGCCGGGGTCAGGCGGGTCGAGGTTGGGTCGCCTCGGGAGCCGTGGAAAGGACGGCAACGGGTGCTCCATCCCGTCGAGGCGGAAGTCCAAAAGGCCTACCCGACCCAAGCGAAACAGATCGTCCACCTCCTGCAGCGGATGGCTCCGCGTCGCGCCTCGGACGCGGCCGGCGAAGCGGAACTGAGCGTTGTGATCGATGGGTACCCGGTGCGGATCTATCCGTCGATGATCTCGGTGGTCGACACGTTGCCGAACCGCGTCGTCCCGGTGCCCTGGTCGCGGGGGGAAATGTACGTGGAATTCCCGACGGACGCCCGAACCAACCGGCCCTCGTTCCCGCCGCTCTCGCCGGACGCGTTCTGGCTCGTTCGGCGGCTCGAGCGCCGGCTCCGGTCATCGCCACCGGCGGTAGGCCCGCCGTCGCGGGTCGCCATTGTCACGGTGAAGGAACCGCTCTCTTCGGAACTGCGAGCGGTCGCGGGACCGGTCGCCCAGGCCCTCGGTCTCGGCGAGCTGCGGATCGTCGACAAGGCGGAGGAAGCGGTTCCGCCGTCGACCATGACCGGCCGCACCCGGACCGGTGACCGATGGTGGGTCCATGTACCGGGGATGCCGACACCCCCGCCTCGGTCGAAGAAGTCGCGACCGGGCACCCGGCTTCCGCGGGTCGCGACCCCGCCGCCCCCATCGCCCTCCGGGGAGGTCGATTACGCCGACGAGAAGGTGGTGGCGCGCGAGGAAGCGGTCCGCGCGCTCGGGCAGGAGTTGGACGAAATCGTTGGCGTGCCGCTTCTCGGCCCGTCCAAAATCGCGGCGGCCTGGGACCAAGGACTGCGGAGTGTGCAGGACCTTCGACAGGCGCCGTTCGACGTCGTTTCCGCGCTTCCGGGCTTTGGCGGTCCGGTCGCGGAGGTGGTATTCGAGAGAATCGGGGGAACCCCGGTGCCTCGCCGGCCCCGCGTCCGGCATCGCCGGGAGGCCGGTCCGAGCGCTCCGGCGCACGTGGTCGATTACCCCGTTCTATCCACCCCGGTGACAGCGGTTCCTCCGACGATTCCGCCCCCCTCCATCCTGCCGTCCTTCGCACCGCCGACGGGACCGACCGCTCCCCCGTCCCCTCCCGCAGCGATGCTGACCCCGGAACCGAAGGCGCCTTCGGAACCTGTCGGCGCCCCGGTGGTCGAGGGAGTGGAAGGCCCCGTCCCCCCGGTCGTCCCGGAGCCGCTCCCGGAAAGAGTGGTGGGGGCCGAGGCGCCGCCCGTCGAGACGCTGGCCGTGTCTCCCCCGCCTCAGGCGGCTCTTCCGGCCGAGATCGTCGCCCCTGCGCCCGAAGAACCCATTTTGGAAACCCCGCTCCCCTCGGAGGAACCGACCCCGGCTCCGGACGCCGCGGTCCCTCCGCCTGCTCCGATCGAGCAGGTAGTCGAGCCGGAAGGCTCGGAGAGCCCGTTGCCCGAGTCGACGTCACCGGAACCCGAAGGTCCCGAGCCGGTCGTTTCCCTCGAACCTCCACCGACCGAGATGCCGGCGGCCTCGGCGGAGATATCGACGGTCGAACCCTCCGAGATCGAGCGGGTCGGTGAGACAACTTCGCCGCCGGCAGCCGAAGTCGTGCCGGGGGAGCCCGAGGCTCCCCCCGAGGAGACTCCACCCACCGAGACGGTTCTCCCGGAACCGGTTCCCCTCACCCTCGAGGCTACCGAAAATCCCCCCGAACTCCTCCCTCCGCTGGGCGCCCCGGGTCCCGCGACGGAGCCCGCCGTCGAAGCGCCTCCCGCCCCCACGCCGTCCCCGACCGAAGGGGCGAGCCGGCCTGTGGAGGCTCCGCTAGAGGCGCCCCCCGGCGCTGCGGCGCCGGAAACAACATTGCCGCCCGCTCCCAGCGCCGAGGCAACTCCCCGGCCGCCGGAGGTCCCTCCGACCGAGACGCCGGTTGCCCCATCCGAGATCGTTCCGGAGCGAACTCCCTTGACGGAGTCCGTGGCCCCGGTGCCGACACCGGTCCTGACGGTCCCGCCGGTCAGCGCGCCGGTCGTGCTCCCCCCGCCACCCCCGGCGCCCGCACCTCCGGAGCCGGAACCTCCGCTGCCTCCGTCCGGCGTTGAGCTTACGATCGGCGACTCGTTATTCGTGGCGTTGGGGGGATTCCTCGACTCGACGTCCGCGGGCCACCGCGGGGTCTGCGTCGTGCGCGAGTCGCCGGAGCGGATCCGGGCCCGGGTCGGCATCCGGCCCATCGAGGTGTTCTGGCTCTCCAACCTTGGCCGCGGACCGTCGATACGACCCGCGGACCTCGAGGGTCTCTGGACGGTCCTCGCGCGAAAGCTGACCGAGGAACACGCCACCGCGTTCTTCCTCGAGGGGATGGAGTACTTGATCCGGATGCACGGCGCCGACGCCGTGCTCACCGGGTTGGTCGAATTCGACCGACTCGCCCGAGAGCACGACGCCCGGGTCTGGGTCTGTCTCACGCCGGCGCTCATGAAACCGTCGGACCTCGAGCGGTTCCGGTTTACCTTCGGGCCCAGTCCGTCGCCTTAGGGCCGTCGGCGTCCCCCGGGACGAATTTTTCTCCGGACCGCGGGTTCATATAGCAAACGCCGGTCGGAGGGGTATGCGTTCGCCGCACGGCCGGTTTCGCCCGATAGGTCTGTCCGCCGCCCTCGCCACGTTCGTGGTCGCCGCGCTCCTCGTGAGCGTCCCGGCGCCGACGAGGGCCCAGCCCTCTACCCTGGCATCCCCCGCTCAAACGAGCGGGGGCGTGGCCTACACCGTGACCTGGAACAACGTCGACGTGAGCAGCGCGAGCAGTTCCTCCTCAGCGCTCTCCATCGGCCTCTCTTCCTCTGCGAATCTCGTCTATTACTGGAACGTCAGCACCGGTACGTCGCCCGTGACGATCAGCGACGCGCGGTTACAGATGTACTATCTCGGCTTTGCCGTCTCCACTCGCGACCAAGTCCTCACGTCGCCGATCCCGGGCTCGGGCCACATCCCCCTCAGCTGGACCCCGATCTCGGTCTCCTATCTCGTAGAAGGGTTGTACCGGCTCACCGCGAGCTTCATCGCGCCGAACGGGACCACGATGTGGAGCGAGAACTTCTGGGTCCGCGGGACAGCGCCCTACGGCTTCCTCGCCATCCTTCCGATCGTCCTGTTGCTCATCATCATCTACGAGGTCTACGGCCTGGCACGTTCGGGCCGGTATGCGGCCATCGGCCAGAAGGCCGAGACCCCGCCACCGGCGGCGCCTCCGCCGAGCACCCCCTCGACACCGCCGCCTCCCTCGACCGCGCCGACGACCGGTGAGGCCGAACCAGGTGCGCCGGCCGAAGATGCTGGGGGAAACGCGCCCCCGACGGGAGGTAGCTCATGAGCTCCGCCACCCATGGCGCCGGTTGCGGCGTGGTCCTCGGGATCTGTCTCGTGGTGCTCTTTCAGCAGTTCGGCTATCTCAACCTGAGCGACATCGTCCCGACGATCGAGTACCTCGCGATCGGCATCGTGGTCGGGGGAGTCTTCGGGGGCCTTATCGGATGGGCGCTCGGACGCAGCTACCTCGCACGGCACGCGGCTGACCAAGCCGCCGCTTCGCCATAGCTCGGCCCACCGTCGCGGCCGAGCCACGGTCGGGGCTCGCCCGCGGAACGCCTTACCCCGGGTGGTGGATCGACGTCTTCGCGCCTTGGATCGCTCGCTGTAACTTCTGCCACGAGGCGTTGGCGTTCTCACCCGGCGGAGGGACATAGCCGGAGCGCTCCGCCACGAGACGCTCCACATACTCCCGGGCGGCGCGGCAGACCGGACAGATCTGGCACTCGTCGCCGATCGGACTCCGTGCGAGTCGGAGGAGGCTCTCCGCCTCGCCTTTGTCGGCCAACAGCGCTACCTCATGAAACTCGCAACCGTCCGGTTCGGCCATCATGTACATTAAGGCGCCCGAACAGAAAAAATGAGCGAACCCCCGGCTGCCGGGACGGTTGCGTTCAACCGGGCCGGGATGAGCTTCATCTCATCGGAGCCCCAGTCGAATGGGATGACCGTACAGTTCTGCCCCCTTTGCGGAACGCCGACGATCGCTCAGAGCGCCGTCTGATTCTCGTGCGGGGCCTCCCTCCTCCTCTCGCCGACCGGATTCTCGCTAGGTCCGGGGGAGCCGTCCGGTCCAAACGACGGCTGGCCGATCCCGGGGTATCCTGTGTACGCGGTCCTCGGCTACCTCGAGGTCGCCGTCGGGACACGGCGGTTGGGTGGTCACTTCGAAGTGGAGCTGTTCAGGCCCGCCGCGATTTTCCTGGTGGTCTGACGATCGTCGGCGCCGTCCTCGTTCTCGTCGCGGTCCGTTCCGCACGCCGAAGGCCCAAGAGGTCCGTCGGCCCGGGAGCGTTCACCGGACGGGATTCGCACGCCGTCGACCGGGGTGCACAGGGGCGGGCGGAAGCTATGACTTTCGATATCGTGGCCGTCGCACGTCATCCGAACCGCTGAAGAAGGTCGCGGAGGAGTTGTCCCTTTCAGCCCCGGACGGGAAAGCGCTCCGGCTGAGCGGACCACCGGTATCCTTGCGGGCGTTTCC
>Ga0187782_10000045_pt1 | contig 66611 bp, 60 predicted proteins | sample 0715_SJ02_MP15_2_FD_132454 | JGI IMG/M metagenome (GOLD analysis project Ga0187782, IMG submission 132454) | Tropical peat soil microbial communities from peatlands in Department of Meta, Colombia - 0715_SJ02_MP15_20_MG | ecosystem: Environmental > Terrestrial > Soil > Wetlands > Peat | place... | reverse complement strand
CTCCGCCCGGTTTTCACCGCTCTCCGCAGCATGGGTTTTCAAAAGTTGCGTGTTCTGGTTCTCCCCACGGACTTCGCGACAGATTGGGCGAATAAAGGACTGCCATACGACAAGTCCAAATAGTCCCGAACAGGCACGGGCGGTGTAGGATAACTACGGCTCAAATCACGCCCGGAGGGTCGTCCTATGAAACTCCGTCTCGCCGTTGGGCTTGTCCTGATTCTTTTCTCTTTGGTGATCGTTCTCCACAGCCAGCCGCAATCTGTGAGTTCAGATGAAGGCCGCATCCTGGCCCTGGAAACGGCCTGGAATCACGCAGAACAAGCAAAGATGTTGCCGCACTGGACCAGCTCCTCTCACCCGAGCTTGTGTACATTGACTACGACGGCAGCATTTCCACAAAGCCAGAGTTTCTAGCGAACCTGAAGAGCGAAGGGCTTGCGCCGGAGCAAATCGTGAATGAGCAGCAAACGGCGCATGTAATTGGCGACTGCGCCGTGGTCACAGGCATCTACCGCGAAAAAGGCCTTAATAAGGGCAAGCCTTACAGTCGGCGGAGGCGCTTCACGGGTACGTGGGTGAAGATCAAAGATACATGGCAGTGCGTGGCCAGCCAATCCACACTCATCCAGCACTAGCCTTGCGCATGGGCTTTGAATGCCATGATGTGTTCCTCCCTGCGCAAACGGAATGGCGGATTGGGATTATGGCAATCGTAGAACCTGGCCCCGGTTATCAAACCCAAGCCATATTCTGATATTCTCACCGTTCGTCTTTTCTCTGTGGAGGCACCGCTCATGTCTCGCAAACAACCCGCATTTATTGTTCTTCTGCTTCTGCCCGTGGTTCTTTTCGGGCAATCGCCCGCTCCCTCCTTGCATTTCGATGGTAATTCCTGGTGGGCACACGTTAAATTTCTAGCGGATGATTCCCTGGAAGGCAGGGACACGGGCAGCGAAGGACTGCGCAAAGCCGAAGCCTATGCCGTGGAGCAGTTTCAAAAAGCAGGGCTTGCGCCAGCCGGTTCAGACGGTTTCTATCAGCCGGTTCTTTTCAACCAGTACGAGGTTGACGAGTCGAAGTCCTTAATGGCGCTCGTTGGTGGCGGCAAAACCACAAGCTTGTCCTTTACCGACGATGCCTTCTTCAGCACCCGCGGCACCCGCGCCTCTACACAGCTTACGGCTTCGCTGGTTTTCATCGGTTATGGCTTGAGGATTCCGGAGAAAAATCTGGACGAACTGGCCGGCCTCGATGTGAAGGGCAAAGTCGTAGTGCTGATCAGCGGCTCGCCTTCGGAAATTCCAACGGCGCTGGCTTCGCATTACCAAACGGTAGCCGAGCGATGGAAAAGCTTGGGGAGTGCGGGTGCCATAGGGATAATCAGCATTCCTAATCCCGCCTCCATGGATGTTCCGTGGACGCGCATCAGCATCAACCGCAACCATCCTTCAATGGACCTGGCGGATGCGGCGTTCAACGAAACCGAAGGCCTAAAAGTCAGTGTGGTCTTTAATCCGTCTTCCGCAGAAACGCTTTTTGCCGGATCAGGACATACGTTCGCAGAAATCGCAGCTCTTGCGAAGGATCGCCGGGCTTTACCGCACTTTCCGCTGAGCGTTTCCCTGGAAGCAAGCGCGGAAATCCTGACGAAGAAGGTGGAGTCGGCCAATATTGTCGGAAAGTTGCCCGGCTCCGACCCCAAGCTGAGGGATGAATACGTGGTGCTCTCGGCGCATATCGATCACGTGGGCATCGGCGCTCCGGTGAACGGCGATCGGATTTACAACGGCGCGATGGACAATGCCTCCGGTTCAGGAGCGGTGATGGATATTGCCGCCGAGTTCAAAGCCCATCCCGAGAAGCTGAAACGCAGCATTTTGTTTCTGCTAGTGACAGGCGAAGAAAAGGGTCTGTTGGGCTCAAAATATTTCGCCGGCCGGCCAACGGTGCCGATTATTTCGATTGTGGCGGACATTAATATGGATATGTTCCTCCCGATCGTGCCGCTAAAAGTTCTGAAGATTCTCGGACTTGATGAGTCCGACCTCGGCACACAGGCGGCTGCGGTAGCCCAATCGCTGGGCGTCAAGCCGATCGCGGATCCCGAGCCCTTGCGCAATTCCTTCGTTCGCAGCGATCAATACAGCTTCATTCACAAGGGTGTGCCATCCGTTGCGATGGACGTGGGCTTTGAGTTGGGAACTCCCGAGCAGAAAATCTTCAAAGACTGGCTGACCAATCGATACCATGCGCCGTCCGATGATGTGAATCAGCCGGTAGATTTGCAGGCTGCGGCGCTTTATGAAGAGATTGTGAGCCGGTTGTTGATCGGTACGGCGAACGCGGCGGCGCGGCCGCAGTGGAAGCCCGACTCGTTCTTCCACCGCTACGCAAATCCTAATTAGCAAGCCCACCTCGCGGAGGCTCTTCAGTTGCCAGTGGGAATGATTCCGACGTTTTCTATCATGAGCACAACGGTTCGCTGTGCTGCGCGCGTGCGGTGCTGCACACCCTTGGGGACGACAAGTCCTTGCCTGGGATCAAGGGTTACAGTGCGGCCCTGCAGATCGACGAGAAGCTGGCCCTCGACTACGTAGAAAAACTCGTCATCTTCGTCGTGCTTGTGCCAATGGTATTCGCCGAGGAAAACACCAAGCCGAACCACCGAGCCGTTCACCTGACAAAGTGTCTGGTTATACCACTGGAACTTGCATTCATCGGCCAGTTTCTTCTCGTCGACTACTTCCAACGGCTGGTAGTAAGTATTCAAACGAGTTTCATAGGGAAATGACTGCATATCGCTCATTTCGGTCCTCCCAGACCCTCGCCGCGGTATTATCTCACGGTAAAAATCGGGAAGGCATCGCCCAATTTTAGTGGTCCCCGCGCCCACTTGAGGACTTCCGCGCCCGTGTTGGTAACGTTGTGACGCGTGCCGGGAGGGATGTAGGCAAGCATCTTGGCGTGCAGCGGTACGTCGGCATGGTCTTCGATCCTTGCCGCACCACTGCCCTTCAGAATGGTGAGAGCTTCTTCGTTCTGCCCGGTCGAATGCCGGCCAACACTTTCCCCCGGCTCGAGCCGCACGGATCCGCCTCGCATACCGCTGGTTTGCGGTACGCGCTTCAACAACGGGCAATCTCCGCCCGGGCAGTCTAGAACAAATGTGAGAGGCTCACGTCTTGGTGCGGGTTCTTGCGCTGCGATAATTAGTCCCAATAGTGTGGTGATTGCCAGCACTTTCGCCAGTCGACTCTTATTCATGATTTTGCTCCGTGTCATCCGTCCTCACCGTAGCCCCGATTCGCTTCCAGAGATGGTGGCTCTGCGCTAGACTAACGCCGCTCGGGTTCGAACCAGGGTGCCGCGTCGTGAATATCGATCAATTGCGAAAAATTTGCTTGGGATTCCTTGGCACCACGGAGCAGATTCAGTGGGAAGACAACCTCCTATTCAAGGTGGGCGGAAAAATGTTTGCGATCACGTCCCTTGAACCGGCTCGTCTGTGGCTCTCCTTGAAGGCGGACCCGGAAGAGTTCGCAGAACTGATCGAGCGTCCGGGAATCATTCCCGCACCGTATTTGGCGCGTGCAAAATGGATCGCGATCGAATCAGCCGAGGCGCTCCCACAGATTGAAGTGGCGGAATTGCTGCGCAAGTCTTATGAGCTGGTGTTGGCAAAACTACCGCAAAGAGAGCGCGCTGCCGTAGCCAGGAAAACCTCTCCGCGCAAGTCCCGAAAGCAAAAACGCACCAAACGCGTAAAGCGCCGTTAAATCTCTTTGCCCGGATGCCGCTGCGATTCACGCGATCGATGACGCAATCTCAGAAATCAAGAAGGCTTCCATCGACGATGGCAAGGACAATGACCATCCTCCGGTAGACGCCGGACTGGATCACACGGGCCGGCTGCACCGCGCAAAGCAACTGCTCGACAAGGCGCGGCAGGATATCTCTCACGAAGAGGACAACGGCTTCGCGCAAGGATTGCAGCAACGTGCGTTTGTACACATAGACAGGGCGATCCATGAAGTCGAGGAAGCAATCCGGTTTGTCGACTCCCGTTCGTAGACTCCCACAGTGTTGCTTTAGTTTGGCACCGTGGCCAGACCGGCCGCGGTGCCAGTTCCTACTGCAGTGAGGATGCGAAAATGACGTTTTCCTGCCAGAAGCCAGGCTACAGAATCTTGCAATGATCGGGGGGAGTTTTGGCTAACCCTTGGCACCGGATACACGTCGGAGCGGCCTGGCACCCGGCAGGGGGAACGTCATCATCCAGAAATTCAGATCGGGGTTCACAAATTCCAGTCCCACATACATCTTCCCATCGCGCTCTCTTCGAACATGGGCCACGCGCACTTCCGCGGAACGGCTGGTGTTTTCGTTTACGATGAGCAGCGGCTGGCCGGGAACCACCATTTCGTCCATGGTCAACAAAGCGCCTTGCTTGTTGATGGACCGCGTCGTGGCACGCACGCAAAACTTTTCGCCCACGTCATTCTGCCCGTGAACAATGATGGGCAGGGCCATTGCCACGCGCAACGTTCGCCGGCGTTCCCGATATCGGAAGTGTAAAACACCCATGGGGACCTTCTCCTCAGCTACCCTGGGTCCGCCCGGAACCACTCACGGGGATACCGTCGGCTGGGCATGTCTGGCAGGGGGGCAGTTGCTTTGAGCCGCACTCGGCTCACCTGCCGCCAAGTCTATGGAACATTTTGTCCCGATAGTATGCTGCAGACAATAGCTGTGCCGTACTAATCTACAGCCTTGCTGTACAGTACGCCAGTACTTACCCCAAGGTCTTTGCGATTTTGGCCAACCGGGACTGGGCAGGCTCTGGAGTCTTCTCCGAAGCTCGCGCCTATTCTAAAGCAGTCCCGAAGAACCACAAGCTAATTTTGTGCAGAAACAAACGGGATCATATGCCAGAACCAAACCACCAGGATCCCGTAGTACACCATCACGATTGCAAAGGTCACTGCGAAGGTGCTCAAGGACTTTCCGAGCCCGGCGTACTCCCGTAGCCAGTGCCGGACGCTGGCCACGATCATCAACAGGCCAAGGAGCGCACTTACAGCAGCGAGAAAGCTCACAGGGTTCGTGAGTCCACGGCCGCGACCGATTTGCAGGATTTGTCTTGCGGCGCCGCCAAGCAGGCCGCTCGCAAAGGTCATCAACAACCACACGGAAGGAGCAACGATTCCAATCATATAAGCCCAGCGATCCTCCATGTAGAAAAGCATAATGAGAATCGCAAGATAAACGATGGTCTGGTAGAAGTGGAGTAGGAAGAAATCCGGCTCCAAGTGACTAAGAAGCAGAAAACAAATAACTTGCAACACAGCTAGAGCTGCGATTTCCCTGTATGGCTTCATACAATCCCCCAACTGGGTGACGCGGACTCCGGGGGGATACGGCATCTCGTTTCGACGGGGCGGGCGCGCACCCAGAGGGGAATGGAGCACGTGCGACACCGTGCGAGCAGTATTGTATTCCATTGAAAATAGAAGAATTGCTCCGGATTACTCCGTAGGGAATCGCAATAGGCGCGTCAAATTCCGCTTGCGCTGTGTGCTAGCTCTCAAGCAACTCCCCAAGCAGTCAACGCGCCCGGCGGGCTGGGTCATTCAAGGGAAGAAGCTCCAGGATTTCGGGCTTCCACGGGCGTTTGCCAAGGTCGAACAGCGCCAGAGAAACCGGCAGATGAAAGCGTTTGGGACCGGCACTGCCCGGGTTCAGGTACAAAACGCCATTTCGTTCGTACTGTTCCGGTTTATGCGTGTGGCCGCTGATAACAAAATCAAATTTAGCCGCTTCGGGTTTGAGGTCCAATTCCTGGAGATTGTGCAGAACGTAGAAGCTGGCACTGCCAGCCTCAACCACGGTTGCAATCGGCAACTCTTGCGCCCAGGTGTCCGTATCCACGTTGCCGCGCACGGCAAAAACCGGCGCAATGCGTTTTAGCCTAGTCAGTATCTCAGGGTCACCTACATCCCCTGCATGGACGATGAGTTCAAGGCCTTGGAGCACCTGCTCCGCTTCGGGCCGCAACAAACCATGGGTGTCCGAGATGATTCCGATGCGCATTCTTTCTGCCCGGGGTTGCCGCAAACTCCAATCCGCGGAGCGGCTAATCCTTCTCCCGGTATTCCTCCGGCACGTCGTTTTCTTCCACTTCACGCGTCCGGACTTCGCCTTCATCGGGATCAGGCGCGTTCTCCACACCATTGATGACTTCGGCTTCGTAGGATTGCCCTTCCTCCAACAGTTCCTCCACGCTTTCCGAATTCACATCCGGTCCGGCAGAAACCCCTTGGGTATCGCCCGCCTGCCCGCCCGAACGGGCGCCCATGCCGCGCCGCTCGTAAGAAACAAGTTCGGCAGCGTTGGCGCGTCCCCGCACTCTGGGACGAGGCGGCCTTGGTTTGGGCTTTGCCGATGCTTTCTTTTTCTTTCTTGTCATGCGATTCGCTGTGGCTTTTGTCTTTGTCTTTTTGGTCTTGCTTACACCTGTTTTCTTGCGCGTTGTTTTCTTGGCAGCCATAAGCTCAACCTCTTGTCTTGAGTCTACCACTCCCTTCCATTAAGAATCCCCTGGCTCGCTTCACTGGAATTTAATCGGGCTGGCACTATAATGCTGACAGAAGCTGGTCCTAGCCAGGCCGCGGGGGTCCTGCCGCCGGCACTTCGGGGGAGTTGTTCGGTTATGAATTCGGTTACCAAAAAAGAAGAATTACGAGCTCGTGTGGAAGAAGTGGGCATTGTCCCGGTTATTCGGACCTCTTCGGCAGAGGATGCCCGGTTCGCAGTGGAAGAAGTAGCCCACGGGGGAATTCCTATTGTCGAAGTCACTATGACCGTTCCCGGCGCGCTCGATGTGATTCGGGAAATTGTGCGAAGCGTGCCGAATGTGCTTATCGGCGCCGGAACCGTCCTGGACGTCTTGACAGCAAGGGAGTGCCTCAAGGCGGGAGCACAGTTCATAACCAACCCTGCTTTGGATGTCCCCACGGTTCACCTGGTGGCTGAGAATCCTGACGTACTGATGATGAGCGGCGCCCTGACTCCGACAGAGATTCTCACGGCCTGGAGGGCAGGCTCGGATTTCGTGAAGATCTATCCGTGCTCGCTGATTGGGGGAGACAGCTACATTCGCTCTTTGCGCCGGCCTTTCCCTGATATCCGGCTCATTCCCGGCGGGGGCATCACCCAGCAAAATGCTGCGCACTATCTTCTTGCCGGGGCGCGCGCGCTGAGTATCGGAAAAGAACTCATCCCTAACGAATCCATGCTCCTGCACAAGCCGGACAGGATTCGCGAACTCACGCGGCGCTTCGCGGGCATCGTGAAAAGCACACGAGCGCGCCTGGCGGAAGCTCACGGACAACAAATGGCGAACACCCGCTGAGAAGCGCAAGTCGTAGTGTTTCAGCAAGCTAGAACTCCAGATGCAACCGGAGGCTCGGGACAATGACAGGTCCGCGGTCGCGGTTGTAACCGGGATTCACCGCATATTGCAGGTCAAAGGAAGGGTAGATTCCTCTCCAGACATGAAGCGTGTAGTAGCCCTCCAGGATGTTCTCTCGCCCATAGTTCAGCTTGCCATCCCCCAGCAGGAAGCCAAGTCCTCCGTAGCCAAGATAAAGGGCGTGGTCGTGACTGATGCCATTGCTGACAAAGACCAAACCCATGCGGTCCGCGTGCCGGCCCCAATGCCCGCCGCTTCCACCCAAGCCGATCTGCCAGGTCTGGTCCACCTCAGTGTACGCGTAGGATTCGTGCTGTCCTTCGTTCCAGCCCCACCGGCCGAACATGCCAAGCCAGCCCGTAAAAGGCTGTTCAAAATTCACCCCAAAGCCATATTTCACCGTGGTCTGCAAAGGATGATCGGTGATTTCTGGCACTGGGGTTGAGTGGTTCGCCAGCCACTCGTTGATTTGCTGCATGTAATCGCCCATGTTCGCGTGGTTGACGTAGGAGAGCAGCCGCAGGGTTCCTTCCTGTTTCTTTAAGACATGGCCGTGCAGTTCGAACTCGATATTCTCCGAACGGGCGCGGGACAGGTCGGCGTCCAGGTTAATCCCGTTCGCCACCTTGGGCATGAGCGCTTCGGCAAAGCGCACCACATAATTGTGGTCGTGATATTCAAGCAACGCCGCAAAGGTGAAGCCGCGCGTGTCTGCCGCATAGTCGTAGGCGCCGTTGTTATCCACTGTCCAGTTCATGAACTGGAAATTGCTGTCCGTGCCATACGTGTTTATGTCGAAGAAGTCCGCTAGACTCATTTTCCCGAATCGGATTTCCAGACGGCGCTCCGGTAACTCCCGAAATAGGTTGAATGGGTTGCGCTCTGTGGCCACTCTTTTGCTGCTCAAAGGAATGACCTGATGCCACATCAAGCGGGCTATGTAGGGCGCTTTGCTGAGGGTGGGGTTGCGCACCACATCCAGGTTGAAGAAGCCCGCCACACCCAGGGCCTCGCCCAATCCGTTTCCGCCGGTTTCCTGCACGTCGCAAATGAATTCGGTCGAGTTGGTGACCTTCAATCCCGTGAACAGCGTCAGTACTCGGGATGTGGCGTCCTGCGCCTCGGGAGAAAGGCTGTGCGGTCCTTGATAGGGCGATGGGAACGTCGGATGGTACTGCGAAATGAAATTAGCTTGCCCGGAAAGCCAAATGCGGTCCCACTCGGCGTGAGGGAACATCGAGGTAAGGGGTTGATCGGGGACGGCGCTCGACACGCTCGGTGTTGCCGGGTCGTCTGAGCCGTTATCGGACAGTGTCTCTTGCGCGGGCGAAGCCACTCCAAAGAGAAGACACAACGGGAGGGCCGCCAGGAGCCGCAATAAGAGTGACCCCTGCCAGCCCTTCCCGCCGGCACTTGGAGTGTGTCGCTTCATGCACGATTCGTTGTGAGCTCGATGATCGTGGTGATCTGTCCCTGCCCCAGCAGTCCCGATTCCGATGCAATTTCCCGCTCAAAAGCCCGCATTGCGCTGTCGATCCACACGGCCACGAGCGGCGCGCCTTCTCTTGCAATATCGCGAATCCATTTGCAGTAGATTGAGGATGCCCGAGGGGCGCCCCCTTTTTGATGAATGGTCTGTAACATCGCCCCTCCTTTCTTCTGATTCCAGGCTTCCCCCAGCGGGGCATTGGCCTTACTCTAGGAATGCGGCGCAGCTCCGCTTGTGTGAGGACCCAATCCCTTGATACCATACCCCCATAGGGTAGTCAACGAAATATGACACACATGTCACGCGAAAAGCTCGAACTTGTTTCCAGAACGAAGAAGGTTATCGGCCAACTGGAGTCCGCCCAGCGCGCGCTCGAAGAGGACGCCCACTGCGCCGAAGTGTTGCAGCGGCTGGCCGCTGCCCGCGGCGCCATCAACAGTCTGATGGGGGAATTGATGGAGGATCACATCCGCAATCACATGCCGCGGAAGAACAAATCCTCCGCCGAGGCCGCGGAGGATATCGTCGAGATCGTGCGAACGTATTTGAAGTAGGCGAAGCCTGCCGCCAGCCTCGACGAAACAGAATGTGCAGAGTGAAAGAACTCTCTTCTGGCGCTTCGATCGAAACCGTCAAGGTTGCCGTTGTGCAATTTGCATGGCGTTGACACGGGCGTGATCGATGGTCAACCCCCAGTGAAGATGCGGGCCGGTCACGCGGCCGGTCGCCCCCACCAACCCGATTTCCGCACCAGCTTTTACGCTCTCCTGTGCTTGTACATCGATTTTGGACAAATGGGCGTACAGCGTGTAGATCCCGTAGCCATGATCGATGACCACCGTGTTCCCCGAATAATAGAGGTTTTCCGCGAGAACGACTTTGCCGGACTGCGACGCAAATACAGGCGTGCCGGCAGAGGCAGGGAAATCCACTCCGGAGTGTGGCGAGCGCGCCTGGCCGTTCAGGATGCGCCGCCGTCCGAAGTTGCCTCCTGTCGTTACGTCTTTCAGCGGCAGGCGGAACTTGCCCTCCCACAAACGTTCCGGTGTCAACGTGTCGTAGATAGCGCGCATCTTCTTCTGGTCTTCCTCCGCGCGCTTTTGCTGTTCGGGATCTGGTTCAACGAACTGGTTCTCCACCTTCAAGTGCTCGGTGGGGAATTTGCCCGCGCGCACGGTGACAGGAATGCTGCAAGATTGCGCATCTCCGTAAGGCCCCGTCCACGAGACTTTCCATTCGTAGCGCCCAGGAGCCTTCTCGAGATCGACCCCGAGCAAACCGTGCAGCGTGAAAGATTCTCCCTCCTGCCACAACGGAATCGTGCGGCCGTCCCATTCGCTTGATATATCCGCTAGAGCCTTGTCTGTCATCACCTGAGAAAGCAACACCGAGCCCTGCGTGGCTATGCCTGCACTGACTTTCAGCGTTACGCCGCTGGGGCATGCAATGGCTGTCTGGGCGCAAGCTTTGGAGGATGCAAGAGTTGCTGCCAGGATCAAGAAGGGCAAAGGGATGCGAGTCATGCTCGTACAAGGATACGTGGGGTTCTGCGAGTGTTGAAAATTTATTCAGTCAAACTGCTGGAAGTGATAGCCGTCACAGAATTTCTGGCGATTCCCCGGCACACTATCCCCGTAATGGCTAGACGATCATTCGGGGTGGTCCTGATCGTCGCGCTCTTGGGCTGGACCGTCAACCAACCTATAGAGTGTGAAAGCCAACACTCTCGGGCAGCAGTTGTGGTGCCGGCAGGAGCTTCACCTGCCTACCAACCTGAACCTTCCCCTACGCCCTACAGCTGCTGCCCACGCGAGAGAAGAAAGACGGCCGAGCCCACTTCCTCGCCCGTAGCGGATTGTCCTCACCATTCCTCTCCGTCTCATGGATGTTGTTCGCTAATTCAAGGGACGCAGGCCGCTTTGCCGCTGGCCGTCGTGAAAAACACCACATCCAAGGGCTCGGCCTCTGTCGCCTTGGTCGAGCCAATCGCTCCGCCAATGGCGAGAGACGCTCTGGTCACATTCCCTGCTTCCTGCCGAATACTGTTAGGCTCCTCTGCTGTTCTGCGCCTCTGAGGCCTTCTCCATCCTGCGTCTGCTTTCGACCCGATGCTGCGTCCGCGTGGGACGTGCCTCCCACTTCTGAAAATAACTTAATGAAAAATCTTAGGTAAAGGTGAAGAAGATGAAAATTCGGACAATCGCAATCGCACTGACACTCGCGCTGGCTGCCTGGTTGCCAATAGCCGCGCAGCAAAGCGCTCCTGCCCAGCCCACTGCACAACAGGCTGCCCCTGCAGGAGATTCAGGAAGTGGGTGTGCCTGCTGTCAGCACATGAAGGATGGTCAGGCTTCGAAGGGTATGTCCTGCTGCGAAGGCAAAGATATGGACTACTGCAAGAAAGGCAGCAAGGACAGCCAGTCCGCCATGAACTGCTGTGCCGGGAAAGATGCTAAGCAGTGCTGCGGCAAGGATGGTCAGCAGTGTGCCAGGAAGGACGGAAAAGGCTGCTGCGGAGATTCATCGTCAGCCAATAACACGAACGACGCGAAGCACTGCTGCGGCGGGCATCACATCTGCTGCCACGGCTCATCGCAAAGCTAATTCAAACCAAAGCACGAAGGGCTCTGGGACGTTGCCGGAGCCCTTTTAGGGTTTTCCAAAGCCGTTGACGAACGCAAGACTAGATCTTCAGTCCCAAAACACGGACCAGTTTTTCTTCCAGCCTTTTCAACTCCAGTTCGCGCGCATGTTCCTCTCGCGTCCTGTCGTTCAAGGCATCCTTCAGGAGTTGCAGATTCATACGCAACTCCATCTGACGCAGTGCCAATCGTCCAAGGGCATTGATGGCTTCTTTCTGTTCGGCGTCAAGCTGCCGGGGTTCCCTGTCCAATACGCACAGCGTCCCCAAGGCAAACCCATCTTCATTAACAAGTGGCGTGCCGGCGTAGAACCGGATGTAGGGCTCAGCGGTAACCAAGGGGTTCTCTCGAAACCTCGGGTCCTCCAAGGTGTCAGAGACAATGAACAAATCTCTCTGCTGGATCGCATGCGCGCAGATGGAACATTCCCGCGGGGTTTCCTTTACTTCCACCCCTAATTTGGATTTGAACCATTGCCGGTGGTCGTCCACGAGCGAAAGGGTAGCCATGGGTGTTTGGCAAACGTGCGCGGCCAGGGTGACCAAGTCGTCAAACGATTGCTCCGGCTCGCTATCCAGGATGGCATAGCGGTTGAGTGCCGCCAACCGTGCTGCTTCGGTGCTGGGAGAGGCTGCAGCCATGACAGACCTCCGGACTTTGACCTACGGAAGACTATTTTGGCGGAAATGATACTCCAGACCGGCTTGAAGGAACAGCAAAGTATGGAGGGGCCAAGGGTTCGTTTCCACTCATGAAGTGGGGCGCGTTTGGGCCATAGGATCAAGGGAGATCGCCCGGCGGCGGATGAACCATTCTGCCACTCCAAGGTTTAGCATCCAGCTCCAAAACGCCCATGTTACGGCGACTACTGGATCACGAGTCAGAATCAGCAGGGGAAAAGCGGCCAGCCGCACTGTGGCTGCCGCAAAAGTCAGTGAATAGTTGCGTGTCATCCACTCGCGGTGTGCGTCGAATCGCCGTTGCCTGGCGCGCACAAAGGCCAGAATTCCCGACAACAACCACAGGATGGCGAGGGTTGTGAAACCGAGCCTTACAAGAAGGAACTGCTCCGGCAAAAACTTCGAGCTTGCGCTGTAGCCGAGGAAAGCAGGAGTAAGTCCCAGAGAGGAAAGGTCGAATGTGGTGAGCTCGGCCAACCCATCGGTAGCGAACAAAGGAGTGTCCGGGCAAAGAGCCAAGGATGCACAGCCCGCAAGAGACACAGCAATCAGATATAGATAGCCCATGGCATGGTGAATTCGCGGCTGAGCGTCGCGCAGGCTGGGGATAAATTGGAAGAGGCCCAGAGAAATGGCTGTGATGCCGCCGGCAATATGTACCACTATCCAAGTGGGATGTCGCACCAGAGCGAGTATCTCGTTCCGCAGAAGCAATTTCGGTGGAACAAGGAAGTAGCGCGCCGAGGTTAATGCAGTCACAAGAGCCAGAAACCACATCGCTGTTAGTCCGACAAGATGGAGGCCGCGACGCATAACTCCGGCAATTATGCGGCGCTCGAGAACCTGTGTCATTTGCCGCCCCTTCTTCCTCGCCCTAAGAGCTACGGGGTAACTACCCCCCGAGAAGCGGCCTGGAAACGACAGCAAGCGTCAGACGCCGGTTGCAGCTTCCTATTGACAGTCTATAGGTAGAGGCCTATGATTCCTATCGATTCTCGATAGGAGTCAACGTTGAACCCTGAACCCACCACACTTTTGCAAGGCACGCTGGACTTGCTGATTTTGAAATCGCTGGTTTCCGGCGAACTACACGGTTTGGGAATCTCCCGCCGAGTCCAGTTGATCACCTCGGGTACATTTCTCGTTAAGCCCGGCTCACTTTTCCCTGCCCTGCATCGGATGGAAGAAGAAGGCTGGATCTCGTCGTTTTGGGGAGATTCTGAAAACAACCGGCGCGCGAAGTACTACCGCCTGACAAAAACGGGACGGAAACAACTGGAAGAGGAGACCAAGCGCTGGGGCCGGATTTCCTGGGCCATAGCACAAGCTCTCGGAGCGTCCTGAAGAGGTGTCTGCCATGCCGCTCTTTGTAAGACTGCAAAGCTTCCTGCGAAACATGTTCTCTTCACGGCGTGTGGATACGGACCTGGACCAGGAAGTTCGCTCTCATCTCGAAATGCTGACCGAGGAAAACATGCGCGCAGGAATGATACCCGAGGAGGCGCAACGAGCGGCGCGTATCGAACTCGGCGGCGTCGAGCAGGTCAAGGAGCAGGTACGAGAAGAGCGCATCGGCAACTGGCTGCAGTCTGTCTTCGCCGATTGTCGCTTTGCCCTGCGCCAGCTTCGCAAATCACCGGCGTTTACCGCGGTTGCAATTCTTACCCTGGCATTGGGAATCGGCGCGAATGCGGTCATCTTCAGTTTGGTGAACACCTTTCTGCTGCGGCCCCTACCGATCTTTCATCCTGAAAAGATTTATGCGATTCACCAGGGAAAGCAGAACGATTCTTCTTACGCGCAATCGCTGTCCTATCCGAATTACAGAGATCTGCGCGACCGCAACCAGGTGCTTTCGGGTATGGCCGTCTTTCGTTTTGACCCCATGAGCCTGAGCCACTACGGCAACAATGAACGCGTTTGGGGCTATCTGGTGTCCGCAAACTATTTCGATGTGCTCGGTGTGCGGCCTTTTCTCGGGCGGACATTTCTTGCCGAGGAAGAAGGAGCCCATAACGCCCACCCGGTTGTCGTCATGAGCTATGCATGTTGGCGGCGCCGTTTCGGAGGCGACGCCTCTGTGGTGGGTAAGCCCGTCACCATCAACAGCCGCACCTTCACGGTCGTCGGCGTAGCTCCGCCGGAATTCGGCGGAACGGAAAGCGTGTTCGCGCCGGAGTTCTGGGTTCCCAGCATGATGCAGGAATGGATCGAATCCTGGAGCGGTCTCGAAGGACGGGGCAATGGCTCGTGGTTCGGAATTGGCCGTTTGAGGACGGGCGTAACTCCACAGCAGGCCACGGCTCAACTGGACAGCATTGCTGAACAACTGGGCCGTGAATATCCGGATATCAACAAGGGCATGACGCTTCGGCTCACTCCCCCGGGACTGGTCGATCCGAATTTGCGCAGTGCGGTTATCGCTTTCACAGGCGCTCTGATGCTGACGGTGGCACTGCTGCTCACCATTGCGTGCACCAACCTCGCCAGTCTGCTTCTCGCTCGTGCCGCGCAACGGCACAAGGAGATTGCCGTGCGCATGGCCATTGGCGCCACGCGAACCCGGCTCATGCGACAGTTGTTGACAGAGAGCTTGCTGCTTTCAGTTATCGGAGCGGGATTGGGGTTGCTGCTCGGAGCGTTCCTGATGCGACTGGCGCAGGCATCGATTCCTTCTACCGACTTTGCTCTTACCTTGGATTTGCGCACGGATTGGCGGGTCGTTGGGTTCGTTACGGCACTCGCCCTTTTGACGGGGATCGGATTTGGGCTGGTGCCCGCTTTCTATGCGGGGCGTTCGGACCTGGTCATCGCGCTGCAAGACGACCTGGCTCGAAGCCGCCGCAGGATGCGGCTGCGCAGCGTGCTGGTAACCATGCAGGTGGCACTCTCTTCCGTGTTGCTGATCGCTGCGGGACTAACCGTTCGGAGTTTGCAGCACACCAAAGATCTCGGGCCGGGTTTTGATCCGGACCACGCCTTGACCTTGTCCGTTGACTTGGGTCTCCAAGGATATAACGAGCAGAAAGGGCAGGTTTTCTACCGGCAATTGGGGGAGCGCGTTCGAGCCTTGCCGGGAATGCAAGCAGCCGGCTGGATACGTAGCCTGCCACTGGGACTGGACGACAGCAGCACCGGAGTCTACCCGGACGGACATCCGGCCCCGCGCGGAGAGGAGATGCCCTCCGCATATTATGAAAGCACGAGCCCCGGTTATTTTGCCGCGATGGGAATCCCACTGCTGGCCGGGCGGGATTTTGCGCAGAGCGACACTACCAAATCTCCGCGAGTGGCCATTGTGAACCAGACGCTCGCGCAGCGATTTTGGCCGGGCGAGAGTCCCATCGGTAAACGGTTGCACTCTGGAAATACCGGTGAAGCCACACTCGAGGTTGTCGGCATCGCCAAGAATGGGAAATACCAAAGCCTTGGCGAAATTCCAACGATGGCCATTTACTATCCGATTTCGCAGCTTTATCCCACAAGCGCCGCTCTGGTCGTCCGCACAAATGTGGATGCAGCGGCTGCGCTAGGGAGTATACGAGACGAAGTGGGCAAACTCGACCCCAATCTCCCCGTCTACGAAGCAAAAACTTTGGGCGAACACATGAACTTGCCGCTCTTTCCCTTGCATGCAGGCGCCGTTGCTGTCGGGAGCTTCGGGTTACTGGCCATGATTCTGGCGGCCGTCGGCATCTACGGCGTGATGGCCTATTCTGTGGCCCAGAGGACACAAGAAATTGGCATCCGCATGGCGTTGGGTGCACGCTCGCTGGATGTGTGGTTGATGGTGCTGCGGCAAGGTTTCCTCCTTGTGGTAGTGGGGATGGTGTGCGGATTGTTCGCTTCGGTCGCGCTGTCGAAAGTTGTGGCGAGCCTGCTCTACGGCGTCAGCGCAACGGATCCGTTGTCTTTTGTTCTTTGTTCGCTGCTTCTGGCGGCCGTGGCGTTGATCGCATGCTTTTTCCCGGCACGGCGAGCCACAAGAGTTGACCCGGTTGTTGCCATCAAGTGTCTGTAATTGGTTTGATCTAGGAGTTTCCCATGTCGCTCTTTGTAAGGCTGGAATGCTTCCTGCGGAACGTCTTCTCCCCGGATGGTGTGAACGCAGACCTGGACCACGAAGTTCGCTCACACCTCGAGATGCTTGCCGAGGAGAACATGCGTGCAGGAATGACCCGAGAGGAAGCACAGCGAGCGGCGCGCATCGAACTAGGCGGCATCGAGCAGGTCAAAGAGCAGGTACGCGAAGAACGCATCGGCAGTTGGCTGCAGTGCTTTCTCTCCGATTGCCGCTTCGCCCTCCGTCAACTCCGCAAGTCACCCGCCTTCACGCTCGTCGCCGTGCTAACCCTGGCCCTCGGCATCGGAGCTACAACCGCGATTTTCTCTGTGGTCAACTCGGCGCTCCTTCGCCCACTCGCGTATCGTGATTCCCAGCGGCTCTACCTGGTGCGCGAAATCGTTCCACAAATGGCCAAGTTCTATCCGACGATGAATGCAAATGTCTTCAATTTCCGAACGTGGCAAAGACAGGTCCAAGCATTCGAGGACGTGGCCATTTCTGAACCCACCACCGTCAACCTGAGCGGCCGGGGCCAGCCCGAGGTCCTTCGAGGAGTGCGAGCATCGGCGAATCTCTTTTCCGTGCTATGTGTCCAGCCTGCGTTCGGCAGATCGTTTCGCAAAGAGGAGGACGAAGCTGGACGCGGCCGTGTGGTCATCCTCACCGATGCCTTCTGGCGCGAGCGCTTCTCGGGCGATCCTTCCGTCATCGGAACGACGATTACTCTCGACGGCGTTCCTCACGAAATCATCGGCATTCTCCCTGTTTCGTTTCACTTTCCTCCCCTTCTTGGCGGAACGGAAGGGTACGGGCGCCTGGCCTTTTTCAAACCGCTAAATGGCCTTGAACCGTATGAACAGGTCACCATCGGCGAATTTGATTTCGACGCCGTTGCGCGTCTCAAGCCCGGCGTAACCCCAGAGAAAGCCCTCGCCGAACTCAACGTCGTTCAGGCACAAATTGCCAAGGAGGCCAACGAGGGACTTGACCTCAAGGGCCTGCTCCTGCCGCTGGAAGATGAGGTCGTTGGGCCGGCCCGCCGCGGACTGTTTTTTCTTCTTGCCGCTGTCGCGGCCGTTCTCCTGATCGTGTGCGCGAATCTCGCCGGCCTGCTGCTGGCGCGCGTTCCGGGCCGCCTGCGAGAGGCGGCAATTCGGGCTTCCCTGGGCGCTACGCAAGGGCGCCTCGTTCGGCAGCTGCTTACGGAGACTCTGCTCCTCAGTGTTGCTGGTGGTGTGCTGGGCATTTGGATCGCGAGCTTTGCCGTGAGGTGGCTCGTGCATCTGGCGCCGCCCGGCATTCCGCGTCTCGACGAAGTCCACATGGACGCTCGCGTGTTGTTGTTTGCTCTTTTCATCTCCATTGCCACGGGCGCGATCTTTGGAGTTGCCCCAGCCCTGCGCGTGGCCCGCACTCAGCCTGTTGACGCACTCAAGTCCGGCGCCACATCCACGACGGAAAGCGGGCGCACGCGCCGCCTTCGCCAAGGCTTGGTTGGCTTCGAGGTTGGGCTCACCACACTGCTTCTGATTCTTGGCGGCTTGTTGATGGCAAGCCTCGAACAACTTCTCCGTGTTCATGCCGGCTTCGCGGTAGAGAATGTGCTCGTTGCCGGCCTGGCTCTGCCTCCGCAAAGCTATACTCAGCCAGCCGAACGGAAGAGATTTTACGATCATGTCCTCGGAGGCGTTCAATCGTTTCCCGGCGTTAAAGCCGCCGGTTGGGTGAGCATTCCACCACTCGGCGGCGAAGGCAGCGTGACGGGAATAACGATCCCAGAACAGGCTACGACGCAAGCCGAGGTTCCCTTGGCTAACTACCGGCCGGTGAGCCCGGATTATTTCTCGGCGATGGGTATCCCGCTAATGGAGGGCAGGAGTTTCCGACCTGAGGACCGTGGTCGAAGTATCGTCGTGGTTTCGCAAAGCGTCGCGGATCGCTTCTGGCCTGGGAAAACTCCCATCGGGCAAATCTGCATCACGCAGTGGGGCCCGGACACCCCTGCGGAAGTTGTCGGCATCGCGGGAGACGTACGCACCGTGCAACTCGATCAGCCACCACTAATGATGGTGTACGTACCAGAGTGGTTCAACGCGAACTCCCTTCCCCCTTTCGCTTCCATTGTCTTGCGCACGGAGAGTGACCCTGCCACGTATGTTGGCCCGGTGCGCGAACTGGTTCATGGTATCGACGCAGACGTCCCCTTCACCACGCTTCAACCCATGTCGCAAATCGTTTCGCACTCGCTGGATGCGCGCCGCTTCCCCATGCTGTTGGCGATGCTGTTCGCATTGTCTTCGTCGCTGCTGGCTTCGTTGGGAATTTTCGGCGTTGTCGGCTACTCCGTCGAACAGCGCCGCCACGAGCTGGGAATTCGGATTGCGCTTGGTGCCGATCTCGAGAGGCTGTTTGGAATGGTGATGCGTCAGGGCTTGGCGCCGGTTTTGCTCGGGCTTGGTGCAGGAGTCATCACCGCACTCTTTGCGGGTCAGCTGATCCGCAACCTACTGTTTGGCGTCAGCGCGAACGATCCCCTCACGCTGGTTGTGGTTGCGCTCGTAGTGGCCGTCGTTGCGTTTGCAGCTTGCTATGTTCCGGCACGGCGGGCAACGCGCGTCGATCCCATGACTGCCCTGCGCTACGAGTAGGAGGATTTTGCGGATGCCGTTCTTAGTGAAGATCCATAACTTGTTTCGGAATCTCCTCTTTTCCAGCCGTGTCGAGGCCGACCTGGACGAAGAGGTCCAGTCTCATCTCGAAATGCTCGTCGAGGAAAATATTCGCGCGGGCATGACACCCGAAGAAGCGCAACGCGCGGGGCGCATCGAACTTGGCGGCATCGAGCAAGTCAAAGAGCAAGTGCGCGAAGAACGCATCGGAAGCTGGTTCCAGTCGGTACTCGCAGATTGCCGCTTTGCACTGCGCCAACTCGGCAAATCCCCCGCCTTCACCCTTGTCGCCGTGCTTACCCTCGCCCTCGGTATTGGTGCCACCACGGCCATCTTCAGCGTGGTCAACCCGGTTCTGTTTGAGTCGCTTCCGTACCTGCACGCCAATCGCCTTATGGCTATTTGGGAAATTCGCAACGACGGCTCGTGCAACGCGGCAAGCTTCGCCATGTACCACGGCTTGATTTCACAGCAACACTCGTTTGAGTCGCTCGCGCTCGTTAGGCCGTGGCAGCCGACCATTACCGGAGCGGATCAGCCCGAGCGCCTGGAGGGCCAGCGCGTCACCGCAAGCTACTTCCGCGTGTTGGGCGTCGCGCCACTTCTCGGAAGAGACTTCGATCCATCCGAAGATCGCCTGAACGGACCAAATGTTGTGGTTCTGAGCGACGCATTCTGGCGCCGCCGCTTTGCAGGCGATCCTTCCATTGTTGGCCGCCAGGTCACGCTGGAAGAGCCGGAGAGTTTCGCGGAGTCTAACCTCTACACTGTTGTGGGCGTTATGCCGGGGAGTTTTGAAAATGTCCTGTCGCCCACTGCGCAACTTTGGGTGCCACTGCAGTATGACATTTCTCAGGGTCGCGCCTGGGGCCACCACTTGCGTATGGTGGGGCGCCTCAATCGGAGCGCCACTCCGGCTCAAGCGGCTCAGGAGTTTGGAGTTCTCGGCGACAACATCCTCACAGGGCTGCATCCCGATTCTTATGGGCGCGACGTTCGCTTCCGCATCAGTCCGCTCCAGGAGGATCTCACGCGTGGTGTCCGGCCTGCGCTTCTAGCCATCCTCGCCGCAGTGCTTCTTCTGCTCGTCATTGCCTGTGTCAATGTCACGAATCTCCTTCTCGGGCGTGGTGTGCTGCGGCAGGGCGAGTTCGCCCTTCGCTTCGCGTTGGGTGCTCGTCCCAATCGTATGATTCGCCAACTGCTCACCGAAAGCATGCTGCTCGCGGTCGTGGGCGGGGTGTTCGGCTTCGCGATCGCGAATCTTTGTGTGCGCGCACTCCGGGCCCTTGGCCCGGCGGATTTGCCGCGTTTTAGTGCGATTGGAATCGATCCAAGCGTCTTCGCGTTCGGATTTATTCTGAGCGCGCTGATCGGCACCGCGTTTGGTCTTACACCGGCTCTTCAGGTCGCTCGCAGTGAACCACAGACCGGCTTACGGCTTGATTCCCACCGCACAGTGGGTGGCCATCGCCGCCTGCGCGGCGCCCTTGTAGTGGCGGAAGTTTCGCTCACTCTGGTGTTGTTGGTGTGCTCTGGCTTGCTTTTGCGGAGCATGCAAACGCTGTTCGCTGTGCCTCCAGGCTTCCATTCCGCTCACCTTCTCACTATGCAGATTGATGAAGTCGGCCATCGCTACGATGCAGACTCGACTCGGTACCGATTTTACTTCCAGGCATTGGATGCGATCCGGCGATTACCCGGCGTTACCTCTGCGGATCTCACCAGCCAGTTGCCACTCAGTGGCGACTTTGACTCTTACGGCGTCAGCCTCGAGCGAGACAACGACCCCAGAGGCGACGTGGAGGTTTTTCGCTATGCAGTTACTCCCGGCTATTTCGACACTCTCGGAATCCCGTTGCGCAGCGGGCGTCTGCTGAACGCACAAGACCACGCCGGCGCTCCGCCCGTGGCCGTCATCAGTGAATCCTTCGCCAGGCACAAGTTTGCGAACGTGGATCCCATGGGGCAGCGTATTCGCGTCGGCAATCCGGATATCTGGTACACCGTCGTGGGTGTTGTCGCGGACGTGCGCCAGATGTCGCTGGCCCTCAGCCAATCCGACGCAGTTTATACCACTTTGGATCAATGGCACTGGGTGGACACGGAAATGTCCCTCGTTGTTCGCACCCGCGGCGAACCAGACGCGCATGCGGCGGACATTCGCTCCGCGATCTGGTCGGTCGACAAGGATCAGCCGATTATGCGCATCGCGACGATGGACAGTTTGCTCTCTGCTTCCGCCGCCGAACGGCGCTTCGCTCTCATTCTTTTCGAAACGTTCGCCATCGTTTCCCTGCTCCTTGCCGCTGCAGGTATCTATGGCGTTCTCTCCGGAATGGTGGCAGAGCGCAGACGCGAAATGGGCGTGCGTTCTGCGCTGGGTGCCACGCGTGGCAACCTTGTCTTGCTGGTCGTTCGCCAGGGACTCAGTCTGGCGGTACTCGGCGTCGCTGTCGGCTTGCTCGGAGCGGTGGCGGCGAGTTATCTCATCGCCACGATGCTCTTCGGGATATCCCCACTCGATCCGTTCACCTATGGAGCCGTAATTCTCATGCTGCTCGGTGTATCCACCATAGCCTGCAGCGTTCCCGCCTGGCGCGCGGCCCGTGTCGATCCTGTAGTTACGCTGCGTTATGAGTAGCCTTTCATCCAGCCGAGAATAACCGGGCGGGAATTGCCATCATCCAACGGTCATAGAATCTAGCCGGAATCCCCAGCGGAAAAAGGTGAAGCTCATGTTGTCAGCGAGGAAGGCCGTCGTTGTAGCTCTCTTGGGCGCAGCTTTTCTGGTTCTCCAGGGCACTTTCGGCCAAAAGCAAAACTCTCCAACCGTTCAGGACCGGCAACGAGAGCAACACAGCCTTGCTGTAAATATCGTGCGCGCCATCAATACGGCCGAAGCAAACTACAGGAAAAAGCACGGCGCCTATGCCACCTGGGACACGCTGATGGCCAACGGCGACTTTACCGATAGCGGTACGAAATGGGCGCCCGAATCCCTGCCGACTGTAGCCCATGCCATGTACGGCAGCGGTCCGGAAATCGTGCCGGGCTGGAAGCTCCGGCTTACCCTATCGAAGGATGGAACCGCCTACGATTTGCTGCTTGAGGATGTAAACGACCCAAAATGCCGTTTCGCGGTTGGCAGCGATGACCGTGGATTGATTCGTCAGAGCAAGGCCATCGACTGTCCCGTATAAGACTCCTGCCTGGCCCTCAGTCTACCGAACCCATGCGGGCCAATTCGCTCTCGTTCTGACGCTGCGGCCGGATGGAGAAGTATTTGTACCGGCAAGGCTCGCAGCGATATGCAGGTATGGATGTCATGCGCCACAGAAACGCCAGAGGCGTATTTACATGTTCGGGAGAAATGCGCTTCAGCTCATGGTTGCCGCAAATCGGGCAATGGGCATGGAGGGAATCGCTTAGCGTCATCAGACGGGCATAAAAACGAGTTTCACAGGTCCTGCACCGCCAAGGATAGACACCAAAGGCGCTGAAGAGATAATCGGGAATGTTCTGGCGGCGGGAACGACGCGCGTCTTTACTCTTGCAGACTGGGCAAGTCATGAGAGCGGCCTGAACAACCCCTTGTGCGCACTAGCATAGGCGAATGCCATGCGCCAGGCAAGGACCAGGGAAGGCCAGAAGGCCAGTTCCAGAGTAAGATACAAGCTTGAGAACACGCATTTTCTTGAAAGGAAACGCATGCCGGACTACACGGAAGAGCACGCCAAAGCGGGCATTGATACGAAATTGCCGGAATTGGACATATGGCCCAACCAGTATCCGGGCTACGTCATAACCACCCGCTATCCCGAATACACCTCCGTATGCCCGAAAACAGGCTTGCCGGACTATGGCACTATCACCATCCAGTACAAGCCCCGGAAGTCCTGCATCGAGTTGAAATCCCTGAAAATGTACCTGCTGGCCTACCGCAGCCTGGGCATTTTCTATGAAAACGCAGTCAACAAGATCCTCCAAGACATCGTGGCGGCCACCCAGCCGGAATGGTGCATCGTTAAGGGAGAATTCACGCCTCGAGGTGGCCTGAATACCACCATTTTTGTACGCTGGCCACAGGGCGAGGCACCTCGCCGCCGAAAGGTCTGAGTAACATAACGGCACTCTCCCTTGTGACGCTATTGGACACGTAACCCTGCCCGTTGGATAATTCTGAGGTCCGCGATAGTCAGGCAGTTGCAATCGGTTTGGTTTTCCGAGGAGCCAGAAACATGAGCATTTCCCCAAATGTGCCGAGCCCGCACGAGTCCTATCAGTACGAGAGCGCTGGAACTCCCCGCTGGATTGCTGTCCTCTTCGGCTTGTTGATCGCCGGGCTAGCTTTGATCGCTTACGCGGGACACTCCGTGCAATCTCGCCTCGAGCAAGAGCTTTCTAAAAATGAAGAACAGAACAAGATTCTCACCGCTCAACTCGAGCAGGCGAATACGCGTATTGCCGACTTAAAGGGACAACTTGATGTGACTACCCAGAAGATCGGCATGACCCAGGCGGAGCTCGCCGATGCCAGGAGCCGCGCCGAGGCTATCCGCAAACAACAGATTGCTTCGGACCAAAAGCTATCTCAGGAGATCTCCACCGCGCAGAAGGAAAGCGAGGAGAAGATCGGCGCCGTGGCCACGGATGTGTCTGGCGCGAAGAAGGACATCGAAGCTACCCGCTCCGACCTCGAAGCTACCAAGACCAAGCTCGAACGCCAGGCCGGGGATATGGGCGTAATGAGCGGCCTGATTGCCCGCAATCACGACGACCTAGAAGAACTGAAACGGCGGGGCGACCGCAACTATTTTGAGTTCACCATTCAGAAGTCCAAGACTCCACAGCGGGTGGGGCCGGTACAGATCGCACTGAATAAGACCGACCAGAAGAAAAGCAAGTACACCATCACCGTTCTGGCGGACGACAAATCGATTGAGAAGAAGGACAAGACTTCCGGCGAGCCTGTCCAGTTTTACATGAAGGGAACCGCCCGACTGACACCCTACGAAATTGTGGTGTTCGACGTCGGCAAGAACCAGATTAACGGTTATCTGTCCGCGCCCAAAGACACAACCCCCGCCCCCGCCAAATAACCTTTCTTTAATATTCTCAAGGCCCTGTTCCCTGTTCTGGAAACTCGACCGGGAACGGGGCTTCTGTGTTTTCGGGCAGGAAGCTACGATTTTAGGTAGCCATCCATTTCCAGAGGAGTTCAAACCATGCCCCGCGCGCGCCTGTTCCGGCTCTTGCTGATCTTCTTTTTTTCTGCCGCTTCCGTTTTCCCGCAATCTCCGGTAGATCCCGGAAAACTGCCGGGCAGGACGCTCTTTTATTTGTGGTGGCACGGCACGCCCTCAGGCGAAGTCCGCAAGAACAATTCCCTTTTGGCACTTTGGGACGACCCTCAGCTAGCCCCGGTGCGTGCCGCGTTTCTGGAATCCTTTCTCATGGATGAAAGGAAGCCTGTAGGCAAGCCGGAGGCGAGTCGCGAAGAGCTGGAACAATATGTGAACCTGCTGGACAATCCGTTTCTGTTCGGCTACCTGCGTCAGCCGGCCTCCCTCGCCGCGGCTAAGGCGCCCGCTTCAAAGAATTCGGCCGCCACTCCGGATTGGAACGGCCTGTACTTTATCTACGATCGCACGGGCAAAGAGCAGCTCCTGTCGAAGGCAGTCGCACGGATGCGCAGCTCTGAAAGCGATATTCCCAAGATTTCCGAATTGACCGTGGCGGGCGTCCCTTCTTTGAAAGTCGAGCGCAAAAGCGGCACCACCTTTTGGGCAGAGTTCGACAAGTACGCCGTCAGTGCCAACGAGCTGTCGGTATTCGAAGAGGTCCTCCATGTTGTGAACAGCAATGCAGGAAGCACCTCGCTCGCGCAATCTTCCGCCTTTCAGGAAGCAAAACCGCTGCTCACGGGCGGCGTGCTGGAGTTTTTTCTGGCGATCCCCACGGCCGAACAGGTCGCTGAAAATTCCTCGGGCACCTTTGCCGCACAAGCGAAGCCTTTCCTTTCTGCCTTGAATCTCGATGCCATCCATTGCGTAGCAGGGCGGCTCTCCCTGGAGGGAAGCAGGTCGCACTTAAGCGGGGCAATCCTCGGCGACACCGCCCCCGGCAGCCTGTTCGATGTGTTCGCCGATGGCCAGAAAAATCCGTTGTCCATGAGTTACCTGCCGTCCGATACGATCAGCTATGGTGAAACGCAGTTCAATCTGCTTGGTATCTACAACACGTTGAAGCGGGCATTTGCACCAACCGGGAATTCGCAACTGAACATGGCCGGCGCGTTGGAACAAATGGCACAAACACGACTGGGCATGCCCCTACCTGATGCGCTCGGCTTGGTCACCGGGGAAGTTGCCTGGATCGAGACCAGCCCGACTCTGGACGACACACAGAAGGTCTACCTCTTAGGCATACGAGACAAGTCGAACGCCCTCAAATTAACTCGCACTCTGATGGGGGATCAGATCACCTCCGAGCGCAACGAAGGCAGCGCAACTTATATGAAGATCTCTCTTCACGGCGGGCAGTCCTCCGCTGGTCTGGCGCAATGGAATTTCTACTATCTGGCTATGACGCCCGCGCTGCTCTTTGGCTCCTCGAAAAGTGACACATTGCATAGATATGTCGGGCAGGATCCTGCAACTCCGGATCCCGCATTGAAGGGACTTCTGGCCGCACGCGCGCAATACCCCGAGAAGCTGAATGGATTTTCTTATCTTGACTTCCAGAAATTGGACTGGCCAGGAATGCAGGCAAAATGGGTAGCCGCCGCCAACAAGGCCGCGAAGACCGCAAAGAGCACGGAAGACGCCAACCATCAGAAGAAAATGGCGGATTGGCTAGGGCAAGTCGACCCCGCCGTTTTCTCCCGCCATCTTCACACCATGAGCGGGGCCTCGTGGAAGGACGCCAAGGGAGTTCACTTTGAAGAGTGGTTGGACTGAGCCTAACAGCCGGGCGCTTCTCCGATTTCTCCAGGTTCTTGTGGCTTCTTCCCTTTGCCTAGCATTGCACACTGCCTCACTTGCGGCTCAAGAGCCGTCGGCCGCTCCCAGCCCGAACATTCAGGTGGAGGTGGATCGCGTAAATGTGGGGGTCATCGTCACCGACTCCAAGGGCAATTTCGTGGAAGGCCTCCAACAAGGGGATTTTCAGGTGCTCGATGCGGGTACTCCTCAACTTATCACCGATTTCGCTCCCATCGATGCACCCGCGCAGGTTTTGATGCTTCTCGAGGTGGGCCCAGCTGTCTATATGTTGCAGGACTCCCACCTGTACGTTGCCCAAGCGCTGCTGAACGGCCTTTCCGCGGGCGACCGCGTGGCTATCGTGGTCTACAATGACGTTCCCACGGCTTTGCTGAACTACACGACCGATAAGGGCAGCGTCACGGCGGCTTTGAATGAGATTCAATTCAACTTGGGGTATGGGAATTTGAACTTGGCCGCGAGTCTAAATACCGTCCTCGATTGGCTGGCCCGTGTACCAGGGAAGAAATCCGTCGTCTTGCTGTCCTCCGGCGTGGACACCTCTCCGACTCAGGATATGCAGTCCTTATTGCCGCGTTTGGAAACCGGGGACGTGCGCATTTTCTCCATCTCCGTGAGCGGGCCCCTGCGTAACGGCAAGAAAGGCAGCAAGCAGGAGATTCAGCAGACGCAACAAGCTTTCGCGCAAGCGGATGCGTGGCTGCAGGCCATGTCCGAGGCAAGCGGGGGCCGCGCCTACTTCCCCGAGAGTGCCAAAGCCTTCCAGGAAACTTACAGGCAAGTGGCGCAACTGCTCCGCCACGAATACAGCCTTGCCTTCGCGCCGCCCAAAGCCGACGGGACGGCACATGCAATCGATGTTAAGGTTCTTAAGAACGAAGGAAGTGCAACCACCCCCGACTATCAAGTGGATCACCGGCGCGGGTACATCGCTCCCAAACCACCTGCACAGTAACTACCCGGGCTTCTTACGCGTCTCGTCATCTTAACGAGCGATTGTGCGCCATGGCGTATCGCGAGAAGGCGAACCCGGGGAAGGATCTACGCTTTGAAAGTATGGACCATATCTTGGGTTGAGATGCTTTCTCGCAAAAAGCGCTCCTCGGCAAGACCGCGTTTGGGGTTGCACATAGCAAACACTGTCCCCTACTCAAAATCCTTCATCATGCGAGCCATCTCATGCAGGCGCTCATCCACACGCGCGAACACGCTTCCCTGGTCAAACTTCCCGGAGCCGTTCCGGCTTCCTGCGAATGTTCCCGTCAGCAGCTCGATGCCCTGTTCCACCCGCGAAATCGGCCAGATATGGAATTTCCGGCCCGCGACCGCATCGAGCACGTCTTCGCGCAGCATCAAATCATCCACGTTGGACGCCGGAATCATTACTCCTTGCGTCCCGGTCAAACCATCGATCCTGCATACATCAAAAAATCCTTCGATCTTTTCGTTTACGCCCCCAATCGCCTGGATGTCTCCGCGCTGGTTCATCGACCCGGTTACCGCAATGTCTTGCCGCAGCGGCAACTCACTCAGTGCAGAAAGCAGCGCGTAGATTTCCGTGGAACTCGCACTGTCGCCATCGACGCCGGAATACGATTGTTCGAAGCAGATGCTTGCCGTCAGCGAAAGCGGCTTGTCCTGCGCAAAGGACAAGCGCAAAAAGCCGGAGATGATGTGCACTCCCTTGTCGTGGAACCGCCCGCTCAAATTCGATTCCCTCTCGATATTGATGAGCCCCACCTTGCCGAGACCCACGCTCGCCGTGATCCGCACAGGCTTCCCGAACGAATAGCCCCCGATTTCGAGCACGCTCAATCCATTCACCTGGCCGATGTGCGAGCCCGTTAGATTCACCAGCAGCGTTCCCTCTTCCATCATCTCCCGGATGCGCGTCTCAATCAGGTTGTGGCGCTCCACTTTCGATGCAATTGCCGCCCGCACGTGCGCGGCGCGCACCACGTTTTCTCCCGCCGCCGCAGCAGCGTAGTGCGCTTCCCGAGCCAGGTCAGCGATATCCACAAACCGCGCCGTGACCTTGTTGCGTCTGCCGGCCTTCCGTACTCCGTGCTCTAGAATGGCCGCGAAGGCTCCACGATCAAACGGAAAAAGATTCTCCTTCTCGCTGAGGGTGCGTATGCGTCCTGCATATTCCTCGATCACGCCGTCGCTCATCGGCATCTCTTCGTCAAACTCCACCCGTACCTTAAAAATCTTGCGGAAGTCTTCCTCATATTCGTAAAGAAGTTCATAAAGATCGCGATCGCCAATGAGGATTACTTTCACATTGATCTCGATCGGCTCGGGCTTCAAGGCCGTCGTGGTGAACGGATAAAACGTCTCGAACGGCTGAATCTCCAGCCGATTATGGTTGAGCGTGCGCTTCAACGCGCGCCAAACGCCCGGTTCGGATAGCGCCTCAATGGAATACATGATCAGGAAGCCGCCATCGGCGCGCAGCAGCGACCCGGCGCGCAGGTCCATGAAGTCGCTGGTCCAACCGCCGCGCGCATCGTAGGCCCGCTGAATTGTTCCAAACAGGTTTGTGTACGTCGGCGTGGTTTCGAAAATCACCGGTGAAGTATCTTCGTGATTGTGCGCAAGAATCACGTTCACGCCGTAGACACGAAACGGATCGCGCTCCGGCGCTGGGCCCTTCTGCGTAGCCTCGGGCTGTTCCTGTGGATGCTCTTCCTCGCCCTCGCGCTCCTTGAACGGACCAAGGTTATCCAACAAGTGGTGGCGCACCTCCTCGAGGTACTCCGTCACGCTGTGGCCGGGATATTTCTCCTTCAGCTCCTCGATCACGCCATCCACCAGCACGGAAGCGGCTTCCTGCTCCAGGTAGCTCAACTCGCTCGCCAGTTCGCGCGAAAGCGTCAGCGTCTTCCGGTACACCACCGTAAATTCCTGCCGGAACTGTTCGTATTTCCTTTCGATCTCCTCGGCGACTCCTGTCTCCAGCTTGCCTTCGTGCACCATCTTCGAAATGTCTTCGATGGGCACCATTTGCCCTTCCAGCACGGGGAAGATCTCCGGCAGTGCCACGGCGCCTACTTGCATGTGGCCCAGAGCAAACTGTTCGCGCGCGATTCGGCGCGTGAAATCGTCCATCAAATCCTTTTCGCGGACGGAGAAGCGCTCCACAATGCGCCCTTTTTGCCGCTGGAAGGGTTCACCCTCGAATACCTGCGGGATGCGCCGCCGCAGGAAATCGATTCCCGCCTGCATGTCCTTCTTGAAGTTGTTGGCCGAACCCCTAGACAGAATCAGCAAGCGAGGGCGATCGGTGATCTTAAAATTGTTGACGTAACATCGGTCCAGAGAAGGCTTCGTGGCTGGATGAAGGTCCTCAATCATTTGGGCGATTGTGCCGCCGCGGCTGGTGCCCGCCAATCCGCACACAAAGACGTTATAGCCTGGCGCGGACAGTTCCACGCCCATCTTGAGCGCGCGCAGCGCCCGCTCCTGCCCGACGAAACCCTCGCGCTTTTGTGCTTGCGCCGTCGTCTCGAAAGGAATGCGCGATAGCTCGCAACGCCACCGCAACTTCTCCGGGCCAAGCTCCGCCAGTTTCAGTTCCGCTTTGTCTATCTTGATAGCCATTCGAGGGCGTACTGTAACACAGAGCGCCTACGGCGGCGGTTAAATTAGCCGTCGTTTGAGCTAGAAGTTACACACTCTCCTTAAGTAATTCCTCTTGATGATCCATGTACACGCGCAGGATTCCCAGTCCCGCCGCGACGATGGTGGGCCCTACCACCAATCCCAACAACCCGAACACGTGTAGTCCTCCGAGTATGCTGATGAATAGGAGCAGATCATTCAGGCGCGTGCGATTTCTCAGAAGCAAGGGGCGCACGATATTGTCTGCGACTCCTGCCACACCCCCGCAGATGGCCAGAATCACCAGCGCTTTCCCCCAATGTCCGCGGAAAGCGAGCCACGCTGCGGCAGGAACCCAGATGAGCGAGGAACCCACCACGGGAACGATGGAGAAAAATGCGACCAGCACTCCCAGAAACGCGGGCCCGGGCAGCCCGGTCAGCTCAAAAGCAAGTCCTCCCAGAACTCCTTGAATACCCGCAATCAGCAGCGCTACAGCAACGCCGGCAAAGATCAGGTCGCGCGATTCCCGCAGCATGTCTTCTTGGATCTCCCGTTCGAAGGGAAGGAGATATTTCACGGCGCGCAATATTCTGCCGCCGTCACGAAACACAAAGAACAGCGCAAACAGCAGAATGAACAGGTCGACCAGAAAAGAGAGCACGTTCTTGAGGAGCGATCCGATGCTCGAGGCCAGGAAGGTCGCGATTTTTTCGGCGCCCTGCCTCAACGATCCAATAATATCGAAACTCTGCAGCGCCGACGGCAGATGCTGCTGGAGAGCGTCGGCCATTTCCCGTGCCGACCCCGCACCATTGGAACTGAGTGTTTCGCGAATTCCCGCGGTGGCCTCAATCGCTTCCCGAGTGGCGTAGAGCATCACCGTCAGCACCGGCATGATCAGCAGGAAAGTTACTCCCAGTGTGCAAAAGATCGCGGCCCACGTGGCGGAAAAACGCCGCTCGAGCAACGTGAAAACGGGATAGAAAAAGATCGCCAGCACCGCCGACCAGGCCAGTGGAACCAGAAACGGAGAAGTAATCAGGAAAACGAGATACCCGAGCAACAACAGCGCGCCATAGGAGAGCACCGTAGTTAATCTGTCACTTGTGGTTGCGTTTCGTTTTGCATCCGTCATTGGCGGTATATAATCCATTCTGTCCACCCGACATGGGGCGTCCTGACGCCCCGTGGGACTTCGCGCCGTTGCCCAGGGGAAGCCACGAACCCATGCCCGTGTCGAAAATCCCATTCAATTACGAGCAGGCTCGCCTTCTTGCTGTACTTTCTTTGATCAATTTTGTCAACTTCGCCGACAGACAGGTATTGAATCCGCTGGTTCCTCTTCTGCGGCAGCATTTTGGCGTGACGGACGCGCAACTCGGGTCCCTGCAATGGGTCTTGCTCGTGGTGCTGGCGCTGGCCAGTATTCCCTCTGGCTTTCTTGCGGACCGCTTCAACGAACCGAGAATTATCTCCGCCGGCGTTCTCTTCTGGAGCATCGCCGCCATCGCCAGCGGCCTGGCGCCCACGTTCACTTTCCTCTTTGTCGCCCGGGGCCTAGTTGGCATCGGCGAAGCGGCCTACGCCCCGGCAGCCCAGTCTCTCATCTCGGACTCTTTTTCGAAGCAAAATCGCGCACTTGCGCAGTCGATTTTCGCCGCAGGCATGATCCTCGGCGGCGTCTCGGGCTTGGCGCTCGGCGGAATCATGGGGGACCGGCACGGCTGGCAGCATGCTTTCATCATCGTGGGCCTTCTCGGGGTCATCCCCGGTCTGACCGCTTTGCACCTCAAGGAGCCGCAGCGGCGCCCTCGCTCGGAAGTCGTCCCGGTGATGCAGCTACTTCGCATACCGGCATTCGTCGCCATGATCGTCGCCGGCATTTGCATCACATTCTCCAGCGTCTCTTTCGTCACCTGGGGAATCGACTACGCAAAAAACTATAAGGACTTCAGCACTAAGGAAGCGTCCCTTTCTCTCGCCATTATTGCGCTTTTCTCTTCGGTGCTGGGCGCGATCTCCGCGGGCTTCATTGCGGACCGCCTGCAAAAGAAACTGGTCTACGGTCGTGTGCTGGTGATCGCCTGCGCGTTTCTCGCTGCCGCCCCGTTTCTCCTGCTGGCTATACAGGCCGACGAAAAGTGGATGGTGCTGGCTGGTTTTTTTGTCTCGATGTTCTTCATGTCCTGGTATCACGGACCCACGACGGCAGTGCTTCACGACCTAACCCCACAGCGAGCGCACGCCACAGCCATCGGGGTCTATATGTTTTCCACGCAGCTTCTCGGCGCGCTGGGCCCGTTGCTCATCGGCAAAATCTCCGATATTAGCGACCTGCAAATCGGATTGCAGGCCGCAACAGCGGTGATGGTCTTCGGTGCGCTCTTATTGCTGCTGGTGATCTACTTCATCCGCCGTGACGGCCTACATCACCCGCGCCTCGCCTCTTTCCGTGCTGAAAACGGGGCGGCCGCCAAGTTGGCCACGGATTGACCGGCGCTCTGTTTGGCAAGGCGCGTTGCGCCCGTGCGGGCCTTCGGCATTCGGACAGGCTATGGCAAAAGGTGTCGTGCTTACGAAGCTCCGTTTTGGCGGGTTGGGCTAAGGTCCGCTTGCGGCACTGCTTGAGGTGCCGGTCCAGTCCAGTGCCCGGGCTGGCTACTTGATTCCGATTGCCGCGATAAGCCGATTCACTTCCTCGTGAGTAACGTCATAGAGCGGCCGCTCGTCTTCTTCTTCCAGCCGCTCGCGCAGGTACTCGGCCGCAACAAAGCTCGCCTCGCGATCCGTCATGTCGCGCCCGGTCCTTTCGCGGAACTCCACAAATGCGGTATGCGTCAGGCCGACAATGCGACCTTCTCCGTCTACTTCGAATTTGGCATCGATCGTGTCGCTGTGCCGAGTGGCGATGGCATTCCAGATGTGCGAGAACCGGCAGTCATACACATGCCCGCTGAGCTTGGAGGTCACTTCAAAGGCGCCAATGAATTGGTTCATGGCACCGTTGTTCGCTAATACCGGAAGGGATGGCACGGATTTCCTCTCCTCGTTCGGAAAGTTGTTCCATTAGTGTCCGATTTCCCTCGCCCGCCTGTCAATGTCGGCACCGTTTTGCACGGGGATTCACACGAAGCGCCTTGTCGGTCAATTCTCCCTGAACTCTGTGCTTTCGCTGGTAGGTCTTTTATCCGGGCCGCTGAATTCCCGCGGCTCCCGCCGTGATATCCGCATACTTCAACCCCGATCCGGTATTGAACAACACCACCCGATCCTCAGGCTTCAAATAACCCGTACGTAGCAAATGATCGTAAGCCGCAGTGGCGGCCGCACCCTCAGGACAGAGAAACACTCCCTCGTTTTGCGCCCAGTCTTTCAGCGAAGCAAGAATCTGCTCATCGGGGATCGCCACCGCCACGCCTCCGGATTCCCGCAGGATCTCCATCATAATGTAGTCGCCGTAAGGCTTCGGCACACGCAGACCTGCAGCAAACGTCGCGGCATCCTTCCACATCTCACTGGCCTTTGCGTGCTGCTCGAAGGCCTTTACGACCGGTGCGCAGCCCGCCGATTGCACGGCAACCATGCGCGGACGCTTTCCCGGCTTCACCCAGCCCAACTCTTCCATCTCTCGAAACGCCTTCCACATCCCAATCAGGCCGACACCGCCTCCCGTGGGATAGAAGACCGCGTCCGGATACTCCCAGCCGAGTTGCTCGACCAGTTCATATCCCATGGTCTTCTTTCCTTCCACGCGAAACGGCTCTTTCAGTGTGGAGACGTCGAACCAGCCTTCCTTATCCTTACGTTCAGCGACGATTCGCCCACAGTCGGAAATCAATCCGTTTACAAGAGTGACATTCGCGCCGTACAACACCGCTTCCAGATAGTTGGAGAACGGCACATCCTTTGGCATGAAAATGTGCGCTTCGATTCCTGCGGCAGCCGCATATGCCGCCAGCGCGCCTGCGGCATTGCCCGCGGAAGGCGCAGCCAGCTTTTTCAAGCCGTACTGCCGCGCCATAGTCACCGCCACCGCCATGCCGCGTGCTTTGAAGCTTCCCGTAGGATTCGCGCCCTCTTCCTTCAGGTAGGCATCGGGATACCGTCGGCTTCGCAACATTGGCGTCCAGCCTTCGCCAAGCGAAACCGGAGTGGCGTCAGGCAACACCGACTTATAACGCCATATGCCAGCCCAGGGCTGGGTGGAAGCAACCAGGGCAATCTCTTCGCGGTGAGCGAGTCCGTGCAATGGCGTCAGGTCATAGCGCACATACAGTGAGCCAGAGCATTGCGGGCAGACATTTCGTGGCCTTTCCGTTGAAACGTGCAATTGGCAACGCGAGCATTCGAAACGAAGAATTTTTGTCATTGGCAGACTGTGACGGGGAGTGGGCCGAAGAGCCAACTCAGGTTCACGAACCCCCTATCAAATCTTGCGTGCGAATTTCCCGCACGCGGCTTAACGATGATCGAACGACGCGGCTTGCGCCGGGTAGCACACCGTTCGGCGCAGACGGAACAGACCGTGGTACCAGTCGGGCGCGCCGGCGTTATACCTGGTCGGGTCTTGCGCCCGATAGAAGTTCGCATCTTTCAGGACGCACCATGCTTGCAAGATAGCAGCGCGATGAGGGTCGCGGCAAGCCGTCGCGGCCCGTCACAAAGCGCCCTGCTCTTGCGGCTTCGGCAGAACAGGCTATGATGTCGCAAGAGTGTCTGGTCTGCTCGTTTCTCGAAGGACTACTCTTTGCCCCGCGATTCCGCCAAGCCCAATTCTCTGTTCCTCATCAGCGGACCGTTGCTTTTCGCCTTGGGCGCGATGCTACTGGCCTTTTCACCGAACCATCTATGGCCCGCCATCTTGCGCTGGGCCGGCTTGCTCGTCCTAGCCTACACAGGCTGGCCAAGAAGATCGCTCACCTACTGGATCTTTTTCTCCATGCTGCTCGGCCTGGAGATTGGTCTGGACTGGCCGCAAACTGCTTCTCATCTGCGCATTCTGAGCGATATTTTCCTCAGGCTCATCAAGGTGATCGTGGCTCCCCTTATCCTCGGGACTTTGGTCACGGGCATCGCCGGACATGGCGACGCGCGCAAGGTCGGCCGCATTGGCTTGAAAGCTCTGATTTATTTCGAGGTGGTCACCACCATCGCCCTTTTCCTCGGTGTGGGCGCGATCAATCTGACCCGCGCTGGAGTTGGATTAGCACTCACGGCTGTGACCGCCGAACCCGTCCCGCAAAACCTGGGCACCCTGAAGTGGGACGATTTCATCCTCCACGTTTTTCCGGAGAATATTGCCAAAGCCGTAGCCGAGAACCAGATACTGCAAGTGGCGGTCTTCGCAATTCTGTTTGGCATCGCATTGACCCAGGTCCCCGAAAAATCCCGGCAGCCCATGCTGAATCTTGCGGAATCCCTAACGCAAACGATGTTCCGCTTCACTAACATCGTCATGTATTTCGCGCCCGTCGGCGTAGGTGCGGCCATGGCTTACACCGTCGGCCATCTTGGAATCAATATCCTGCTCCCCCTCGGCAAGCTGGTGCTGACCGCGTACGGGGCCCTCTTTGCTTTCCTGCTTTGCGTCCTGCTTCCGATTGCTCTAGCCGCGCGCTTACAGTTGCCACACCTTCTGAAAGCCGTTGCTGAACCTGCGACCATCGCTTTTGCTACGAGTTCTTCCGAGGCGGCCCTGCCACGCGCCATGGAATCGATGGAGGAGTTCGGTGTGCCGCGCGAAATCGTCGCCTTCGTGATTCCCGCAGGCTACAGCTTTAATCTCGATGGCTCCACGCTCTATCTGGCGATGGCCTCTATCTTCGTCGCGCAAGCCGCTGGAATCGCCATGTCCTGGCCGCAACAACTCTTCATGGTTTTCACCCTGATGCTCACCAGCAAAGGCGTAGCGGGCGTCCCCCGCGCGGTGCTGGTCGTTCTTCTGGCTACTGCTGGCACACTGCATCTTCCCACGGAACCGATCTTCTTCATTCTGGGCGTAGACGCCCTGATCGATATGGCCCGGACATCCGTTAACGTCACCGGCAACTGCCTGGCCAGTGCCGTCGTGGCTCGCTGGGAAGGCGAACTTCCCGCTTCTGTTCCTTCGGGTCGCTGATCGGCAGGCGCTGTCCGCGTTCCCTGAATCCGATCATCGCTTCTCGCATTTAACGTGCCTTTGACGCGACCGCGCCCGAGTACGCTAAAATTGTAAGGATATGATCTCTGTAGATAACGTGACTATGCGCTTCGGCGCACGCATCCTCTTCGAGGATGTCACGACCACTTTCATTGATGGTCGCCGCTATGCCATCAGCGGACCTAATGGCGCCGGCAAGTCCACTTTCATGAAGATCTTGACCGGCGAGCAGGAGCCGACCAGCGGCAATGTCAATCGCCCAAAGCGAATCGGCATTCTCCGCCAGGACCAGTTTGCCTTTGACAGGTTCCGCGTCATTGACACCGTCATTATGGGCAACGCCACGTTGTGGAAGGCGCTCGAGGAGCGCGATGCCCTCTACGCCAAGCCGCACGAGGCGCTCACCGACGAAGACGGCATGCGACTCGGGGAGCTCGAAGGCATCGTGGGCGAGGAAAACGGCTACACGGCGGAAGCCGATGCCGGAGTTTTGCTCGATGGACTCGGCATCGACGCCTCGCTCCACGAGCGCAAGATGGGCGAACTGCAGGGCGGGCAAAAGGTGCGCGTGCTCCTGGCGCAAGCGCTCTTCGGCAATCCCTCTGCGCTTCTGCTCGACGAGCCGACCAACAACCTCGACCTCGATTCCGTGCACTGGCTCAAAGAATACCTGTGCGAGTACCACGGCGTGCTCATCGTAATCTCGCACGATCGGCATTTCCTCAACAGCGTCTGCACGCACACGGCGGACATCGACTATCAGACCATCATCATGTATCCCGGCGGCTACGACGACATGGTGCTCGCCAAAACGGCCATCCGCGCCCGCGCGGAGGCCGACAACGCCGCGCGTGAAAAGAAAATCGCCCAACTCAACGAATTCATCGCCCGCTTCTCCGCGGGTACGCGTTCCGCGCAGGCCACTTCCCGCAAGAAGGAAGTGGAGCGGCTGCAAACCTCCGAGTTGGCGAGGTCAAACATTCAGCGCCCGTATATTCGCTTTCAGGTGGAGACGCCCTCCGGCCGTGTGCCCCTCGAAGTGAAGAAGCTGGCAAAGGCTTACGGCAATCTGAAGGTGTTCGACCATTTTTCGGCCCATATAACGCGTGGCGAGAAGATCGCGCTCACGGGCCGTAACGGGGCAGGCAAGACGACCATGCTAAAGTCTCTGATTCGCAATGCCGGCAAGTTCATCGGCGACTCCGAGCGCGAGTTCACCATCAACCACGGTACGGTCGCGTGGGGCCACGAGGTTGCCGTCGGATATTTCCCTCAGGACTTTACCTACACGATCGACAAAAGCAAGGGCATGAACGCGCTCGAGTGGCTCTGGCAGTACAAACCAGATGCGGCGCAGGAAGAGATTCGCGGCTTCCTTGGGCAGATGCTGTTCAGCGGCGAAGACGCGTTGAAGCCGACTTCCGGGCTTTCCGGCGGTGAGCAAGCGCGCCTGATTTTCTGTCGGTTGATGGTACAAAAGCCGAATTTTCTGGTGCTGGACGAGCCGACGAACAACCTGGATCTGGAATCCATCAACGCGCTGAACATTGCGCTGCAAAAGTTTGACGGGACGCTACTGCTGGTCACCCACGACGAAGATGTGCTCGATGAAGTCGCTACGCGCATCTGGAAGTTTAGCGGAGGCAAAGTGGAAGACTTCAAGGGCACGTATGAGGAATTCCAGCATTCCCACGAAAAGGCCTCTGCGCAAAAAGCCCGCTAGCCCTCCTGTCAGATTTGACTTCCACCCATCGCGCCTCTAATATGACTCGGCGCCGCGCACTCAGCCCATGCTTGGACAGACCGTCTCTCACTATCGCATCGTTGAAAAACTGGGTGGTGGCGGTATGGGCGTGGTTTACAAGGCCAAAGACACTCGTCTCGGCCGCCACGTCGCGCTGAAGTTTCTTCCTCCCGAAATGGCCGGTGACCGTCTCGCGCTCGATCGTTTTCAACGCGAAGCCCGCGCCGCTTCCGCCCTGAACCACCCGAACATCTGCACCATATACGACGTCGGCGAAGCAGACAATCAACCTTTCATCGCCATGGAGCTGCTGGAAGGGCAAACTTTGAAACATCGCGTCAACGGCTCGCCAGTCGACCTCAGCCTTCTTCTCGATCTTGGCATCCAGGTCGCTGACGCCCTTGCCGCCGCGCACGCGAAAGGCATAGTCCATCGTGATATCAAACCTGCCAACATTTTCCTCACCGAGCGTGGCCAGGCCAAAGTCCTCGATTTCGGACTGGCAAAAGTGGAGTCCCCGCATCACGGCGAAGGGGAAACGGTCGCAGAGGCCCCCGGCCACGGCAAAACCCAGGGGGTCACCGAAGCCGGATTGACCAGCCCCGGCAGTTCCATCGGAACCATTGCTTACATGAGCCCCGAACAGGCTCGGGGTGAAGAACTTTGCCCACGCACCGACCTGTTTTCTTTCGGTGTCGTGCTGTATGAGTTGGCGACAGGCAAAGTTCCTTTCCCGGGTTACACCACAGCGGTCATTTTTGACGGCATCCTCAACGGCACACCGGCCTCAATAACCAGATTCAATCCCAAAGCTCCGCCAGAACTCGAACGCATCATCCTCAAGGCTCTCGAGAAGGATCGCGACCTGCGCTATCAAACTGCGTCCGAGCTGCGTGCGGATTTGAAGCGTCTCAAGCGCGACCTCGATTCTTCCGGCCGCGTCGAATCCGCGCGCTTTCATGTTTCGGCGTCGACCGCTTCGCCAGCCACTGCCGCCCCCGCGGCCAAGAAAACCGTCGCCGTCCTATATTTCGAGAACCTTAGCGGCGCGAAAGAAGACGAATACTTCCGCGACGGCATGACCGAGGACATCATCACCGAACTCTCCAAGATCGGACGGCTGCAGGTTTTCCCGCGCTCGGAGATGCTCGCTTTCCGCGATAAGCAGGTGACCGCCCCGCAAGTGGGCGAGAAACTCGGCGCCATGTACGTTCTCGAAGGTTCCATTCGCCGGGCGGGCAACCGCCTGCGCATCACCACACAACTCGTCGAGAGCAGCACGCGCCACTCTGTCTGGGCAGAGCGTTACGACCGTCAGATGGAAGATGTCTTCGCCGTGCAGGAAGAAATCTCTCTCAGCATAGCGAAGGCTCTCGAAATCACGCTTTCGCCGCAGGAAGAACGCGTCATTGCCAGCAAGCCTACGGATAATCCGCAGGCTTACGACTTTTTCCTTCGCGGCCGAAACTATCTTCGCCAGCGCCAGTTCGAATATTCCTTGGCCATGTATGCAGAGGCTGTGAAACTAGACCCCAAATTTGCTTTGGCCTACGCGGGCATGGCGCACGTCTGGGGCGGCATGCATGAATTCCGCACGCCGAATCCGGCGTACATCGAGAAGGGCCTGGAGGCCTGCGCGCAGGCCAGCAACCTGGCACCCGATCTTCCGGAAGTGATCTCCGCGCGAGCGCGCATTCACTACGCACAGCAGCACTTTGACGACGCGATCCGCCTGGCCAAACGAGCCATCGAGCGCCAATCCGATTCCGAAGGAGCGCACGATGTTCTGGCGCGCTCATATTTTGCTTCCGGGCGCCACGCCGAAGCCGCGCTACTAGCAGAAAGCGCCATGGAGATCGTTGGCAACGACTACAACGCGCTGATCCCGCTGATTAACAGCCTGGAGATTTTGGGCCGGATCGCCGATGCGGAGCGCCTGCGTACGCGGGAGCGCGAAGTGCTTGTCGAACAGTTGCAGCGCTTCCCGGACGATGTTCGCGCGCGCATCCTTCTGGCTTGCGACCTGGCGATCCTAGGTCAGCAGGACGAGTCCGTTCAGCACGTCAAGATTGCCGTCGCCATGCGCCCGAACGACGCGAACATTCTCTACAACGCCGCCTGCACCTACGGGGTCTTGAAAATGAAAAAAGAGGCCCTTGATGCCTTCCGCCGCTGCGTCCAGGCTGGCTATCACAACGCCCGTTGGGCCACGCAGGACCCGGACCTGGCCGTCCTCCAGGACGATCCCGAATTCCTGAGACTCGTCGCCGGCGAGCAAAAGTCAACCGTCACCTCTTGAGTGCCTGGCACCAAGGCACTCCTCCAGAGAGCGCCGGCCGGCAGCGCTTATCCTCGCCTCTCTTTAGCTCCAGAGGAGTTCCTCATTTCGCTCGGAATGACGGCTTTCTTTTTACCGCGCGGCGGCAGCCGGCACCGCAGCTTGCTCGTAGCTCTTGATAGCACCGCCGACGCCGGCCCCCGGCGAATGACGATGCCCATGATCGATCATTACTTTGTCCAGCGCACCCAGCAATTCCAGAATGAACGGCTTCTGGCTGCAATAGCCCATCGTGCCAAGCCGCCAGATCTGCCCCTTGGTAGCGCCAATGCCCCCGGCTATTTCAATGTTGAATTCATCGAGAAGCTGGTTGCGCACTTTCAAGTCTTCGATGCCCGCGGGAATCTTCACCGCCGTTACCGTAACCAGCCGGTCCTCTGGCTTCTCGACGAACATCTGCAAGCCCATGGCTTCGCAGCCGGCCACCAGCGCCAACTGATTCACGCGGTGGCGTTCCCAACGCGCTTCCAGCCCTTCTTCGAGCAGAATGCGCATGGCCTCGCGCAGTGCGTATATCAGGGAGATCGGCGGCGTGTGATGATACAGGCGGTCCTTGCCCCAATAATTCATCGCCGTCGACAGATCGAAATACCAGCTCTGCACCTTGCTCTTGCGGCCGCGGAAAACCTCTTCCGCGCGCGGGCTTACCGTGATCGGGGACATTCCCGGCGGCGCGCTAATTGCTTTTTGCGACCCGCTGAAGCAGATATCGATTCTCTGCTTGTCCACGTGTACCGGAACTGCGGCCAGCGAAGCCACCGTGTCCACCACCAGCAACGCGCCGCACTCGTCGGCCACTTTGCGGAAGGGATCGATGTCGGTCAACACGCCAGTGGAGGTTTCTCCCTGCGCCAGCCCGATCATCTTGATCTTGCGGCCCTTGGCGACCTTGCGCACATCTTCCGGGTCCACCGGCATGCCCAGCGGCGCTTCTACAAGGTGCGCCTTGGCGGGCGTATGGGTCGCGATGACGTGCATGCGTTCGGAGAACATACCGTTCACGCAACAGATGGCCTCGTCGCCCGCCTCGAGTGAGTTCAGCACAGAAGCTTCAATGCCGCCCGAGCCCGACGCCGATAGCGGAAACGTGATGCGATTCTCCGTCTGAAAGACCTGCCGCATGAGGGTTTGTGTCTCCTCCATGCAGCCGCGGAACCAAGGGTCCAGGTGGCCAACAATGGGCGTGGCCAGGGCCCGATACACCCGAGGGTCGATGGAGCACGGCCCGGGCGTCATCATCAAGCGTGTTGGGGGGTGAAGCTCACCAATCGGTTGGGTCATGGGAATTTCCTTTCCGGGGTCCTAAGCAGACCGGTGGGACGTCCCGCCATGGTGTACTCGGGGAAGCGCAAGAGTACCGCGGGAAGCTCTAGTTTCGCCCCACGGAGGTGGTGTCCGCAACGGTCAATTTGGCCGGACAAGACTCCCGGACTGAATCCTGAAACGCACCTCTTCCCGACCATCCTGGCCACACCGTGGGAGAGGCAGGATGGCCCTAAAGGCTCCCCAATTCTAACTGCGCTAGGTTCTCGCTGTCCGGCACCAGCTTGCAATCGCCAAGACGAAGAAAAGCCCGGCGCCATGAAGGAACGTCATGTAGGAAATGCCGGTGCCACCGGCAGGTCCAAAGTGGATCGGAACCACACCAAAGAAAACAAGCGAGCGAAGGATCAACGCCAGAACCACCGAGACGAGTCCTAGCCAATAGCCCAAGGCCGAGAGTTGCTTTTCCATCCGCATTCCTCCCGTTCAGATTACCTGTCGGTTGGCCCGCTTTCAGAGGAACCGTACTCTCGGCCTTGGGCGGAGTCAAGTTTTGAGTGTTCTCATCCCGGCCTCGATCGTAGTTGTGCTTGGCTAAGGCGAAACCACGAGGAAAGGCAATCTCTCCCCATAGCCGCACCAATCCGAATACGCCCGGGCGTGTCCAGCCGGAACGGCGCCACGGAATTGGGATTCTGTGTGAGCAAGGGTCCGCTCAAGCCACTCACATGCGGCGTATCAGGCGAGGCGTAAAACGCCGGTTCGCCAGCGGGATTTGTGGCGTATGGGTTGGTTCCAGAATAGTGGTCGAAGGAGTTGTTCACGTCAAAGATTACGACCTGCTGGACCACAACGATGGAGGGTGACGTTCTGAAGAGCAACACAAAAGCAACACCAAGGAGCTAACTGCTGTGCATCCGAGTGAGGCCTGCGCGCTCACACTTGCCGCAGCGTGTGGAATCGCGTGTCGCGGCGACATAAGCCGCAGATCCCCCGACTGGAAGTCGGGGTGCTACATGGAAGATCCAAGCGAAAAAGCGCTAGGCGGAGGCGGCGTCGAGGGCCTGGCCTTCGGCGAGGATTTTCTTAGGGACGCGGCGGAGTTCGCTGACCACATGGAACCAGGACAGCACCTTCAGCGTGTAGTACGTGATGTCGACCTCCCACCAGTAGAAGCCCTGGCGTGCGCTGGCCATGTAGTAGTGGTGATTGTTGTGCCAGCCTTCGCCGAGCGTGACAAGCGCGAGTAGCCAATTGTTCTTGCTGGTGTCCGTGGTGGGAAAACGGCGCTTGCCGAAAATGTGCGAAAGCGAATTGATCGTGAACGTGCCGTGCCACAGCAACACGGTACTCAGGAAGAATCCCCAAGCGAGCAGCGGGAAGCCCCCGATGAGGAACATGACCACCGCCAGGACCGCAGGTGGCGCCAAGTAGTACTTGTTCAGCCAGCGAAGTTCGGGGAACTTGGCGAAGTCGCCGATGTAGTCAAAACGGGTCGCGTTGTACTTGTCAGAGAGAATCCAACCCACATGCGACCACCAGAAGCCGAACAGCGTGGGCGAGTGCAGGTCGTCTTCCTGGTCCGAATAGCGGTGATGATGGCGATGATGCGCAGCCCACCAGAGAATGCCCTTCTGCGAAGAAGACATGGCCATACAGGCGATGACGAACTGGAACCAGCGGCTGGTCTTGAAAGATCGGTGAGAGAAATAGCGATGGTAGCCCGCGGTGACGAAGAACATGCGCACTTCGTAAGCGAGGAAGCAGACGACCGGGTAATACCATTTGAACGGAAACAAGAGGATGCCAAGCGCGGCGAGGTGGATCAGAACAAAAGGAAGAGAAGAAATAAGATGTAGTCGAGCCCCGTTGGGCAAGGGGATAGAAAGTGGCCGTGCGATCGAAGCCATTCAGCGAAACTCCTGCGCGGAGAAATAGAATTCCGTGGTAGCGCGCAGAGATTGAGCGAACTCCGTGCAACGGACCACTATCATCAGTGTACGGGGACGTTCCGGTACCCGTCAAGCGATATGCGGCGGGGATGTTCCATAAGTGTGAGTTATAGTGAGGAGGGGAAGGGATGTGCTATCGTGCGTGGACAAAGGAGAGCGAATGGCAGAACGACCGGTATTGGTGGGATTGATCCCGCAGGCAGTGGTGCTCGATCCGGGAGACCAGGTGAGCTGGATTTCCGACGCGGGAAATTTGAGGGTGGAGTTTGATGCAAATCGCTGCCCATTTGCCTCGAACGTTTTTCAGGCGCCGGTGGGAATGCGGTTATTGAGCGGTCCGGTTGCACCGGGGACGAAGAGCGGGAGCTACAAGTACCGGTTGTGGTTGAACGAACAGATGGTAGGCCGCGGCGAAGTGATTGTGAGGAGTTAGTTAGAGAAGAGATCCGCGACGCCGCAGGGCCATTTCCGCAATAGCAAGGGAAATGCGAAGGCCTGCGCGCAAAACCCGGGCACCAGCGGGCGGCCGGATTTTCCTGGTGAGCAGTACGCTCCAAAAGCGGCGGCGCCGCCGCACTCCAAAGGACCGAGGCCGAGCCGAAGTTCTCCCACTACACACACACGAATAGGCGAAACCGCGGGATAGGGCGGAGTTGACGTGACCAGCAGTTAGGCGGAGCGGCCGGCGGCGAAGCCCTTCAGCATCTGCTGGAGAGAGCTGGCGTCGGGGATTTGGCCGTTTGGCGTCAGATGGTTCACCAGGTGCGGGAGCAGGTTGCTCATCATGTTGGTGAGCTGAGAAGGATCGAGGCCGGCCTGCTGTGCCGCTTGCTGAAGCGCGCCACTGTGCAGCACATTCTGCAACTGGCTGGCGGAAACCGGCTGGTTCGGGCCTGAGCCGATCCAGGAACTGACAATGTTTCCGAGGCCGCCCTGCTGGAACATCTGCTGCAAGCCGGCGATGCCGCCGACTTGCGGGCTGTTGATGTAATTCATAATCGCACCGAGCGCCGTACTGTGCTGTTCCTGCTGCGCGCCGCTACTTCCCGCCATGGCGAGAACTTCATCGATCAGTCCCATAGAGTCTCCTTTGCGCGAAATGAAAGGAGCGGCCGGGCGGACGACCGCTCCTGAAAAGAAAAAACAGCTACTTCTGTTTGGCGATAATCATGTCCTTGATTTTGTTGTAGGTGGCCTGCGGTATGACCTTCTTGTTCACAAGGTCGGTCTTCTTGGCGTAAGGACGGCCATCGATGATCTTCTGGGCATATTTCTCGCCGATGCCTGGAAGCGCATCGAGCTCTTCCTTGCTGGCGCTGTTGATATCGACGAGCTGCTTCGCGGCGGCGGTGGCGGTCTGTTTACTGGGAGTCGAGCTGGTTTGCGGCTGAGAGAAAGCAACGCTGACGCCCAAAATGAGGACGAGAGCGACAAGCAACAAGCGGACTGAATTTCTCTTCATTCGGTTCTCCTTGTAACGCAGTTTGTAACGGGCCGTACAAAGACGGACTGGGGAAAGCTAATTCTTTTCGGAGGCGCGATAGCCCGCCTTAATGGCGTCGGCCTCGGTCATGTACTTCCCCTGCTTGGTCTTGCCGTAATAGCGAGAACCAGGCTTGTGGTAAACGCCGGAATCGGTGTTGACCCAAACCATTCCATTGCTGTTGGCCGGCGGCGTCTGCTGCGCAGGAGCGGCTTTGGTTGAAGCAGAGGAGGCCGCCGGAGCTGTCGCGGCGGTGGGAGTAGAAGCTGTCTTTGTTGCGGGGGCCGGCGTCGTGGCCGCTGGCGCCGGAGCAGCGGCCTGGGGAGGCGTGGACTTCGTCGCTGCGGGAGTAGTGGTCGCGGCAGCAGGCGCAGAAGCGTCAGTAGCTGACGTGGACTTCTTGGACTTGGACGATTTCTTGGTTGCTGTGGAGTCCGTTGAGGTCGTTGAAGCGTCCGCGGTTTCGGCCTTCTTGGACTTGGAAGACTTAGCCGCGGTGGAATCGGTCGAGGCTGTAGAAGCGTCCGCCGTATCAGACTTTTTCGACTTGGACGACTTCTTTGTAGTAGAAGCCGAGGTGTCGCTGGCAGCCGCACCGGAATCGGCCGCTGTGGACTTCTTGGACTTGGAAGTCGACTTGGTGGAGGTGTCGCTGGCGGCCGTCGAGGAGTCAGAGGTGGCGGACTTCTTAGATTTCTTGGTAGTGGAAGTGTCGGCCGTGGTGTCGTCTGCAGTGCTCTTCTTCTTTTTCTTCGACTTGGTGCTATCGCTCTGGTCCGTGGATTGAGCGTCCTGAGGCTTGGAAGCCGCGCGTAGGGTAATGTCGCCCGCGAAGAGCATCAGGGCCGCGACCAGGGCAAGAAAAACAGGCTTGCGAGAACGAATCATATTCGAGAGTTCCTTTCGCCCGGAGGCGTTCCCGCCACCTGGCTGGCACACTTGGCTGGTGTGCATTCGGGCGGAAAGCAGGAGGCGAGAATCAACTTCTCGCGGGACTTCCCCGTGGGATTGGGCGAATGATGAAAGAGAAAGAAAGGGTTGTCAAGGAAGAATCGGAACGGACAAGAATCCGAAGGTTCGCCTAATAGAGGTAAAGCGGAACAGAGACTTCGGTTGCCTCGTTGAGACCGTAGAGCCGATCCGTCCGAATTTCGGCCACTCTAGGACAAGCGAAGAGCCACCCGCACACAGAGGCACCCGCTGCACAGCAAGGTTAGTCGCCAACGAGGCGGACGCGGCCGGACTCGACAGATTCGGCGAGACCGCGGCGGACAGGGCCGAGGACGAAAGCAGGGACGTCGCGCTCAGGCTCGAGAGAGAGGTTCGAAGCCTTCCGGGGAAATTCGAGGCGCCTGTCCAGCAAAAGCCCAGCCTCTTGGAGGAATTCGGCGGAGAAGGCAATGTCCTCGGCACGATCGACGCCCCAGAACCAGAGCTTCTCCTCGTTGCGCTGGAGGAAGCGGAGAGATTCCTCCAGCTTCTTCATCGAGCGATCAAAGGACGATGCCAGGAAGAAAACGCCGAGGCCCCAGGCATGCCGAGGGTATTGAGCACGGATTCGGACACAGTACTTTCCGGACTGGTTCAATTCGATGCTGCAGCGGTAGTCATTGCGGATATGGTTGTTGGTACGGCTTGGCAGCGATTTGCCCATGATCGATTCCTGATAAAGAGAGTGTGGACTGGAAGAGCCCAAGGACTCGAAAGAACTTCCGGAGAGGAAGCCGACTAACTAAGAAATTCCTTTCGAGAGGCCCAAACCAGACATAGATAGGCTAACGGTTCGCGAGGAACAGGGCAAGAGGGGTGTGGATTAAATATAAACTACTCATTTTCTATGAGTTAGGATTACCAAAGTCGCCGAAGCTGCGCAGCTTTTCGGGCATAAGCTTGAGCTTTCCTTCCTGCTTCAAGCGGTCCTCCAGGGCGAGGCGGAAGGCTTCAAAAGCCATGTTGCGCTTTTGTTGGAGGAGTGTATCGGTGATTTTTGCCTTCTGTGCCTCGAAGTCAGCGGGATTCGCCTCGACTTTTTCGACAATTTGATAAGCAACCCAGGAAGCACCCATGTGGACCGGGCCGCCGAGATCTCCTTGCTTCATCGAGAAGGCGGAGGTGATGAGCTTGGCGTTGCCCAAGCCGGGAATACTGCCGCTGCGAGAGATGAGTTCGGAGGTTTTGGGGTCGAGTCCAAGGGCTTTGGCAGCGGTGTCGAACTTCTCTCCGGCCTTCACGCGCTTGACGAGATCGTCAATCTTCGATTGCGCCAACTGTTCCGACTTGGAAAGCCGAAGTTCCGTGATGATCTTGTCGCGCACCTCTTCGAGAGTCCCCGGGTGGGAAGGCAGAACCTGCTTAAGGGAGAGGACAACATAACCGCGATCGGTGCGAATAGGGAGGCTCAGTTCGTTCGGCCGAAGACGGATAATCTCGTCCTTTACGTCCTGGGAGTTGCCAAGCTCAAGGATAGGGTCGGTTGGGGCGAGGGGACGTGTTTCCGAGACGGTCAGGTGATATTTCTGGGCCAGGTCGTCCAGGGTGACCTTGTTGGACTGGCGAATCTGGCTGGACATCTGATCCGAAATAGCCGCGGATTGCTGATCAATCTTCTGAAGGAGAAGTGGGGTGCGGATGGAGTCTTTCACTTCGTCGAAGGGCTTGGTGTGGGCCGTCTCTTTGTCGATGACTTTGATGATGTGGAAACCGTACTGAGTGCGAACGAGGTCCGAGATATCGCCCTTAGGGGTGCTGAAAACGGCCTTGTCGAACTCAGGAACGGTCTGCCCGTGGACGAGCCAGCCAAGGTCGCCCCCCTTAGTTTTGGAGCCGGGGTCTTCCGAGTATTTCTTGGCAAGATCTTCGAAATTGGCGCCCTTTTTCCGGGCTTGGGCGAGGATGTCCTCCGCCTGCTTCCTGATTTCGGCGACTTCAGCGTCGGTTTTGCCGACGGTGGTTAACAAGATGTGTTCGGCGTGAACGCGGTCGGGAACCTCATACTGCTGGATGTTCTGCTGATAGTTGACTTTTAGCTCCTCGTCGCTAACCGTGACGCTCTGGTGGAGTTGGGAGAGGTCGAGGAGGCCGTAACGAACAACGCGCTTCTCCGGAATCAGGAACTTGGCCTTGTTCTGTTCGTAGTAATTCTTAATCTCGGTATCGTCGGGATTGATCTTGTCGGCCAGGCTTTCCGGGTTGGCCGCGGCGTAATCGAGCTTGATCTTTTCATTCTCGAATCGGAACTCCTGCTGGATTTCGGCGGGGGTAACGCTGACGCCGTCCGTGAGCAGCTTATGAAACTTCTCTTCAATCATGCTGGAGCGGATGAGCTCCTCGAAGGCCGGAACGGTCATCTGGAAGCGCTGCTGAACCTGCTGGGAGTAAGCCTCGTTGCCAACGAAGGTGTCACCGTTGAAGGCAGTAGGGAGAATCTGGCGAATGCGGTTGGCGCGTTCCTGGTCACTGACGGAGATGCCGAGACGCTTGGCCTCATATTCTACCTCCTTCTGGAAAACGAGCTGCTTCAGGATCTGGTTGGCGTAGAGGCCTTCGAGCTGGCGGGGGATGGGATTGTTCTGTCGGATTTCGCTTAGGCGCTGGTTGATGTCCGAGAGCGTGATGGACTGGTCGCCAACCTTGGCAACGACGTCGCCGGGGGTTTGCGCAGAATCCGGGCCTTGCGGGACAAGGTAAAGGAGCATGCTGAGAGCAAGCATGCCGATGATGACGCCGAACAGAATTCGGACGCCGGTCTTCTGGTTCTCAAAGGCTCCAGCCATTCCACGTATCTCCTGAGTGGGGGAACAAACCTCATATTATAAGCCAAGGAAGCCAAAGGCCAAAGGAGAATGCGGTTTGGGTAATGCCTAAATGGCGGCAGCTACACAACCTCAGTGGGGCGGCCACGTCCTACGCGAAGAGGGTGCGTTGATTGGAGGAGAAGTTCGAGCCGAAGGGGCGGCGGGTTCGACGCGGAGATGGCTGAGACCGGCGAGTTTTCGGAACGGTTGCATCTCCCCAGTAAGCCTCGACCGCATGAAGCGCAACGTTGGTGAGAACAGCATCGCTGAGATCATTCAGGGCGAATTTCCGCGTCATGGAGACGATGGGAGATTTGGCGGCGTCAAGGCGCTCGATGCCGCTGAGCAAAATGGAGACGGAAGAGGTCTTGTTACGGCGAAGATTCAGCAGGTCGCTTCCCAGGGTCATTGAGGTTCCTCGAAAAACCGAGGGTATCACTTCCATTGCACAATTCACCTGTACAACAGGACAGGCGTGGAAAAGTGGGGTCGAAAGCAAGGACGCAGGTCCCAAAGCCACGGTGGGGTGAAGCGGGAATCGCCGAAATGTCAGGGGTTCTATAAGAGGAAGAGAATGGTCTGAAAAAAGTGTGGCCCTAAAACGCTAAAGCTCCGGGAGCCGCTGGTTTGCTCCCGGAGCGTTCCATGAATGGCCGGCTGAGTGGTCAGGAGAGTGCAGCGCGGCGCGTGAGCGTCCGCCTCCGACGCATATACAGCTCGCGGTCGGAGCGACGCAACTCGGAGAAAGCGAAAATAACGTACAGCGACAAGCCGATGAAGGAAGCGGCTATCAAGAGGCGTTCCAACGTGGTTCCCACGAAAACCATCGCTTCATCGACAGCGACGGGCGTGGCGGCTACCACCGCGGTATTCGCATCGCTAGCCATTTTCGCTTGTGGGGCGGCAATAGACTGAGCGATGGTGGTGGGCTGGTCATAGGCCGCGACGTAAGGGCCGTCATTGAACTCTGTGTTCACGATTTCCTGGGACTGGGCTTTGCTCGCAAAAAGCAGTGCGGCTCCCAATCCGACCATGACCACCTGCACCCGAATGATGTTTTGCATTTTCATTGGCCACCTCGCTTGTTTGTCTCCGACTCTTGTCGTCCAGAGAAAATGCAGGCACAGGACCAAAGTGGAAGCGGCGCGCGAGTTCTGGTGTCGATGACTGTAAGTCAATGAAAGCAGACAGGCTAAGGAAGAGGATTCGAGTTGGGGAAGCCTGCAGGGTAGAAAGCAGAATAGCCGAGTTGACTATCCGGCGAGCTACAGGGAGCCAAGCGGGTGCCGCATCCGCGGGAAGCTCCGCGATGACACTGAGCCAGGACTTCGCTGCTAGCGGCTCAAGCTATTGAACACCAATGAGTTACGAATTCTGCGGAGATTATACCTGTGGTCCTCGGAGGACCAGAAGCGTCTGAAACCATTTGGATAGCGCACTCTATCTGAATGGATAGCCGAAGACTGTAGCGGCGCCCATGGGATGGGGCTAGAATGGCGCCCTTACCTTCGGGCGAGCAGCAAGAGGCTTCGAGAGCGCGTGCGTGCCATGCAACCGAGACTCGTAGCTATCAATGGTCCGCTAAGAAAGAGCGAGTTCCCGATCCAGGGCGAATTCACCGTGGGCCGGGACGCGGACAATGCTATCCGTCTGGAAGACCCTTGGGTCTCGCCACATCACTGCGTTATTAGAGAACAACAAGAACATTACGTTTTGAATGACCTCGAAAGCCATGCCGGGACATTTGTGAATGGAATTCCGGTCAAGCAACGCGAACTGAAGAGCGGCGATGAGGTGGCAATTGGAAATTCCCTGTTCCTGTTTCAGGCGGAGCGGCCTGTTCCTTCCAAGAGCAGCGTGGTCGAGATCAAGGATGAAGATGCGCCAAGCGTGCAGGCCGTCGAGTTGCAGCCAGATGAGTTGCTGAATCTGGCGCCAGAAACATTGGCTGCACTGCCTGCGACGGAGCGGATGGGGCGAAATCTGAACGCCTTGCTGCGGATCAGCCGCGCGATTGGTTCTCTAAGAGATGAAGAATCTCTGCCGTGGCAGTTGCTCGGAATGATCTTCGACGTGATCCCCGCCGAGCGAGGCGCCATTCTGCTGCTCGATGAGGACTCGCACGAGGTGCGCTCGCAGGTGGCATGGGACCGTGTGCAAGGTCCGGATCACCCTGTAAACGTCAGCCAAGGGCTGGTACGTCGAGTGGTGGAAGAGAGGCTTCCGCTGCGGGATATGGCCGGGAAGGTAGTCGAGCTAAAGAGAGCCACGGAACGGCAGACGTTTCTCTGCGCACCCATGTTGTCCAAGGAGCGCGTGATCGGCATCATTTATGTTGAATCGAGCAGCGCGTTGACGAGGTTCTCGCAGGAGGATTTGCATCTGCTAGCGGCCGTTGCCGGGCTCGGGGTGATTGGAATTGAGAATGCGAGGCACTTTGAGCGACTGAACAACGAAAACCAGCGGCTGCGGGCAGAAGTGAGCCTGACGCATGACATGGTCGGACGAAGTGTGCGGATGCGTGACGTTTATGCATTTGTGGAGCGGGTGGCCGCGAGCGATTCCACCGTCCTGATCTGCGGGGAGAGCGGAACAGGCAAGGAGTTGGCTGCGCGCGCGATTCACAAGAACAGCGGGAGGCGAGACCAGCCGTTTGTTGGGCTGAACTGCGCGGCGCTGACAGAGACACTGCTCGAAAGCGAGTTGTTTGGCCACGAGAAAGGTGCATTCACCAGTGCAGTGAATCAGAAGAAAGGGTTTCTGGAAGTGGCTGAAGGGGGAACAATTTTCCTGGATGAGATTGGGGAGCTTTCGCCGATTCTGCAGGCGAAGTTGTTGCGTGTGCTGCAAGAGAGAGAGTTTGTGCGGGTCGGCGGGACAAAGCCCATCAAAATTGACGTGAGGTTCCTGGCGGCCACGAACAGGGACTTACAAAAAGCAGTGCGTGAGGAGAAGTTCCGGGCGGACCTGTTTCATCGATTGAATGTTATTTCGCTGACGCTGCCGGCGCTGCGGGAGCGTCCCGAGGATATTTCCGAATTGGCGGAACACTTTGTGGCGCGCTATGCGGAGAAGAGCAACCGGCAAGTGACGGGAATCAGCAAGGAAGCTCTGGCGTATCTGAAGCAATATGATTGGCCGGGGAACATCCGCGAGCTCGAAAATGCCATGGAGCGGGCTGTGGTGATTGGTAACTCGGAGAAAATCCTGGCGGACGATCTGCCGGAAATTGTGCTGGAAAGCGCGCAGGATGCAGCGGGCGCTCCTGCAAAATATCACGAGGCAATTCGAAACCTGAAAAAGCAGCTGATTCTGAGCGCGCTCGAGCAGGCAGGGGGAAGCATGACGGAGGCTGCGAAGATTCTGGGAGTGCACGCGAATTATCTGCATCGGCTGATGCGGAATCTGGAGTTGCGGACGAAGAGCAAGAAGCAAACGGGCACGTGAATGGGCACCTTTCAGAACGCATCCCGGGAGCCGGCATGAAACCCAGCGCCACGGGGAAGAACGCAGCGAAAAACCTTGGCTCGCTTTTGTGACGTAACTGAGGAGGGATGTAAGGCCCACGAAACTGGGATGTGGAGCGGGTATGGATGATTCGGGCGAATTGAACAGGCTGGTAAGGGAGCTGAATGAGGGGCGCGGCTCGGAGCCCGCGGAAGTGGCAGCGACGGGCCGGCTGGACCAGTGGCTGACGACCCTTGTGGCTAAGGGCGGGAGTGACTTGCTGCTGGTGGAAAGTGCGCCGCCATGCATCCGCGTGCAAGGAGAAGTGCGGAAGATTGAGGGAAGCCCTCTGGATGGAGCGGAGATCGAGGCCGCGGTTATGCCGGCGCTTTCGCGGCACGCGCGCCGGCTGTACCGGGAAGAGTCCATCGCAGACGCGTCTTATCGAATTGAAGGAGTGGGACGATTCCGGATTAATCTGCACCGCGAGCAGGGACGAGCGGCTGCGGCGATTCGCGCGCTGCCAGCACGAGTGCCGGCACTGGCAGAACTGCATTTGCCCGCAGCGGTTGCGAGCCTGGCACGTCTGCCGCGCGGGCTGGTGCTGATTGGGGGACCTGCAGGGTCGGGAAAATCAACGACGCTCTCCGCGCTGATTCACGAGATCAATTCGAAGGAAGCGCGGCATATTGTGACGATCGAGGATCCGATCGAGTACGAACACACGCACATACGAAGCATTATCGAACAGGTGGAGATCGGTACGGATGCACCGGATTTTCCGATGGCTTTACGGGCCGCGCTGCGGCAGGCCCCCGATGTGATTGTAGTCGGCGAAATGCGGGATCCGGAGACAATGCGAATTGCCGTGTCAGCAGCGGAGACCGGGCATCTGGTCCTATCCACGTTGCACACGACGGACGTGGCTTCGACTGTGGCACGCGTTACGGACTCGTTTCCGGTGGAGCGGCAAAATTCCATTCGGCAGGAACTGGCGATGGCGCTGGCAGCGGTGCTGACGCAGATTCTGTTGCCCAGCAGGCATGGCGGGAGATTGCCCGCGGCGGAATTGCTGATGGTGGGGTATGGGGCGCGTCATCACATTCGCAGGAATCAGTTGCAGCATTTGCATCAGGAGATTCCGCTGACAAAGAAGAAGGGTTCGTTCACGCTGGAGGAGTCTCTGGTGGCCATGGTACGGAGCGGAGACATCGAGAAGGAAGACGCGCTGCTCTGCGCGATTCATCCAGATGACTTGGATATTTTGTTGAAGTCGGCGGCAACGGCGTGAGGAGAGGAAGCAAGGATGCAGTAAGGATCATGTCCGAGCTTTTGCGGGCTGGGCTAATTTGTACCGCGCCTCTGGCACGGGAGTTGCGTGGACGAGATTGACGTACCTCGGATGACGGGATTGTTTCGAACACAGTTGAAAGCGGTACAGAACATTGAAATTGGAAAATGGAAAATAGAAATCGGAAGGTACCTCGGCGAGATGTTTCTCTCGTTGTCCTGCTACTGCTAATGATTGTGCTTCCTCTGATCGGGGCGCGGGGTCAGACCAATCAACCCAGTTCTGAAAAGGCGACGTTTTACAGAGATGTTTTGCCGATATTGGAGGGGCATTGCCAGGTCTGTCATCGGGCGGGGGGGATTGCGCCTATGGCGTTTGAGACCTACCAACAGACAAAACCGTACGCGTTGGCAATCCGTAACGCAGCAGTGACGCGCACTATGCCGCCTTGGTTTGCGGAACGCGGGATCGGAAAGTTTTCGAATGATCCCTCCCTGGGCAGTTCTGAAATTGCGGCCCTGAGCGCCTGGTTGGAAGCTGGCACTCCTGCGGGAGATCCGAAGGAAGCGCCACCGGGGAGGAAGTGGTCCGGGCGTTGGACGATTGCCGAGCCGGACCTAAAGGTGTCGATGACGGAGGGAGTAAAGATTCCGGCAGACGGTGAAGTGGATTACACGTACGAAATCGTGCCAACAAATTTCCAACAGGGCCGATGGGTACAGAGCTCGCAGATTCTGCCAGGAATGCCAGAGAACGTGCATCATGCCGTGGTGTATGTGAGGCCGCGGGGATCGCCGTGGCTGAGGAACGCCCCATTGAACAAGCCGTTTACAGCGGAAATGCTGGCAACGGAAGAAGAACGCAAAGACGCCATGTGGACGGATAGCGATATTTTGCTGGTGTATGCGCCAGGAAGTTCGCCGGACAACTGGCCGGAAGGAATGGCGAAATATGTACCAGCGGGATCGGATCTGGTATTCCAGATGCACTACACGACAAATGGAAAATCGGGAACGGACGTGACCCTGGTGGGTCTGCGCTTTGCGAAAGAACCGCCGAAACAGCGCGTGTTGACGCTGCAGCTGACGAACGACCACTTTGTGATTCCACCGGGAGTGCCGGACTTTCGCGTGGAGGCGTGGGGAACGCTGCCGAATGACGCGTTGCTGCTGAGTTTTTTTCCGCACATGCACCTGCGAGGGAAACGGTTTGAGTACGACATTGTCCGGAAGGACGGGAGGATTGAGACACTATTGCGGGTGGATTATCACTTTCACTGGCAGATGAGTTACCGGCTGGCCGAACCGATGGCGTTGAAAGCGGGAACGAAGCTGCAGGCCGTCGCGCGGTTCGATAATTCGAAGGGCAACCCGCACAATCCGGATCCAGATGTGGCGGTGCGGTGGGGAGAGCAAACGTCAGACGAGATGATGGTGGGGTTTTTTGATGTCGCGGTGGCACCGGGGTTCGATAAGGAAGGATTCTTTCAGAGAGGGACGCAGAGCAAGTGAGTTGGGGTCGGCCACGGTGGCATGGAGGGCACGGAGAGAGAAGAATGCAAGGGCGGAAGAGTGGAAGAGAAGAAAGAGGGGAGCAGGGCTCCCGCACTCCAAAAAGAAGCGGAAACGCTATTTGTAGATTGACTAACACGCGGTGGGGTTTCCGTGCATGTGCAATAGGGTGTGCTAGATTGCAAAATTGGAGCATTCGCAGCGCGCACAACCGTGAGCACACAGACGCCCACCGAACCTCGTCGTCCGACGGCCCCGCCGGCGCCTCAACAGGTACCGAAGATGCGGCACGTCGAAGTGTACTGGCACACCGTAACGTACAAGACAGTGGCACTCCTAGTCCTGCTGGTGGTGTTGATCGTGATTGCGGGGATGTACGTGACGGTGCCGAACTGGACGCAGATTGTCGAAAAGAAACTGAATAACGCACTGGGAAATCCGGAAGCCGAAGCGGTGACGAGCGCTCAGACCCAAGCGAAGTTTGTGAATCTGGACGGAAAAGTGCAAGTGAAGAAAGTGAACTCCGTAACGTGGGTGGATGCGGATTACCACACCACGCTGGACAAAGGAGACCTGATCCAGACCGGACCGGACGGAGCGGCGCGAGTGACGTTCGCGGACGGCACGGAATACACCGTCAATAAGGATACGTTGATCACGGTGGAAGAGAACACGGTGACGCGGGATCACTCCAATACGGCAGTGCGCATCAACACCGGTGCGGTGGACCTGGCCACGCCGACGTGGACGTTGCGCGATGCACAGGCAGCGGTGAGTGTGGAAGACGCGACGGCGTACATGAAGCAGAACAGCCGCGCGACCGTGAAGAACGACCCGAACAGGAACGAGCACGAGATCGTGGTGGCGAACGGCGGCGCGGAAGTGAAGCGCGGCAACGAGACGATCGAATTGACGCAGTGGGAGAAGGCAAGCTTCCCAACAGGCGCTCCGACGCAGACGTCAAACGTGCTGGCTCCGCCGGGACTGGTTTCGCCGCTGAACCTGGCGCCGATCATTTCCGAAACCCCGAAGATGGCGACGATCCGGTTTGAATGGCAACCGGTGGATGAGGCGGTGAGCTACACTTTGCGGATCAGCACAACGACCATGTTCACCAAGATGGTGAAACAGATATCCGTGGCGGGAACGACGGCCGACGTGACGGGTCTGGAGGCGGGAGATTATTTCTGGAACGTGACCGCAACCGACGCGAAAAAAGAGACCAGCGAATTCAGCGAGACTTTCAAGTTCTCGCTGGTGGCTCAGGGCAAAACCCAAAACATGCTCCTCGAGATTCAAAGCACGCAGATGCATGGCCGCGTGGCGGAAATTATCGGGAAGACGGAGCCTGGGGCGGCGTTGATCGTCAATGGCCAGCCGGTAGCGAACATCTCCCCGGACGGGACCTTCCGGCACTTCACCGAGCCGCTTGAACCCGGAGAGCATACGCTGGTAGTGGTCGGATCCAACCGGCGTGGCGGAACTGCGACACAGAAAGTTTCCATCGTCGTGCCGAAGTAAGTGGGGGAAAGGCCGGTTGTGATTTTGCGCGCGCCGCCTAATCCAGCGACAATGGTAGGTTGGGCTGGAACTAGGCGAGCGCGGAGATCCTAACAGACGGGACCCTCTCCGCAGGGGGAAAGCAGTAATGAATAAGAATGGATACAACCTGAGGTCGGTGTTCAGCTTGTTTTCAAGCGACCTCGCAATCGATCTGGGAACCGCGAACACGCTGGTTTTTTCGCACGGCAAAGGGATCGTGGTGAACGAGCCGTCGATCGTGGCCATCAACAAAGCGAGCGGCGAAGTGGTGGCCGTGGGCCGCGAGGCGAAGGACATGCTAGGGCGCACCCCGGGAAACGTGGTGGCTATAAAGCCCATGAAGGACGGCGTGATTGCAGATTTCAAGGTCACAGAAAAGATGTTGACCTACTTCATTCAAAAGGCCCACAACCGGCGAGTCCTGGTTCATCCGCGCATCGTGATTGGAGTGCCGAGCGAGATCACCCCCGTAGAAAAGCGGGCGGTGCAGGACTCTGCCTATCGCGCGCGGGCGAGCGAAGTCTATCTGGTGGAGCAGGCGATGGCAGCGGCAATCGGCGCGGGACTGCCCATCGAAGAGCCGAGCGGAAACATGGTGGTGGACATCGGCGGCGGAACGACGGACATTGCCGTGATTTCGATGAGCGGCATCGTGTACTCCCGGTCGGTGCGTGTGGCTGGTAATGAAATGGACGAAGCGGTAATGCAGTATCTGAAACGGAAGTACAACCTGCTGGTTGGCGAGCGCACCGCGGAACAGATCAAGATGGAGATCGGCTCGGCATATCCACTCGAAAAGCCGCTGACGATCGAGGTCAAAGGGCGCAACCTGATCGAGGGCGTGCCACGGACTGTGACGATTGACGACAGCGAAATCCGAGAGGCGCTCAGCGAATGCGTGGCGACGATTTTGAACGCGGTGCGCGTAGCGCTGGAGCGGACACCGCCGGAACTTTCGGCCGACATCAGCGACCGCGGCATCGTACTGACGGGTGGCGGTGCGCTGCTGAAGAATCTGGACAAGCGCATCCGGGAAGAGACGGGACTGCCGGTATCGATTGCAGATGATCCTCTGGCGTCGGTGGTGCTGGGCACAGGGAAGATGCTGAGTGATTTCAAACTGCTGCGGCAGGTGTGCATCGACTGAGTTCGAGGCCATAAGTTTTCAGTTCACAGTTTCGGAAGCAGGAAGATCCATTTGTTTAGGAATGGGTTTCGGGATACGGAGGCTCATAACCGGTCTGCGTTGACCAGTCGAGAGGAAACCCACCTTCCGGTCTGCGGGTCACGGGACAAGAGTCACGGTTCGGGAAATGGTAGCGATTCCATCCAAACATAGGTCGCTTACGTTGCTGGCGGGCGTCTTGCTGGCACAACTGCTGATGCTCGCGGTGCAGGTCAAGCGAGATTCGCGCGGGCGGCTGATTCGCGTATGGGCGATCTCAGCGGCGTATCCATTCGAACGGAGTGGGGCATGGGGCTTCGGGAAAATCCGTGGTGTGTGGACGCACTACTTCGCGCTGCAGACGACAGAACGAGAAAATGAAGCGCTGCGGATCGAGAATGACGCGCTCCGGCTGACGATTACGCAGCTGCAGACCCGCGCGGCAGAGGCAGACCGGCTAGCAGCGGTACTGGCTTTCAAGCAAGCGCATGAACAAGTGCCACTATTGGCTGCGCGCGTCATCGCCGCGAGCGCGGGAACGGCGAGCCGGACGATTGAGATCGACCGAGGGGAGCGGGATGGTGTCCGGCGGAATATGGCTGTGATTACACCCGACGGTGCGGTTGGAAAAGTCATCGAAGTATTCCGCAATTCAGCGCAGGTTTTGCTGTTAACGGACAAGGACAGCGGCGCGGGAGCGATGCTGGTGGCTTCCCGAATACAAGGGGTAGTCGGCGGAACCGGTGAACCGATGATGCAGATGAAGTTTGTGGCCAATGAAGACAATGTGACTATAGGAGAAAAGATCGTCACAAGCGGTATGGACAAGATATTCCCGCGCGACGTTCCGGTGGGGACGGTCGTGGAAGTAAAGCCGGGGCCTCCTCCCTTTAAGCAGATTCGGGTGCAGCCCGCCGCAAAAATGGACCGGTTGGAAACAGTCATCGTGCTTTTGACGCAGGAACCCGTGGAATTCAAGAGCGAGACCCAGAGCACGCAAAACGGCACAGCCGCGGAAGAAAGCGCGCAAAATCCCACGGCGACGGCGCCAGCCACGGTGGCGAAACCATGAACGAAACCTACGAACTGCGCACGGGCGAAACGCACATCGAGGTACACAAGTTCTACCCGGGCACGGTGGTCTTCGCAGCTGCAGCCGCGTTGGTGTTCCAGGCCGCGGTCCCTGTCTATTTTCCAAAGCTGAATATTCTGGAGTTGCCGCTGTTGGTAACGATTTACTTTGGACTCAGTCGGAGGAATCCTTCGACGGGGCTGCTGTTGGGAATGTTCATCGGCTGGACCCAGGACGCATTAAGCGGCCCGACTGTGCCGATCGGATTTTATGGAATTGCTAAGACAGTGATCGGGTTTTTGGCGTCGTCGATCGGGGCGCGGCTCGATACGGAGCATCCGGCGGCGCGATTCGCGTTGATCTTCTGCTTCTTTGTAGTCCACCAGGCGATATTGGTACTGGTGCGGAGGCTGCTGCTGGCGCAGCCGGAAGCCTGGTTTAACCTTCACCTGGCGATCGCGGCGGCGGTGAACGCGCTGCTGGGGACGTTCTTGTTTTTGGGATTGGACCGTTTGCGGCGGTCGTCGTAGAGCTGTAATTCCACTCCACCACAATTTAAGGAAGAGGCGCGCATAAGCACTGCGACGCATGTGCTGGGATTCGCATAGCCATACGAGAGGGCGGGGTAGATGTGGATCGAGTGGGCGTTCAGGTCAGAAGACCAGCCACTACATAGGCCTTGCCAATTCGTAGGAGAGGAGGAATCTCCTGAAGGCGGAGTAGTCGTTGCAGACGGGAAGAGAGAGCTTTGGCTGGTTGAGGTAACGGGCGAGCCGCTCGGGGAGCGGCGGAGTGATCCCAATCGCCTTCTGAACGACGTCGGCGAACTTGGCGGGATGCGCGGTAGCAAGTACGAGACCCTGCGAAGGCTCTGGATGTTCTTTGCGAAAGGCCTCCCAGGCGTGGATACCGACGGCGGTGTGCGGGTCAGAAACGTAGCGGTAGCGGTCCCAGACGTTATGCATTTCCTGAAGGGTCTGTTCATCGGTGGCCCCGTGGCCCCAGATTTCCTTGCGAACGTTCTCGATGCGATTGCGGCATAGGTCGAGCAAGCGCGGGAAATTATTGGGATTCCCGACATCCATCGCGTTGGAGTACGTGGCGATGGCCGGCCGGGGATGGTATTCGCCAGAGATAAGATAATGCGGGACGACGTCGTTAGCATTGGTGGCCGCAATGAAGCGAGAAACGGGCAAACCAACGCGTTTAGCGAAGATGCCCGCGGTGAGATTGCCGAAATTACCACTGGGGACGGCGACGACGAGCGGAACAGAAGCGACCGGCAGTTGGCGATATGCGGCGACATGATAAAACATCTGCGGAAGCAGGCGGCCCACGTTGATGGAATTTGCGGACGTGAGAAACGCGCGCTGATTGAGTTGCTCGTCGGCGAAGGCTTGCTTGACCAGACGCTGGCAGTCGTCGAAAGTGCCCTCGACTTCGAGAGCAGTGATGTTCTGACCAAGTGTGGTGAACTGCTTCTCCTGGGCGGCGCTAATCCGTTTGGAAGGATAAAGAATCACGACGCGGATGCCGGGGACGCCGAGAAATCCGTGAGCGACGGCGCTGCCGGTGTCCCCCGAAGTGGCGACAAGGACGGTGAGCGTGCGCGATTCGCCGCGGACGAAATAACCCATGAGACGCGCCATGAATCGCGCGCCGAAATCCTTGAAGGCGAGCGTGGGGCCGTGGAAAAGCTCGAGAATGTGGAGAGCAGGTGAAAGAGAGACGAGCTTGACGGGAAAATTGATGGCCTCAGCCACAATTTGCCAGAGCACCTCTTCAGGGACGTCCGGAGTCGCAAAGGGGCGTACGACGCGAAAACAAACTTCCGTGAACGGCAGGCGGCGAAATTCCTCGAGTTCTTCGGGCGTATGCCGCGCGATTTCCGCAGGCATGTAGAGACCCCCGTCGGGGGCAAGGCCGCGCAGGACTGCACCTCGGAGAGAGGTGAGCGGCGCTTTCGCTGCTGTGCTTCGGTATCGCATGGAGGAGTGATCAGTAATCCGTGATCCGGGACTCACGATCGAGCACCAGCATCCTTTGGCGTTTCTGAAGCCGCCCGCTCGATTTCAGCATCCAGTTTACAGTGGCTGAGCGCTGTTGGATCCCTCGTGTTGAAGAGATGTGTTGAGATGCACCTAGGCAAGGGATCATCGGCGACTTTCGAGAAGGGCTCCTACCTTGTCCAGAAAAGCGCGGCCGACAGCAGCGTTGCGTGAAGTTCCGGGCGGAGACAATGTGTGCAATTGCAAAGTGGGAATGCTGAGATGAGCGAGGGCTTCATAGCTCTTGCGGCGTGCCGAGATGAGCATCGGATAGCAGCGCACCACGGTTTGCCTGGGTGTTTCCCCGGGTTGAAGGTGAAACGCACCTTGCCAAAGGACGGGCTTAGGGTCCTGGAGATAGCGCTGAATGAGGAGTTGCACTTCATCGTCCGAAGTGGCGAGATAAACGACGGTCATCTGACGGCGTAGGCGGTGAAGGGTGTGACCGCCGGTGGCAATGACGCTGCCTGTCGTGTCCAAGACAAGATCGCGCTTCGCGTCCTTCTCCAGACCGGAGAGGACTTCATCGAGGACAGCGATTTCTTCAGCGAGGTATTGCGATTCGCGCTCCGGATAGGTGGGACTGTCAGGCCAGCCCATCCATGCAGCAACACCGTTAATGCCGGTGTAGCCGCCCGATCGGAGGACGTGTGCAAGGCGCGCTTCGATCTGTTCGTCGCAGCAGACGGTAGGACAACCAAGAGCGGCGAGGTTTTTCGCCCAGTGGGATTTGCCGGAACCTGACATCCCGATCAGTGCGAGGCGCAACGGCTTGTCAGAATCAGGCCACATAGAGAACTAAAAAGTGTAAAGGAAGAGAGGTGAGCAAAGAAATACAAAAGAGCATATGCGGGAAAATCGAGGAGGGATTCCTCGCTTCGCGGACTCCGCTCGGAATGGCAAGAGAGCACTTTTGTAAGTTGTTGGAATCCTGCGATACAAATGCCTAGAGCCGTGTGGCGGGCGGTTTTGGCTGGTTGACCGGCGCAAACGACGTCGCTACCTACCCCGGTGCAGCGGCGGTGAGGCCAGCGGCCAGGTTTGAGGCCGCAAAGCGGCGGCAAGCCGCGGCGCTGCAAAAAGTCACTTTAGTTGGAGGTGCTGGTAGCGGTGCCAGGAAGACATGTCGGAGACAATAATGCGGTCTCCTGGTTGTAATCCCTGTGAAATTTGGACACGATCGTCGGAAGTGCGGCCAAGGAGCACATCGACGCGGCTCGCTTGCGTACCGTCGCTCGAGACTTTGAACAGAGAGAGCGGGTCGCCAGCGTGAGACAGCAAGGGCCACTTCACAAAGGTGGTCGACGGGATTTTCTCAACGTCGATTGAGCCACTGGCGGAGAGATCTGTCCGCGCTTCTCGCGGTTGCGAACCGGCAAACTTCAAATCGATGCTAACGGTGCCGTTTTGCACGTTGGGATCGACGTGCACAACTTTCGCCGGATACGAGTGATCCTGCAGCGTGACCGTAGCAGGTTGATTCACAGCGATGCTGCTAGCCTGCGCTTCCGGAACATGAATGCGCGCCATCAGGCGGGAGGAATTGGCGACGCGAGCGAGGAGAGTACCGGGGCCAATCTGCTGGCCGATCTCTACGGTGACTTGCTCCAGAATGCCATCCATGCCTGCGCGGACTAAAAGAGCGGCTTTCTGCTGCGTGCGCAAAGCATAGAGAGCCTGCATCTGGGAAACTTCGGCTTGCTTGGCGGTTAGTTGGGCCTGACGCGCTTCCGCGGAAATGGCCAACCGTTCTCGTTCGATCTTCAGACGAGTGGCAAGAGAATCCGCTTTGGCGCGGGAAATCTTCGCGTTCATTTCAGTGCCAAGCTCGGCCTTCAGGAGGGATTCATCGCGGTCGGCAAAAAGTTTGGCTTGAGTGGCGTCGGATTCGAGTTGCGCCTCGAGGGCTTCCTCATTGAGAAGCTGTGCTTGTAACTGCACGCGAAGGTTGGCGAGTTCGGCCTCGGATTTTTTCATGGCCAGTTCGGCGTCGACAATCTGGCGGTCCAGATCGGGATTACTGAGTTCGAGAATGACGGTGTCAGGTCTCACGTGTGCGCCGGGACGCAGCAGAATTTGGTCGACGTGGCCGTCGGTGCCAGCGGAAAGCCAGCGAACATCTTCGGGAACCAGAGTACCTAAGCCATCCACACGGCAGACCATGGGACCGGATTCGACAGTAGCGAATTGAAGAGAAGTCTTGTCGACGGTGGGAGAAGCGGAGCGAAGGCGAAGGACGCCGAAAGAAATGGCCATACAGGCTCCGAGGACCAGGACAGGAAGCGTCCAGCGCAGAAGGAAGGGACGGCACCAAATGCGGCTCACAAAAACCTCCAGGGCAATTTTCAGGAATTAGTATAGACGCTGGGGAAGAACTGAGGAAGCGAAAATCCATAGAAGCTGCATAGGATAAATCGATTTAACAGAGGCGGGATGTTGTGGTAGGACGCTGCAAAAGAAGGGCTTGGCGCCTGTGCCAGTGGGGCAACCTGTCCCTTCGTACGAGTTGCGCCTGCGAAGGCCAGGTGCTACTTTTGAAAAGACTTCACGGAGTTGGCGGCTTCGGAAGAGTGGCGGCGATTCGGGCGCTTCAGAGGGAAGCGCGGGGTGGAACAAAGCTCCGCGAAACGAAGAATTCGAAAGCATTCGCTGCAGAGAGAATTGAGAAATGCGCAGGCGGGCGCCGCTCAGCCCTGAAGAAAAGAGAAGCTTGCGCGCAGGTCCTTCGTGTCGTATTGGTTCCGCAACGATAATCGGTTGCCGCAAGAACGGTTGGCCGCCGCGTCCTACGTGATTGTGGGAATGGTAGCGCTGCTTTTGCTGGGCTTCTGGAAACTGCAAGTCATCGACTCCGACAAATATGGACAGATGGCAGAGAAGAATCGAGTGCGCTCGATTCCGATCATTGCGCCTCGGGGACGAATGCTCGATCGAGACGGGCGCGTGCTCGTGGACAACTATCCTTCCTTCAGCGTGCTGTTGCTGAGGGACGACATGGCGGAGGTGGAAAAGGATCTGCCGGCGATTGCAGATGGACTGGGCTTGTCGCTGGATGACGTCAAAGAGCAGCTGAATAACACCAAGAACCTGCCCACGTTCCAGCCCATCGTCATCAAGCCGGAGGCGACGCCGGCGGACGTGGCGTTCATCGAGTCGCATCGCGCGGATATCCCGCTTCTGGAAATGCTAATGGTGCAGCGGCGGCGCTACCTGTCCGGCGGGTTCATGGCGCATGCAAGCGGATACGTTGGAGAAGTCAGCGAGAAAGAGATCGAGGCAAGCGGAGGGAAATTACGCCCGGGCGACATCGCTGGAAAGAGCGGCCTCGAACGCGAGTACAACGATCTGCTAGTGGGCACCGACGGAATGCGCCGAGTGGTGGTGAACAGCCTCGGAAAAGAAATGAAAGAAATGAGGATGACCCAGCAAGAGGCCATCCCCGGCAAACAAATCCAGCTGACGATTGACTACGACTTACAGCAGGTGGCGGAAACGGAGCTGGGGGATAAAAAGGGCGCTGTTATCGCGCTTGATCCGCAGACCGGCGAAGTGCTGGCGTTTGCGAGCCATCCCGCTCCGGACCCGAACGATTTCGCTGTGAGGATTTCGAAAGAAGAGTGGCAAAGGCTGAATGACGATCCGGGCAAGCCGCTTTTGAATCGCGTGACGCAGGCGCAGCTGGCACCTGGATCCGTGTTCAAGATCATCATGGCCACAGCGATGCTGGAATCAAAGACGCCGCCAGAAAGTTTTACGGCGTTCTGCCCGGGATACGGCATGTTCTATGGGCAGATGCACAAATGCTGGGTGTACGGAAAAAGTAGTCATGGAACGGTGAACCTGCATGAGGCCATCGTCCGCTCCTGCGATGTGTTTTTCTACAATGTCGGAATGCGCATGGGGATCGGGACGATTTCGAAATATGCCAAGATGCTGGGGCTTGGCGCGAAAACGGGTATCGACATGCCTTCGGAAGAACCGGGACTGGTTCCATCGGAGGAGTGGGTGGAACGCGTCTACCATCATAAGTGGTATCCCGGGTCCACAATCTCCGTGGCCATTGGTCAAGGTTCGGTGATGGTCACGCCGGTGCAGATCGCCTATGTGATCGGGGGAATCGCCTCCGGGGGCGAATTCAAGCAGCCGCATTTGCTGAAAGATGCTCAGAACGTCGGCGAGAAGCACGTGGATCTCGACGAGGACACCGTGGAGAAGGTCACGCAGGGGATGTATGGCGTGGTGAACGAGCCCGGCGGAACCGGAAACGCAATCAAGCTCCAAGGGATCGAGTTTTGTGGGAAGTCCGGTACGGCACAAATGATGAGTTATAGCGCGGCGAGCCGCATGGGTCTCGGGAAAGGTAAGAATGACGGATGGTTCGTGGGGTTTGCGCCGCGCCGCAATCCGGAAATTGTGGTTGCTGCCGTGGTTGAAGATACGTCGGAACATGGTGGGACTGCCGCCGGACCGGTGGTGCGAGATATCGTGAAGGCCTACTATGACAAGAAGAACAAGAAAACGCAGGGACAGGTGACAGCGGAAAATCAGGCGAAGCCGATCGCTCCGAGGGCAGCAGTGAAAGCCGAGGAAGCGGCTGTGATGACAGCAAAGCGGCCGGAGTGAAAGAGTATTTGGGTTGTAGATTACAAATTCTGGGGACTATCTCCGGGAACTGAGACCTAAGGACTTGGTTGTTCCAAGTTGGGATGTGGTCGAAGCAGGGGAGAGATGAAAGACGCGCCTGGGGCAAGAGATTACGACTGGTGGCTGCTGGCCATCATGGCAGCGATTTGCGCGCTGGGGGTCGTGGAGATTTACTCTGCGACGCATGGGAGTGTGCTGGCCGGAATGCATGTCAAACAGATCCGCTGGCTCGTGATCGGATTCGTTCTGCTTTTTGTGCTATCCCGGCTGGATTATCACGTCATTATGGATCAAGCCCCCTGGTTGTATTTCGCCGCGCTGGCAGCTTTGGTGGCTGTGTTGCTTGTCGGGCATACGCGGTTTGGGGCTAAACGGTGGATCCCGGTGCTGGGCGAATTCTTTCAGGTGTCAGAATTCGTCAAATTGATTATAATCATAGTGTTGGCGCGCTTCTTTGCGGAAGTGCGCACAGACGAGCTAAGCCTTCAGGACTTGATTAAAGCAGGGCTTCTGGTAGGCTTACCGCTAGCATTGATTCTGAAGCAGCCCGACCTTGGCACCGCGCTGGTTTTAATGCCCATGTTGATTGTGGGAGCATTCCTGGCGGGGCTGCAGTGGAAACATGCAGCAGTTATTGTTTTGATTGGGATCTTGATGCTGCCCGTAGGGTGGCACTTCCTGAAACCGTACCAGAAGGAAAGAGTTACCTCGTTTCTACATCCTGAGGAAGATGCCAAGGGGTCGGGCTATCAGGTGCTGCAATCGAAGATAGCGGTGGGCTCGGGCGGTTTCTGGGGGAAAGGATTCGGCAACGGCAGCCAGAATCAACTGGGGTACATTCCGGTCCGATATTCCGACTTTATTATGTCGGCGTGGGCGGAAGAACAGGGATTCAAAGGGGTGCTGGTTGCTTTGGGGCTGTACATGGCGTTGTTGCTGCGTTTAGTGCAGAACGCCCAGCGCGCGAAGGATCGCGCGGGAATGTTTCTAGTCATGGGCGTAGCAGCAGCGCTAGGTTTTCACGTGTTGGTTAATGTGGCCATGGTCATTGGGGCAATGCCGGTGACGGGCATTCCATTGCCACTGATGAGCTACGGAGGATCGGCCACGTTATTTGTGTTCCTGGCGATTGGACTAGTGATGAATGTCCGGCTGCGCCGATTCGTCAACTGAACAAGAGCCAAAGCCGAGCGCAGACCTGTTTTCAGGTAGGCTGCACCGGATGGGCGGACCCATGAAGCGGGGACGCCAGCAGAAAAAGGATTTCTAAGAGTGAGGATAGCAACGTCCGCCGTTACCCCGGGAGCGACCCGGCAACGGACCAGCCTCGAAAGCAAGAGGTCAAGGAAGTATGAGTGCGGCCAAGCGGCCGCTCCCTCCGGCTTCGATCGCAATGCCGCAACAACAAGATTGGTGTGGCCAGCGTGTCCCGATTTGGATCGGGACGGCGCCTTGCCCTGGACCTCCGACAGAGAGGTTCCTGCGGCGGTGCATCCCAAGGAGTTTTCATGTCGAAAGAATTGGTTATATCGGCGTCCTCGCACG
>Ga0187782_10000044_pt1 | contig 66673 bp, 54 predicted proteins | sample 0715_SJ02_MP15_2_FD_132454 | JGI IMG/M metagenome (GOLD analysis project Ga0187782, IMG submission 132454) | Tropical peat soil microbial communities from peatlands in Department of Meta, Colombia - 0715_SJ02_MP15_20_MG | ecosystem: Environmental > Terrestrial > Soil > Wetlands > Peat | place... | reverse complement strand
CGCCACGCACGCCCCCGGCGGCGGCAGGCATGGGCGAAGAACCGCACCCGCGCCAGCGGGTGGGTCCCTGGGTCCCGGCGATCCCGGCGAAAACGGGACCCCGGCGGACCGGCGATGACAGCTTGATCGCTTCGAGCCACCGCCCGGTCCGTGGGTCGTGACTCTCGTACGTGTCGCTCCGCGCCGGCTCGACGATGACAACGCAGTTGCCGCGATGAAAGCAACCAGGGATGCGGTTGCAGAGTGGCTGGCTGTCGACGACCGCGATCCGCGGGTGGGCTTTGCCGTCGAACAGGCCCCTGGCGCGTATTCGGTCCGGATCGTTGTTGCTAGCAAGTCGGCTGGGTGATGGCCAGCAAGCCTTGTTCAGCCCTACGCCGCCGCAAGTCGCACCAACTCGTCGGGGTGCGACCAGAGTACGCATGGCGCGAGGCTGCCCACCAACTCGAACTGCGATGGCGACCAGACGTCCTCACTATCGTCAAAGACTGCAACAGGCTGTTCATCGAACCCGCTTGTGCGGGCGAGGTCGTAGAACATGCGAACCGTGCTGCTAACCATCGTCTCGGCCGCCGCTCGCGAGCCGGTTGTCATGGTCTTCACAATCAGCGGCCTAGTCTTCCGTCGAATTCGAAAGTCGAGAGTATAACCCTGCCCAGAGCGACCAAGGACCTGCGGAGAATCCTCGATGGGAAACTTGTGCTCGGCGAGGAACTCGCGAACGTCATCACGAAAGAAACGTGGACTCAACTCGCGGGCCAGGAAGATCAGATCACCTACCCGGACTGCTGCTTGACCCAAACGAAAGATCTTAGTGGCAAGGTCCTTTGGATCGTCAGCACTTGCCGAAACCTCGAGCCGCCCTTCAGATTCCTGGACGTTCAGGTTGGCGATGGCGGCATTGAACATCGCCCGCTTCTTGGGCGTGTTCATCGCGTCGAAGCCCAGCACGTCCAGATGGCGCAGTGCCTCCCCATAGTCGGTCAAGAGGACGCGGCCGTCTGCCTGAACGAGAAAGATGTCGATGAGGTCGCCATCGGGATGCTCGAAGACCGTGCGCAGGCGCAAGCCCGCGCTCGTCTCGTCGCAACGCAAGACTTGGGGCACCCCTTCGATGACCACACGACGAAAGTCTTCACAGGTCGTCATCGCACAGACCTCGGCAGCTCACGGGAGCTGCACCTGTACCGCGGTAGTAATGCTACATTCTTGCAAGAACCGGGCGACCATCTCCTCCGTAACGGAGGTGAATTCGGGTGCTGGCGAAGCAAATCGACACCCGTGCACCACGCTCCAACGGTTGTGCCGATGCGGATCGCCCGCCATCTGGCAGTCCGGGTTGTGATGGTCGTCTCCGACGTCGACGCCATAAATCCTAGCCCATCCAGGCTTCACACCCTTGACGAACAGACACGCGCTTATCTTCCCCACGACGGGGTTGCAGGTAACCTCGACCGCAAGATCGTATCCGGTCGCGCTCTGAACGGCGACCCGAGCCTTCAGGTATGGTCCTTTTCGCTCGAATTTCAGCACGGTAGCGCTGAGGGTCTTCGACTCGGAAAGGATTGTCGACACTGTAGCCTCGTCCAAATCCATTCGGCCAGTTCCCGATTCTATTGCGATCCATGTTGTTTGGGTGCCCAAGTCAGCGGCGTCGACGTCCGGGCTTGTCTAGCGAGTCGCCGGCTCGAAAGCTCGGCGTTGGAGCATGCGGGCGACCTGGGCAGCCGCGAACGGGCGCCCGTTGCGACTTATTCGCCCCTCCGTGGCAAGTTTTGCAGCCACTCGACGGAGCGAGTCGCCGCCGGCAGCGAGCTCACACGCCCGCGCTATCGTAGCTCGCTCGCTCTCGACCAGCCCAAAGTGAACGCCGTCTTCGGCGAGTGCGAAGCCGTAGGGGATGCCACCGGACACTCGTTCGCCCTTGGCTGCCTTCGCCGCCAGCGCCGCCTTCGTGCGCGCGCGAATCAGCCCGCGCTCGTATGCGGCGGCACCGTCGATCACCGTCCGCATGAAAGCGTCCGCCGGTGTATCCCCGTTCCCCGTTCCGTCGGCACTCATGAGCCGCGCCCCCGCACTCGTCGCTGCGCGCTCGATGCCGGCCGCGATCACCACGTCGCGGGCGATTCGATCTCGCTTGGCCACCACGAGCACGCCGGCCCCGTGCTCGCGGAGCGCGCCAAGAGCCGCGCCAAGGGCCGGACGTGCCTCGATACCTGCCGCCCCGCTGACTCCGTGATCGACGCACCATGCGGCAACCTGGACGCCTTCACGGGCTGCCCACGAATCGATCGCCGCTCGCTGCGCCTCCGGTCCGAGGCGTTGTTCGTCGGTCGAAACTCGGGCGTAGGCGACCGCAATCTTAGGACTCCCCGGGGCTCGTTTCGTCGTCCGCATGCTGAAGAGTGTAACGCACCGTCCGGTATGTTACAAGTGTTACCTATAGAACTGGTATGGCGCAGTGCGTACGCATTCAACTGCGTTGTAACAATGGCCGAAGGGTGTCACGATGCAGGATGTGGCTGCGAAGAAAGAGGACGCGTGGTCCGACGTGGTGCGGGTGAGCAACCCGGAACATCGCGAGCGCTTGGCGCGGGTCGAAGAAGCCATGAGCGCTCGTCTCGCGGGCGCGCGTGTGCCACGGGTCTCTGTTCTCGCAGCGGTGATCGAGCGAGGCTTGGAAGTCGTAGAGAAGGAGCTCGGCATCAAGCGCAAGTGAGCCTCCCCCCACCCCCGTTTTTTCTGGCGAAACGACCGGAGGGGGGTGGGATAGGGTCTCGATATTTTCAAAAAAACGGTGGCGGGCGATCGCTAGGTTGCCCGCTCTTTCGGCATTCCCTCGGGGAGCCCGCAGTGCACGCAGAACCCCGGCTGGATGACCGCCCACCATTTCGCGCTCTTGGCGCGGAAGAACTCGCCACACCGCGGGCAACGAAATCGGAAAACACGGAGGGCCAAGATCCAGAACGTCGTCAGGGCAATTGCGAAACCGACGAGGCGGCCCCGCAGACCAGCATGTGCGATCAGACAAAGCGGACTAGGCAGGAAGGAGAGCGCCAAACACTCGATGCGCCGCCTTTTCAGGTCCCGCCACGCAACGAGATACGGATCCGTAGGTACCGAAGGCCGCGGGGCTGGCCCGCGGTACCGATCCTCGCTCACGAATCGATGATAGCTCGGCAGGCGTGGCCCCCGCGCGTAGGAGTCTGGCCATGAGCGCCGCACACTGGACGCAAAAACGACGGTGGAACGCGGGGCGACCGCGAAGGCTGGACACGCGTCCGAACGGCGGGCAAGGCGCGGCACCGAAACGGCGGAAGCGGCTGGCGGACATGACGGCCGAGGAGCGAGCAGCGTACGAGGTCAGCAAGGCGCAGGACCGGCAACGTAAGGCCGAAGCATTCGCCGCCATGACCGACGAGCAACGCGCCGCCATCGAGCTAGCCCGACAAGCAGAGGGCGAAGCACGCGCCGCCGTGAGGGCTCGCCGCCGCGTTCGCGCGCTCGCCGTGCTGAACGAGCACGTCGACGCCATGTGGTCCCTGGCAGACCTGCCGCTCGCCGCCCGCGAAGCGACCGTACCGCAGAGCGAGGCGACAATGCGCGGCACGGTGCTCGCGGAATTCGCACGGCCCAACGGCGGCCGCAGGCTCGTTCTACTTCGCGAATGGCAGGGCCGGCTGCGGATCCTGCGGACGCTGGCGTACGTCGAGAACGGCCGGCCGGTGCGGTCACGAGGGGACACGATCCACTTGCACGAGATGACGACCGACGGGGAGGTGGTCGTAAGTTTCCGGGAGCTCGACGAAGAGATCGCGGTCCTACGGGAATTGCGGACACGGCTCGAGTCGGACGCTCCGACGCTCGCCGCGCAGCTTGCCGCGTTGCGCGAGGGGAGAACGCGACTCGAGCGCACCGCCACCCCGGGCCTGTGCCCATGAGTCATCGGGCGTCGCGCTTGGCGCCTCGCGGGGCGAGCAATTGCCACGGCTCAAGGTCAAGCGCCGTCGCCACCTTCGCGACCCAATCGAGTGTTTGGCTCGTGGTCGACTTGAGTACCGCAAAGACCTGCGAACGCGATACTCCGGCGAAGTCTGCGAGGGCTGTCAGAGCGACACGCTTCCGCTTTGCGGCAAGGCGAATGTTTTTCGCGAGCAAGTTTCGAAGCTCGCGCGGCTCCACACCGCGGACGCTACGAGCGGTCCGGCATCACGGAATCCGGTATCCTGGATTCAGCGCCCGAAGACCTGGATTGCGGGACGCAGGGAGCCAAGAGATCATGTTCAACAGGAGGGCGCCTGCAAGAGTGACTCGAACCGCCTCGGACGCAGGGCGCCGTCTGCCGCTGGTAGCCGCAGCGCTCGTCCTTGGGTTGGGTAGTGCCCGCGCGGACGGGCCATCGAGCGAGCCTGAATGCATGGCGCAGGCGTCACGGCGAATCGCGGTTGAAGGTACGGCCATCTACAAGAAAGCCTACACGGACTGCCTTGCTGCGAGAGGAGCGCAACGCGCGCTCGAATGCCAAACGGTCGCCACGAACGCGTTGCAACCGTTACAGGCCGGGCTTACTCGGTGCAAGGAAGTCTTCGAGCATCGCCGAGCGTTCCAGCAGGAAATAGATAGGTCTATGGCGATTGTCGGCCGAGACGTCACGAACTTGTCTTCACAAGATCTGGATAGCGCGCTCGATCGCGTACGTGCGGAGTCAGCGAGGCTTCAGCGCTTGGCGGACGCCGACAATTACGAGGGCGACGGGGTCAAGGAGATGGGAGCCCTGGCAACCGCGAATCTTGCCGCGCTGGCATCTCAGGTCACCCAGGATGTCGCTAGGGAGAAGGCGTGGCGGAGCCATATGGAAAGACGAGCCTCGGCGGAGCGCGCGTGCGAGCGCGAAGAACCGGGCCAGCAAGCGGTCGATCTAGTCGCAGATCTGCGCAGTCTTGATCCGAACCGGTTGACCCCCGGGGCTGCTCCCTTCGAGATCCCCGATCTGAATCGGGCCAAGCAGTTGGCGGGGGCCGTTCGAACTCAGATCGATGCGGCCGAATGCGAGCTCGCAGACCTCCAAGGCAAGCCCGCACACCTGCCCCCCGAAGACTCAGTGGTCGTAAATGAAAATCAGACGACGCTGAACATGGCACGTAGGTGGCTCCGCAACTGGGAGCAGGCCGTCTCTGACGAGGAGCAGTGTCGACAGGCTGCGGACGATTCTTGCGCGGCCAAGCCCATCTGCGATGCGATCTACGCGAAGAAGCAGGATCTTGCCGCCATCGCGAAAGAGAAGGCGAATCCGGCCGGCGTGGTCGATCTGAAGGAGCTGCATGACCTCGGCGAGATGGTGCAGGACCAGGATAAAATCATCGACACGTACACGAAGGCTTTCCCTGCGCGCCGGCACAAGAAGTTCAGCGCAGCCACGATGTGCACATCATTGGCCCAGCCATGAGCGGTCTTGGAGTCAGAGTCCTACGGGACAAGCTCTCAGCATGACACGGTGAATCGATGCCCCGCGCTAGAACAGGAACCCTCGTCCCCCCGACAGCCGATGGCCTCTGGCGCGCCCGCGTCACGAAGGAGCACCCGGACGGCACGACGACGCGCCCGCTTTACTCGCTCGGCACGACGGACAGGGCGCTCGCGCGACGCAAGCTCGCGAAGCTCGTTGCTGCGATCGAATCGGGTGCGCACGTGCTCGACGCGGCGGAGAGCGCGAACGCACCCGAGCGCGTGCAGGACTACGCCGAGGCGTGGCTAGCCAAGCGCAAAGCACAAGGGCTCGTATCCGTCGAAGACGAGCGCATGTACTTCGACCGGTACGTGCGCGATGCGATCGGACGGTTGCCCTTGTGCGACGTCCGCCCGACGCATGTTCGGGGCATTCTCGACGAAGCGGCCGCGAAGGGGCTCAAGCGCGGGACGGTCGCCCACGTTCGCGGCGTCATGAATCGGCTGTTCCGAGCGGCCCTGGAGGATGAGCTCGTCGAGCACAACCCTGTCGCCGCGGTGCGAGTGCCGAAGATGCGGGAGGTTCGAAAGGAACGGTTGATTCTCACGGACGCCGAGTTCGCCCAATTCATCGCGAGCGCCGAGGTCGATCTCGAACTGCGCATGCTCTCGCTCGTCGCGCGGTGCGAAGGCGGCATGCGCACGGGCGACTTGAACCGGTGGGACTGGAGCATGATCGATCGCGTTCACTTCGCGGAGTGCTTCATCCCCCGAGCAAAGACGCGCAAGCCGCAAGCGCTCGCGGTCCCACCGACGCTCTCGCCGTTCCTTCGGTCGTGGTGGGAGGGTGCAGGCAAGCCGGAAAGCGGGCCGGTCTTCCCTGCCCGAGCGGGGAAGCGAGCCGGTGGCTTTCGCGCACCCTCCGGCCATTCGTACGCGCGACGCCTGCGCGATGCGCTCTTCCGAGCCGGCGTGTGGCGCATGACTCCCGTCGAGGTCGCCGCGACGAAGCCCGGTATGCGAACGGACCTCGGCAAGCGCGCCGCAGGGACGAAGCTCGCGCCCAACCCCCGCGACCCGCTCTACTTCGAGACCGAGACGACGCTTCGCGTCGACTTTCATTCGTTCCGGCGGGCGTTCAATACCGCCCTCGCCGAGGCCGGCGTCAACGTGCAGCACGCCATGCACCTGTCGGGACACACCAGCCCTCTCGTCCACCAGCGCTACGTGATGCGCACGGCGGCGATGCGATCGATCCCCGAGGCCGCCTTGCCTCGCCTTCCCATCGGAGCGATGCGGATGGCCAGCCGGCGCGCGGGAATCGTCACGACCCGTGACGATTCGTTTGGCCCGCGTTTGAAACCCCCAACGATTTCAGTGGGCCATGATGGACTCGAACCATCAGCCAACGGATTAAGAGTCCGCTGCTCTACCAATTGAGCTAATGGCCCCGGGCGCGGAGGGAGCGCAAATAGCGGCGGGCGCCAAGGGTGTCAAGGCAAGGGCGAGGCCGCTTGTCGTGGTAAGACTGGCTTCGAATTGCGCGAACCGCTTTCGGCTTGGGGGTCTGGGGCGGAGCGGCGCTCCCCCCAGCGGAGTGTTCCGCGAAAGCGGAACGCGGAGTAGTTGAAGTGCAAGCCGTCGTGCTCGCCGGCGGACTCGCGACGCGAATGCGTCCCCAGACGCTCCGGGTGCCGAAGTCGTTGCTCGAGGTTGCGGGCCGTCCGTTCGTCGACTGGCAACTCGACCGCCTCGCCCGATGTGGGTTCGACCACGTGGTGATGTGCGTCGCACATCTCGGAGATCAGATTCGCGCTCACGTGGGCGACGGCTCGCGCTTCGGGTTGCGGGTCGCCTGGTCGGAGGAGGGAGCGAAGCTTCTCGGCACCGGCGGGGCGCTCCGCGCTGCACTGCCGCTGCTGGCGCCAAGCTTCCTCTTGACCTACGGCGATAGCTTCCTGCAGTTCGACTATGCCGAGCCGCTCCGCATCCTCGACGCCCACTCCGACTGCGACGGCGTGATGGCGGTGTTCAAGAACGACGGGCGATGGGACGCATCGAACGTTCGATATAGCGCCGGGTGGGTCGTCGCCTACCAGAAGGGCGCCGCGGATGCTGCATTCGATCACATCGACTACGGTGCGATGGCGCTGCGTCGCGGGGTCATCGAAGCGCTGCCCGAGGGCGCGGTGCTCGGCCTCGACGTCGTTCAGTCCGACCTTTCGGCCCGGAAGCGCTTGCGGGCGTGCGTGGCACGTGAGAGGTTCTATGAAATCGGGTCCCCCTCGGGCCTGGCCGAGCTCGACCTGTTTCTTCGTACCCGCGTCGCCCCATGATCGTCTCTCGCGCTCCTGTTCGTTTTTCACTGGGCGGCGGCGGGACGGACCTGCCGACGTACGCCCGCGAGCATGGCGGCTTCGTCGTCGCGGCCGCGGTCGACAAGTTTCTGTTCGTCTGCGTCGCGCGCCGCTTCTACTCGAACATCCGTCTCGCGTACTCGGAGACGGAGATCGTCGATACGGTCGATCAGATCAAACATCGAATTTTCCGCGAGGGCTTGCGGCTGACGGGGATCCTTCGGGGGGTCGAGCTGCACAGTCTCGCCGACGTGCCGTCGAACTCGGGGCTGGGTTCGTCGAGCAGCTTCACCGTCGCCCTCCTCAACGGGCTGCATGCCTTCAAGCGCGAGTTCGTTCCCGCCGAGCAGCTCGCGCGTGAAGCGTGTCAGATCGAGATCGACGTTCTCAAAGAGCCGATCGGGAAACAGGATCAGTACATCGCCGCGTACGGCGGCATCAGCGCAATGACGTTCAACAGCGACGGTTCAGTCGACGTCGAACGCTTGCCGCTGCGAGACGACGTCGTCGACGAGCTCGAATCGAACCTGGTCATCTATTACACGGGAGTCGAGCGCGCGGCTTCGACCGTGCTCAAAGAGCAGGCGAAGACCATCGTCGAGAACCGCGATGCGGCGATTCAGCGCATGCACCGCATCAAGGAGCTCGGACGCGAGACCAAGCGCATTCTGCTCGCCGGCGAGCTCGACGTGTACGGGGAGATGCTGCACGAACACTGGACGAACAAGCGGAAGCTCGCCGCGAGCATGACCGACTCGGTGCTCGACGAGCACTACGAGGTAGCGCGCAAGGCCGGCGCCCTCGGCGGCAAGTTGATGGGCGCGGGCGGCGGCGGCTTCTTCATGTTCTACGTCCGCGCCTCCGATCGGCGCCGCGTCCACGAGGCGCTTTCCTCCCGTGGGCTTCGACCCCTGCGCTTTCGCTTCGACTTCGACGGCGCACGGATCGTGGCCAACTTTCACAGGTCGTGATTGACGATGCAGACCTTCACCCAGCTCTACCTGGACGAGAGCATCGAGCTGATTCGCAGGCTGGACGTGGCGGCGATCGAGGCCGTTGCCGAAGGACTTGCGGCCGTCCGCGCGGGCGGCGGTCGACTGTTCATTCTCGGTGTGGGCGGAAGCGCGGGCCACGCGGGGCACGCCGTCAACGATTTTCGCAAGCTGTGCGGCTTCGAAGCCTACGCTCCGACCGACAACGTGAGCGAGCTGACGGCGCGCGTGAACGACGAGGGCTGGGACACCTGTTTCGTCGAGTGGCTGCGTGTGTCGCGCCTGCGCGCGAGCGACGGCATCCTGGTCTTCAGCGTCGGGGGCGGCAATCGTGAGAAGAACGTCAGCGTCAACCTGGTGCGGTCGCTCGAGCTAGCGCGAGAAGTCGGTGCCAAGATCTTCGGCGTCGTGGGTCGTGACGGAGGGTTCACGAAGGCGACGGCGAATGCATGCGTCGTCATTCCGACGGTCGCGGCGGAGAGGGTGACGCCCCACACCGAGGGCTTCGCAGCCGTCGTTTGGCACTTGCTCGTGAGTCATCCGAAGCTGCAGCGCAGCTCGACCAAGTGGGAGAGCGTGAGGTGACGTGCGTCGCGATCTTCGATCGCGACGGAACGATCATCGACGTCGTGCGGGACGAGGAGACGGGCGCGATTACCGTTGCGTTTCACCCGGACCAGCTTCGCATCCTGCCGGGAGCCATCAGCGGGATGCGGGCGTTGCAAGACGCGGGCTATGCGCTGGCCATCGCGACGAACCAGCCTGCGCCGGCGAAAGGTCAGTTTTCCGCCGCCGCCGTGACCCGGACCAACGAGGCGCTCGTATCGCGTTTGCAAGACGAGGGACTGCGCATCGCTGCCTTCGAGGTGTGCATGCACCACCCCGAAGGAGGCTCAGGCGGTGATCCGGCGCTCGTCCGCACGTGCGAATGCCGCAAGCCGAAGGGCGGCATGCTCGACGCGATCGTGCGGCGGCTGGGAGCCGATCGTGAGGGCTCGTGGATGCTCGGCGACTCGGCAGGCGACATCGAGGCGGCGCGACGCGCGGGCTTGAAGGCGGGGCTGGTCTTCGTGGCAGCACGGTGCGAGCTCTGCCCCTTGCGTGCGGGGTTCGCGCAGCTCGCCCCTGACGCATCCGGCAGTACGCTGAGCGAGCTCGCCGCCGCGATCCTGCGCCACGCATGAGGACATCGGCCGTGGTACTTTGAATGGGTACGTCTTCCGACGAGGAGTGCGCTCCATGGCCCTTTTCATAGACAGCTCCGAGCCCAAGGAAATCAAGGACCTTTTCGGGTGGGGTGTGCTCTCCGGAGTCACGACGAATCCGCTCATCATCGCGCGAGAGGCGCCGGACGCCGACCTGGCCGAACGGATCCGAGAAATCCTTGCCGTCAGCTGGGGCGACGTTTCGGTCGAGCTGACGACCGAGACCGAAAGCGAGATGTTCGAGGAGTCGCTCGGTTATCACGCATGGGACCCCGCGCGCATCACGATCAAGGTCCCCTTCAGCGAGACGGGGCTACGGGTGCTGCATCGGCTGGTGAAGCGGGGCATCAAGACCAACGTCACGTGCTTGATGGCCATGAACCAAGCGTATTTGGCGGCGCTCGCCGGGGCGACGTACGTCAGCATCTTCAGCGGTCGTGTTCGCGACATGGGCTACGACGTCCGACCTGTGATCGAAGGGACGAGGGCCGTTCTCGAACGGGAGGGGTTGCCGTCGAAGATCATCGTCGGATCGATGCGACACTTGATGGATGTGAACGAGGCGCTCGAAGCGGGAGCTCACGTCCCCACGGTCACCCCGCCCATCCTGCGCAAGATGGTGTGGAACCCACGAACGATCGAGACGATCGCCGAGTTCAACAACGCGTGGCGCAGCCGCCCTCGGAAGAAGTGACCCGCGGGCTCACTTCGGAACGACCACGTCGCGCGTGAGCAACGCGTCGGAAGTCTGCACGAACTTTTGCCACGCGATGTAGTCGTCGCCCGGCTGAACCCGCCCGGAAGGGATCTCGATCACGCGGTTGAATTCGATCGAGCGCCCGTCCGAGGCGTCGGTCACGGCGACCAGCGCGTCGCCGTCGGCACGCCGCCCGTTCGGCAGCGGGGATGGAATGCGGCTCGATGGTGGCAGCGTCACGCGCACCCGCACTTCCGCACGCCACGAGGATCGCCGGAGCAGCGCGGTTCGGCGCTCGGGGAGCGCTGCGAGCTGGGCAAGGTGCGGCGCAAACGGCGGATGCAGGGACAGGCCGGTTGGCGTGGGCTTCGCCAGCTCGGGTGCGTCGATTCGCACATGCATCACGAGGGGGACGTCGAGTTCCTTCGCATGCTCGACGTGCACATCGCGAACGTGGCCGCCGTCGAACGATGGCGCGACGAGCTCGCGTTCGACGAAATCGGTCACCTTGGACTCCGGAATCTGGTCGATGGCCGTCCGCCACAGAATCGCCCGGTCACCCTTGAAAGTGAGCGTCAGGTCCAGGGTGGCGGACCCGTCCTCGTGGACGTCGGCCGCCCCTTCGTAGACGACGCCATCGACCTCGCCTTGCGCGCGCAAGATGTCCCGCGGCGTTCCTGCCACGAGGCGAACCGCGGGCTGATCGCGCCACTCGGCCGGCACGTACCCGTAGGGCGCGAACTTGTCTCTGACCGTCAGCCACCGGAGCCCGTGCTCCGTGGTGAGACGCATCACCAGCCCGTCGTACTGCTCGACCTCGCTCAACTCGCCCAGCGGCGGGATGGCCAGCCGGTTCTTGACGAGGGACAGCTCGCAGTCGATCCTGACCAGACGAAGCAAATAACGAAACGCCGCCTGGCGCACCCCGCTGCGGCCCGTGAGCACGCGCCGCCCGTCGGTCTCCTTGCCGTCGCGCACGTTCTCCACGACCCACCGATAGAGTCGCCGCGCCCGCTCATCGGTCGCAGCCGTCGGCGTTCCGCGGACGATGTCCAGCGCCGTTGACAGAAGGCGCGGATCCAGCGGCGTCTCGTCCGAGACCACGTCCACCAGTCGGGCGAGCGTCGTCTCGAGGGAGACTCCCCAGCCGACCCGGACGCTCGGCAAGAACTCCGAGATCGGCGGGCCGTCCGCCTCGAGCTCGGCGGGGGGACTCAGGTCCACGCGCCATCGACGCTCCACGAAAGCGCCCATGTCCCGCGTCCGAGGGGGCGGGACGTTTCCGCGCGCCTCGATCTCGAGCTTTCGATCCGACGGGGTGATGACGACGAACTCGCTCCGCCAGTAACCCTTGTCCGCCTCACGAAAAAACCATTGGGGGCTGCGGTACTGGCGTCCACGGGCGCCGTCGCCGGGCTGGGACGTGATGTGCTCGATTTCGACGAAGTCGCCCACTTCCAGGTGCGGAAGCGTGAGCGTGGCCTTGCCGGAGACCGGTTCGGGCTCGAGCACCCGGCCGTCGGGCTTGATGACCCGCAGATGCAGCACGAGCCCACCCGGCGGCTCGGCCTCGGATTCCGAATGGACGGCTTCCTGAGACTGAATCTTTTGGATCTCGTGCTCGAGCATCTCGCTCGAGCCGTCGTCGTGAACCCAAAGCGCCGAGTAGTCGAGCACCCGAGCGGCGGTGCCATCCATACGATGCCCGCCACGTTCCCATGCCTGGAAGTCCGAGATCACTGCGCGCCCATCCTGGCGGTACGGTTCAAGGTCGGTCGCTCCCTCCACCAGGTCGATCGCTGCGCGTAGCTCGTCCGGGCTGCCGCTCACTTGCAACGCGGCGGCGAGCGCCCGGCGAAGAGCGGCCGGATCTCCCTGCGCCAGAGCCCGATCCGCCAGGCGGAAGCGGGCCTGCGCGTCGCGCGGGTGCTTTGCGAGGACGGCTTCGAGCTGCGCCGCGGCGTCGCGAATCTTGCCCGAGCGCGCCAGAACGTCCGCAAGACGGTTCACGATGTCGTTTCGATCTGGACGGCGCTTCTGGATCGCGCGGAGCTGACGGAGCGCGCCGTCGTAATCGTGCCTGGCGAGGTCGCGATCGAGGTCCACCTCCGAGTCGGGCTCGAGCTCTCCGAGGCGGTCAGCGACCTTGTCGGCCTCCGCCGCCGGCCCGTTCTCGTCGAGAACCTCGAGGTACGCGCGAAGCGCACCCGCATCATCGGGAAAGCGGTGGACGAGATCCTGAAGCGCGCCCATCTGGGCGTCGCGCCAGCCGAGCCGCCCGTAGACTTGCGCGAGGTGCTCGAGCCCGTCGGGCTCGCTCGGCACGTCCTCGACGAGCTTGCGAAGAGGATCGACCGTGTCGGAGAGGCCACGTTCCGCCGCGCCGTCCAGAATGGCCGCGAGTCGCGGTCGCCAGAGCCCGGGGTCGCGTGTCAGAGCGCGGTCGCGCAAGGACCGCGCACGCGACGCTCGGGCGTCCTGAGGCCATGCCGGATCGGCTCCCGCGAACGGCGCCGCCATTTCCAGCGAAACCGCGGCAGCATTGGGCAGTTCGACGAGGGGACCCATGAAGGCCGAGGCGACGTCGTCGATCTGGTCGACGCTTGCCGCGTACGCGGCGAGCGCCCGATCTATCGGCAGCAACGTCGGAGGCGGCTCCTCGCCGCGAGACAGTGCGCGGACCATGTCGTCGATGGGGTTCGGATCGGAGAGCACGACCGGCGGGGTGACGGCGAAGCCCGAGCGCTCGTCTCCGTCGGCCTCGAGCTCCGCCGCCGTGCCGTCCGGGTTCAGCAGCCGGATGCTTCCGCCGGGCGCGATCGTCTTGGCCAGCACGCGATGGCGTCCGTCCGCCACCCCGACGTGAACTCCAAACCTTTGCCACGACCCCCATTCCCGAGAAGCACGCGTCGAAACGAGAGTGCCGTCGACCCAGATGGCGACGGCTCCCTGGACGGCGACCAGAAGCTCCCGATCTCCGCGAGTGTCGAAGAACGTCTCCACGTAAAACACGCCGTCCTCGACCTGCTCGTCGACGAGCGCCAGACAACGGTTCTGGACGACCGAAAGCTCGTGCGGAACGCTCCCGCGAACCGGATCCGGCGGCCACGCGGGAGGCCAGGGACTCGCCGACTCCGGGGCGAACGACTGGGCGGCATCGGTGGCCGCGCCGTGACCGAATGGGCCCGCGGCGCGAAGGCCCCGCGCACAACCCATCTGTCGAGCGAGCTCCTCGTCGTATCCGCTCCCCGCGCGTGGCGCCGCCGCATACGCCTCGACCGCCCGCCACTCCTCGAGGTCGGCAACCGCCCGCCACCCGATGCTGCGCGGGGTGTGCAAGAGCGCGTCGAACGTCGGGCGATACCGCGCAAAGAGGCGACTTACCGCGCCTCGGAGCGCCATCAGATGACGCACCGCGTACCATGCGACGAGTGGAGCGCGTGCATCGTCGGTCACCGACGAGGCACGAAGCGCGCTCACGTAGCCCTCGGCGGCGGGCTCCGGCCGACCGTGCTCGTCATCGAAGACAGCGCGCGCGAAGCTTGCCCACACCCCGTCGTGTCGGACCGCGTCAAGTCGCCTGCGCGCCGCTTCTGCTTGGGCAACCGCTCCGCCCGGAGCCAGCATCTCCTCGAGGAGCCATCGACCCACGACCTCGCCGTCCTCCGACGAGCGGGCCACCGCGCGCATGTCGTCGATCGTCGTGGTCGACGAGAAGGTCGGGCGCGGCGGCGGCGGACTGCAGGCCACCGCAGCCAGCGCACACGCGGCGCACCACCCAAAAATTCCTCGGCGGCGGCTCACCTCAGCTCCACGATGGCGCGCTGACCTAGCGCACGATCGACCTCCTCGCACCAGGAACGAAATGCCGCGTACTCGGCGGCGGGCACGCGTGTCTTGCGCAGCGTGACGATCGTCCGCGCGCGAAGGACGTTGCGTGCCGCTTCGACATCGAGCTCGTACGATCCGAACGGGCCGGACGACCGGGCCGAGCTCGGAAGGCTTCGAATCTTCGCGCCGGCGGGGAGACGTACGGTCCAGTCATCCTGCTCGGTGAACTGGGCCAAGAGGCGAACGTCGAGCTTCCTCGAGGCGAGCGACGCGAAGTTGCGCACCATGTGCTCTCTGCGTCCGAGGGGGATCGTCATCGTGTCCCCGTCCGGAACGGCAAACTGCGGAACGCGTCCACGCACGCGCATCTTCACCTGCTGCTCGACGTCCTCCAGGTCCCCCGCCTCGACGGCGGCGACCTCGCTGCCCGGGAGGATCGCGGCCAGCATCTGCTGCACGCGCTGTTTGCGCGTCGCGTCCGCGTGGAACCGCACTCGCCACTCCGCGGCCTGCACGCCGCTCACGTCGGCGTGCCAGTCGACCTGCGCGGCGCCGTCGCGACCGACGGTCGCTTCGATCGTGTGCGCATCGACGCTCTCGCTCGCCGGAGGGTCGGGCAGGTGAACGAGGTGAACGGAGCCTTCATCGACCTCCAGCGCCATCGCGCCGCGGTCCATCGCGGGTAACTCGAGCGAGCCCGTGTACTCGGCCGTCCCGTCCAGGTAAAGGCCGAGCGATGGGACGAACGCGATCATGTGGTCGAACGGCGCGAGGCTCGCGGGCGCGCTCTCGATGTCGCCCTTGTTGGCGCTGCGAACGATCACCGGAATCGCCTTTATGCCGAGCGCGTTGAGCATCGTGACGATCAGCGTCGCCTTGTCCTTGCAGTCGCCGAACCCGCGCGCAAAGATCTCGGCGCATCGGTACGGCTTGTAGCCGTGAATGCCGAATTCCAGCGCAACGTAACGCGTCTTCTGGACGACGTAGTCGTAAATGGCGCGGACCTTCGCCGGAGCGTCGCTCAAACCATGGGTCAGCGCTTCGGCCCTGCGACGGACCTCGTCGTCCGGAATGAACTGATCCTTGACCAGACCCCAGTACCAGCGACCCATGTCGTCCCAGCTCTTGTAGGTCGACACGTTCACGTGACCGAGCACTTCCGCCCATGGCGGCTGGAGAGCTTCCTGTTCCACCGGAGCGACGTCGGGCGCGACGAAGTCGAAGATGCGCTGGTCGCCGCGCTCTTCGACGGTGCGCTGCAGACCGGGCACACGGGGCTCGTTGAAGTAGAACGTCCGAGCTTTCGGGGTGATGAGGACGTACTCGGCGCGGTCGATCGGCTCCGCTCCCTGGAGGTACACGACGTCCCCGAAGTAGTCGGCAAATGCGTTTCGCGGAGCGACGTCCTCGACCCGGTAGCGCAGCTCCACCACGTCGCCCGGTTCGAGCCGTGGAAAGCGCACGTAGTAACTTCGTGTCGAGGTGTAGATGGCAAGGTCCGGATCGTCGGCCATGCCGCCGGCGCCGCTCTCGATCGCTTCGTCGACCCGCCCGTCGCTCCGGTACACCCGAGCGGCGCGCAGCTGCACCGTTTGACTGTCGGCCTCGTACGTGAACTCGTACTCCCGCGATTGCGCCGCCGCCGCCTCCGTCAACGGCTGGAAGACGATCTGGCGGAATCGGCTGGCGAGGCCGTTCGGAAAGACGGTCGTGACCTGGACGTCGGCGAGAGACCGGCGCGCCCTGCCCCCGCTGTCGCGACGTCGATTTGCCAGAAACTCGGCCGCGGGGCGGGCGAAACGCTCGTCGGGCCGCACGGTGGCCGGCCCCAGGTGGGCCACCTCGTCGCGAACGTCCTTCGCCTGCGGCATCAGCTCGAGCACGCGGCGCAGCAGCCCCACCTGTTCTTCTCGCTGTCCATTGAGCCCGTACAGCGTCGCGAGCTCGCGCATCGTCGTCGTGTCGTCGGGCGCGATCTCCAGAGCGCCACGATAGGCGGCGACCGCACGGACCCGCTCGCCCAGGCGCTTCCACGCGTCTGCCGCTGTCTGGAACGCCGCGGCGCTGTCCGGATTGATGGCGAGGAGCCGGTCGATCCACCTCGAGGCCGACGTCGTGTCCCTTCGCGCGACGGCGAGATCGATGTGGGCACGGACGAACGCGGGGTCGTCGAACCGTAGCTCGGCATAACGTTCGGCCGTCTCGTCGGCTTCGAGCTCGCGGCCCTCTTCGCGGAGCGCAGCGACGATCGCCCGAAGCAGGCCCACGCTGTGCGGCTGGCGGGCCGCGGATCTATCGAGAAACGCCAGCGCCGTGTCGTAAAGGCCGGCATCCTCGAAGAGCTCCGCCTTTGCGAGCGTCGCCGTCAGATTGTCCGGATCGATGGCGAGGATGCTCTCGTAGATCGGTTCCGCTTCCCGCCCGTTGACGCCCGACCGGATGTACTCCGCGCGGGCCAGCAAAACCTGTATCGACTCGTCGACGCTCACCCGGCCGCCGGCGGCGAGCGCCTCCGCCCGTTCGATCCAGGCCAAGCGTTGGTTGCGACTCTCGGAGACCTGGCCCGCGAGGAGCAGACGTGAAACGGTGGGCGCCTTCTCGGCGGCCTTCCGGGCGAGCTCGCGGGCCCGGTGCTCGGTCGGATCGTCGGCTCCGGTGGTCTCGAGATACCGCGCGTAGCCCTCGAGCGCGTCGGCGTCGCCCGTCTTCACGAGGCGCTCGAACGCTTGCAGAGGGCCTTCGAGCCCGTTGGGGGCGATCGGTTGCCCACTCGTGGTCGCGGCCCCTCCGGCGCGCGTCGAGTGGAGCGGATCGGCATCGACCTCGATGTGCTCGTCGGGAGCGCCGTCCGCCGCGCCCACGCGCAGCGACAGCATCGGGGCACGATCGTCGCCGCACGCCTTCACGGTCAACCGGTTCCAGCCGGCGCGCAGAGTGACGCCGAGCGCGAAGCGATCCGAATCCAGATCGCGGTACTTGTCGTCCTCGAACACGCGTGCGCCGTTCCACGAGATGCGAAACGCGCCGGTCGCCCCGGCCCAAATGGTCACCGAACGCGACTCCGCCGCGCGAAGACGCGCGTCGCGCACGAACGTGGTGGCGTATACGCACGCGTTTTCCGCGGGTCGCACGAAGGCTCCAAAGTCGACCCAGCCGTACGGCGACACTGCAGGCAGCAAGCGCCAGCGGGTCCGGCGATGGTCCTTGGCGTCGTAGTCGCGCGCCAGGGTCAGCGTCTGCGTCTCTTCCGACTCCGGATCGTAACGAGCCGCGAGTCCCGTTTTTCCTTCGTTGTCGAAGGGGCCGAGCATCATCCATCGGCCGACGAAGCCCAGTCGCGCGATCCGCGTCCTCGCCCCGTCCAGGTCACCGCGCCGGCGCCGCGCGTACGCCTCGAGCAGGGCCGAATACGCTCGCACCTCCGTCGGCTCGCGGTCGTCGTCGGCGACCTCGCGAAGAATCTCTTCCACCATGCCGGGGTCCGCCTCGTCCCACTGCGCCCAAAGCTCGCGAAGCGCGATGATCGCGAACGGACCGGTCGCCGCGACGATCTTCGCGTGCAGCGCCGCCAGTTTGCCTCGCCCCCCGGTGTCGGCGCGCGCCGGCGAGGAAGGCGGCGACGTGGCAAACCAGGCAACCGCAAGGGCGAGCAAAACGGTCGACAGCCGTACGCGGGAGGACCTGCGGGTGAGTCTCACGGTTCGCCTGCAATGGTGACTGTCGTGTGCGTCACGCGGTGCCGTCAAGCGCGACAACGATCGGAGGAGCGGAGCGAGCAGCCTTTCGAGTCGACGTCGGGCCTTCGATGTCCGAGCGGGGTGAGAGCGTAGCGCACGCTGCCGCGCTCTTCCGGCGGGGTGCCGAAGACCTCCTGGGCCCTGAATGGGTGACAACCTCCCGGGCCCTGAGCGGGTGACAAAAGGAAAGTCCGCGGAATACTAGACGTACCGGGGACGCTCACGCATCGTGACGATCCGAATGCACGAGCCGCAGCATACGGGGCTGGCGAGCAAGCCGGGGGCGTGGAACGAGCTCGCGCTCACCCTGCCTGTGTTTCTCGCTTACCAGCTCGGCGTCGTGTTCCTCGACGTACGTAACGCCACGGACCTGGTCACCGAGCGCTTGCTCGAGCTTTCGCATGGCGACCGACTCGGGTACCTCGAGCTGACTGGCGGTATCGGACTGGTCACCGTCGTCGCATTCGGCGTGCTCGGCCGGGGCCAGGCCCTGCGGATCGGCAGACTCGTCCAGACCTGCCTCGAAGGAGCGACGTACGCCACCGCGATGGGCACTGCCTCTTCGTGGGTCGTGGGCAAGCTCTTCGCAGGAGTTCGTCCGCCCGCGGTTGCCGGCCCGATCACGGGGCTGGTCATGGCGCTCGGAGCCGGTTTCTACGAGGAGCTGGCCTTCCGGGTGATCCTTTTCGGCGTCGGTGCCAAGATCCTCGTCCGGCTGCTGTCGAATCAACGCGTAGGCTTCGTCCAGGACGTCGCGCCGCTCCGCGCGTCCGCGATCGTCGTCATGGGGCTCTGGGCCGTGGTTTGCGCCGCCGTGTTCAGCGCCGTCCATTACACGGGCCCACTGGGCGATTCGTTCGAGCTCCGCTCTTTCGTCGCTCGCGCACTGCTGGGACTGGCGCTCACCCTGGTGTACGCCACGCGCGGGTTCGCCGCAGCGGTCTGGACGCACGTTCTCTACGACGTCTGGGTGCTGGTGCTTTAGCGGTTTCCCCGGGGTGGGATCGCTGGCGGCCCGCCTTCCCGAGGCCGGCCCCGTGATCAGGGTTGCGCCCGCCGCCGCCCTTCTCGCTGCGTAGAGAAGCTCGCCCCGTTCGCCAAGACCCGCCAGGCCAGAACGTCCGCGTTGCTTGGTCCAGTCCGTGCACCAGGCTTCTCCGGTCTTTCGTGCCGGCCCGTCAGTCCGGCTCGTCACTTCCACCCCTGCCCCTCCGGGCCCTGCCATTCCGGCTCGTCACTCCGGACCCTGCCACTCCGGCCCTGCCACAGCCAACTGGGTCGCTTTCAGATGGACGAGCACCGCACGGCTGAGAAGGCTCGAGCGCTGGTGACCTGGCGCTCGGCCACGACGACGAATGCGCTGATCGCGATTGCCGCCGCGGTCGGCCCCTCCTCCGGCATCCTGAGCCTGGCCGGCACCAGCCGCCCCTTCGTCATCTCCCGGGTCGTGACGATCGCGCTGGCCGTCCTGGCGACAGGACTTCTCATTGCCGAGCGAAGCCACCCACGACTGCCCGTCGTTCGTCTGCTGTTCGTGCTGCCTGCCATTCCCGTCCTGTTCATGAACTGGTTTTTGGCTCCGGAGCGCGTCGGCCAGGGCCTCCCCATGGAGCTGTTCGTGCGGGAGGCCATTGCATCGGCGGTCTACGCGCTCGCAGCACCGCCAGAAGTCATTCTAAGCGTCCTCCCGGTGGCCGCTTTTTCGATGGAGAGCCTTCTCGTCTATGGGATGGCCCGTTGGTCCCATCCGTCGCAGGTGCCGCGCTTCGAACCATGGACGAGCCTGATCTACGCGACCGGCGTAACGTCGCTCGCGTTGTACCGCGCACGCCGTCAACAGCGAGAGGTCGCCACCGTCGTGAAGTTGGAGCAAGCCGCTGCCCTGAGGCGCCTGATGCGCGGCTACCTCGCCGTCCGTGATCTCATCAACACGCCCCTCCAAACGCTCCGGATCTCCGCTCATTTGCTCGCTACCCGGTGTCCGGGTGCGCGGCAGGTGACGGACAGCATCGAGAGAGCCGTGAAGCGCCTGGATCAGCTGAACGATCTCCTTGCAGAGGGGGCATCTACCGTCGAGTGGCCTCCTGGAAGCGAATCCTTCGACCCTCTTGCCGTCCTGCGGGCGAGTCGCTCCAAACCGGAGTCATGATGCCCCCCAAGTCCGTCCTGTTGCTCGAGGATGACAGCGATCTCCGGATGATGATGTGCGAGCTGTTCGACTCCTCCGGAGCCCGATGCCTCGGGGTGGGGTCGCTGCGGGAGCTGAAGGAGCTCGGAGCGAACGGACGGCTGTCGTTCGACCTGGCCATTCTCGATGTGAATCTTGGTTCGGGACAGCCCAGCGGGCTCGACGCCTACCGGTGGCTGAGAGACCAGTCGTTCGCCGGACGTATCCTGTTCATGACGGGCCACGGTCGAGCGTTCGCCGGTGTTGCCGACGCACACGCCGTCGGTGTCGAGGTGCTGCAGAAACCAGTATCCGTTGACGACCTGCTGCGTCTTCTCTGCGAAACCCCGGGAACGACGTAGGCTTTGCAGGGCCTCGTTCGACGGCGCCGGCGATGGCCCGCCCGAAGCCGAACAATCAACCGCCCCGATTCCCCGCGATGCGACGTTCGATGACGCGCCTCAGCGGCGGAAACAACGTGACCGCGAGGGCGCGGTCGGGCGACCACCACGCGGCATCGATCACCTCGCGGTGATCGACGTTCACCGTCGGACGGCTCGAAAGCTCGATTGAAAAGATCAGCACGTGATCCCTCTTGCCTTCCCAATCGTTCGTCTCTTCGAGCACGAGGTCGAGCTGCTCCGAGAGGGCCGAGACGCCGACCTCCTCTTTGAGCTCGCGAAGCGCGGCCTCTTTCGGAGTCTCTCCTCGACGGACGTAGCCTCCGGGCAAGGAGTAATAGGGGACGTACGAGTTTCGCACGAGGAGCACGTCGCCGGAGTTCCACATCGCAACCAGGGTGCCGTGGGTCGTCGGGTGCCTCACCTTCCAGTAGGCCCGCATGAGCCGGTAGGCGCCCAGATAGGCGAGCTGAAATCCTCGGTCGACGAGGGTGGCCTCCGATTTCAGCGGACTCTCTTGGTTCGTCATTGTTCGCTCTTCGGTCCCTGATCGTATCCGCGCGGACGGTATTTGGGGTTGACGCCTTGGTACTCTTCCCCGTTGTCCAGAGTGTCATCGACAAGGTACTTGAGCCATGAACCAGGGTACTGCTCGGCCTCGTCCTCCAGGGTTCGACGCGCGGGCGAGCCCTCCGTGAGCTGTCCCTCTTCCCACAGGCACTGCAACCCCAGCGCAATCAAATTCGAATCGTTGGGGCCCAGCGAGAAACCGCGTACGTAGTGTGGCAACGCATCGGGAGCTCGGTGCATGCGACAGAGCGTATCGCCCATGTACACGCTCGCCATCGGCCATTTCGGCGCGAGACGCAGGGCGACGGCGCTCGACTCGAGCCGTCCGGACAGGTCTCCCCGGGCCCCCAGCATCACGGAATAGTTCAGATGCGCCTTTGCGCTTTCCGGCGCGGCCCGACGTGTCGCGTTCCAGAACACCAGGTCGTTCTTGTAGTCGAACGCGTGCGCCCGCGCCGCGGCGCATTGCAGGGCAAAAAAGAGCACGATCAAGGTCACCGTGGGGGAGTACATGCGCGTCCCGCGAGCTCGGCGAAGCAGAGCCGAAAAAGCGACTGCGAGAAGCATCGACGTTCCGATGACCGGAAAGTACCAAAATCGCTCGGCCCGGACGGTCGGCAGGACGATCGGAATGTTCGATACGGGGAAATAGGAAACAACCACCCACGCCAGCGCGAAGGCCACGCACGCCGTCACGAAGCGCTTGGAACGGAGCAGGGCCAGAACGGCCAACGCCGGGCACGCGAGCAGAGGCAGGACCATGGCTGCGCCGCCGAGGATGCTCGCCGGGAAGAACAGGCGCTGCGGAATCGGCTCCTGGGGAGCGGAGTAGTCGCCTGAGAGCCTCCATGGGAAGACGACCTGCGCAAGGCCTCGGGCATAGACGCGAAGTGCGCCGGCCACACGGTACGGGGCCGACGCCTCCACGAGGGGATTGTTGAGCGGATCGCGCGGGAGATTCGGCTGCGCATACCAGCGTAGAAGGATCGAGAACAACCTCGAAAGCAGCGGCTTGCCCGCGTTCATCGCCGCGCTCAGCTCCGGCGGCGTCACGACCGGAAACAAGCGCCGGCGCGTCTCGACGTAGAAGACGAACGCCGCCGCCGTGGAGAGGCCCGCCGCGGTGGCGCGCAACCACCGACGAGGGCGCTCCGGATGAAAGGCCGTCGACGCGAGGAGGGCTGCGAGTGGAGCCAGCGGCACGACGCAAAGAGCGCTTTCTTTGCAATAGAGACCAAGGAGCGTCGAGCCCGCCAGCGCCAGGGGCATGATCGAGAGCGGCAAGGTGAGGGACAGCAAGGCGAGCAGCACTCCGGTGCCTCCCAGGACGTCCGCGAGACCGACGACGCCGCTCACGGCCTCCGTCAAGACGGCCGCGGTGACGAACAGCCCCCCCGCGAGCCAGGCCGTGAGCCGGTCGCGGGTCCATCGTGCGACCAGCACCACGATGAGCGCGCCGTTCAAACCGTGGACCAGGACGTTGAGGTATGCGTGAAAGAAAGCGGTCTGTTCCCGCGCGCCGATCCTCCAGAGTACCCTCCAGACGATGTCCGGCACGGGTCGATACGAGCCGATCGTCCGTTCAGGGGTAAGCCCCCAGAAATCACGCCTGAACGCCTGGAACCACCCGATCTTCGTCGACGGATCCCCGCTCGCGCGCACGTACGGATTCGCGAGAAGCGCCTCTTGCTCGTCGAAGATGAAGTTGGTCGAAGGATGCCGGATGTAGAGCAGCATCGAGAGAAACGAGCTCGGCACCAGCGCCGTGAGCAGCGTGGGCTCCTCGGCGAGAAAGTAGTCGCGGACCCGAACGAGGAGCCCCTTTTTCGGAATTTCCGGCAGGGGCTCGACGGCGGCGGACGGCGGCGACTCGGGACAGCTCATGGCGCGCGGCGGGGACGTTTCGCGTCCGACTCCACGTTAGCGATGAGGCGGTAACTTGCGCAGCCCCGTCGTGAGAGCAAGCGCGAGCAGCATTCCGGACGCCGCCACGGCGTAGGGAGCTCTCGGGCTCAGGTTGCCGTAGAGCCAGCCCCCGAGCGCGGGGCCGAAAGTCCGAGCGAGGCTCGCGAACGATTGATTCGTTCCGAGGGTCGCCCCCTGGCGGTCGAGAGGCGCCCGGCGCGAGATGAAGGCCGACGTTGCGGGTTGAGTCAGGCCGTTGCCCAGAGCGAGCAAGCCTCCGGACCCGAGCAGCAGGGCACGCGACGCGATCGATCCGGCGCCCACCAGGCCGGCGAATGCGAGGGCCTGGATCAGCGTGCCCGCGCGCATCAGCGCCGCTTCGCCGAAACGGGGTGCCAGGCTCCGGACGAGCCCTCCCTGGACGAGCGCCGCGACAATCCCGATGAAGGCGAGCACGTATCCGGTGCCCCGCTCGTCGATGCCGAACAGGTCGGCGCAGAAGAACGTGAACGTTTGATCCAGATTCGTGAAGCTGAGAATGACCAGAAAATTCACGAAGACGGCGAGTGCCACGCCGGGAAGCTCGAATGCCCGGCGCATCGCCTCGGCATTCAAGGGCGCCAGTCCCCGCGCGGCGCGGCCCACGCGCGCGTCCGCCGGAAGCGACTCGGCCACGCCGGCGTAGGCCCAGGCGAAATTGATCGTGCTCAGTCCCGCCGCCACGAGGCACGGGACGGCGCCGTGCCTGCCCGCGATCTCGATCTTCGAAAGCGCCCCTCCGATGCCAGGCCCGACGATGAATCCCAGGCCGAAGGCCATTCCGATGAGGCCCATTCCTTTCGCGCGTTCCTCGGGCTTCGTGATATCCGCGATGTACGCGCTCGCGGTGCCGAGATTCGCGGTGGCGACGCCTCCGAATCCTCGAGCGACGAACAGCCAGAGGACGCTGTGGCCCCAGGCCAACCCCGCGCCGAGCGCCGCCATCGTCGCCGCCGTCGCCGCGATGGACCAGAGCAAGACCGGGCGGCGACCGACCCGATCCGAAAGCCTGCCCCACACGGGAACGAAGAGAAACTGCATCAGCGAGTACACCGAGCCGAGGAGGGTGGCGACGAACTCGCTGACCCCGAAGACGTCGCGCGCCTCCTTGGCCAAGAACGGCAGCACGAGCCCGAAGCCCAGCAGATCGACGAAAACGGTGAGGAAAATCGCGCCGAGCCCCGGGGCCGACTTCATGGCAGGTGCGGCGCCACTATAGCGGCCCGCGGCGCGCCCGCCGCGGAGCTCAATTCGCCGCGGTTCGTCGGCCGAGCACGAAGACTTCTCGATTGCCCTTCGGCCCCGCGAGGACGCTCTCCGAACGCATGCTGACCTCGAATCCGGCGGAGGCGACGGATCGGGCGGCGGCGGCCACCGCTTCCGAGCGCAGCCCCTCGTCCCGCACGACTCCACGAGCCCGGGTGGCGGCTTCGCGACCGACCTCGAACTGCGGCTTGACCAGCGCCACGAGCATTCCGCCCGTTTTGGTGCACGACGCGACGGCGGCCATCAGCTTGGCAAGTCCGATGAACGACGCGTCGACGACCGTGAGATCCACCGGCCCTCCGATCGCGGCGGCGGTGAGCGAGCGCGCGTTCGTTCGTTCCATGACCGTGACCCGGGCGTCGGCTCTCAGCTTGTGAGCGAGCTGCCCATAACCGACGTCGACCGCGATGACGCTCGCCGCACCGCGCTGCAACAGACAATCGGTGAACCCGCCGGTGGACGCGCCGAGATCCAGGCACCTTAGACCGTGCACGTCGATTCGGAAGAAGTCGAGGGCGCCTGCGAGCTTGACGCCGCCCCGCGAGACGTAAGGATGGTCGGGCGTCCTGACCTCGATCGTGGCGTCGCTTTCCGTGAGGGACCCGGCCTTGTCGACGCGAGCGCCGTCGACGTGCACGTCCCCGGCGAGGATCAGGGCCTGAGCCTTAGCCCGGGACGGCACCAGGCCCCGCATCAGGAGAAGCTGGTCCAGGCGAACTCTCGGCACGAGGAGCGTCGTCGTGGGCCCGTTCAGAAGGAGGACCCGTCCGCGTGGGTCATCCGCCGATGAGCCCGTACTTGTGGAGTTTCTCGATCAGCGCGGGACGCGAGACGCCGAGGCGCCGCGCGGTTTCGCTCTGATTGCGCGCCGCCCCTTCGAACGCCTCGGCGATGAGCCTCCGCTCGAACGCCTCGACCCGCGCGCGCAGCGGATGGCCCGCTCCGGGATCGCCCGCCACCGACGAAGGCACCGAAGAGGGAGACGAGCCGCTCGCCAGCGAGCGCCAGAGCGCCAGCGTGATTCGTTCGTCGGGCGCCAGGGCCAGCAGCTGCGCGATCGTATTTTCGAGCTCGCGCACGTTTCCCGGCCAGGCGTTCGTGCGAAGCGCTTCGACGAGCGACGATTCCAGATCGACCCCGTTCATGCCGTATCGCTCCGCGTAGCGCCGTACGAACGATCGAACCAGGGGCTCGACGTCTTCCGGACGCTCGCGAAGTGGAGGGATGCGGATGGGGACGACGTTCAACCGGTAGTACAGATCTTCGCGGAACCGACCGCTCTTGACGTCCGCCGCGAGGTCGCGATTGGTGGCCGCGATGAGGCGAACGTCCACCGTTTCGGCCCGTCCGCCGAGGGGTTGGACCTCTCCCGACTGGAGCGTTCGAAGCACCTTCGCCTGAATCGCGAGCGGCAACTCGCCGATCTCGTCGATGAACAGAGTGCCTCGGTGCGCTTGCTGGAAGTAGCCTTGCCGGGCGACCTGCGCGCCGGTGAACGCGCCCTTGGTGTGACCGAACAGCTCGGCCTCGGCGAGATCGCTCGGAATCGCCGCCGCGTTGAAGCGAATGAGCGGCTTGTCGGCGCGACGGGAGTGGGCGTGGATGACCCGGGCGACGACGTCCTTGCCGGCGCCACTCTCTCCCACGAGAAGAACCGTCACGTCCTTGGGTGCGACGCGGGCCACCATGTCCATGACGCGCTTCATCGCGGGACTGTCCGCGACGATCGATCCGCCGAGCGCCGCCTCGGTGCGCAGGCGTGCATTCTGCAGGCGGAGGTCGCGGTATTCCGCCGCTCGCCGCACGGCCATGACGAGCTCGTCCGGATCGAAGGGCTTCGGGATGTAGTCGAACGCACCGGACTTCATCGCCGCAACGGCGACCCTCTCGGAGCCGTGGGCCGTCAACATCAGGACGGGCACGCTCGGGTCGCTGGCGCGCATGCGTGTCAGGACCGCCATTCCATCCATGCCGGGCATCGCGAGGTCGGTGAGCACCACGTCGGCGCCGCGCGCCTCGAATGCGTTCAGACCGCTCGCTCCACTGTCGCACGCTTCGACGATCAGTCCCGCGTCGCTCAGCACGGCCTCGAGGGTGAACCGCAGCGCTGCATCGTCGTCGATGACCAGAACGCGGCTCATGTCCCGAGCAGACGCGCGGGTTCAGCCTCCGGTGCGTCGACGTCGGCAGCGTCCAGATGCAGCGCACGCGCAGGGTTCGGCAAGCAAGGGCAAGGCGCCGGTTTGGCCGGAAGGTGAAGGGAAACGGTCGTCCCCGTCCCGGGGGCGCTCTTGAATTCCAGTCTGCCCCCGTGCTGCTCGATGACCCCACGAGCGACGGCCACTCCCAGCCCCGAGCCGCCCTCCTTGGTGGTGAAGTACGGCTTGCGGATGCGCTCCAGGACGTCGGCGGTCATGCCCGACCCCGAGTCACGCACCGTGATGAGAACCCCGTCGCAGCTGCGCCGCGTGGCGATGCCCACCCGGGTGCCCGACGACGACGCCTGGATCGCGTTGAGCACGATGTTGAGCAGGGCCTGCCGCAGCTTTCTCGCATCGGCATCCACCGTCAGGTCGTCCTCTCCCGATACGTCGATCGCGACCCCGGCCTCGTGCGCTCGCGTCTCGAGCAGAACGGCCAGCTCGCGGACGACTTCCTTGACGCGTGTCGGAGCGATTCGAAGATCGTCGAGGCCCCGCGAAAACGACAGGAACCCGTCGACGATCGCCTGCAATCGGTCGGCCTCGGCCGCCACGATTCCGAGCCGTTCCGCGGTCTTCGGATCGGTCGCCTGGCGGGCGAGGTGGGTCGACAGGCCCTTGATGGCCGCGAGCGGGTTCTTCACCTCGTGTGCGAGACGCGCGGCCATCCCCTCGAGAGCGCGCGTCCGATCTTCGCTCTCGCTGCAGACCTCCTCGCGTCGTTCGGCCAGCTCGATGGCGGCGCGCTCGTAGCCGCGGCTCATCCGGCAGCCCATGCGATAGACGGCCACCATCGTAAAGACCGCCGCGAGCAGCGCCACCGCGACGTACTCCGGGCTCGCCCACTGGGCCGATGGCTGGAGGGGCGGCGCGAGCCGGCCGATTTGCGTCCGCGACAGGACGGCGAGGCAAACGAAGCACGCCAGGAATGCCGCGAAGACCCCGGAGCGCAGCCCGGGGCGGCTGCGCAGCGTGATGGCCGCCGCCGTGATCGTGACGGCGCTCGTCATGAGCAGCGGGCTCGCCAGCCCGCCAGTCGTGGCGAGAAGCGCGAAATAGGCGAGCGCCCCGAGCAAGAAGGAGAGCAGCCGCAGAGCCACGCTGTCCCGCCATACGCGGGCTGCGAACAGAGTCCCGAGCACGACGACCGCGAGCCCCTGCACGAGAGCCCGCGGGCCGGACTCCCCGCGCCAGACGAGCAACGTGAGAACGAGCAGGTTCAGGAGGAGAAACCACGTGAGCCGCCAGCGCGCGGTGGCGTGGCCCATCTCGTCGAAGATGCGACTTCGAAGTGCTTCGAAGCGATCGCGTTGGCGACGCTCCTGAACGGCCGATCGTGCACCTGCCAGCATGTGCCAGTGCAATTTCAGCAAATATCGTGCGCGTCCGCCAGCCGGCGACAAGGCCGCGAATCTCCGCGCCAGCGAACTGTCAGGATCCCGACATATGACTGCCTTCGGGCGGACCGGACCGATCTTCGGCTGCCGGGAGCCAGGCTGGGACCCGGCGCGGATGGCCGCCACCACGCGAGAAGGGCCGCGGGGACGGCCGCAAGAACAAGAAGACCTCTTCTATGGAGCGAATTCCGCCCGCTGCGGATGGTCGAGCCGGCCGGCGGCGAATGCGCGCGCGTAGAGCTCGTCGATGGCTTCGAGGACGTCTCTCGGCGCGCTCCGCGTGTCTTCATTGGCGTACATCGCGAGGTAGCGATCCAGCAGCCCTCGATCGAGGGCAAGATCGCGGCGCGTCTCTCGTGCGAGCAGCGCGCGCAGGATTTCTTCGCGGTTCGACAGTGCCCAGGCGATCGACGCGTGAACGAGCCGCGATACCTGGGCGAGGCGAGCTTCGCCCAGTCCCCTTCGAATGGCGTTGGCTCCCAGCGGCAAAGGAAGTCCACCCGTGGCCTCCGCCCATAGCGTGCCCAGATCGCACACGAGCGAGACTCCCTCCCGAGCGTACGTCAGCCGACCCTCGTGGATGAGAAGCACCGCTTCGACGGCGCCGGATTTCAAGGTTTCGAACGCCAATGCGTAGGGAGCGATCGGCACCACGACGGGCTCGAACGCAGGCAGGAGCAACGAAGCGACCAAGAAGGCCGTCGTCCGAAGCCCGGGCACGCCGATCCGCGCGCCGCGAAGCGAGTCCACGGAGCGCGGCTGAAGAGCGACGAGGACCGGACCGTACCCGCGGCCCACGGACATGCCGTGCTTCAGCAGTAGATATCGCTCCGCGATCGATGGCCACCGGGCGATCGATACGGCGCAGACGTCGAGCTCGCCGCTTGCCGCGCGCGTGTTGAGCGTCTCCGTGTCGGCGCGCTGCGCCTCGAAGCGGACCCCTTCGGTATCGATTTTCCCCTCGAGAAGCGGCCAAAACATGAATAGATCGTCGCTATCCGGCGAGAAGGCCAACCGAACGGGATGAGCGGTATCGGATGCGTCGACCGTCATGCGCCCGAGAGGGTACCCCGTGGCGGCTCGACCGCCATGCTGTCGAGGTGAACTCTTGCGACGAGCGGCCGCGGCCACGTTGATAGCCACGTCGATTGCGGTCGCGCTCGCCGCCGCCGTTGGACTGCGCGATCGCGGCGACGGCGCGCGCTGCGGCAAGGGGTTCACGGCCGAAGGCGCGCGCTGTCTGGCGCGGCGGCTCGCGGGAGCCTCCTGCTCGCCTCCACTGACGTGGACCGACCACGGCTGCGATGCGCCTGATGTACGCGTCCTGGTCCCCGCGTGTACGATCTTCATCGGCTCGGCCGACTGGGAGGCGGAAGGACGGGTCGTCCCTCGGCTGGTGCACGTCGGTGCCTTTCGACTGGCGGCTTTCGAAGCAACGCGAGGAGCCCTGGGGCTGAAAGGCGACGCGGCACGTGCCGTGACGGGAATTTCCCGTGACGACGCGGCGGGCTTCTGCGCGGATCGTGGGGGGCGGTTGCCCACCGAGAATGAATGGATCGCGGCCGCCACGTCGGGCACGAGTCCGCCTCGGCGTTACCCCTGGGGTGACACAGGCGCAGTCTGTCGGCGTGCTGCGTGGGGGCTGCTTTCGGGCCCATGCGCCCGAGGAGCCGACGGCCCGGACACGGTTGGAGCCCATCCGGATGGCGACTCGCCCCTCGGGCTTCACGACCTGTCCGGCAACGCGGCCGAATGGGTTGCTGCGGAGGGGTCGGACGAGCGGTCGGGGCCGGCAGCCGAAGGGGCGATGGATCCGGGTCCACCGAGGACCGCAGCCATGGTCGGGGCTGCGAAGGGCGGATCGTGGCAAAGCTCGCTTGCGACCGAGCTCCGAGTCTGGGCCCGGATCGAGCTTGATCCTTCCGCACACGACCCGCGAGTCGGAGTCCGCTGTGCCTATCCCCCTTGACGCATCGTTGCGCTAACCTGCCTCGATTCGTCGATGCGGCGCACCAGGAACCGGGCCCGGCACAGATGACATGCGCAGTGTTGTCCATCGGGACCGAGTTGACGCGCGGGGAGCTCGTCAACTCGAACGCGACGTGGCTGAGCGCCGAGCTCGTCGCCCTCGGTTTCGAGGTTCTGGAACATGCCGTGGTCGACGACGACGAGGGGCGGATCGGCGAGGCGGTGCTCCGACTGGCGTCGCGAGTCGGCGTCGTCGTGGCGACTGGAGGCCTCGGACCCACGACCGATGACCTGACGTCGAAGGCCGTGGCCACCGCCCTGGGCAGGCAGCTCGTGCGCGACGACGCGTCGCTCGATCACATCCGCCGACGATTCGAACGAGCCGGACGCCCGATGATGGCGTCGAACCTCAAGCAGGCCGACTTTCCGGAAGAAGCGGACATCCTGCCCAATCCCATCGGAACTGCCCCGGGGTTCGCGATCCGGATCGGCGAATGCGCCGCGCACTTCATGCCTGGTGTGCCGAGCGAGATGAGACGAATGTTCGAAGAGCAAGTGGCGCCACGCATCCGCGCGCTCGCTTCGAACACCTCGTTTCAATCGCACCTGCGCACGTTCGGTCTGCCCGAGAGCGTCGTCGGCGAGCGACTCGACGGCGTCGAAGCGGCGTTCCCCGGCATCACGATCGGGTACCGAGCGCACTTTCCCGAGATCGAAGTGAAAGTTCTGGCCCGAAGCGCGTCGCGCGCGCTCGCCCGCGAGCTCTGTGACCGGGCGACGGCGGACGTTCGCTCCCGGCTCGGAGCGCACGCCTACGGCGAGGCGCAGGACACGTTCGCCGGCGTCGTCGGACGAGCCATCCGGCTGCGCGGATGGACGCTTGCGGTCGCGGAATCGTGCACCGGCGGCCTCGTGGGGCAGATGCTGACCCGCGAACCCGGAGCAAGCGATTTCCTCCTGCTCGACGCCGTCACCTACGCGAATAGCGCGAAGACTCGCATCCTGGGTGTCGACGAGGAGACCATCCGGTGGCACGGCGCGGTGAGCCCGGAAGTTGCCGAGGCCATGGCACGCGGAGTCAAAAGCGTCGCCGGAGCGGACGTCGCGCTTGCCCTCACTGGGATTGCCGGCCCAGGAGGCGGAAGCGAGACCAAGCCCGTCGGCACCGTATACATCGCTCTCGCGCGCCCCGAGGGCGCCGTCGACGTCAAGCACCGGGTCTTCGGCGGCGAGCGGGAGCAGATCCGCATCCTGGCCTCCTACACGGGGCTTCAGATGATTCGTGAGCTCTGCAGCACACGGGCCGGCGAGCGGGCAGCCGAGCGAGCCGGAGCCGGCGAATCGCGGTGAGCTCGACGTCGGTCCCGCCCGACGCGGAGCGGATTCGGGCCTTCGTGGCGCTCGATCTCGACGCCGAGAGCACGCGCCGTATCGCGCGACTGTCCGACCGATTGCGCGGGTCCACCGGCGCGCCGGCCGCGACCTGGATTTCGCCGCAGCAAGTCCACCTGACGCTCAAGTTCCTGGGCGATGCTGCGACACCACGGGTCGCGCATCTGTCGGAGGCCGTCGCGGCCGTGGCACGAGGGACTCCGCGTCTGCGCGCGGCGGCGATCCGCGTGAACGGACTTCCGACCCTCCAGCACGCGCGCGTCGTCGTGGCGGCGGTCGACGATCCCGATGGGCACCTCGAGGGCCTCGCCGGACGCATCGAAGATCTCTGTGCGGACCTGGGGTTCGCCCGCGAAAGCCGGGCGTTTCGTCCGCATATCACGCTGGCTCGGCTCAAACGCCCGTGCGACACGCGAAGCTGGCTCCGTCCCGATCTCGCCGCAGCTTCGGGGGACGTCTTGCCGACGTGCCTCGTCATCTACCGGAGCGTGCTGGATGCAGCGGGCGCCCGATACTTTCCCCTCGCGCGCTTCGAGCTCACGGGGTAGGCGGCTCGGTCGACACGGTGGAGAAGACTCCGCCGTCGCTCGTCTCACGAATCCGCTGCCGGACGACGTCGTAGGTGCGGTCCTGACGCCTCATGCGGTCGATCGCTTCCTGTCGGGATCGAGCGCTCGCCGCGAAGCCGCTCGCCTTGGCGTTTGCCAGCCAATCGAGGTACGCCTGCCACGCAATCTTCGCCTCGTCCCACCTCCCTTGGCGCTCCCTCAGGTCGGCGAGAACGAACAGTGTTCGAGCGCGGAGGTCAACGTCCTGCTCCGATTCGGAAAGAGCTCGCTGCCACGCGGCTTCCGCGTCCGCGAGATTCCCGATCGCCAGCTCGGCCTCGCCGAGCAGATAGTAACCCAGGGGTTCGTGCACGCTCTGCGCGATCGCCGCTCGATACGATGCGATCGCCGCGTCGAAATCGCGGGATGCGAACCGGGCGTTTCCGCGGTCGCAGGCGTCGGTGTACGCGCGTTTCCTCGGATCCATGCGTCCCGGGCCTGCGGAGCCTCCCGCCGCCGGCCCTGGTTGCCCTGCCCACACCGGGCGGCCGGCCGCCGACCCCTCGGCGCCGCCCCCGGTCGCCGGACTCGAGACGAGCCCGAGGGCGATCACCGCCCCCATGGCGACGAACGACACGGGGCCCAAGGTCACCCGGCAAACGCCCGGCTTCGGAAAGACGACCATGGGCTTTCGATCCGAGAGTACCAATAGCCGTGGTGAATTCGACCCCCCGGATCGTTCGCCCCTTCCCGTGGGCGACGTTCGACTCGATGACTCGGGCCGAAGCGGCGCTCTTGCGCGACGTGGGGCGCTGGTCGAGGGCTCACACGAGCCTCGAGTCGATCGAGAGCGCGGCGGCCGAGCTCATCGACGCGCGCGTCGACGTTCTCTTGCGGCGGGTGACGACTTTTCGCGTCGCGGCCCCCTTCAACGATGGGATCGGCGTTCTGTTGACGGCGGCCGAAGGCAACGGCGTCCACGGCTGCGTTCTCATCGAGGCGGAACGCGCCCTGGCCACCCAGGTGGTCGCGCGGGCGCTCCGGCGCAGCCCACCGCGGGTCGTCGACGCGACGGCCCCCGGGTCGCCCGCGCTGGCGGGCGCCTTCTCGGCGGTCCTCGTCGCGCTGGCCAGACGCGTCCATTCGAACGCCGCGCTCCGGGTTCTTCGGGTCGGGTCCTGCGTGGAGCTCGAAGCCGACCTCGCGCGGAAGGATATCGATCTCGCCGCGGTGACGCTCACGGTCATCGTACGGGAAGACGCCTTTGCGGCTCGGGCGCTCATCCCGCACAGGGCGTGCGTCGGCGCGCCGGCGCCGCCGTTCTCCTCGAAGGTCCTCGAGCGTCTCGGACCCACGCCGCTCGCCATGAGTGTCGTCGCCTGTACGGCGCGCGCGAGGGTGGCCGAGATCGGTGCGCTGCGAGCCGGGGACGCCTTCGTGCCGGACCGATGGTCGCAGACGCGGTCCGACGACGGAAACCTTCGTGGTCGCGCGTGGCTGGCGGCTCCCGATGGTGAGCTCGGCATCCGTGTCGAGCTCGCAGGCGACGGGCGCGTCGTGCTAGCCGGCGACGTCGACGCGCTCAGCGGGACGGAGGATGGCATGGTGGACTCGAACGAGGAAAACGCTCTGGTGAGCGCCGTGGGCGACGTACCGGTCGTCGTCAGGGTGGAGATCGGGGAGGCGCGCATGTCGGCTCGAGAATGGGCATCCCTGGCCCGCGGGGACGTCATCGCTCTCGGTCGTCGACTCGGCGACCCGGTGGTGCTGCGCGTCGGCGGCGTGGCCATGGCGCGGGGCGAGCTGGTGGACATCGACGGCGAGGTCGGAGTTCGCATCGTGCAGTCGCTCCAGAGCGGTCCGCAGCCTTACGGCGAACGAACGGATCAGCCCTGATGCGACTCCGGATCGTGTCGCTTGCGCTCTGTCTGGGAGCGTGCGCCAAGCCCTCGTCGCACGACACGTCGGAGCGAACCGTGCGCGCCCTCCTGGAGTCTTCGACCGCGGACGCGAGCACCGGTGGCGCCGGAGCGGAGCCCGGCTTGGGAGAAGCTGGAGGCCACGCAGCCGGGGCAGCTGGGGCGACGCCCTCGCAGTGGCGCGGCACATACCACAGCGAGAGCGCAACGATTTTCGTACCTCCGGAGTGGAAGGGGGTTCGCTGGAGCGTGCCCAGCACCTCGGCAGGGCTGGGCGACGGCGCGATGACGCTCGAGGTTCGCGGCGAACGCGTGTTCGGGGCGATCGATGGCCCCCTCGGACCGGCCACCATCGACGGCGTCGTATCGGGCCCAACGATCACGGCCAACGTCCTGCGACGCGACCCCGCCGATCAGGGATACTCTGGAACGCTTCTCGGAACGATGTCGGGCGATCGCGTGACGGGGACGATGAACCTGTCCCTCGCCGAGGCGAGCGCCGTGCGCGCGGCGACGTTCGCTCTCGCGCGCGGAGACTAGTTTGGTTTTTTTGCGGGGCTTTGGTCATCCTGAGCCTCGCTCGGCTTTTCGTTTTCGGGGTTCTCGGGTCATCCTGAGCCTCGCTCCCCCCTCGACTCGCTGACGCTCGGCTCCGCTGCGGCGGGACCGCCAAGCCATTCGCGTCGTGGGGAGCGCTGCTCCCCCCAAGCCCCCCCCCAGCCGGAGCGAGAGCCCCGAGCCTTCCCCGCCGAAGCGAGAGTCGAAGGCCCGCCGGAGCGAGAGTCGGGGGGCCCGACCGTCAAGACATCGACGCCTGCCTTGAAATATCCGCTCGTTCTGGCACGACAAGCGCCACAAAGCGCGCGCCGAGGGGGACCACGACCCTGCTCGACTGCTAAGCTCCGGCAGGCCCACGACGGCGTTCTCGAGGCGATCATGGCGAGCCTACTGCATGTTTTCGGAAGCACCTTTCCCGCATTCGCGGCGACCTTGCTCCTCGGAGCGATGGTGGTCGCGAGCTACACGTTCGCCGTCGCCCTCGCGGCGGGAGCGGACGGTCGCGCACGCACGCTGCAGGCGGCTCGTCTGGGCGCCTACGGCACGGTCGCGCTGATCGGGGTCGCAGTCCTGTGCCTGGCGTACGCGTTCGTCACCCACGATTTTCGCATCCGGTACGTGGCCCACTATTCCGATCGCTCGATGCCCCTCGCGTACTTGCTGACCGCGCTCTGGGGTGGCCAGGACGGGTCTCTGCTGTGGTGGCTCTTTCTCCTGAGCGTCTACATCGGGGCATGCATCCGGTGGCTGGGCCAGCGCTACCGGGAGCTTCAGCCGTACATCATCGCGACCCTGATGGCGGTAGTCCTTTTCTTCTGCGTCCTCATGACGTTCGCCGCGAATCCCTTCGCGACGAACCTTTCCGGCGCGCGGGCCGACGGTGAGGGGCTCAATCCGCTGCTGCAGAACTACTGGATGATCATCCACCCGCCGTGTCTCTATACGGGGTTCGTCGGCTGCTCGATTCCTTTCGCTTTTGCCGTTGCCGCTCTCGTGACCGGCCGATTGGACCACGAGTGGATCGTCGCCAGCCGCAAATGGACCCTCTTCGCGTGGATGTTTCTCGGAATCGGCAATACGCTCGGAATGCTCTGGGCGTACGAGGAGCTCGGCTGGGGTGGCTACTGGGGGTGGGACCCCGTGGAGAACGCCGCCTTCATGCCGTTCATCTCGGCGAGCGCTTACGTGCACTCCGTGATGATTCAGGAGCGCCGGGGGCTTCTCAAGGTCTGGAACGTATTTCTCATCTGCCTGACGTTCTTTTTGACCATCTTCGGCACGTTCCTGACGCGCTCGGGCATGATCGCGAGCGTTCATTCGTTCGCTCAGTCGTCTATCGGCGACTATTTCGTCGTGTTCCTTCTCGCGCTCGTCGCATTTGCGGCGACGCTGGTCATGTGGCGATGGCCCGAGCTTCGTGACACGGCTCCGTCGCGCCGTCTCCGGTACGCGGCGCTCGCAGCCGGGTGGCTGGTCATCGGAGTCTGTGCCCCCGGGCTGATCTTCGTCTGGCACTCGGGGATGCCGGTGGTCTGGCGCGTCGTGGTCGTCGCGTCGCTCGCCGGGGCCGCCGTCTTCGTCGCGCTGGAGATCGTCTTCCGCAGGATGACCGCGGGGCTGGACGTTCGAACGCGTCGGCCCGAGCTCGAATCGCTCCTGTCGCGCGAGTTCACGTTCATCCTCAACAACTGGATTCTCTGCAGCCTCCTGTTCTTCATCCTCGTGGCGACGACGTTCCCGCTCATCAGCGAGGCGCTCACCGGGGAGAAGGTGACGGTCGGGCCGCCCTTCTACAAGGCATGGGTGCAGCCGCTCGGGCTCCTGCTGCTTCTGCTCATGGGCGTGGGGACGCTTTTCGGCTGGAAGAAAACGAGTCACGAGGCGCTGCAGCGAGCGTTCCGCGTTCCGATCGGCGCCACGGTCGTCGCAGCCGCACTGCACGCGGCGATCGGACGTCGCGTCGGGTTTCCGGCCGTCGTATGGGGCGACGCGATCTATCCGGGTGCGCTGGGGGCGGCGCTCCGCGGCTTCAACGCCTTCACCCCGGTCATGGGCTTCAGCCTCTGCGTCTTCAATGCGGCGGTGATCGTGCAGGAATTCGTGATGCTCCTGCGCGCGCGCGCGCGGACGGGGGCGCTGGGCGCTACCCCTGCGGCGCTGTGGTGGCTGGGCGGCATTCCCGGGCTCATCCATACGCTGCTGACGCTCTCGCCCCCCTCACGCCGCCGCTACGGCGGATACATCGTCCATCTCGGCATCGTCGTCATGTTCATCGGCTTCACGGGGCAATCGTGGAACGTCGATCGAGAAGCGTCTCTCTTCCCCGGCCAGAGCCAGCAAGTCGGCGATTACACGCTGACGTACGTCGGCGCCCGGATGGAGGTCGACAACAACAAGAGAATGATCTTCGCGGACGTCGACGTCGCGAAGCACGGTCGCTTCGAGGGACGGTTGACTCCGGCCAAATTCATCTACAAAAAGCAGCCCGATTCGCCGACGACCGAAGTGGCGATCGGACACGGTCTGCGCGATGACGTCTACGTGATCGTCGGGACCATCAATCCGTCGAACAAGAACCTTGCGTCCTTGCAGATTCACCTGAATCCGCTCGTCAGCTGGATCTGGATCGGATGCCTCGTCCTCATCGCGGGCAGCATCGTTTGCATGTGGCCGCAGCTCGAGCTCGGCGAGTCCCGCATCTGGGCGGGAGCGCGAGGCGTCACGGCCACGGCGACGAGTGTGCTCCTGGGAATCATGCTTGCGGCAACCCCGGTGGCGCGCGCGCAGGCGCCCATGTCGGGCAGCGGCACCGTTCACATCGAGAACGATGTGGAGCGCTCCGTGTTCGGAGCGCTGCGCTGCATGTGCGGGACGTGCGCCCGGGATCTGCTCTCGACGTGCACGTGCGACTCTGCGGAGGAAGCGCGGGCGAAGATTCGCGCCCAGCTTCTTGCCGGCGAAACGCGTGATCAGATCCTCGCCGCGTACGAGGCACAATATGGGCCGGAATCGCTTGCCGTTCCGCCCAACCATGGGCTGCTGCGAGCCATCTGGGCCCTCCCGGTGGCGGGCATCGGACTGGGAGCCCTGGGGCTCGCACGAATGCTCCGGCGGTGGAGAAGCCCCGCGAGCGCGGTCCCGGCGGCCCGACCGGCAGCCCAAAGCGCCGGCGCCGAGCCGACACCTCGCGATGCGTACGATGCCTGGCTCGACGACGAGCTGAAGTGCCTTGATGAGTGACTGGACACGCCCCGGGCCCCGCGCTCTGGCAGCCGAAGATCGAGGGAGCTTGCCCGAAGGCGACGCTGCCGAACGAACTCTCGCACGGGTCGTCGCGATCGGCTTGCCGCTGGCGAGTCTGGCGGGCGCGATTGCAGCCTCCGTCTTGGCCGGGCCCGGGTCGGCGTTGCTCGTGCTGGCCTCGGGCGCGCTGCTCGGGACGATTGCACTTCTCTGGGCGAGTCTTCGCACGTTGAGCGGAGATGCACCGCTTCCCGAGAATCTCGATGACGGGTCGCACCGTCCTCACCAGGCGGACGATCTCCTGGAGAGAAAGCGGCGGGCGCTTCGCGCGCTGAAGGATCTCGAGGGAGAGCACGCTCTCGGCAAGATCGACGACGACGACTATGAAACCCTGGCGACGCGCTATCGCGAGGAAGCCAAGGAGATGCTGCGAGAGCTCGACCGACAGACCGGGCCTGGGCGAGCCGAGGCCGAGCGGCTCGCCCAGGACTACCTGGCCCGACGGGCGCAGGGAGGAGTCAACGGAGCGCCGAGCACCCGCGCCGATTCGCCTCAAGAGCGAAAGCCACGCCGATTCGCCTGTCCGCGTTGCAAGGCGTCGAACGAAGCGGACGCTTCGTTCTGCAAGCGCTGCGGCTCCGCGCTCGAGACATCCGCTTCATGAGAGCCGAGCCTCGGACGCGGAGATTCCCGCGATGGCTCCCCCTGGGAGCAGGAGTGTGTCTGCTCGCGTTTACCGCGACCGCTGGCGCGCAACCAGCGGCGCCCCCGGCACCGCGTTCCAGCGATCCGCACGAGACGAACGAGCCCTCGGGCACGGCAGAGGACGGTGACCAGCCGCTCCCGCCCGGACATCCGGCGGTGGGGAGCTCCAGTCCTCGCGCCCGAGCCAACCCGTCGCGAGCCGCGGCGGACATCTTCGAGGCCCCCGAAGACACGGAGCGGGAGGACCCTGCGCTTGCCCCGGGAACGATCGCAGTCGAGCTTCGGGACGGAGACGGCAAACCGGTCGCCGGGGAAGGCGTCACGCTCGGGATCCTGATCAACTCGATCGCCAAGGGGGACAGTCGCAAGCACCTTCTGGCCATGACGGACGATCGCGGGGCTGCCACCTTCTCGGGCCTCGAGACCGCGAGCAACATCGCGTATCGCGTGAGCAGCACCCATGATGGGGCTGTCTTCTCGGCCATGCCTTTCCAGCTCTCCCAGGGCAAGGCGATGCGCGTCGGGCTCCACGTGTATCCGGTGACCCACGATATCCAGTCGACGCTGATTCTGTGCGAGGCGGTCGTCGCTGCGGAGCTCCGGGACGATCGAATCCAGATCGAAGAAGCGCTCACGCTTTACAACCTCGGCCGCATGGCCTGGCAGCCCGAGGACGTATCCATGTCACTGCCGCAAGGGTTCACGGCATTCGCGTCCCAACCCTCGATGAGCGATCAGGGCGCCGACGCCGTGGGGGCAACAGCCAAGCTTCACGGGACGTTTCCTCCGGGGCACCATTCGATTCAGTATCGCTGGCAGCTCCCATGGTCGGGCGACAAGGACGTCGACTTCGAGGTCGGTTTACCGCCTCACGTGGCGATCGCCCGTATCCTCATGCCCGCCAGTTCCGGAGTCCACTTGACGATCTCTGGCTTTCCCCCCGCAGAAGTCCGTCACGATTCTCAGGGCCAGAGCTTCCTCGTCTCCGAGCGTCGGGTCCGTCCCGACGAGCCCAAATTGCGTTTCCTGGATATCGGAATTCACGATTTGCCGACTCCCGGTCCCGCGCGGATTGTCGCCACGTTGCTTGCCGCGCTCGGCGTGGCCACGGGCATTGCCCTCATCGCGAGGGCGCGAGGGCGACGAGATGCTTCGCTTTCCACGGTGGCGAGCCAGGAAGCGCTGCTCGCCGAACTCGGTTCACTCGAAGATGCTCGTGCCGCGGGCGAGGTAGGGCCACGTACGTATGAACGAGCCAGGCGCGAGATCATCGACTCGATCGCGCTCACCATCGCAAATTCGTGACTCGACGCGCGGCGAGACTCCCTGACGTGCGGGGACCGAGCGCTGCGGGAGGGGGGAGCTGACCCATGGGCACGCCCCACGCCAAGGGTTGAGGCACAACGTCGGCTCGCCGGCAACGTGGCTACAACCCTGGGAGGTCCCCCCCGAAGTTGGCTGAGGAAATCGATGTGGAGAGCGACTCTCCCCTGTTTCATGCCTCCTCGTCCTGAGTCTCATCCTCAGGACGGTTCCCGAACAAGCTTGCGAATTTTATCGATTTTTGGTGTTTTCCACCTCGTCCCCAGCCTCTATCGACACTGCTACCGATCTAATCTAAGGATGCTTTCGAGATCGGCTCATGGAAGTCACCGTACCGAAGAAGGACCTGATCAAGCTCGTAGCCCGAATGCAAGGTGTTGCTGAACGGAAAAGTACGATGCCGGTCCTGTCGAACGTACTTCTGGCCGTCGATGGGCCGAGCGCCATGCGGATGGCGGCGACGGATCTGTATCTGGCCCTCGTGGGTCGCATCACGGTCGACGTCAGCAAAGGCGGCAGCGTGGCCGTTCCGGCGAAAGACCTGCTCGAAAGGGTCCGGATGATGCCGGATGGGCCCATCCATCTCGCGTCGAACGAGAACGCAAGCACCACGATGAAGGCTTCGGGTAGCGCCCGGAGATACACGCTCCGTGGCATGCCGGGAGAGGACTTCCCGCCGCTGCCCGCTCCGATCGAAGGTTCCCCATCGCTCGCTCTGGACGTCAGTGTCTTGAACGAGCTCATCGCAAAAACGCATTTCTCGATTTCCACCGACGAAACGAGGGCGCATCTGAACTCGGCGCTCTTCGAGTGGGACGGCGACGTCGTGCGCATGGTGACGACGGACGGACACCGCCTGTCGAAGATGGAAGTTCGGGTAACGGGGCGGCAAGCGTCGGCGACGATGTTGCTCCCGCTGAAGGCGATTCAGGAGCTGCGGAGACTGTGCGACGACTTCGTCGGCGACTCGAAGGAGAGCGGACCAAAGCCGCAGATGCAGATCACGCAGAGCGGTTCGAGCGCGTACTTTCAGGGGGGCGGAATGACCTTCGCCGTGCGTTTGGTGGACGCGCAGTTCCCTCCGTACGGGCAAGTGATCCCCCAGCAAAACGAGAAGATCGTGCGGGTCTCGCGCAGCGCGTTCGCCGATGCATTGAAAGCCGTCTCGGTGGCTGCGAGCGAACGCACGGGCGGCGTGAAGCTCAGCATCGCGAAGGCGAGCATGCGCATCACCACGGAGTCGCCGGACAGCGGAGATGGCTTTGACGAAGTTTCGATCGAATACAGTGGCCCCGCGATGACGATCGGCTTCAACGCACGGTACTTCCTGGACGTGCTCGGCGCCCTCGACGAGGACGAGATCGAGCTCGGCTTCGGCGGAGAGCTCGACCCCGCGGTCCTGAAGCCCGTGGGACCGCGCCAGTTTCTGGCAGTGGTCATGCCGATGCGCATCTGAGGTTATGCGGACACTGTCCGTCAGGTCGCTCGGCATCCGCGCATTTCGAAACCTCGTGGGGGTCGAGCTGGAGCTCGGGCCCCGTCTGAATGTGCTGTCGGGAGACAACGGCCAAGGGAAGACCAATACCCTCGAGGCGCTGTACGTTCTCGCGACGTCACGAAGCTTCCGTACCTCCAGACTGGTGGACCTCGTGCCGGTCGGAGGTGAGACGGCGAGCATTCGAGGAGAGATCCTGGAGTCCGGCGAGAAGCGCGAGCAGACGATCGGGATTCGGAAAGGGCTGCGGGCCGTTCGTGTGGAGGGCAAGCGGCCGCCGACGCTGGCTGCGTACGCTGTGCAGACCCCGACGGTCGTATTTCATGCTGGCGCGCTGGAACTGACGAATGGAGGGGGCAAGGAGCGACGACGGCTGCTCGATCGAATTGCGCTGTATGAGTCCCCGGCCTCGCTCGGAGAAAGCGACGTGTACGCCAAGGCCGTCCGGTCGAGGCAGCGCGTGCTCGAGGCCCGTGGAACGGGCGCGGCGGATCTGGAGGGATGGGAAGAGCTAATCGCCCGGCACGGCCTCGCGATCAGCGAGGGGCGCGCGGCCGCAGCGGCGCGACTGCATCCGGAGGTGCGCGACGCGTTCGGTCGAATCGGGCCCGCGGGACTGGACCTCGTGATGACATACCGTCGGGGCTCTCCCTCGAGTCTGGACGAATTTCGGCGCGAGCTCGGGCGCAGTCGCGGTCGAGACCGGGCGCGCCGCGCGACCTCGGTCGGGCCGCATCGGGACGACCTCGTGCTCTCGCTGTCGGGAAAGCCCGTCCGCGAAATGGCCTCTCAAGGGCAGCAGCGAGCTCTCGTGCTGTCGCTGGAGCTGGCCGAGATCTCGGTCATTGGATCGATCCGCGGGGTTCACCCCATCCTGCTCATGGACGATGTCTCGAGCGAGCTCGACAGGCGGGTGACCGACGCGGTGTTCAATGCGCTTCGAACCGCTCGGGGGCAAGTGCTGCTCACGACGACTCGCCCCGAGCTCATCGACCCGGCGGGCTGTCTGGGCGGACCCGATCGGGTCGACTTTCGTGTCTCGGGCGGGCGGGTCGGCAGGGCGTGACGAGGCGCGCGAGCCGGGCGTTCGGACGTCTTCGCCAGAAGCTAGCGAGCACTACGCAAGTCCTCGAAATTAGACCGACTTTTGTCGCGGTTTTGCTTGCGCCGTCGGGGGGGCGGACCTATACTCGTCGTCTCGTCCGCGCCGGGAATTCGAGCGTCGCCGAGCAGTCTGTCGATGTCGAACCTGAGTACTCCGCAAACGGCTCCGCCGCCCACGTCGAGCTACGACAGCACGAGCATCACGGTCCTCGAAGGTCTGGAGGCCGTTCGCAAGCGGCCGGGCATGTACATCGGCGACCCTCACGACGGCTCGGGGCTGCATCATCTCGTTTGGGAGGTCGTCGACAACGCCGTCGACGAGCACCTTGGCGGCTTCTGCACGCGCATGGACGTGACGATTCATTTCGACGGATCGATCACGGTCGAGGACGACGGGCGCGGGATTCCCGTCGGCATCATGCCGGAGCGAGGAGTCAGTGCGGCCGAGGTCGTGATGACCGTGCTGCACGCGGGAGGGAAGTTCGACCATTCAAGCTACAAGGTCAGCGCGGGCCTGCACGGCGTCGGGGTGAGCGCCGTCAACGCGGTGAGCGAATGGCTCAAGATGGAAATCAAGCGAGAGGGGCATGTGCACTTCCAGGAGTATCGTCGCGGTGTGCCCCTGGCTCCGCTGAGGGAGATCGGCGACACCGAGAAAACCGGAACGAAGATCAGCTTCAAACCGGACGCGACGATCTTCACGACGACCGAGTTTCAGTACGACATCCTCGCGAGTCGCCTTCGTGAGCTGTCGTTTCTCAACGCCGGATTCCTGATCACGTTGACGGACGAGCGCGACGGCCCGCGAGAAGAGTCGTTCCAGTACAAGGGGGGAATCAGCGAATTCGTCGAGCATCTGAACAAGGCCAAGGAACCCGTCCACGACAAGGTCGTCGCCATCACGGCGGAACAGGCCGTGGAGGGGAGCCCCACGCCGATCGCGATCGAGCTCGCGATGCAGTGGAACGCCAGCTATCAGGAGCAGATCTTCTGTTACACCAACAACGTCCCCAACAAGGATGGCGGCACCCATCTGACGGGGCTGCGCGCCGCGCTGACGAAGGTGTTCAATAGTTACGGGACGGCGCAGAACCTGTTCAAGGACATCAAGAATGGCCTCCAGGGGGAGGACGTGCGGGAGGGCTTGACCGCGGTAATCACGATCAAGCACCCGGATCCGAGCTTCGATTCGCAGACGAAGAGCAAGCTCGTCTCCAGCGAGGTCAAGACGATCGTGGAATCGACCGTCTACGAGAAGCTCGGTCGATTCTTCGAGGAGAACCCGCAGACCGCTCGAAAGATCGTCGAGAAGACCATCCTCGCCGCCAAGGCCAGGGAAGCCGCGCGCAAAGCGCGCGAGGTCGTACGCAAAGGGCAGCTCGATTACTCGACGCTCTCGGGCAAGCTCGCGGACTGCCAGACGCGCGATCCGGGCGAAGCCGAGCTCTACATCGTCGAGGGCGACAGCGCCGGCGGGTCCGCCAAACAAGGGAGAGATCGTCGCTTTCAAGCCATCCTGCCGCTCAGGGGGAAGATCCTGAACGTGGAGCGCGCGCGGCTGGACAAGATGCTGTCGAGCGCAGAAATCGGCACGCTGATCGCTGCGCTCGGGTGTGGAATCGGGGAGGGCAGCTTCGATATCGAGAAGCTTCGGTATCATCACGTCGTCCTGATGACGGACGCCGACGTCGACGGGAGCCACATCCGAACGCTGCTCCTGACCTTCTTTTACAGGCAGATGCCCGAGCTCGTGGAGCGGGGTTATCTCTACATCGCCCAGCCGCCGCTCTACCGCGCCCGCCGCGGGAAGAAAGACGTGTACCTGAAGGATCAAGCCGCGCTCGACGTGTTCTTTCTCGAACATGGCGTCGAGGGGCTGGCCGTTCGGGCGAGCAAAGGTCCCCTGCTGTCCGCGGAGCCGCTCTTCCGGCTTGCCGAGCGCCTGAGGCTGTTCAGGCGCGCTCTCGCAAAGCTCGATCGCAGGGGCGACGCATTCGTCATCGGTCAGGCGCTGCATGCCGCGCCGCTCGGCAAGAACGAGCTTCGCGAACGCAAGAAGGTCGAAGCCGCTGTCCCCTTGATCCGAGCACGGCTGGAGAAGAAGAAGCCGGACCTCGCTCCGCTGACGATCACTGTCGACTGGGAAGTCGAGCACGGCGCGGCGCGCATTTCGATTGCGCCCCGGCCCGGATCGACGGTTCGTCCGGTCGTCATCGACTGGAACCTGGTGGACTCGGCGGAATACGAGGAGCTCTACGCGATCGAGCAGGACGTTCGCTCCATCGGCCCGGCCCCCTATTTCGTGCGAGAGGGCGACAAGGGCAAGGGCGAGATCGAGGTCGAGGACGCGGATGCGCTGTGGGACTACATCGACCAGCGGGGCCGCAAGGGAACGCAGCTTCAACGGTACAAGGGCCTCGGCGAGATGAACCCCTCCCAGCTCTGGGAGACGACGCTGGACCCGAACATGCGAGTCATGTTGCAGGTCCGCCTCGATGACGTCGTTCAGACGGATCAGATCTTCACCATCCTCATGGGCGATCAGGTCGAGCCGCGACGCCAGTTCATCGAGGCCAACGCGCTCAGCGTGAAGAACCTCGACATCTAAAGCGCCGACTCGAGCCGTCTCTTGCGCAGACGCGACGGAGACTTAGCTTGGGGGTTCAGGCGGCCCCGAGCGAACGCGCCGGGCGGGCGCAGCCGTTCGCCCGCGGGGCCACAGGAGAGAACTCGATGCGTCCGGATCGAATGACGACCAAGAGCAGGGAGGCATTTCAAAGTGCGATCGACGCGGCGTCACGCTTCGGCAATCCGGAGTTGCAACCCGAGCACGTCCTCGCGGCGATGCTCGATCAGGACGGGGGCGTCGCCACGCCGCTGCTGCAAAAGGCGGGCGCCGATGTCGGCGCCCTGCGGAGCGCGCTGGCCAAGAAGATCGGCGCTCTCCCGCGTGTGACCGGAGGCGCCGAGCCGGGGCTGTCCCGGCGGTGCCTGGAGCTCATTCGCCGTGCCGACGACGAGGCGAAGAAGCTGAAGGACGATTACATCTCGGTCGAGCACTACCTGCTTGCGGCCGCCGAATTCGACAAAGATCTCATGGGGCTACTGGAGCAGAACGGCGGCATCAGCCACGAAAAGCTCCTGGCGGCCCTGGCCGCCGTCCGCGGCAGTCAGCGGATCACCGACCCCGATCCGGAGCAGAAGTTTCAGGCGCTCGAGAAATACACGCGCGATCTGACGGAAGCGGCCCGACGGGGCAAGATCGATCCGGTGGTGGGCCGCGACGAGGAGATCCGTCGCGTCATGCAGGTCCTCTCGCGCAGGACGAAGAACAACCCCGTGCTGATTGGCGATCCGGGCGTGGGGAAGACCGCGATCGTGGAGGGAATCGCGCAGCGAATCGTCCGCGGCGACGTCCCGGAGTCGCTCAAGGACAAGCGGCTGTGCGCCCTCGACATGGGAGCGCTGGTCGCTGGCTCGAAGTATCGCGGTGAATTCGAGGACCGACTGAAAGCCGTTCTCAAGGAGATCGAGGCTTCGCACGGCACCATCATCCTGTTCATCGACGAGCTTCACACGATCGTGGGCGCGGGCGCTGCGGAGGGGGCGATGGACGCCGCGAACTTGCTGAAGCCCGCCCTTGCCCGCGGCGAGCTGCGCTGCATCGGCGCGACGACTCTCGACGAGTATCGCAAACGCATCGAGAAGGACGCTGCGCTCGAACGGCGCTTCCAACCGGTCTACGTGTCGCAGCCGACCGTGGCTGACACGATCGCGATATTGCGAGGGCTCAAGGAGCGCTACGAGATTCACCACGGCATCCGGATCCAGGATGCCGCGCTGGTCGCGGCGGCGACGCTCAGCGACCGGTACGTTCCCGATCGCTTCTTGCCCGACAAGGCGATCGACCTGGTCGACGAGGCCGCCGCCAAGATCAAGATGGAAGTCGACAGCATGCCGGCCGAAATCGACGCTCTGCAACGCAAACTGATGCAGATGCAGATCGAGCAGCAGGCGCTCAAGAAGGAACGCGACCAGGCCAGCAAGCTCCGGCTCGAGGAGGTCGCGCGGCAGATCGCGGAGCTCGAAGAATCGTCGAGCGCGATGAAGGCCCAGTGGCAACGCGAGAAGGAGATCATCGAGCAGATCCGCAAGGCGCAGCCGGAAGTCGAGACGTTGAGAAACGATGCCGAGCAGGCGCAGCGTCGCGGAGATCTCGGGCGGGTCGCCGAAATCACGTACGGGAAGATCCCCGAGCTGGAGCGGCGAATCGACGACCTCCGAAAGACCCTCGCGAAGGTGCAGAGCAAGACCAGCTACCTGCGGGAGGAAGTGACCGACCAGGACATCGCCGCGATCGTGTCCAAGTGGACCGGGATCCCGGTTACGAAGATGATGCAGGGCGAGACCTTCAAGCTCCTCCACATGGAAGACGAGCTGAAGAAGCGCGTGATCGGCCAGGATGCGGCCATCGAAGCCGTGGCCAACGCCGTGCGGCGGTCCCGCGCCGGGCTGGGGGATCCCAACCGTCCGATCGGAAGCTTCTTGTTCCTCGGCCCCACCGGGGTTGGGAAGACGGAGCTGGCGCGCGCGCTGGCCGAATTCCTGTTCGACGACGAGCGGGCGATGATCCGCATCGACATGAGCGAGTACATGGAGAAGCACTCCGTGGCGCGGCTCATCGGAGCGCCGCCCGGCTACGTCGGTTACGAGGAGGGCGGGCAGCTCACGGAGCCGGTTCGCCGGCGACCGTACGCCGTGATTCTCTTCGACGAGGTCGAGAAAGCGCACGGAGACGTGTGGAATCTGCTGCTGCAGGTGCTCGACGACGGCCGCTTGACCGACGGCCAGGGGCGCACCGTCGACTTCAAGAACACGGTCCTCATCATGACGAGCAACATCGGCTCCCAGCACATCCAGGCGATCGACGAGCGCCCGGGTCTCGACGCGGCAAGTCGCAGGGAGCTCGTTCGCCACGCCGTCATGGACGAGGTCCGGAAAGTTTTCCGGCCGGAGTTCGTGAATCGTCTGGACGAAGCCGTCGTCTTCAATCGGCTGGAGCCGGCGCAGATCCGGAAGATCGTCGACATCCAGCTCGATCGCTTCGCAAAGCGCCTCGAGAAACGCGACCTGTCGCTCTCGGTGAGCGATCGCGCCAAAGACCGGCTGGCTCAGGCCGGTTGGGATCCCCAGTACGGAGCGCGCCCCCTCAAACGAGCCATCGTGCGAAGTCTCGAGGACCCACTCGCGCGAAAAGTGCTGGCGGGCGAGTTTCCTCCTGGAACGCGCGTCGAAGTCGACGCGGGTCCTGGGGGGGATCTGACCTTCGCCGCGAGAATGCAAAACTAGAGCGCCGTTCCGAAGGATTCCGCAGGATGCATTTAGGGAGGCCAGCGTTGCCGGAAACCAAATCCGGAGCGGCACGCCATGCAACGCTTTGTGGCGTCGCGGGCCACGGCGCTGAGGCGCCGGCCAGGGGGGGAGGGCGTGCTCCCCTGAATCGGCTGTGCCATTCACCAGCGGTGTGACTGTTTTGTCGTCATCCGTCGGACACCCGACGCCTCCGGGATCCTTCGGGGACCCCCGCTGACGGGGCGATCAAAGCCCGCGAGATCCAGGGGTTGGAAGCTGTCGCTCGGGGCGCGACAGCGGACAAGCGCGGTCGCCGGCTGGCGAAGCCCCGCGCACTCGGGGAATTGCACGGGATTCGGGCCGCGGGTCGCCTTGACGGGCGCCTCACTCGAGCCTGGCGTGATTCGTGCAGACCTTGGACGGGAGCGCGAGATGCTGAGGCCCAAGAAGATCGCCAAGCGCCACATGCCGTCGGCAGCGACGGGCTCGTGGATTGCGCTCGTCGCCGCCACCACCCTGGGGGATGCGGCGGAAACGATTCGCGCCGAGATTCGTGCGGACGGACCGCTGCAGGGACTGGAGGGCGTGTACCGGCTCGTCGTGCAGTCGTACGACTCGACCGTCAACGAAAGGCCCGGGCGGTACGAGCGCCCGATCGGAAGCGCGCAGCGGGCCGTCACGGCGGACGAGCTTCGAGACGGCGTGCACATCAGCATGGTCGAGTTCCGGGATCGCGTACCGGGCGTGAGCGGGCAGCCCACCGTCCTTGCATGGATCGAGACCGGCGAGCCGGATCTGGAGTTCGACGGGCGTATGGCCCGGCCGCGTCCCGGGAGCATGTATGGCCTGGGGCGCCGGGCGGTCGGTGACGATCTCGTGCAGATCAACTTGAATCGGACGGCCACGTAAGCGATTCACGTCGAGGTCGTCGCGCGGCGCACGCTCCGGATGTCCCGAACGCGACGCTCGAAGGTTCGCCGCATCTCGTCGGTCAAGCGGACCCCGCCGAAGCGGGCTTCGAGATAGATGTGGGTGAGCGAAAGGGTCTCGTCGCCGAGGGGATGTCGACGCGACTGGAGGTCCTCCGCGTGCCGCAGCGGCGGGGTGGAGGGAGAGCGCGTGATGCCATGGAGCTGGAGCGCGGACTCGAGCGCGCGAAAGAGCGCGGCCGCCGACTCGGCGCGGGGGTCGACGGGGCGACTGCCCTCCGTCTTGCCGTCGGAAATGCCCGACCTCTGTCGATGTCGTCGCCAGAGGGTGTAGGCGACCGCCGCAAGTCCCAGGGAGAGCCCGGCCACGACCGGACCCCGGGTGACTTTGTCGAGGATTCCCTTGTCGATCCCAGCGCGACTTCGCATTCGCTCGTAGCGGCGGCTGACGTCCTCGAACAGCCGCATCTGCTTGTGGACGTCGTAGCCGACGACGTACGTGTTCCATCTCTGGGACAGTGCCTCGATGAAATCGCGCACGTAGTAGTAGACGCCTGTCGGTGGCTCCAGCGGCTGGGCGCCGCTCGCAGGGGTAGGGTCGAACGTCTTCCAACTCACGCGAGGCGAATCGTCGATGTACGCCTCGACCCACGAATGCGCGTCCCCTTGTCGCACGGCGTAGTAGCGGCCGAAGCGATTCCACGTGCCGCCGACGAACCCGGTGACGTTTCGTGAGGGGATGCCTACGGCGCGAAGGAGGATCGCCATCGCGGTGGAGAAGAACTCGCAATGGCCCCGGTGCGACTCGAAGAGAAAGTGGTCAACGGGGTGCGGCGTGCCGGCCGAAGGCGAGTGCAGGTCGTAAGCGAACTCCTTGCGGAGGTGTTCTTCGATGGCGGCCGCCTTGGCGTCCGAGGACGGCAAGGAGTCGGTCCACTTGTGCGCGAGCTCGGTCACCCGGCCCGGAAGCTCGGGGGGAAGCTGGAGGTAGCGGGCGCGATCGGAGGGCGACAGCGGTTCGAGAAGTGGCTCGTCCGCTTCGGCCAGGTAGACGTCGTAGCGTAGACCGCGTGCGTCGGGTGCGGAGTACCGAAGCTCTCCTTCGGCTCCGCGCTGAATGGTGAGCGGCTCACTGAAGGCGAGGGCCGAGGGCGTGCGCACGCGAAGTGCGACGGCGCGCGGCGGCAGAAAAACGACGGGGGGATCGATCGCTTCCAGATCGAAGGCCACCTGTCGATCACGGGTCACGTCCGGCAACCGGAACAACGGGTAGGTGTCGGCACCGAAACCGTGATCGGGGGCGTGGGGGGCGTCGTGCTGGGTTCGGGCCCAGGCACGGCCGTCGTATCCATCGAACGCGGTCCCCCGCAGCCGCAGCGTCATGCGCGTCGGAGGCGGCTCGGGCAGGTCGGACAATTCGAAACGGAGCGCGATCGTGGGGTCGTCTCGCAGAACTCCGACATCGCCGAGATTGACGTGCTCGGAAAAGCCGATCATGCGTCCCGCACGGGGATGGCTGAGCAGCAAAAGGGACAGGCCGATGCGAGGGAAAAGGATGAAAAGAGCCGTCGTGAACAGCAGGATGGGCACCGACAGCAGGCACGTGGCCGACAAGAAGCCTCGCCCGACGACCCGGCGACTGCGGAGGATGCGTGGAACGTCGACGGGAAGGCCGGTGCGGTCGCGGGCGCCTTGACGATAGTTGCCCTCGACCTCACGGCGGAGATGGCTGAGGACCAAGGCCCCGGGAGCCACGACGAGAAAGCCCAAAAAACAGAGGCCGTAGGTGAGGCCGCCGCCGAGAACCGTGCCGGCGACGAAATGGAGCATCGCGAGGACGATGATCTGCTGGTCGTGGGCGGCGCCCCTTCTCGTGGCGAGGCGCACGATCTGGAGTAGCGCCGCAAACTCCACGGCGACGTCCAGGGGTGAGTGGCCCGCCGCGAGGCGCACGCCTTGGATGAAGAGGAGAACGGCCGGTGCGAGAGTGGCGAAGTGCCGCAGGGCCGGACGTCCCTGCCAGCGCTCTGGAAGCGCGATTGCGATGGCGAGCCCGGCGACGAGGATGAGATTCGTCCAGGGCCCGAGCGATGCCGTGCTCACGACGGCGAGGACGCCGAGCGCCGCAAGGGCGTCGGTCATGATTCGATGCACGAGGCCGAATTTCATTCGGCGGCCCCGGATTTGGCAGCGCCGATCGGAATGTGTGCCGAATCGTTGTTGGGGGCGACCGAGATCTGGATCGGCTCGGCAGGCCGCGGCGACAGGGCTCGGAGGGCGGGCTCGAGCAGGGCAAGGAAACGCAGGAGCGGGTCCACTCCGACCGTGCGATCGGCCCGGGTCGCGGGGCCGCTCGTGCTGACGATCGCCACGCGGTCGCCGCGCTTGACGTGGGTGACCGCTCGTGAGGCGACGTCGCGGATGCGGCGTTCGAAGGCGACGTTCCAGTCCTCCCCGGCTCCGTCGGGGCGAACGTTGTCGAGCGTCAATGTGACGTCAGGACGACTCTCTCTCGCGCGCTCCCGCATGACGAGCTGCCCGACAGCGGCGGTCTTCCGCCAGTGCACGTCGCGAGGGTCTTCGCCCGGGCGCATCAGCTTCAAGCCGAGGAAGTCGTGACCGTGACCACGGCCGACGACGTGCTCGGCTCCGGCGAACCGACCCCCGGGCGAAGGGCTGAGCTCGACCGGATCGATCGCAGGATAAATGATGAGCTCGCCCACGGCCGACACCTCGCGGGATTTCTCGAAGAGGCCGAAGGGAAAGCGTGTCGCAATGCGGAAGCCCGAATGCACATCACGACCGCGGCGCACGGGGGTGCGCCGGTAGGCCGCGACCTGCGCTGATTTGGGGCTGATCTTGAGAAAGAAGCACCTCTTGTCCGCGGGTTGGCCCTGGCGCAGGTCCTCGATCTCGATGGCGTAGGACGGGATGTGGAGTTTGTGGTTGAAAACTTCGATTTCGACGAGGTGCGCGCGTCCAACTTGGGCGCGCAGCGGCAGACGGCGGACGACGGTCAAGTCGCGGAGGGAGAGCTCGCTCATGATCCCGCTGACGACGATGAGCGCGAGGAGCATCCCAAGGAGGAGGTAAAGGAGGTTGTTCGCCGTGTTGATGGCCGCGAACCCGACCCCGAGAGTGATGCCGACGAAGAACTTGCCTTCGCGGGTGAACTTCAGTCGACGTGGCGGGCGCATGCGCCGCCGCCAGGCCGTCGACCAATCGATGAAGGCATCAGGGCGGGGCGGCGAGGGCGCGGGCGTCGGCACGGGCTCAAAGCGGGACGGGAATGCGGCCGATGATGTCGCGCAAGGCGGCCTCGGCTTCGTCGCGAGTCGGAACGAAGCCATCGGCTTGAGTCACGAGTCTCACGCGGTGCGAGAGAACCGGGATGGCCAGGTCGTGAATGTCGTCGGCGATGCAATAGTGTCGGCCGCGCAGCAGGGCGCGGGCGCGGGCGGCATGACCGAGGGCCATGGCGGCGCGGGTCGAGGCTCCGAGCGACAGCAACGGCGAGCTGCGCGTCGCCATGATGAGCGCGTGCAGGTAGTTCGCGAGCGAGGTGTCGATCGTGACGCGTTCGACCTCGCGCTGGAGGCCGACCAGGCGCCCGGGGTCGAGGACGCAGGCGACGTCGCGGGCGGTGTCCTTGTGGCCATCGAGCACGAGGCGCATCTCGATTTGGGGAGGCGGATACCCGATGCGCAGGCGGAGCAAGAAACGATCGAGCTGGGATTCCGGCAACGGGAACGTCCCCGCGAAATCCTGAGGATTCTGCGTGGCAATTACGAAAAACGGGTCGGGGAGCGGAATGGTCTGTCCGTCGAGGGAGACTTGGCCCTCGTTCATCGCCTCGAGGAGCGCGGATTGCGTTCGGGGGCTCGCGCGGTTGATCTCGTCGGCGAGCAGAATGTTCGCGAAGATGGGGCCCTGCCGCAGGACGAACTCGCCGCGCCGCTGATCGTAGACGCTGACCCCGAGCACGTCGCTCGGCAGCAGGTCGCTTGTGAACTGCACGCGCCGGAGATCGCCGCCCACGGACTTCGCAAGGGCTCGCGCGAGCGTTGTTTTCCCGACCCCGGGCACGTCCTCGATCAAAAGGTGGCCGCGTGCGAGGAGCGCAACCAGCGCGAGCTCGACCGCGTCGCGCTTTCCCTCGAGAGCGGCTTCAACGGTTTGGCGCAGCGTTTGGAGGGCAGGCAGCTCCTGGGCGATGCGGGCGGCGGCAGCCGTCATGTTGCCCAGATTAGCACGGCCGCCCATAGACGCGGTTTTGGGGCAAAGGGATCAGGCCGCGGCCCGGGTCCCCTATATCCTTGGGACGGCTGGCCATGATCGATCTGCGAAATGTGACCAAAACGTATGGCCCTGTGCGTGCGCTCGTTGGCGTCGATTGGCGCATCGAAGAAGGGAGCGTGTCGGTCGTTCAGGGTTCGAATGGCTCGGGGAAGTCGACCCTTCTGTCGATTCTCGGGACGCTCACACGCCCCACATCCGGCCACGTCGATCATGGGTCGTTTGGTCGAACGCGGAGGGAGGTCCGGAGGAACCTGGGGTGGCTGGGCCACGACTCGCTCTGTTACCCGGACCTGACAGGACGGGAAAACATCGAGCTGGCGGCGCGCTTGTGGGGAGCGGACCCGGTGGTCGCCGTAGGACGGGCGGTGGAGCGGTTCGACCTTGGGGCATTCGTCGATCGGCACGTCCGAACGTACTCGAAGGGGCAAAGGCAGCGGGTCGCGCTGGCGCGGGCCCTGGTTCACTCGCCGCGTCTGCTCCTGCTGGACGAGCCCACGGGCGGGCTGGACGCCGCGTCGTCGGCGCGGCTCCAGGGGGTGCTGGAAGAGGAAGGAGCGTCGGGTGCGACGATCGTCATCGTCACGCACGATCCGAGCTTGGCAAGGGGGCTCGGAGCCGCAGGGATCACGCTGGAACGGGGACGCGTCACAGTCAGCTCGTGATGAGCGAGACGACCTCGGCGATGGCGTCATGGTGCACGAGCTCGTCGACTTCAGAGCGAGGCAGCGTGACGGCCAGCGGAATCGGCACGAGGCGGCGAAGCTCGGGGCCGTTGTGACCGGTCGAGAGGTCGCGCCGTTCCGGGGTGACGAGGATGATGCCCCCGATGGGAAGGGGCACCGTCTCGGCGGCACGTAGGGCGCTGAGGACGTCGTTCAAGACGCCGAGCCGATCCGGGGCGGCCAAGAGGGTGAGGTCGGGGTCGAGATCTCGTGCGAAGTCCGCGTTGACTACAGTATCCGACAGTGGGGTAAAGAGACCTCCCGGCAGCTCGAGCACGACGACGTCCGCTTCGGTGCGGATGGCGTCGATCGCGGCCACGAGCGGCTCGAGGTCGATGACGGTCCCGCTGCGACGCGCGGCGAGGTGGGGCGAAAGCGGCTCGGCGAATGAGTAGCCGAACGGTTCCACGTGGAACGTGGATGCGCGCTCGAGGCGCGCAGAATCCGACGCGGTGGGTTGGAGCAGGCCGCTCTCGATGGGCTTGAGGCCCAGGACGCGGCCGTGGCGAGTGGAGAGCGCGCGGAGGAGCGCCTCGGCGAAGTGAGTCTTGCCGATCTCGGTCCCTGTCCCGGCGATGACGACGAGGCGCGAGCCGCTCATGATGAAACCGACGACGCCAGGACGCGCTCGATCGCGGCCAGCGCGCGGCGAATGTCAGCGGGCCCATGAGCTGCTGTCACGGTGAGCCGGATCCTCGCGGTTCGCGGGGGCACGGACGGCGGACGAATCGGGCGGACGTCGAGACCGTGCGTGTGCAGCGCTGCGGCGACTCGGAGTGCCTCCCCAGGGTCCCCCAGGATCCACGGAAGGATGTGACCGAAGCCACGGGGAGCGACGCCCAGCTTCTGCAGGCCGTCGCGCAGGTCGTTGGCTGCGCTGTGGACCCGCTCGCGCCGCCACGGCTGCGAATCCGCGAGGGCCAGGGCGCTGCGGGCTGCGGCCGCAACCGCAGGGCTTAGGCCTGTCGAGAATACGAACGTGCGGGCTCGGTTCCACAGCCAATCGATGAGCGCCGGGCAGCCTGCGACGAAGGCGCCGGCTGCCCCGAATGCCTTTCCGTACGTTCCCACGAGAGCATCCGCCAGGATCCCGGCCTGGGCGCAAAGGCCTCGACCGTCCGGGCCGAGGACACCGAGCGCGTGGGCCTCATCGACGAGGAGCGCGGCCGACCGAATGTCGCAAATGCGGCGAAGCTCCCTCAGGTCGGGAGAGTCGCCGTCCATGCTGAAGTACGACTCCGTCACGACGAAGGAGCGACCCCCACGGTGCTCCTGCAGCGTCCGGTCGACCGCCGCGGTGTCCAGGTGGGGGACGATGGCGACGCGGGCCCTGGCGAGGCGGGCGCCGTCGATGAGCGATGCGTGATTCAATTCGTCGCTGACGATGAGGTCGCCTGGGGCCGCCAGCGACGAGATCAGCCCGACGTTGGCGGCGTATCCGCTGGAGAAGGCAAGCGCGGCCGGGTAACCGACCCATCCCGCGGAAAACGCCTCGAGACGGCGGTGCTCGGCGTGCTCTCCGACGACGAGTCGGGACGCCCCGGCGCCCGCAGGCGCCTGGGCGGCGATGGGCCGATGGGCGAGCGCGAGGTAATCGTTCGAACAAAACGATACGGCTGGATCGCCCCTCGGCTCCGGGCGCTCTCGCCGAAGCGCCCGTGCACCGTCGGCGTCGAGCGCTGCGTCGAGAAAGGCGAGCGCCGGGGGCGTCGAAGCGACGGCGCCCGCAAAGGCCGACGCGCCCGAGAGCGGTTGTTTCACGTGAAACGTTCCTCCCCTGGCTCGATCTTCCCGAGATGAGCATCCGACTTTCCGAGATGGGCATCCGAAGCCCCGCCCCCCGGAGCGACGCCCATTCCTCCTTCCCCCATCCCGGTGCCGACGGCACCCACGGCCGCACCGAGAACCAGGGGATTTGCCAGCGCCGCGTCCACCCGGCCGAGAAGCTGTCCCAGGAATTCTCGCGTCCGATTCCAGAGCGCCTCGCGGTGTCCGCGCTCCTCCTCCACGTCGTGGGCAAGCGCCAGCGCGACGAGCAGAAGACGCTGCGAGCCATCCACGCGCCCGTGGGGGGCGAGCTCGTTCATCTTCCGATTGACGACCGCGGCGAGGCGTTCGAGCTCCTCGGCCGACGCGGAGCTCACGACCCGGTAACTCTGCCCAGCAATCCGCAATTCGACCGTGCGCGCCATCCGACCGCTACCGTACACCGGTTTTGTTTTCGGGGTCTCCTGTCGCCCCGGACGCCCGGGGCCGCCCGGACCTTCGCTCGTCAGTCCGCTTCAGCGTCGGCGGGAGCGTCGGCGGTCGCGTCAGACGGTCCTGCCTCGGGCCCCCCCGGGGACCCATCCGTGGATGCATCTTGGCCGGTCGTCCCGGAGTCGATGCCCGTGCTCGTGCTGCTGCTTGCGCTGCTGGTGCCCGCGTCCGCGCCGGCATCGGGCGTTGGGAAGGGCTGCACCTGCGGATTGCAGTCGGTGTTGTCGAGGCAAAGCAGGCACGAGATCGCCAAGTCTTGGCCCGGAATGCACGGCTCGGACATCGGGGCGGCGACGTTGGCGCTGTTCACGCAATTGGGCAGCGGATACCCCGGGGCGTTCAAGTAGTCGATGAGACACCCTTCGCACATGTCGACCGGAAACTCGTACACGTTGGATTGGACGGACTGTCCCCCCAGCGTCACGCCGAAGAACTGGGTGAACGTGAGAACACGCAGGCCATTCGCGCCGTACTTCAGGACGGTGTTCGCATCGACAATGGTGATCCCGACGGGGGCGAAGCCCGGCGTCCCGCCACTGGCCGGCGGCACCGTGACGGAGCTGTTATCTGTGTACTGTGCAAGCACCTGGCTCCCCGTGCTGTCCTTGATCGTCACCACCGCTCCCTGCACTTGGATGAACGAGGTCTCGGTCTTCGGGGCGTTGGGGTTCGCTTGCGCGATCATCTGATTCCCGATCAAGAACTCCGCTTCGTACGAGACACTGAGGTCGATATCGAGGAGTCCTCCGTTGATGAACGGCTGGGTGACGCTGCTCGTGAACGTGCATGATTGACCGGGGGTTACCGTCGGCTGCGCGAGGACGTCGTAGACGAACAGCGTCGTGTCATCGTGCGCGCAGGCGGGGACGAAGACGGCCGGGACGCCGACCAGCACGGCTCCGGCGAGCGCACGTCCCCAGAAGCGTTTCATCTGACCTCTCCTCCTTCTTCGCTCGTCGTCGGTCCTCGCGCGAGCCATGACTCCCGCTTGAAAGCCTACCGCGATATGAAGCACTCGCCAAAAAACGTCGCTGTCGCGGAGCGGCCTTTGGCGTGGGAGTGGACTCTCCCGTGTGGGAGGCGGTGCACGCCGCGCAGCACCTGCGCGGGGGCCCGGGCGCCGGATCACGCGGGCCGCTGAGGGTCGGAATTGAGCACCGCAGCGCGGAGATCGGCGGGCGTCACTCGCTCGACGACCGCCCTGCCGGCCGCCATGACGACCGGAAGCCGGAGCGCACCTTGGTCTCTCTTCTTGTCACGATCGACGAACGGCCACGCGGCGGCGAGGTCCGCCTCGTCGACGTGCGTCGCAAGGCCCACGGTGCTGAACAATCGCTCCGCGCGGTGCACCAGCGCCCGGGGCGTCCACCCGAGAACTGCGGTCGCGCGTAGCTCGACGATCGTTCCGAGCGCGACGGCTTCCCCGTGCAGCCAGCGCGAATAGCCCCCCCTTGCCTCGAGCGCGTGTCCGATCGTGTGCCCCAGATTGAGCAGAGCTCGCACGCCACTTTCGCGTTCGTCATCACGGACGATTCGGATCTTGGCGTCGATGGCGGCGCGGACGATGCGCGCGAGCGCAACGCGATCTCGCCCGATGACAGCGGCCGCAGCCGATTCGAGATCTTCGAGTAGCCCTTCGTCTGCGACGAGGGCGATCTTCACGACCTCGGCGAGGCCAGCGGCGAACTGTCGCCCGTCGAGCGTCGAAAGATGATCGAGGTCCGCAACGACCGCCGAAGGCTGGTGGAATGCTCCGACGAGATTCTTTCCGGTCGGGTGATCGATGCCCGTCTTGCCCCCCACGGACGAGTCGACCATCGCGAGCAAGGTCGTCGGAACCTGCACGAAACGTATCCCCCTCAACGTGCAAGCCGCGGCAAACCCCGCAAGATCGCCCACGACGCCGCCTCCGACGGCCAGGAGGAGAGCGTCTCGGTCCACGCGGGCACCGAGCGCGGCATCCCAGATCGCCGAGACGGTTGCGAGTGTCTTGTTCTCTTCGCCCGGAGGGAGAGTGACGCGCGTGATCGGGACGTCGACGCCGCCGATCGCACGCTCGATTGCGCCGCCGCGGGCGCGCTGGACGTGGGAGTCCGTCACCAGCACGATCGAGGAGGGCGCGCAGCGCGCGATCGCATCCGTGAGTCGCGGCGGTTCGTCGGAGCAAACGTCGATGGCGTAGCTGCGAGAGCCCAGCGGCACGAGGAGGGGATTTCGCCGCGATAGGGCGACGACGGCGGTGGCGACCGCGTCCACGTCGAGCGCATCGGTGGCGACCGTCAGATGGCACTCGCCGTAAGCATCGCGCCGCTGAGCCAGAAGCTCGCGGACGCGAGCGACGGGATCGTCTCCGGGCGACGCGAGCAGGGGTCGTGTGACCCCCGTTCCGGCCCTCGCGGCGAGCGCTTCGGGGGAACCGGTCAGCGTGACCACGAGCGCGCGATCGATGGCCAGCCTCCGGACGTGCGGCATCGTGACCGTACCACCCCCGAAGGCGATCACCTTCGGCCGGCTGTCCTCGAGAAGCGCCTGCGCCAACGCGGCTTCGCGCTGTCGGAACGCCGATTCGCCCTCGCGTCGCCAGAGGTCCGCGATCCGCTCCCCGGTGGCGCGCTCGACTTCTTCGTCGGTGTCGACGAAGGGCAGGCCGAGCCGCGCCGCGACGAGAGGGCCGACGGTGCTCTTGCCGCTGCCCATGAAGCCACTGAGAACGATGGATCGCATCGTCAGGTCCCGAGCCAAGCGACCGGGGCGCGGGATCGCATGGTCAGTAATCGCTCAGCTGCGCGCGATAGCTCTCGATGTTCCGCGAGATCTCTTGCACCGAGTCTCCGCCGAACTTCTCGAGCAGCGCATCCGACAGGACGATCGCGACCATCGCCTCGCCCACGACGCTGGCAGCCGACACGGCGCACACGTCGCTGCGCTCGAAAGCGGCGTCATATGGCTCCTTCGAGACGACGTCGACGCTGGCTAATGCCTTCTTCAGCGTGGCGATCGGCTTCATGGCCGCGCGGCAGACGACCGGCTCGCCGTTCGTGACTCCGCCCTCGAGCCCGCCGGCCCGGTTCGTTGGACGGGTGAATCGCCGAGATGCGGCGTCGTAGTGAATGGGATCATGAACCCCCGAGCCACGCGTGCGCGCCGCGCCGAAGCCCGCGCCGATCTCCACCCCCTTGATGGCCTGGATGCTCATCAGCGCCTGAGCCAGGCGTCCATCCAGCTTCCGATCCCACTGCACGTGGCTGCCGAGTCCGGCCATCACGCCGGTCGCGACGACCTCGAAGACTCCTCCGAGGGTGTCTCCGGCGTGGGCGGCCTCGTGAATGGCCTCCTTCATGAGCGCCTCCGCCGCTGCATCGGCGCACGCGAGATCGCTCGCGCGAGACTTCGAGCGAAGCTCGGCAGGCGGCATGTCGCGCGCCTGGGCGGCCTCGACCGGTCCGATCGAGATCACGTGCGCGAACACGTCGATGCCGAACGCCGCCAGCAGCCTGCGACATACCGCTCCGACCGCGGTGCGAGAGGCGGTCTCTCGCGCGCTCGCCCGTTCGAGCACGTCCCGCAGATCGTGTCTCCCGTATTTCAGACCGCCCGCCAAGTCGGCGTGTCCGGGCCGGGGTCGCGTGAGCGGCTCCACCGGCGCTGGAAGGGGCGCCGCCGACATTCGGTCAATCCAGTTCGCGTGATCGCGATTGGCGATCGACATCGCGATGGGTGATCCCAGCGTCTCGCCCGCCCGGACGCCGCCGACGAACTCCACTCGATCGGTCTCGATCTTCATCCGCCCGCCGCGGCCGTAGCCGCGTTGCCTGCGCGCGAGATCGGCATCCACGTCTGCGCTCAGAAGAGCCAGCCCTGCCGGGATCCCCTCGACGATCGCAGTCAGGCGCGGGCCGTGAGACTCTCCGGCGGTCATCCAGCGAAGTCGCGACACGGAGCGTACGCTAGCAGACCGCGGCCTGCCCGAAAGCGCGGGGCGTGCTCCGGTAACAGGGCCGCCTCGGCGCCCTCGCGCGAAGCCCTCGCGCGAACGGTCCACTCGAAAACGCGGGGCGTCGCGAGGCGTGCTACGGCCTGCTCGGATGAGCGCGGGCCTCCAGTTTCGAAAATACGAGGGATTGGGTAACGACTTCGTCGTGGTCGACGCGCTCGACGAGCGAGCGGTCGCGGTCGAGCAGGCGCCGGGTCTCTGTGATCGCAGGCGCGGCATCGGGGCCGACGGAGTGCTCCTCGTCCTACCCCCGCGCCGCGGCGACTGTGACGTCCGCATGCGCGTGCTCAACGCGGACGGCTCCGTCCCGGAGATGTGCGGCAACGGGGCACGGTGCGTCGCGCTCCATGTGGCCCGTGCGCGCGGGCTGCGTCGCGCAACGCTCAAGCTCGACACCGACGCCGGCGTCCGCTCGTGCGAGGTCGACGATGCTGTTTCGTTCGATCCTCCCGGTCGCGCCGGGACAGCGTTCGTCACGATCGACATGGGGGTCATCGCCGTCCTCGGAGAGCGGTCGCTGGAGGTCGGTGGCGAGCGACTGACCGTGACGCTGGCAGACGCCGGAAATCCTCACGCCGTCGTCTTCGGTGACTTTGCGCGTGCAGACGTAGAACGGATCGGGCCGCGCGTGGCGACGAGCGTGGAGTTCCCGAGTGGCACCAACGTCGAATTTGCACGGGCCGATGGGGGTGGAATCGAGCTCATGGTGTGGGAACGGGGCGTGGGGATGACACTTGCGTGCGGGACGGGAGCGTGTGCCACGGCCGCCGTGGCGTGCGCGCGGGGGATTGCGTCGCTCGACCGCGTCATCGGCATGACTCTTCCGGGCGGTCGTCTCGAAGTCACGATCGGGCGCGACCACCGGGCGACGATGCGGGGCCCCGCGCGGCACGTCTTCTCGGGGGTGCTTGCTCCGGGCTGGAGCGGGCGTCCCTAATTTAAATCAGGCGGGCAGCTTTGAGTCGAGAAGCGCACGGGATCCTCTTCCGAGAGGGCGCCCGATCGCCTGTCGCGAAGGGCGCCGAATGTCTCGGGACAGGGCGGCATCTGTCGCGGACACCCGTCCGGCCGACACGGGGGCGCGAGAGTGCCGGGCGGGGGGGGCTCGCGCGGGGCGGGGCACGCCGGCGGCTCGGGGGGGCTCGCAGGGGACGCGCCGGGGCGATTGGGCGGGAATCATCGCCATGGCAACGATCTCGCCCCTCCCCCAGCCCCGCCGCCCGCACGCAACCCCCCGCCCGCCCGTCGGGCGGCACGAGCGGTGCTCTTGGTCCCGCCGCATGCACGCCATTGCGTTCGGCGCCAAGCGCGTCTTTCACAGCTCCTCCGCGTGACCCGCAAGCCGCTCCTCGCGTGGCCCGGGCTGACCGGCGCACGCTTCGGCCTCTTGTCGGCACTTTTGCACGCCGAGTACCGCCGCCCTTCGTGCATCGAGCTTCGTCAGAGCGAGCTACGGCGAAAGCTCGGAGTCAGCGCGTCGGTCGTCTCAAGGATGGTCCGAGCCCTGCTCGGGCGAGGATGGATCGCGCGGCGCCGTGACAAGGACCGACGAACCTGGACCTTGTGGCTCACGCCGTCGGGCGAGGCGGTCATCCGCGCCGCCCGTCGGCTGCCGCTCCGCGCCATGGAGCGAATCGTCAACGACACCATTCGCCTGCCCTGGATCCGACGCCGGGCCCACCTTTTCAGCGCCCTGCTCACCTTCACGGACTATCTCGACGCCATCCGCTACAGCTTCGCCGACCGGGCGACGCTCGAATACCTCTGGTGGCCCTCGCCCTTCGATCATTAGTCGGGGCGACGCTCACCCCTCGACGATCGTCCCGATCGCCTCGCCGAGGACAACGCGCTTGATGTTCCCTCGGGTCGCCATCTTGAACACGCGAATGGGCATGTCGTTGTCGCGGCAAAGGGTCACGGCGGTCGAGTCCATCACGCCGATTCGCTCCGCCAGGAACCGATCGAACGTGACGCGCGAATACATCTCCGCGTTCGGATGTCGGACAGGATCTCGATCGTAGATGCCCTCCACCTTGGTCGCTTTGCAAAGACAGTCGGCATGGATTTCCATCGCGCGCAGTGCGGCCGCCGTATCGGTGGAGAAATAGGGGTTGCCCGTGCCAGCGGCGAAAACGATCATACGACCCTTCTCGAGGTGGCGGATTGCGCGCCGCCGAATGTAGGGCTCGGCGACCTGACGAATCTCGAGCGCGGTCATGACCCGTGTGGCGACGCCGGCCTTCTCGAGCGCGTCCTGCATGGCCAACGCGTTGATGACGGTGGCCAGCATGCCCATGTAATCGCCCTGGGCGCGGTCCATGCCCGTGCTCGCCCCCTTGAGCCCGCGAAAGATATTTCCACCGCCGACAACGACGCCGATCTGCACGCCAAGCGAGTGCACCTCGGCGAGCTCCGTAGCGGTTTCCCGAATGACGTTTCCGTCGATCCCGAATCCGCCGTCGCGCCCGCAGAGCGCCTCGCCGCTCAGCTTGAGCACGACGCGGCGGTATTTGAGAGCGGGATCGGGCGGCGGGGGAGCCACCGTCTCGTCGTCGCGCTCGTCCAAAGGAGTCATCCGAAGGCGGGCCTTACCCTTGCGGCGTCGTGCGCGCAATGGCGACCAGCCTGGCCTCCAGCTTACCGACCAGAGCCTCGGCACCTTGAGATCGGGCCCTCAGAGCCGCCAGACGGGCATCCTCCTCGGCGAGCGCGGGCCATTCGCCCTCGTCGGCGCCCGAATCCAGCTCGAACCAGATCCTCAGCCATGTGGCGTAGATTCGCTCGTCCGCGTCCGTTGACTGGATCAGCTGTGTCGTCAGATCGAGCGCCCGCTCCGCGTCCCCCCGTTCAAGCACGGCCTTCACCAAGACGTGAAGTCGGTACAGGTCGGCTTCCCGGTTCCCGGTCGTGCGCGCCGCGCTGAGCTGCTCGACACATCTCAACTGACCCGCCGCGGTGCCGGTCGCGCGGTCGGCGTCCGCGAGAACGACGGTGCGCAGCCACCCCAGCCGCCCGACGTGCATCCAGGGAGGCTCCTCGCCCAGCACGTCGCGCGCGGCCGACTCTTCGCCGTCGGCCAGAAACACTGCGGCGCTGCCGAGACGCGTCGCGAAGAGACGCGCGACGAGAAAAGGGCCTCGCTGGCGGCGGCGCCCCACCATCGCGCGCAGAAGCGGGCTCCCGTGTCGGGCGATCCTAAGCTCGCGCGCCAACCGCGACTCTTCCGCACGAAGGAACCCCAGCGCGAGCGACGCTTCTCCTATGCACGCGATGCCGGCGAAAAGACACGCCCATCCCGTCGGTGTGGATCGCGATAGCGTGTAATATACGTGCAAGAGGGTGAGTGTCGCGCCAACCAAGACGGCCGAGCTTCCGAGCCACCGAAGCGGGGTCGCGACGATGCAAATGCCGCGTCCCGAGCCGTGGCCCCCGCTTTGTCGCCCGAGCGTCGGATCGATCGGTACGGACGATTCCTGGGAGCCGAGATTGCCGATGCTCACGGGCAATCCGTACCATGCGCGGGCCGATCGCCCGACCGCCGTCGACCGTGCCGAAGCGGTGGCGTCAGCGGCGGGTCCCATAGTAATCGGGGTGTCATGCGGCCGCGCTCGTTTCTCGCTTTCGCGCACCGACTCGGGGGTCGCGCCGTCCCGATCCTCCTCGTGGGGGCGCTCGCGGGGTGCAAGAAACCCGCGGCAGTCGAGAGCGAGAGCGGCGCCGTCGAAGGCCCATCGCACGGCGCGTCCGCCACCGATCCACAACGGGTCCTCGCCCGTGTGGGCGCTCATACGATCACCCTTGGAGATTACGCGGCGGCGCTCGAGCACATGGACGAGTTCGATCGCATGAGGTACGAGGCGCCCGAACGCCGGAAGGAACTGCTCGACGAAATGATCGACGTCTTGCTGCTCGCCGACGAAGCAAAGGAGCGAGGGTACGATCAGGAGCCGGAGGCCCAGCAGCAGCTTCGCGAGATCTTGCGCGACGCGATCCTGAAGAAAGCCCGCGAGGGCGCTCCGAGCGCCGACGCCATTCCCGCAGAGCAGGTGCGAGCGTACTACGAGGCGCACCGCTCCGACTTTCACGACCCGGAGCGCCGTCGTATTTCCGCCATCGTGGTGCAAAACAAGGCGACTGCGCAGCGCGTGCTGGAGGCGGCCCGAACGGCAGACGCTGGAGCGTGGGGGGACCTCGCTCGCACGTACTCGGTCGAACGTCCGGCGGGCGAGGCTCCGGCCGACCTGGCCGGCGACATGGGCTTCGTCAGCCCTCCCGGCGATCCCCGCGGCAACAACCCCCACGTCCCGGCGGGAGTGCGCTCGGCCGTTTTCGAGGCCAGCCACGTCGGCGATGTCGTGCCCCGCGTCGTCGACGCCGCTGGTCTCTTTTACGTGGTGAAGCTCGAGAGCAAGAGCGACCCTCGCGACCGCACGCTCGAGGACGCCGAGCGAAGTATTCGTGTGAAGCTGGCGCACGACGCGGCGCGCGCGAGAGAAGACGCTCTTCTCGAGCAGCTCCGCAAGGAGATCCCCGTCGAGGTCGACGAAGCGGCGCTCGCGGATGTCAAAGTCGACGTCGCTCAGACCGGGCTCACCCCCTCGGGCCCCAGGCCCTGACGTGCTAGCAAGCCTGCCATGGCGGATGGCCGTGGCGCGACGGTAGCCCGGGCGCGGACACCCGTCGCCTGGTCGGACTGGCGCTGGCAGCTGCGCCAGGCGATCGGATCGGCGGAGGCCCTCGCTGGCGCGCTCCGCCTCACGGCGCGCGAGTTGGAAGGAGCACGAAAGGCTGCGGCCGACGGGCTCCCCCTGCGCATCACGCCTTATTACTTGAGCCTCGTCGATCCGGACGATCCAGCCTGCCCCATCCGCCGCCAGTGCGTTCCCAACGCGAGTGAGGGAGAGACGGTGCCGGGAGACCTGCTCGATCCGCTGGGGGAGGTCGCACACGAAGTCGCTCCGCACCTCGTGCAGCGGTATCCGGATCGGGCCCTTCTCCTCGCGACGGATCGGTGTGCGGTCTACTGCCGTTTCTGTACGCGCTCGCGCATGGTCGGCGGAGGAGAGGGAAGCGTCTCCCTCGAGGACCTCAAGCCCGCGCTGGCGTGGCTCCGCGCGCACCCTGCGGTAAAAGACGTGATTGTCAGCGGGGGCGATCCGCTCGCCATGTCCACCGAGCGAATCGAACGGCTGGTCGCCTCGGTGCGCGACGTCGCGAGCGTCGAGACGATCCGGCTCGCGACGCGCGTGCCCGTCACGCTGCCAATGCGCATCACACGAGAGCTGCTTCGCGCGCTGCGCCCCTATCACCCGCTCTGGGTCATGACGCATTTCAATCATCCGAAGGAGCTGACGACGAGCGCCACTCGCGCGTGCATCCGCCTTGCCGACGCAGGATTCCCCGTGATGAATCAGACGGTGCTCCTTGCGGGCATCAATGACGACGACGCGGTCCTCGAGACGCTATTTCGTGGTCTCGTGCGTGCTCGCGTGCGCCCGTATTACTTGCTCCAGGCCGATCCGGTGCGCGGCACGGGGCATCTGCGTACGACCTTGTCACGCGGCGTGGAGCTGATGGAAAGGTTGCAGGGACGCGTCTCGGGGATTGCGCTACCGAAGCTCATTTGCGATACGCCCGGCGGCCGGGGAAAGGTGCCTTTGGGTCCGGACTATGTCCTGGCGCGTGGGGCCGGCCGGACCCTGCTGCGAACATTTCGAGGCGAGAAGGTCGAATACATCGACCCCCCGCGCGAAGGCACTTCGCGCGCCGTGGATTGACGAGCGGTGCGCGACCACGATTCGCGTAAACCGTGCCCCTCGCCGTAACCCCTGCGACTCGCGTAAGCCCTGCGCCTCCGCGTAAAGCCCCGCCCCAGTCCGTAAGCGCTGCGCCTCACGTACAGCCCCACCCTCGCGCGGCACTGGACCGCCGTCACACGTTTCGGGTTCCATATCTCGCGACGGCGCTCTAGCCTCTCAAGCTCGGCTCTTGGCATCCCGACCCCGGCGCACTCTCGCAATCCTCGCAGGTCTCGCTGTGGCCACGGCGCAGCCCTACGCCTTCGCGCAGCCCGCGGCGACTCCCCCCATGCCGCCACCGCCCCCCCCTCCTCAAGCCCCTGCGGCCCCCCCTGCCCCTCCTGCGAACGAAAAGGTGGAGCTCGCGGCCGGCGATGCCGCGGCTCACTCGAAGGACTGGTCGACGGCGCTTGCGCACTACCAGGCCGCGGCCCACGTCGCGCCGGGTGCGCGGGCGGAGATGGGCGCCGCCGATGCGCTGTATCAGCTTGGTCGACTCGGCGAGGCGTACGACGCGTATACGCAGGTCCTCACTACATACGGTTCCAGGCTGACGGCCGCAGACAGAGCCCTCGTGACGGGGCGTCTCAAGGATCTGACGGGGAAGACAGGCTGGCTCTCCGTGCGGGTCGCGGAGCCGGGGGCGAACGTCGAGGTCGACGGCCACTCGATCGGGGTGTCCCCGGTGCCGGCGCTCCTCCGGGTCCCCGTCGGACCTCACGTGGTGCGGGTGACGAAGGACGGTTTCACGCCCGTCGAAACGAGGGGCGACATCTCGGCCGACGGCAAACAGGTGGTCGACATCACGCTCGTCCGGGCCGCGACGCAAGGTCACTTGATCGTGCAGTCGACGGG
>Ga0187782_10000043_pt1 | contig 66915 bp, 65 predicted proteins | sample 0715_SJ02_MP15_2_FD_132454 | JGI IMG/M metagenome (GOLD analysis project Ga0187782, IMG submission 132454) | Tropical peat soil microbial communities from peatlands in Department of Meta, Colombia - 0715_SJ02_MP15_20_MG | ecosystem: Environmental > Terrestrial > Soil > Wetlands > Peat | place... | reverse complement strand
CGCTCTGGTCCATCATCGCGAGCATCGCGCCCATCGGCGGCGGTGGTGTGTAGAACGACGCCGAGATCATGGGCAAGTATTTCATCGCCGTGTCGGCGAATCTGAGATAGGTGTTCGCATCCTTTTTCGAATAGCGGGCGATTTCCTCGTAATTCTTCTGACGATCGCGATAAAGACCGACGGACGAGCCGTCGTCGAAAACGACCATGAACGGGATTTCCGGAAAGACGTACTTCAAGCCGTAGCGCGAGAGCAGCTTCAGCTCGTCATTCTTAATGAGCGGGTTGCCTTGAATGAAGATGTGCCCGGTACTGAACCTATCGTGCAGGTAATCGGGACCGGTGAGCTTTGCCGTTACGACGCCACCGCCGAACCAAGGATTTCGCTCGAGCACGAGGACACTTTTGCCGGCCGCAGCCATGTACGCGGCGGCGACCAATCCGTTGTGGCCGGAGCCAATCACAACAATGTCGTAATTTTGAGGCATACGCGTCCCCGCTTCCCGGTATTCGCTCGATGAAATGACAAACGAGCGCGTTTACGGCACCCGCGAAGCGGAGCGCAGTCTGTAATAAGTCGCGCTGACGTTCAACTTCTTTTTCGGACCTACGAAGGACTTTTCGGATGCGACGGCGCCGAGGCTGCCACTTCGATGGTCGTGGACAGGGACGCTTGTTCGCCGCCGCGGCGCACGGCGACGCTCAGCTGCCAAGAGCCCGACTGCGACAATTGGGCGGTAGCGGACTGCAGGAGTTTGTTTGCGGACTGTTGATGCGTTGCGCGGAGGACCGCGGGCTCGCCGCCATTCGTCGGCTGGAGCGTCACATCGACGTCCGTGTCGAGAATCGGCTCTTCCGAACTAGAATTCTGCACCAGCACGGACACGTCGCAATCCTCAGGCTCCACGGGATCTGGCGGCGCAAAGATCGTGATGTGAAACGGACCGGACGTGCCCTGTGATCGGACCACGGCCTCGTCGATGTCGGTCTTGTCGGGTGCAAACCAACCGTACGCCAAGGCACCAAGCGGTAGCACTAAGGCTAGGGCAGCGAGCAGAGGGCGCTTGAAGCGCATGTCGGGCAGCGGTGCTTGCGGCCGCGGCTCAGGCTGCGGGCCGGAAGGGGACAGCAACCGCACCATGATGAACACCGCAGGAATCAAGAAGGCAAACGAACCTACGACCCACATGCTGACTCCGGCGGCAACCTGATCGCTTTGTGCGGAAATTCCCCAGAGGCGCGGCACGCGCAGATAGGACGGGTACAGCACCCGATCCGAGAATGCCAAGAAGGCGGACAGCACCGAGTTCACGAAATCGGCGAGCAGCAGATAAATCGGCATCGTCGAGCGCGGCCAGTGCGCGCGGCTGGGCCAAGGCTGAATCACAGGCCACCAAAAGAGAAGTGATGCGACTAGGAAGCACGCGTGCTCAACCTCATGCCATCCGGGCGAGCGCAAAGCCAGTTCGTAGGCCACGGGGATATGCCAGCCGAGCATCGCGAGCGCCATCAGCAGCCAGCATACGGCGGGATGAACCAACCGCTGGCCGATCCAGCGCACCGGGCGCGCGCCCAGAAAGGGACGCAGCACTTTCTGCGAAGCCCAGCGCGGAAGGCCGTGCATCAACGGAATCTCAGGATTGCCGAGAAGGATGAGCGGGGGCACAAACATCATCAGCAACATGTGCTGCATCATGTGGTCGGTCAAGAAAAAGGGATCCAGCGCGTCGATTGGGGAAGCGAGCGCGACTTGCAAGACGGCCAGACCGCCGAGAAAGGAGAGGAGCCGCCCCATGGTGAACCGGGTGGGCATCGTGGCTCGAAGGACAGACCAGCCGCGAAGGTAGAGCAGAGCGGTCAGAAGGTTAAGCGCTGTCACGTAGGTTGGAAAAGACCAGGATGCGAGAATAGCTTGAGCAGTGGGGGACATCGCGTGCTACCGAAGGAGGGCTCGTGAACGCAGGACAACCGCCGCACCGCTCTTCACGCTTGGCGGTGCTCCCCGCCCTCTTCGCCCATCATGCCGGGCGTTTCCACGCCAGCTCGAGCGGCCAGAGGGTACTGCCACGTGGGTATCCGCACCTGCCTTAGGACCACAAAGCCGGCCACGATTCCGAAAGCCGCCTGAGACGCCAGGAACCAGCCCCACTGGATTCGCCGATTGAGAATTGGATCAATGATATCGAGCACGCTGTAGAGCAAGCCCGTCCATACCAGGGGAGCGAAGAGACCCCCTAAGAGAATCGGACGGCGGGGAAGCATCGGCAAAAGAGCGCCGTAGAGTAGGCCTACGAGTATCGAGGTCGTAAGATGCAAGGCCGTCGCCACGAGCAAGAGTTCGATGTGAAAAGCCGCAATCTGCGATGTGCTGACGTCGACATGTTCGTACACAACTGCGCCGAGAAGGTTGATCGGATACCAGATACTGCCGTGACTCAACAATCCGTAGAGCATCGCCAGCGCGGCCATGGCGGCACCGCCTGCAAGCCCTCCTTTGAAGCCCGCCGAAATCGGATAGATTTCGAGAGGCAACCGGGCGCGGTGGGGAACCTCCGCCGCAACGATGCGAGCCACTTTGCGCCGCGAAGTCGCGATCGGTACGGGCGTCGAAACCACCGGAACCGCCTCGTGATGCTCGTGGGGCAGTACCTGCAGGAACCAGCCGACGCAGCCCGCCAGCGCCAGGATCGCCCCGACCCAGGTTAGTTTGCCGGTGGTGAGCAGTCCGGTAGCCATGAGCACCAAGCCGAGCGCCAGCACGAGAGGCCAGACAGTCGGTTGCGGAAGATTCACGTATTCCGGAGCAGAACCGGTTGTGGGGTTCGATTGGCGTCCCGATGTCATGTCGTCCTCACGGCTCGCGCCGATCCGCACCTGCTTGGGGCCTGAGTCATCGGCCCACAATGTAAACCGTTGTGAAAACTACGACCCAAACCGCATCAACGAAGTGCCAGTAGAGCGAAAATACTTCGCAGCGCTCCGAGTGTTCACGCTTCACTTTGCCAGCGAGGGCCAGAATCATCACGAGTAATAGTCCGATGAGGCCGACGATGACGTGCGACGCGTGCAGGCCCACGAGAGAATAGTACGTGGTGCCGAAGAGGCTCGTCTGAATCGTGAAGTTTTCCTGATAGATTAGATGACGCCACTCCAACGCAGTGCCGATGATAAAAATCGCGCCAAGGGCGAGCGTGACGAACCAAAAGGCGCTGAACAAGCCTGTCTTGCCCTTGCGCAGCGCAGCGATCGCCCAGTGCATCGTGAAGCTGCTCGAGAGCAGGCAGATCGTCCCCACGATCGGAATCTGCAGCACCTCGCGGGGCGTGGGTCCGCTGAGACTTTTGCCAATGTAGAAGATATACGCGGCGACGAAAATTGTGAAAATCGCGGACTCGGCGATGATCAAGCAAATCATGCCGACCTTTCCTCGCGAGGGAACGTGCCACTCCGCGCCCGCAGTGACATCCATGCTCGTTGCGCTCATCGGGATTTCCCCGCCTCTCCTGCGATCTTCATTCGTACTTCCAATCCGGGTCGTCGGGATGCTTGATGTCCCATAGCGGCCTGCGGCTCCGCACCGCCGGAACCACAGCGAAATTGTACTCAGGGGGTGGGGACGTCGTAGCCCACTCCAGCGTCCACGCATCCCACGGATCGTTGCCTGCTGGAGCACCTTTGATATACGAGGCGATTACGTTATAGACGAAAATCAATACGGCGACGCCCTGAAAGATGACTCCGATTGAGGCAATCATGTTCCACGATTCCCATCCGCGGCCAGCTTCGTACGTGTAGATGCGCCGCGGCATTCCGAGAAGACCGGGGATGTGCAGGGGATCAAAGGTCAGATGAAAGCCGATGAGGAAAATCCAAAAGTGCCATTTGCCCAAAGTCTCGCTGAGCATCCGGCCGGTCATTTTCGGGAACCAGTAATAGAAGGCGGCGAAAATGCTGAACATGATGCCGCCCACGATCACGTAGTGGAAGTGAGCTACCACAAAATATGAATTTCCGAGTTGCCAGTCGAACGGCGCCGTGGCGAGCGTGATGCCTGTGAGCCCGCCGATCAGGAACTGGAAGAGGAAGCCCACCGCAAAAATCATGGGTGTTGAAAAGCGAATTTTTCCGCCCCAGATCGTCGCCAGCCAGTTGAAGATCTTAATGCCGGTAGGCACAGCAACCACCATCGTAGTCAGAACGAAGAAAGCATTACCGTAGGAAGGCATCCCAACCGTAAACATGTGGTGGGCCCAGACGCCGAGGCTAACGAATCCGATGCTCGTGGTGGCCGCGACCATCGCCGGGTATCCGAAGATCGCTTTTCGCGAAAAAACCGGAACGATCTCCGAGATGAAGGCGAAGCATGGAATGATCAGGACGTAGACCTCCGGATGGCCGAAAATCCAGAAGAAATGTATCCACATGACAACGGAGCCGCCCGCCGCCGTATCGAAAAAGTGCGCGCCGAGATAGCGGTCGGCCATTAACATCATCTGAGCGGCGGTGAGCGGGCTGATCGTCACCAGCACGAGACTGCCCATCACCAAATTCATCCATGCCATCAACGGCATCTTGCCGAGCGTCATCCCCGGGCAGCGCATCGTCAAGACCGTCGCGACGAAATTGATGCCTCCTGCAATGCTTCCTATGCCCCCAAGCAGGATAGACAAGTTCCAATAGTCCGTCGTGTGACCTAGGGAAAACGCGGTCGAAGTAAGTGGCGCGTACGCGAACCATCCGAAATCTGGCGCGCTCCCCGCCTGAGACAGCGGCCCGCCCGCGAAGAAACTGCCGTAGAGCAACAATCCTCCCAGCGCCGTTATCCAGAAGCCGAATGCGTTCAAGCGCGGATAGGCCATATCTCGCGCCCCGATCATGAGAGGTACGACGTAGTTGCCGAATCCGAAAAGAATTGGCATGGCGACGAAAAACACGCCGGTCGTGCCGTGCAACGTGAAGAGTCGATTGAAGAGTTGCGGCGATAGGAACGTGGAGTTGGCGTGGGCCAACTGAACGCGCATGAGGACCGCTTCGATCCCCATCACGACGAGCATGAGCAATGCGTAGACGATATACATCAGCCCGATCTTCTTGTGATCGGCGGTGCCGAGCCATTCGTAGATAACGGCCAGTGGCCCCCTGTGGACTGTCAAAGGCACGGCTTCTGAAGCCATAATCTCTTCTCTCTTTGATCCTCTAGCGCATCGTCATCAAGTAAGACACGATCTGATCCAATTCCTGGTCGGTGAGATCCTGCGGCGGCATCTTCGAGCCAGGCTTGAACGTGTCAGGATTGCGAATCCATTTCCGCAGGTTCTCAGGCGTATTCGGCACAGCCCCGGAAGCGATCGTGTCGCGGCTCATCAAATGAGTGAGATCAGGCCCGACCACTCCGGCTGCGATCGTTCCGCGGACCGCATGGCAGGCAAAGCAGGCCTTGGAAATGAAAAGAGCGCCGCCCGCCGCAACGGAGGGATCGGAGGCCGCGGGCTGCTGCTGTTGATGCACCCATTGATCAAAGTCGTCGCGTTTGTCCACATAGACTCGCAGGAGCATCTTTGCGTGCTGGGTGCCGCAATACTGCGCGCACTGCCCGAGAAATATCCCCGTGTCATGTGGATCGATCCACATGTTGTTTGGATGATTGGGGATCAGGTCGGTCTTGCCAGCCAACCGCGGAACCCAAAAGCTGTGGTCCACGTCTGCCGAGAGTAGATGGATGTACGTCGGCGTAGGATGGTTCGGATCGCTCACCGGGACATGCAGCTCGTTTGCCGCCACTAGCCCGTATTGCGGATAGCGGTATTCCCACCAAAATTGATGCGCGACGGCAGTCACTTGAATCGTGCCGTCGGGTGGAGAAGCGTCTTGAACGCGATGAATTACCTGGGCGGTTGAGAGGAAAAGCACCACTACGATCAGGATTGGGAGCACGGTCCAAGCCAGTTCCATTTGGTTGCTGCCGTAGATTTGAGGCGGCTCCGATTCGTCCCCTTGCCTGCGCTCGCGAAACCTGACGACTGCGTAGGCGAGAAGGCTGAAAACAACCACGAAGATAGCGCCCAGGACTTCGAGCTCGAAGACGGAGAGCCGGTAGATCGAGTGTGCAGGCGTAGAATCCGGCGCGAAAATGTTCGTCGGGCTGGCGCCGCCTGAAGCAGCCAGAGCAATGCTCCCCGTCCCCAGTACTGCGACGAGAAGGAGGGCCCCGCGCCAAAAGATCCAGTCCAAACACTCGCGGCGCGTTCGCCGACCCTCCGCGGACAAGCGCGAAAGGGACGTTTGCTTCTGATTCGGAGTTTGCATTTCTCGGCGTGGCTGCATGAAGGACCCGAGAGATACTACACGACTTGGCCAGGCGATGTGACGCCCGTCACAGCCATTCGTGATGCTCGACATAGCAAATGCCTTGAGCAATTGAGGCAGACACAGCTCTCGCGTCGCTGCGCTGAAATTGTCGGCGACTCGCCAGCACCTGCTGCCGGCGCGACTCGCGTCAACGATTAGAGCAGGGCTGCTTGGGAATCGTCGCAGCCCCGCACGGTTTGTGCTCTTGTTAAGCGGCAGGTCTACTGCCGTCACCCTTACTTCTTCTTCGAAGGCTTCGCAGAACCCATTTTTGCCTGTTTCGCTGTTTTCTTGGTTGCCATCGGATTCCCTCCCGGCAGCGGTGTGCCCCCTGGGGCAGTCGCGATAGTTATATGCAATTTTCGCCCCAATATCCAGCGTTCGCAGTTTCCCGCAAGGCTCGCTTCTGACGTGCGCACGCGTCGGCTGATACGTGCATCGATGTGTCGTGCTCGAGGAGGCTCGAAAAAGAACAGGAGGAATCGGCCGAACCAGACCCAGGGTCTATCGTGCGGGCTCGGGAGTGCGCTCGCGAGCGATCAAACCGGAAGTGGTCGTTGCCGATGCCCGCGCCAACTCGCAACGGTTCCTTCCCCGTTCTTTCGCTCGATAGAGCGCGTCATCGACACGAAGGAGAAGAACCTCTGGCGCGATCATCTCCTGCGAATCGCTTGCTGCAACTCCGAAACTCGCGGTCACATTCACCGCGCCTGAGGCAGTCGCGATCGGGTTCGAAGCAATGGCCTCGCGCATTCGTTCTGCCAGGCTTAGGGAGCCCATAGAGTCGGCGGTGGGAGCGACGATCAAGAACTCCTCGCCTCCATAGCGACCAACGGTGTCGTAGGGGCGAACGCAGCTGATCATTCGTCGGGCAGTTTCCTTGAGCACCGCATCGCCAAAAAGGTGGCCGTAAGTGTCGTTGACGTGCTTGAAGTGGTCGAGGTCCGCCAGGATGATTCCGAGGGCTCCACCCTCGCGGGCTTGGCGGGAACGCTCGCGGTGTATGGTTTCGAGAACGGCGCCGCGGTTGAGCACTCCGGTGAGCGCGTCGTGCGTAGCCTGAAAGCGAAGCTCCTCCCTTGCCGAGATCAAGCTTTGCTGCAAGCCGAGAATGCGGAGGCCAACCCGAACCCGAGCCCGCAGCTCCTGCGCGTCGAAAGGTTTCGTCAAGTAATCGTCAGCGCCAGACTCAAGGCCGTGAAGCACATTGCCTTTCTGCGTGAGCGCGGTGAGAAGCAGTATGTAGACGTACGGCCGATCGCGCCTCTGGCGTATGCGCTCGCAAACTTGCGGACCTTCCATCCCCGGCATGACCCAATCGAGAATAGCGAGAGATGGCGCGTCCTCACTTTCGAGGATGTGCAGGGCCTGCTTGCCATCCGCGACCGTCACGACGTCGTAGCCGGCCTTTACAAGCATGGCCTCCAGCATGCGCCGCAAGACAGGATCATCTTCGGCGATCAGAATCCTGCTCGTGGGTGGAATGTCTATTTTGGTCATGTGTCTGTTGTGAGCGAGCGAGTACGCTGCTCCGAGCTAATCCGTCGCCAGCTTGAAATCGTTATCCAGCGCGCAGATGAATCTTTCGATTTCTCGTTCCAGGTCCGCGATGAGCTTTGCAGCGCTTTCCATTTTTTTCGAGCGTGCCTCGCGTTCGAGCGCGTGGGCCGCTTCAGACACTCCATTAGCTCCAACGTTGGCCGACGAGCCTTTCAAAGTGTGAGCCAGCCGGCCCAAGAGAGCCACATCACCCGAGTTCCAAGCCTCTTGGATCTGTCGCATGCTGACCTGGCATTCGTCAGCGAAGAGTCGGAGCAGTTCCTCAAGGAGTGCACGGTCCCCCTCGACGCGCTCGAGTGCAGCAGCAATATTCAGAGCACATCGCTCGGACTGTTCCATAGCAGAGAAACCCTCTAAGGATTGGTCAGGCGGGCGATTTCATCCCGCGCGCCCACCACGTAAGGCCCGCCGAATGGAACTGGCCGAAGGGTGTCGGCTCCGGCCCCGGTTCCACTCAACAGGCTTTTCGGCGAATTGTCTGTTCTGAGAATCATGACAGGCATATGTTTTGACGCACGCAGGATGCCGTTCCCGTCGATGGTGGAGTGAGTGTGCTCCTCCATCACATCAGCAACCAGCTCCCGACATGAGGCGCCGGTTCATGCTGCGGGGCTTTCATCTCTGGTCAGTTCTCAACGTGAGGCAGAAAACTCCACTTGCCCAGAGGTTCGGCCCTCCCCTGAGAGCCCTATCGACAAATCTTGCAGGTAACTTTAGTGGATTCGGATCGAATTCGAAGGGAAAAGGAACTGGCTGAAGTTCGAACTGGAGAGGGCTAGCCGCGGTCTATGCCCTAACGCGGGGGAGTTGCAAAGGGTCCCTCACTGGAGGGTGAACTTCTGCCACGGGATCGAGTTCACTGGGATGGTTGCCATGAAGCCAGCAATGTCGCCGCGCCCGTAGTACGTGGGTGCTCCCGAATGATTCTGGGCCATCAAGACCACAGGCTTACCGTCCAAGACCTTTTCCAGCGCGGCGATGATCGAATTGGCTTCAGGCAAGTTCGATAGGACGTCGGGCTTCACAATCACGACAGCGAACAGAGTACCGTCCGCGTTCATGACCGCGGCCTCGAATTGCATTAGCCTTTCCAAGGCGTCAGAATCAGCCCAACCGTGTTGGTACGCCACTGTCCTTCGGTACAGTTGAAGGACAGCAAAAGCCAACCTCGTACTACCTAATCATCCTGCCGCTATTCAAGCCCCACATGTACGCAGCCGATAGTAAGAGTGGCAGCCAGGCGCTCTCTCCATTCCCGGATAGACAACGTAATGAAACGGGTTTTCTCTTTTCTGATTTTCATTTCGTCGCTCGGCATGATTGCGGGCTGCGGCGACGTGACTTCTGCGCCTCCACCACCGCCGCGCCTTGTCATCTCGCCGGCCACTGCACCAGCCGGTACCATAGGATTCGCGTACAGCATGACTTTGAATGCGTCGGGAGGGCAAGCTCCCTACTCTTGGTCCGTAAACACCGGCGCACTCCCGACGGGCTTGAGTCTCAATGCGAATACTGGAGTGATTTCGGGTGTGCCGAGTTCGAGCGGAACCTCCGATTTCACGATGCAGGTCACGGATTCCTCCACTCCGTCACGGACGGGCAATGCGTCGTTTGCGCTCGTTGTGAACCCGCAGCTTTCCTTCTCGATTACATCGCTGCCCGACGGAGTTGTGGGAGTGGCATACAACGCAATCGCATCGGTCTCGGGAGGAACTGCACCGTTCACATGGACTGTGGCCTCAGGCGGTTTGCCCCCGGGCCTGACATTGACTTCGGCAACGGGAGCGATCGCGGGCACGCCCACAACAGCCGGCGGCTTCGGTTTCGGTCTGAAGGTTACAGACTCTTCGACGCCTAGCCAGACTGCAAAGTTCTTCGGCGGTATCAACATCTACCCTCTGTTGGCAATCACGTCGACGAGCCTGCCTGACGGCGTGGTCGGTAGCGCGTACAGCGCGACACTCACGGCGTCCGGTGGCACCGGGAGCTACACGTGGTCCATCGGTTCCGGCAGCCTGCCAGGCGGAATCAGCCTCGATCCGAGCACAGGTATCCTTTCGGGTACGCCGGCGTCCGCCGAACAAGCGAACTTCACCGCGCAAGTGACCGACACGGCCAATCCCGCGCAAACGGCCACGCTCCCCCTCACGTTGAATGTTGCTGCGCCGGGTGCTAACAATCGGCTGATGAAGGGCAACTATGCGTTCCTGCTGCAAGGATTTGATTCGGAGGGTGCGGTCGCGATTGTGGGAAACATCGACGCTGATGGAACGGGTGCAATCACCGGCGGAACGCTGGACATCAATGGCTCCGGCAGCGTGCAACAGGATGTTGCGATCCAGTCAGGGACGTACGAGATCAATTCGGACCGGCGCGGCTCAGTGACGATCCAATCGGCGCTCGGAAGCCAATCATTCCGGCTGGCCATAAATGCGGACGGAACGCTGGCGCACTTCATCGAATTCGATGCCGCACATCCCGATTCCATCCGTGGCAACGGCGTGATGAAGAGACGTGATCCTGGTGTCCTCGTCCGAACGGAATGGAACGGCAACTATGCCTTTGCTTTCTCAGGGCCGAAAGCCACCGGCGGCCGGTCGGCGGTGCTGGGGAGTTTCTCGGCAGAGGCCGCAGGTGGGTTGGACAGCGGCCTTGCGGACATCAACTCCGACGGTGTTGTCGTCCAAGAGGGGCCGATCAGCAATGAATCGGGTTACAGCTTCGGGTCCAACGGCCGGGGTACGCTCAAGTTGGTGATCGACGGCTCGGAAAACATTTCCGGTGCAGTCTATGCCGTGTCTGCCCGCGAGTTCTTCTTTGTGCGGACCGACGGTCCGGGAGCTGATCTGCTCTCGGGCGAAATCATGCAGCAATCAGTCGGCACTTCTCTGGTTTCCGTGTTTGCGGGTCCGAGTGTCATGCATCTGGAGGGCGGATCATCCGCAGGGTCGAGCGTGGCGATGGCGGTTATCGACAGTCGGGATCCTGGCGTCCTGTCGGGCACTTTCGATGTTGACGAAGGCGGAAGCATCCGCTCGACGTCAGTCTCTGAAGGAAGCTATGCGGTGACGTCGGACGCTTTTGGACGGAGCGTGATGACATTCGCCGGTGAGGACTTTGTGCTCTATTCCATTGACGCTGCGACCGCCTTCGTGATGGACGCGTCAGGCAAAAGAGTGAAGACCGGAATGCTGGAGCGCCAGTCCGCCGGCACCTCCTCAAGCGCATTTCCAATTGGAGAGTTCGTCGAAGGTTCTGAAAGCAAGACGAATTCCAGAATCGCGTTCGAATCTGGCGCGCTCAGCATCACTTCGGGTGGCGACCTATCCGAAATCGCCGATCTGGACTTTGTGGGCGAAACTCCGCTTGCCGGTTACTTTGTGGTGGAACGATTGTCGTCGCCAGGTGAAGGCCGAATCGCTACGAGTCGAGGGGCTGTCTTCTACGTGATTTCCCCGACGCGAATGATCCGAGCAGATATGCAGAAGGGCGAAGCCAACCCCAGGCTCGTGTTTGTCGAACAGTAGTGTGAGCTAGCGAGGCGCGGAACTCTGGGGGAACCGGCACCGACTCTCACGCTCCGCCGATCTGATAACCCACACCGCGGATCGTGTGAATGAGTGGACGATCGAAGCCCGAATCGACCTTCTTCCTCAAATAATTGATGTAGACATCCACCACGTTCGTCATCGAGCCGGGGCTCAGCTTCCATGCCTGTTCGACGATCGCTTTTCGAGCGACGGGCTGCAGCGCGTGCTGCATCAGGAAATCGAGCAGCACGAATTCCTTGTGCGTAAGCTCAATCGTATAGCCTCCACGGCGAACCGTTCGCTTGATCCTGTCGAGCTCGAGGTCTTCCACCTTCAGGACGAGTTTTGCCGGTCCATTTGCGCGCCGAAAGAGAGCTCGCACACGGGCGGAAAGTTCGGCAGCGGAGAAGGGCTTGGTCATGTAGTCGTCAGCGCCTGACTCAAGGCACCGGATACAGTCTTGGACGGCGACACTGGCGCTCAAAGCGAGAAGAAGTATGTCTGGTCTCGTCGCGCGGATGCGCGCCAATAGGTCCAGATTGCCGTTGATCGGCACAGCGAGGTCAAAGATCACGAGGTCGTAGGCGCCAGTCTCTACTTGCCGCTCGGCTTCGGCGGCACTAACGGCGCTGACAACATCGAACTTCTCCGCTTGCAGGTGCCGCACGACAAAGTCCGCTAGGATTGGATCGTCCTCAACCGCCAGTATGCGCATAGACCCTCCGATTGGTTTCTGAAAACTTTCTTAGAAATCGCGAATAATCTGTTCCTATCGCCAATCGTCGCAATCTACGTGCCTTTTCTCATGTATTCCCGCCATTGTTGCCGTTTCTTTCAAATCGCTTATGTCTCCGAGCAATGTTCGGAAAATGCTGAGCGGAGCAGCAATCTGCTCGCTTGAGTGGAGCCGAGAAGTCGCAACTGATTTGCTCGGATAACAAAGCAGAAACGCCCAGAGCGGTGCGCTCCGGCGGCCTGAACGAGTCCGATGGCCTTTCCCCACCACGAGAGGCTCTCATACGTTTGACAGAATGAAGTTGGAAGCCCGCGCTGTAAATTCTGTGTACTTCCTAAGGGAAGCACTGTAGGTGGACATCGACCTCTGTCCTGTGTGAAGGAGCGGCCGGAGATCTAAATGGCTCGTTCAGGTCGGCTGCGAATAGAGTCCGTCACGACCGAAAATTAGAATTTCTTAGTAATCGCAAAGTTAACTCGTTCGCAACAACTATGCGACCGACTTCACCGAGATCTCGCACTCTGAGCGAACTCTTGTGATAAACACCTAACACACGCAGTGTGATCGAAGCCTACAACGCGAGTCGGGAGAAATCGTTCATGTCAACCAGTGCGCTGCCAACCAACAAGCTTGAAAAACCTCGGCTCCTTGTTGCGAGTCCCAATGCTTCGTTCCGGAAAATGTTTGCTGGCGTCGCGGACGAATCGCAAGGACGTGTCGAGGAAGTTTCCAGCGGCGCGCACGCGCTCTCCAGACTGGAGGCTGCCTCGTTCGACGTGCTGGTGCTGGATCGAAATCTGCCGGACTTGGATTCGCTGGAAATTGCCGAACTCGCTCGGCGTCGATTTGCCGCGATGGAAGTGCGGCTCGTGGACTCACGCGCAGGTTTCGAAAAAACTGCGGCCGAACCGGCTGCTCCAAATGTGGCGAGCGAGACGGAGTCGCCAGCGGCAATTCGGAGGCAGTCGATATCGATCGATCCGGAACCATTGCCGGGAATGGTCGGCAGATCCCGAGCGATGCAGCATGTGTACAGAATGGCTCGGCTGGTGGCGCCGCGAGATACGAGTGTGCTGATTACGGGAGAAACGGGAACCGGAAAAGAGGTAGTCGCCCGGGGTATCCACCAGTTGAGCGCAAGGGCTCAGAATCCATTCGTCGTCGTCAATTGCGCCGCGATTCCCGAGGCCCTGCTTGAAGCCGAACTGTTCGGGCACGCGAAGGGGGCATTTACCGGCGCCGTGCAGTCTCGCATCGGGCGGATTCACATGGCGCACGGCGGCACGTTTTTCCTCGACGAGGTTGGCGACCTCCCCCTCAGCATGCAAGCGAAGTTGCTCCGGTTCCTTCAGGACGGTGAAGTGCAGCGGCTCGGCAGCTCCGAGGTGTTTCGCGTTGACGTCCGCGTAATCTGCGCGACTAACGTAAGACTATTGGATTACGTCAAACAGAAGCTGTTTCGACAGGATCTCTACTACCGCATCGCCGTGTTTCCGATCGAGCTGCCGCCTCTGCGCGAACGCAAGGAAGATATGGCTCCGCTGGCCGAGCATTTTCTTGCCGACTTGTGCAGGAGCGCCAGCGTAACTCCAAAGAGGCTCTCCGCCTCTGCGCTGGCTGTGCTGCGACAATCGCCGTGGGCCGGAAATGTGCGTGAGTTACAACATGCCGTGGAACGCGCGTTCATCCTGGCCGGCGAGGAGCCTCAGCTGCACGTCGAGCACTTTAGCCGCGCTGACGATCCGGCACACTTTAGAGAAATCTAAGCTAGCAGTCACGTCCTTGGCATCCGAGATGCAACGCTCAGGCAAGGATGCCGAAATTGCCCACAGCCCGGCAAAATCGCCTTGGTGCCAGTCGGCGCAAAAGCGGAGCGGCCAATCGCCGGTCGCTTGCGCACGCGTTTCGCACCTTTGCTCAAGCAGCCGGGTCGCTGGAGAAGTCCTATGCTCACCTGCAAAGCGAAGTGGCTCGACTTCGCTCGGAACTCGAATGTGCCAACGCCGAACTTTCACGCAGTGCGGAGGAAAACGTCCGAGTCCGCGCTTTTCTGACTCGCGTTCTCGAAGGACTGCCGTGCGGAGTGATCGTAACGGACTCAAACTTCCAACCCCGCATGATGAATCCGGAAGCGCGCAGATTGCTTCAGTTGGATGCTTCTTGGATGCCCGGACAAGACTCGCGATCTCCAGAGTCTCTCAAAAAGCTGATCAAAGCCGCCATACCGGCTAGCTTCTCTCGCGAATACGAGTGGGCGGCAACTTCGGGCGCCGACAGCAGAGTACTCGGTGTATCGGCGGCGCGAACCGACAATTCCCCAGACGGCAACACGGAGGCGATTTGGATCATTCGCGACATTAGTGACCAGAAACGGCTCGCCACTGAACGAGAAGCCGCGCGCCGGGCTCACGCGCTGGCACAGATCACAACGGTCTTGGCGCACGAAATTCGAAATCCGCTCGCGAGCATGGAACTGTTTGCCGGCCTGTTGGCTGATGCTACCTGCGGGATGCCGGAATGCCGCGAGTGGGTGATGCATTTGCAGGCTGGCCTGCGCTTGCTCGCGGCCACGGTAAACAACGTCTTGCAGTTTCACAGCGAGCCGTGCGGAGAAATGATCGCGACGAATCTCGACCGGCTTTTGCGCGAGGTGGCCGGTTTTCTGGACCCCCTCGCGCGAGAGCGGGGATTGAAAATCACGATCGACAATTCCATCGGGAATGCGCTGGTTCCGGCGGACAGCCAGAGATTGCGGCAGGTCTTCTTCAATCTCGCCCTTAACGCGTTTTGCGCCATGAAAGCCAGAGGTACGCTTACCATTCGCATCAAACGCGCGGTCGATTCACCCAGCTCCATACAAGTCGATTTCGAGGATCAAGGGCGCGGCATTCGCGCGGAAAATCTTCCGCGAATCTTCGAACCGGGCTTCACGACGAAGGCTGGAAGCCCAGGCCTCGGCCTTTCTGTATGCCGGACTGTAATTGAACAGCACGGCGGGAACGTGCGCGTTTACAGCCAACCCGGCCAAGGCAGTACGTTTTCCATTTTCTTACCCACAGCGGAGGAACTGCGTGAGTCACGTGCTTGTGGTCGATGACGAAGCTGCATTGTGTCGAGCTCTCGACGCGAACTTCCGCCGCCGCGGATGGAACGTGACCACTGCGAGCGGAGTGGCGGAAGCCCTCGCGAAGTTTCGGGCTGCGCCCTGCGGTCTCGTCGTTACCGACATGCGCATGAGCGATGGAGACGGGCTCGACGTTTTGCAAGGGGTACGCCAGATGGTGCCGCAGACTGCCGTAATTTTTCTGACGGCCTACGGAAGCGTTCCCGAAGCGGTGGCGGCCATGCGGGAAGGCGCGTGTGATTACCTGATGAAACCAGTGTCTTTCGATCAGCTTGAGGAGACCGCGCAACGCATACTCGGTCGTGGAGCGCATGACGCCACTCCCGAAGAACCGGAGTTCTTCGTCGGCGAATCGCCGGCATTTCGAGAACTGGTCGCAAGGACCCGGCACATCGCACAAACGGACGCGGACGTTCTGATTGAAGCGGAGAGTGGCACGGGAAAAGAGCTTTTGGCGCGACTGATCCATCGCGCAAGTCCGCGTGCGGCACGACCTTTTGTTGCGGTGAACTGCTCGGCGTTTCCCGAGAACCTGCTTGAAAGTGAACTGTTCGGCCATGCCCGCGGCGCCTTCACGGGAGCCATGACATCCAAGTCCGGAAAGTTCCAGGTCGCTGACGGGGGCACGCTCCTTTTGGATGAAATCGGAGAAATGCCGCTCAGCCTGCAACCAAAGCTGCTTCGCGTGTTGCAAGAGCGCGAGGTGGACCGGCTGGGTGAGACCCGCCCGGTTCCAGTCGACGTGCGCGTGATTGCGACAACCAACAGATCTCTGGGTTCGCACATCGAGGCGGGCATGTTTCGAGCCGACCTCTTTTACCGGCTAAACGTAATTCCTCTCTCGATCCCGCCGCTCCGCGAGCGACGCGAAGACATACTGAAGTTGGCGGAGCATTTCCTGCGGAAGTACGAGCCTCCGGCGCGCAGAGGCCAGTTCCGCATTTCGTCTGAACTGGCATCAGCTCTGTGCGAGCATGCCTGGCCCGGCAACGTGCGCGAGCTTGCGAATTTTGTTCGGCGGGCTGTTGCGCTGGCGCACAGCTCTACCCTCGGCGCCGATCTGTTCAGTTCCGTTGCGCGAGTGCCAGCTGCTACGGCAAATGATCGGCCGAAGGCAGGCACCACACTCGAGGACGTGGAGCGCCAACTTCTGGAAGCAACGCTCGAAGCAACAAACGGCAATCGCACACGCACGGCGGAATTGATGGGCGTAAGCCTCCGCACAGTTCGAAACAAGATTCGGGAATATGGATTGGCCCGCAAGGAGGCGGTATGAGCTGGCTCGATTCAGCTCAAGTGCGCTTGTTGTCCCGCTATCTGGACCTTTCGGCAATGCGTCAGGGGCTGATCACTAGCAATATCGCCAACGTCGACACCCCGGGCTATCGCACCCGCGATATCGATTTTCACGCTGAGCTGATGCGAGCCCTTCAAGGCGACGGCGCGGACACGACGGAACCGATCGTGCGCGAGGTGCCCGGCCTGATCGCGCGGCCGGACGGCAACAACGTCAGTATCGATCGCGAAAGCATGTTATTGGCAGAAGTGCAGCTTCAATTCACCACAGCGGAGCAACTGCTGAAGTCCGAGTTCAAGACTTTGAATCTGGCGATCAATGAAGGGAATGGTGCGACATGAACCTTTTTCGCGTTTTGGACATTAGCGCGTCGGCTTTGCTGGCAGAGCGCCAGAGGGCCGAAGTGGTGTCAAGCAATTTGGCGAATGCGGAGAGCACGCATTCGTCGGATGGGGGGCCGTACAAGCGCATGCACGTCGTGTTCGGCGCCCATCCGATGCAGATGCATGGTTTTGCGATGACGCTCGCGTCGTTCACGGACATGAACGCCGAGGGCGTGCGAGTCGATCGCGTTGTCCCGGACGGCGCCCCGCCGATTCGGCGTTTTGAACCGGGACATCCCGATGCAGATGCCGAAGGCTACGTCTCCTATCCGGCGATCAATCCGGTGGAAGAACTTGTAAACCTGATGGGTGCTGCGCGCGCGTATCAGCTCAATGCGTCGGCCGTGCAGAGCACTAAGAACATGATTCAGGCTTCCATCGACATCATCAAGTCGTAGGGCTGAGGAAGAGGAAACCGCATGACGAATTCGATCCAAGGACTGCCGCAGGTAAGTGTCGATGTCGGGTCTGCCGTCGGAAAGGACCAAAACGGCGGTTCGGAGTTTCTTGACACGTTGCGCGACGCAGTGAACCAGGTGAAGGACCTTCAGTCGCAGGCGGATACGCAGGTAGCGTCCATGCTGAATGGAGACGGCCAGGACGTGCATTCAGCGATGATCGCCGTAGAGAAGGCAAATCTCGCATTCGAGCTAATGGTGCAGGTTCGCAACAAGATCGTGTCCGCCTATCAGGAAGTGTCGCGGATGCAGTTCTGACGAACGCAAAAGATACTAGGCCGCGCGAGTGCAATGCGGGCCCGGGACTCTCACCGGATGTCGATGAACCGAAGACTGATTCAGATTGCTGAATGGCCACGTTGTCGCTAGGCGAGACGAATGGAGAAATTTCAAAAGCAGGTCGTCGCATTTCTTCGGGGGCTGACACCCACGCAGGTCGCCCTTCTGGTGGGCAGTTGTGTCCTAGTTGGTGCCACGATATGGGTTTTCGTGCGGTTACTGGGAGGCGCGGAATACAAACCGCTTTATACCGGTTTGGCGCAGGGCGACGCGCAGTCACTGACGCAAGAACTCGCGGCTCAGAATATCGACTTCCAAGTTTCCGCAGACGGCACCACGGTCCTGGTGCCTTCCAATCAAATCGACAAAGCGCGGCTCGATGTCGCATCGCGTGGTCCGCTGAGCAGTGGCCGGATGGGTTTTGAGCTTTTCGACAAGCCGAACTGGTCCGGAAGCGATTTTTCGGAAAAGGTGAACTATCAGCGAGCGCTGGAAACGGAACTCGAACGCACGATTCAAACGATGAACGGCGTCGAAGCTGTGCGCGTTCATCTCGTGTTGCCACATGAATCTTTGTTCACAGAACGGGAGCGTCCGGCGAAGGCGGCCGTCGTGCTGAAGCTCCGCGGCACCCGAATGTCCGATCAGGTCGGCCGGTCGGTGGCCAATCTCGTGTCGAGCGCGTGGGATGATCTCTCGCCTCAGAACGTCACCGTAATCACGACAGATGGCCAAATGCCGGGCCAGATCCACAGCGAATCTGAAGATGGCGGGGGTGGGATGGCTGATCTCGAAACCGCGATGGCCGAGCGCATCGTACAAGTGCTCGCACCAATGGTCGGCTCCGATCATGTGCGTTCGAGCGTGACCGTGGAATACGATCCAACCTCGGGTGAAAGCACGCAGGATGTGTACGACCCTGCCGCGAGCGCCGTGCTTACATCGCAGATATCACAGGAAACAGCGGACGGCCTGGAACCCTCCGGCATCCCCGGTACCGCGAGTAACGCTCCCAACACACCTCCTGCCGGTGCCGCCGCGAATCAATCCAACGTGGATCAAAGCGGACAGGCGATTCGCACGGAAAGCAAGACCTTCGCTGTCAGCCACACCGTGCGTCATTTGATCGAGCCAGCGGGCCGAATCAAGCGCCTTGCCGCAGCTGTGCTGGTTGATGATGTTGCGGAAGCCAAGACGGAGAACGGCAAAGCCGCTGAGGCGAGGCGCAAACGCACGCCTGAGGAGATGAAACAGATCGAGGACCTTACGAAGGCGGCGATCGGCTGGGATGGAGGCCGCGGGGATCAGATATCGGTCCAGAATGTTTCGTTTCGCATACCTGACGTCGAAAAGCCTGAAGCTCCGTCGTTACCCGAGCGCGTGCGCGTTGTTGCGGAGCGATGGACGGGTCTCCTCCGCTATGTCGGCGTATTCGCGCTTTTCCTGCTGGTCTACTTCCTCATTCTCAACCCTGTGAAGAGCAGAGTCCTGAGTGCAATCGAGGCAGCTGGAACCCGCGCTTCCAACCAACAGGCGTTGCCGGCTAACGGCATGGCGGGCTCGCCCGGGCTTGCCGGAGGCGAGCACGCGATGCTGGGGAGCGGTGCGGGAGCCGCTCAGCAGCTTCAGCAAGCCAATCTTCTGAAGCAGCAGATTGTCACGCGCGTGAAGACTGATGCAGAGAACGCCGCCAGGCCCGTTCAGGATTGGCTGCGAAGCGGAGCCTGATCGTGGGCCGCGCCTCCCAATCCATAATGACGCCCACGCGAAAGGCCGCCGTTTTGCTGGCCTTGCTCGGTGACGAAGCCTCGACAGAGATTTGCAAGCACCTCGGCAAGGACGAGCTGCGATTGCTGGCACAAGAAATATCGGACCTGGATGAAATCAGCGCAGAAATGGCCGCACAAGTCTTGAAGGAGTATCAAGGAATGTCTGCGACACCCACAGCTGTTGCGCAGGGCGGGCCGGCGCTTGCCACGAAGCTCGTGGTCAAGACTCTAGGCGATGAGGGATCTCGCCCGCTTGTCGAGAACGTCATACGGGCCAGGCAGCAAGCCGCGCAGAACCTGGAAGCGCTGGAAAAGGCGGATCAGAAACAGCTGGCCAAGTTCCTCCAGGAAGAACATCCGCAAACGATCGCCCTGATCCTTGCGCACCTTCGCAGTGGCGTTACCAAAGCACTGCTGATTTTACTGCCCGATGAAATCCGTATCGATGCAATCAAGCGCATGGCCCTGATGCAGAATTTCTCTCCTGAGATCGTCAACAAGGTGACAGCTCGATTGCTCGCGAAATTCAAGCCGAAAACGGAGAGCGATCGTCGAGCGTATGGCGGCGTGAAGGCAGTCGCCGATCTGCTGAATCGGATTGACGCAAGCGTGACTAAGACGATTCTCGAAGCAATTGAAAAGGATAACGGCGGCCTGGCCGCATCCATTCGCGACCAGATGTTCACATTTGAGGATTTCGTGCAAGTCCCTGATGCCGGCCTCCGCGAGCTTCTTTCGCAAATCGACAAGAAGTCGTTGGCGATGGCAATCAAGAACGCGTCCGAGAATCTGAAGAGCCGATTCTATGGCTGCATGTCTTCTCGCGCCGTGGAAATGCTCAAGGAAGATTCCGAGGCGTTGGGTCCGATGAAAGCGAAGGAAATCAGCCAAGCGCAAGCCGAAATCATACTTGTCGCGCGAAAGCTCGAATCGGAAGGGAAGATCTCTTTAAGGAACAGCGAAGAGGGGGACGAGGCGAATGTCGGCTGAATCATCGGGAGGCGGCTCGTCTCCTAAGCGCACGGAGCCTTTTCTTTATACGCCGGCGAGAGTCGATAATCCGGCCCGGCCGGGCAAGGTTCCCGCTGCGCCTCGCGAAGTCGTCCCGATCAATGGCGAACGCACGAGTGAACCGCCGTCTGAGCAGCGCGCCTACGAAAAGGGGCTGAGCGAGGGCGAGGCTCGAGCGCGCGGGGCTTTCGAAAAGGCTTTGGCGGAAGCGCGCAGTCAGATTTCTGTGGCTTTGCGCCAGTTTACGCTACAGCGCGAGACGTATTTCGAACGTGTCGAAGCGGATGTTGTTCAGTTGGCGCTGTCCATCGCACGCAAGATCCTGCATCGCGAAAGCCAGATCGATCCGCTGCTGCTGACAGGCGTCGTACGGGTCGCGCTCGAGGGCGTAAATCGCGATACCCAAGTGCGGCTCCGCGCCCATCCGGATGAAGTGCGTTTCTGGCGCGACTACTTCACTCAAGCTGAAGACATTCGGCCCATTCCTGACTTGATTGGCGATCCCTCGCTCTCCGCGGGACACTGCGTTCTCGAAACTGAGTTAGGAAGCACGCACATTAGCTTTGAAACTCAGCTGAAGGAGATCGAACAGGGCTTCCTGGACTTGCTTGGGCAGCGGCCGCGGGTAAGTGAATGACGCAGGCTCGCCCGCTTGCCCACTTCTTTCGCCGCTTGGATGAATTCTCCACATTTCGATGGATGGGTCGCGTGACGAAAGTGACCGATTATCTCGTCGAGTCCGAAGGGCCGTTTTGTTCCGTCGGAGAAGGATGCGCCATCTTGACGTCTGACGGACGCACGCTCGCGGGCGAGATTGTCGGCTTTCGCGATCGGCTCGTCCTTTCGATGCCGCTGGAGCGTCCAATCGGCATCCGGTACGGAGACCGGATCGTCACTCGCGGGACGCAACCATGTCTGCGCGTCGGGCCGGGTCTTCTTGGCCGCGTCATCGACGGTACCGGAAAGGCGCTCGATTCCAAGGGCAGCTACGCGGCCCGCGAGTATTGGACTCTTCGGGGTGATACGCCATTGCCACTGGATCGCGCGTTGATCCGCGACGCGCTGGGCTGCGGGATTCGCGCGATCGACGGAATGCTGACCTGCGGACGCGGACAGCGCATGGGTATTTTCGGTGGCAGCGGCGTCGGCAAGAGCACGCTGGTGGGCATGATGACCCGCGGGACTTCCGCAGACATGACTGTGCTGGCGCTCGTTGGGGAGCGGGGCCGCGAAGTGCGGGAATTCCTGGAAGAGTCGCTCGGCGAGGAAGGCCTGGCCAGATCAGTGGTCGTGATTTCGACATCCGATCAGCCGCCGCTCATGCGCATTCGTGCAGCCTTGGCGGCTACAACTGTAGCCGAATATTTCGCTGCGCAGGGAAAGCACGTTCTGCTAGTCGTTGACTCACTCACGCGCTTTTCCATGGCCCAACGAGAGATCGGACTGGCCGCAGGCGAACCTCCCACGGCCAAGGGATATACGCCATCGGTTTTCACTCTATTGGCGCAACTTCTGGAACGCGCCGGCCATTTTGGATCTGGCAGCATCACCGGTTTCTACACGGTCCTCATGGAAGGTGACGATCAACAGGACCCGCTCGTCGATGCGGTGAGGGCCATCCTCGACGGGCACATCATCCTCGACCGACGGCTCAGTTCAAAGGGGCACTATCCGCCGATTTCGATTCTGGACAGTCTCAGCCGATTGATGCCTGCCGTGTGCACTCCGGAGCATTTGGCGAAGGCACGTTTGGTCCGCAGCCTGATCGCGTCGTACGCTGCGTCGGAAGATCTCATACGCGTAGGCGCATATCAAAAGGGCGGCGACCCCGTGCTGGATCGGGCTGTGGCCGCGCTTCCAGACATCAACACGTTTTTGCAGCAGGACAAAGAAGACAAAACTGCCATCGAACAGGCGATCAAATCCTTGCTTGCGATTCCCGACTGAATCCGATGCCTTTTCAGTTCACTCTTGCCTCGTTACTGCGGCTGCGCGAAAGCCTGGAGACAATCGAGTTGCAGCGGCTACAGGCATTGGCGGCCCAGGTTGCCCAGGTACACGCAGAGATCGATTCGCTCGAAGCGGAAATCGATGCGTGCCGACGGCAAACTCTGGAACAGGCGTCTTCCGAAATATCCGGCGCGGAACTTCACATGGCTGCGCTCGCTGATTCTGCGCGCCGGGAGCGCCGGACCGCCCTGCTTGCAAGACGAGACGAGCTTGAGCGATCGCGCCGGGAGCAGCAAGCGCGCTATACAGAGGCGCGGCGACAGAGAGAAATCATTTCTAATCTTCGGCAGCGGCAACTTGCGGCCTATCAACGCGAGCAGTCCCGCCGCGAGCAGCGCCAAATCGATGAGCTCTTCCTGATTCGCCGCTTGAGCAAACAGCGCTCGGGCGGCAGAGGGGAAGACCGCCGCTAGCGCCAACGGAAGCTCCTTTCGGAGCGCTGAGGAGAGTTTGATCAGCCGATCCTTGCCTACCCGGACCGGCAAACCTTTCCGACTTGCGATGAGGCCGTACTCGGCATTTTCCCGAAATACTTGAGCGCTGGCCGTATCGCCTTGAATTCCCACCGGTTACCGCGCTTCCGAGATCGCTGGCGATCCCGCAGGATTTGGCCACGGAGGTGCAAACCTCGTGCGCGTCTTGAATTTCACCGATGCCCATTAAGCCGAGCGCAGTCTCTGTCGCGGCCGGCAGCACGGCTTTTTCGATGCCGACCACAGATATGGTGACAACAACCGCAACGCAACCGAACGTCAATCTGTCGACGATGTTCGCACAGATTTTCGATTCGCTCCATTCCTTGTCGGGCGGCGCGAGCGATGCTCCTTCCCCGGCGACGCCTCCATCAAGCCTCGATGGGCAGTACTCGGCTGCGGCTGTTCGGTCCGGCTATCCGAGCGATACAAGCCGCAAGCCGACCAAATCACATCCGGCGACGGGCTCGCCAGCACCTGGTAGCGCTCCTGCAACGAGCGCTATCGGCATGCTCAATTCGGCTCACAGCTACGCGCTCGTTCCAACGACGGGTGCCGAGAGCGCGCACATTCCGATGGCAGGAATAGTGTCATCCACGCAGCCAGTTGCGAACGCACCGAAAGCAGGGCAGGCCTCCGACCAGAGCACATGGGTCCCGACGTCCGTCAGCGATGCGGTTCCACCTTTGATGTCTTCGTCGCTCCCATTTCATTCAGGGAGCGTGTCTTCGGACGTTGTCGCTCCTGATTCAAACGAACCCTCTCGTCCGGCATTACAGAACCTAGATAGTGAGGCCGCGACGCAGACATCGGGGTCGTCTACGTTCCAACGCCTATCGGCTGGGGAACAAAGTCACGCCGCACCGGCGACGGTCTCGGCGTCGAACACTGCGCAATACGTTGCAAGGGCCGCGCAACTACCGTTGGGACCAATTTCGCACAGTACCCAGATCACAGAAATCACTCGAGAGCCGAGCGAGCCGGGACGGATGGTTGCCCCAGCGGTCGCTAGGCCTTCGACGGCCCAGAGTCTAGAGATCTCAACCGGCCTGTCACAGGGCGCGGGTAACGCGACCGCATCGGTCGGCACGGAGGAATCGACTTCCGTCGTTGCAACCGCGCCTGCCGCCACATTGAACACGAAACTGCCGGCGGCAAGTCTTCAAGACGCTCCTGTTGCCAATCTCTTCGGGACACAGGTGACTGGAGGTGACCGGACAGCCACTGCGAACCGCTCCATGCAAACGGACAGCAAGTCAATTCTTGCGCCCTCTCCGTGGCCTGCGCCCACTCAGGGTGCCCGCAATGAGTCGAGCCGAGAAGCGCGCGATCAAGAACTAGGCGGCACAAAAGTTTGGTTGCCGGGGCACGTTAGCTCGAATACGCCAGTTGCACGCATTGAACCGGTCGCTTTCAGGAACCTGATCGACTCGGAAAACGGTGCGCAGACGGCCGTCGCACCGACTGAGTCGTCGCCATCGGCGGCACCGATGAATTCGGATGGGCGACTTCACGACGTGTTTGACTCGACTCGTCCCACGCAAAGCGTGCCTCCTGCTACCGCGAGCCCAGCGAAGACTAATTCGGAGACAGAAAATCTCGCCGCGGCTCTGTTGGACGCGAGTCATCCCCGCGTTCCAGCGACGTTCGCACCGAACGTGGAACCGGCGACCTCGTTCATCGAGAAGTTAGCAGCCGCCGTGACGTATGTGAGCACGTCGTCAACTGCGACAGCATCGACGCAGTGGACCACTCCGCAAGCGCACACTGTTTCGGCCCTATCTTTTTCCGAACCATCGACAACTCCGAAGAGCGCTTCACTTTCGATGGCGGCTTCTCGGTCGAGTGACCGCCACGTCGACACAGGGGACCCCTCGGCCGCGGTTGCTTTCGCCGGGAAGGATGCCGAAATCCCTCGGGCCCCATCTGCGACACAATCGACGCGCCCGACAACAAGCGTCGAACCGGTGCAGACAGCCCAACCGTCGGCACACGCCCGGGCAGCACGGAACGAGCAGCCGCTGACCGCGCCGATTCCGGTGTCTGGCTCCGACGATTTCGAGACCTGGGGAAAGCCAGCTTTTCAGCCAACCTCATTGCCCACAGATCTAGACGTTTCTGGTACCCAGGTCGCTCAAAGCGTCGCCCCAGCGACCGCATTCATGCCGGGCGTTCATCTCCGAGAATCTTCTGAGAATGTCGCGGCGGTCACGGCGGGGAGAAAGTCCGGCGATGCAGGCACCGTAGCGGCACAGCCTCCGCAGGCTCAGATTTCCAAGAGCGCGAACGCTCCTAAAGCCAGTCGGGTCACTGCAACCGAATCTCCGCTGCTTCCGACCCTGTTGGACGTTGAGGCAGGTGTTGCGGAGATCTCCAGCGACACCGCAGTTCCGCAGACTTCGTCACAGGACCCGGCCTTAACCGCAACGTTAAGCGCGAACGCGGCCGCAAACGTCCAGCCAGGTGTGGCGTCGCCGACACCGACGACCCCTGACATCACGGCAGAGACACAGGACGAGGCAGGAACTCGGTCGCTACACATCGACTCCAATATGGCGAAGGCGCTCGGCACACGCGCCCCGTTCATCCTGAATGCGAGTGATGGACCAGCGCCCGCACAAACTATCTCGACCACAGCTGAGAGCGCGCCCAAGGCGGACTTGAACCCTTCGACGCCGCCCAGCACGCCTGGAACCCAGAGTGGTCCGTCGACGGCCATTTCTTGGCCAGCCTCGGTCTCGGCGCGAACGCCGATTGAAACGCCGGAACTCTCGGCTGGTCTGCAAGCCTGGAACGGTGGAGATAACCCCCAAACACGTCTGGTGCAGGCGGCCCATCTCGGAGGCAGTGCTCACGAGTCCGAGATGAACATTGCCCTTCAAGCGGGAGCGCTTGGGGGCATCGAGCTGCGCACGCGTGTAAGCGGAGATGTGGTCGGCGCCGCGATCAGCGTCGAGCACCACGATGCCCACGCAACGATCTCGAACGATCTTCCGGCTCTGCACCAGGCCCTGCATGAGCAGCGACTTCGAGTGGGAGATGTCTCAGTGGTGCAAGGCTCAATTCATTCCGGAACGTCTTTGGGGGACGGCCGTGCATCGCAACAACGCGAATCAGCCTCTCATCGGCCTCCGGTCCCGGCCTGGACGGCGGCAGGGGATTCCGAGGCGCCCGAACTCGCGTTCTTTACCCAGGGTCAGGAGACCGGAACGCTTTTTGATTCAAACGGCAGACTGAGCGTGCGCGCCTGACAGCCGCCGCGAAAGGAGAAACACGATGGCTTCGACAAACCCGCTGGCAGGTGCCGGCTCTTCGTCAACTGAAACAAGTCCCGCCGCCTCGTCTTCGTCCGGGGCCAACGGATTGAGCGATCCGAACACTTTAATCACCTTGCTAACTGCGCAACTGCAAGCGCAGGATCCGCTTGATCCGATGAGCCCCTCGGAAATGGTCGACCAGCTCACGCAGATCAACTCCCTGCAGCAGTTGATGCAGATCCAGAGCGATCTTCAGAGCATGTTGGCCCTTTCCACGTCGGCCAGCCAGACCGGCACCACGCAGGCAGCTCAGAATTCGGCTTCGCAGGCAAATTCTTCGACGAGCAATACGCTCGGGATCAACCAATAGGAGGAACGACATGGGACTGTTTTCAGTAGCTCTCTCGGGACTCAACGCCAGTTCGGAGGACCTTTCGGTCATTTCCAACAATTTGGCGAACATGAATACGGTCGGATACAAGGCGTCGACCGCGAATTTCCAGGATCTGTTCTATCAGCAGATAGGCACCAGCGGAAATAACAACCCGGAGCAGATCGGTGAAGGCGTGCAAGTCGGCTCCGTAGATTCGCAGTTCACACAGGGCAGCATTCAATCGACGGGTGTGCCGACCGATGTTGCGATCCAAGGCCAGGGTTTCTTTGTGGTTGACAAAAACGGAACCCGCGAATTCACACGCGCAGGGAATTTCTCTATCGGTGCCAACGGCCAGTTGATGACCACCGACGGCGGCGAGGTGATGGGATACTCGGCCGTCAACGGAGTCGTAAACCCGAATTCGACCGTAGCGCCGCTGACGATCCCGGCCGGGCTGGTCATCCCTCCCAAGGCATCGACTCAGTTTTCCGTGGCGATGACGCTCGATTCCGACGCAGGCACAGGAACCACGGCAGCCAGTCAACAGACCGGCACTGGCATCGCTCCCGCGACGGTCCTCAAGACGGGCAGCACCCTCACCTTCAGTGATGGGACGAATAACTTCACCTATACGTCCGCGGCGGGTGACACGCTGAACACGCTGGTCGCGGCTATCAATGCGAGCCCGAACTTCACAGCGAGTATTGCGGGTAACTCGTTGATCGTTACGGCCAATTCCGGAAAGTCGATAGCCTTTACTGCCAACACGCTGACCGATGCGGCCACCGGTGCGGAGGCAGAGACGTTCGGAGCCTCAGGAACAGCCGTGCCGGCCGGTTCCTTCAGCACACCGGTTACGGTGTACGACTCACTGGGCGGCACGCACGTGCTGACGGCGAACTTTACCAAGACGGCTGCGAACACGTGGAATTACACATTGACTATCCCGGCTTCCGATGTTGGTCAGACGGGTGCTCCAGTCACCGTGAACAGCGGAACGCTCCTCTTTAACGGAAACGGCCAACTGGTGTCGCCGGCCAACAACATTGCTCTCACAATCAACAATCTGGCGGATGGTGCAGGTCCGCTCAACCTGACGTGGAATCTCCTCAACGCAAATGGGGGAGGACTGATTTCACAGGTCTCAGGTCCTTCGGCTGCAACTGCCACGCAGACTGATGGCTACGCCAGCGGCGCGCTCCAGACGATTTCCATCGCCGCGAATGGCACCATCGACGGCGTTTTCAGCAATGGTCAGACGCTCGCGGTAGGGCAACTCGCATTGGCGTCGTTCGCCAATGAGCAGGGCCTCATGTTGAATGGTTCGAATGCGTACCTTTCAACATTGGCCTCCGGGCAGCCCACGATTGGTGCGCCAAACACTGGCGGCTTGGGGTCGGTCACGGGCGGCGCGCTCGAGCAGTCCAATGTCGACATCGCGACCGAGTTCGCCAATCTCATCATCGCGCAGCGCGACTACCAGGCGAACGCTCAGACAGTCACAACGCTTGACCAGGTGTCGCAGTACGCGATCAGCATGATCCAGAACGGATAGCGGCTAGCGACGATCACCCATAAGAAGATTCGCGCCTTGCGTAGGCACAGCGAGGCGCGGATCTTCGATCTTCTAAGCGCTCTCTAATGAGAAGCGCTGCACCTGCGGAGACAGCGCTCTGTGGCGGTACTCAGTCCGCAGCGAGAGCGTGCCTCGAGGTGCCTTCAACCCCCGTGTTTTCTGTGCGGTTCGGTGTGTGTACTGAACCCTCAGCACGGCCGCGCCAGGCATCGGATTCGGCGTGCGAATTGCAGTCCCTCGCGTCGCTATGGCTGACGAATCCAAAGCTGCTGCAAAACCGACTGAGGCCGCAAAGAAAAAGTCGAAATTACCCATTTTGATCATCCTCCTGATCGTCCTTCTCAGCGGCGCCGGAGCGGCTTGGTTTTTCCTGCACCACGGAAAGACAGCAGAGGCTGCTCCCGAGGCAAACACCCCGGAGTTCGTCGTTCATCTCGAGACTTTCACGGTGAATCTGGCTGACCCGGAGGAGGGCCACTTCTTGCGCGTGACAATTGATCTCGGTCTCGCCCACGCTCCCAAGGGAGCGGCGGAGAGAGGATACGGAGATTTTCCGATTGCGCGAGCGCGCGACGCAATTCTTTCGGTCCTAACCGTGGGCAAGGCAGACGTGTTGCTCACGCCCGACGGCAAGACTCAATTGAAGCGCGACCTGATCCAGTCCTTGCAGGACAAGGTTCCAGAAGCCGGCGTTCAAAACGTTTACTTCACAGAGTTTATTGTCCAGCGCTGATCATGGCGACCGCTCTCGCACTCCCCAAGGCAGAAGAGCCGGGAATTTCTGAGGCAGCGTGGCGCGAAGCAAGCTGGCTGCCATGCCGGATGACCGCCGAGATCGCGGTGGAGGGATTTACCATGGGTGATTTGATGAGTTTGGAGGTTGGTTCCGTCATCGCCACAGGCACCTCCACTTCCGCGGAGGTCCGAGTCAGGGTGAACGGGGCAATCGTGGGACTTGCCGGACTGGATGCCGTCGGCGACCGCATAGCGGTAAGACTCAAGGAGCTGGCGTGAGGGCAAATCGGCAATTCGAAGAAGGAATGCTGTCGAGCACTTCAACAGTGCGTGCCCCCGGAAGATTCGGGCCGTTGCTGAGCTCGCTGTGGGGACGCGTCAGTGCAGCTCTTGCGAGCATCGCCGTCAGCAGACGTCGCAGTCTCCGCTTGTGCGAGAGCCTGTCGCTCGGAGACAAGCGAATCCTCGCTATCGTCGAATGCGATCATCAGCGCTTCCTAGTGGCCGCCACTCCACAGAGCATTTCACTGCTGCAATCGCTTGACCCTGCGCACTCTGAGGACACCAATACGAAATGAGCGTGATGAAACATCCGGGTAACGTCGGGGTCCGTGTCGCCTGGCTCGCCGCGATCCTGCTCGCACATGGGGCCGTTGCGCCTATTCACGCCGCCCCGCCCCAGGGCGTATCGATCCAGATTCCCGGATTCAGTATGCACGGAGACTCGGCGTCCTGGACGATTGTTATCCTCCTGACTCTTTTGACCCTCGTGCCGGCGCTGTTGCTTTCCATCACGCCGTTCGTTCGCATCCTCGTCGTGTTTCACTTCCTGCGGCAGGCGCTGGGGACGCAAAGCGCACCTTCAAATCAAACGCTAATCGGGCTGTCGTTGTTCCTCACGTACTTTTTGATGCAGCCCGTCGCCATGGCGGTGAACCAGCAGGCCCTTGTGCCGCTGGAGAACGGTTCCATCACGGCTTGGGAAGCGCTCCAGCGGGGTTCTTCTCCCGTCCGGCAGTACATGCTCCAGTACACGCGCGAAAAAGATTTGGCACTGTTTGTGGACATGGCGCACGAGCCGCGCCCGAAGCAGCCCGACGATCTTTCCATGCGGATCGTGATTCCGGCCTACATACTTTCTGAGCTCAAGACCGGCTTTCAAATCGGCGCGATCCTGTTTCTCCCGTTCCTAGTAATCGACATGGTTACCGCGTCGGTGACGACCTCCATCGGCATGATGCAGTTGCCGCCAGTCGTGATTTCGACGCCGCTGAAGATTTTGCTGTTCGTCGTAGCAGACGGCTGGAACCTGGTGGTCGGCTCCATGTTGAAAAGCTTTCACTGAGGACTGCGGATGACACCCGAGCAGCTCGTCGCTATCACTCGCCAGACGTTCGAGGCGGCACTCTGGGTCGCGGCGCCGATCCTAGTATCGGCCACTGTAGTGAGCTTGCTGATCAATATCGGGCAGGTGATGACGTCGATTCAGGACCCAACCGTAAGCACTGTGCCGCGCCTGGCGGCCGTGGGGACGATTCTGTTTTTCCTGATGCCTTGGATGCTTCACTACATTCTGGGTTTTACGACGAGCTTGCTGGGCGACTTTCGCCCGTTCACGCGCTGAAGGAGCATACGAACCGTGTCGCCCTGGTTGGAACACATTCTCGCGCATGCCGTGCCGATCGGTCTGCGCGTCGGCGGACTGATGACGTTTGCCCCTTTCCTAGGCGACGACGCGATACCGGCGCGCGTGAAGGCAGGCTTCGCGCTCATTCTCACAGCAATGCTCTACGGCGTGTGTCCTGTGCCTGACCTGCAGCTTGATGCGATGCATTGGACACAGGTCGTGATCAGCGAAGCGTCCGTGGGACTTCTCATGGGGCTCTCCGTGCGGGTCGTTCTCGAGGGCATGCAAATCGCCGGACAATTGGCTGGTGCTCAGCTCGGTTTTTCGTTGGCCGCGATCATCGATCCGCAAACGAATATCGAGACGCCGGTGCTGGCAGTGTTGCACCAAATGGTAGCCCTGTTGATCTTCCTGCAGCTCGATGTCCACCACTGGATGTTGCGGGCCATTGTGAAGAGCTTCGACTACCTGCCGGTCGGTGCGGCGGTAGTGACGCGCGCCACGGCGCAGGAACTGGTCCGCGCTGTTGGCGCTATGTGGCTGATCGGAGTGCAGATCGCCGCTCCGATCCTGCTTGCGACGATGCTCGTGGATGTAGCGGTTGGATTTCTAAACAAAGCATCGCCGCAACTTCCGGCCTTGTTTATCGGGATTTCGGCGAAAAGCCTGCTTGGTTATTTCGTGTTGGCAGTGGCCGCGGCGCTGTGGCCGCATCTGCTGGAAGGACAATTCACTCACGCGTTGGGCTGGAGCGAGCGAATGCTCCACCTGGCGCACTAGACAGGAACGATCGTGCCAGGCGAGAACAGGTCTGAAAGGGCAACCGGTCGGCGGAGAGAAAAGGCGCGCGAGAAGGGACAGGTTCCTCGATCTCGCGACCTTGTGATGGCGCTTACTCTCCTGACCGTAACGATCACTCTTGCTTGGCAGCCGCAAATGTGGGTTGGCCGCTGGCGCGACCTATTTGGGCGTTTGCTCGCAGCAAGCTGCACAAGCGATATCGGTGTCGGAACTGCGATTTTCTCGTGGACTGCTCTAACCGTGGCTCAATGGATCGCGCCCATCTTGCTTCTTGCCATGGGAGTCGCAGCGTTTTCCAGCGGCGCGCAGGGCGGCTTCGTGTTCGCGCCGGACGCCCTAAAACCAAACTGGGGAAGGCTGAACCCAGCCAACAACGTTCAGCAGTTGTTCTCGTTCGCAGGGCTGAGCCGTATCTTGCGATCTTTGATTCCGGGCGGCGCGATCTTTTTCGTGGTCATCAACCTTTTCGAGCGCGACATCTTCAAGATCGTCCATCTGTCGCGGTTCGGTCCGCGTGCTGTGCTTGCCGAAGCCGGAGCTGCGCTTTTCGAACTAGCTTGGAAGTGCGGACTGGTACTGCTTGCGTGGTCGGGCGCGGACTATTTCTTCCAGCGGTGGAACTACGAGCGCTCACTGCGGATGACGAAACAGGAAGTGAAGGAGGAAACGAAGGACACGGAGGGCAATCCCGTGGTTCGTGGCCGGATGCGCCGGCTACGCCGCGCTCTGCTTCGCAAAATTATGGCCAAGGACGTGGCGCGCGCGACGGCCGTTATCACCAACCCCACGCACTATGCTGTGGCGATCGAGTACAGGCCCGAGACCATGGCCGCACCTGTGGTTGTGGCAAAGGGTCGCAATCTGCTCGCAGAAAGAATCAAGCAGATCGCTCGCTGGCACGAGATCCCTATCATCGAGAATCCGCCGCTTGCGCAAGCGCTCTACAAAGCGACAGAGGTCGGTCAGGCCATTCCGCCGAAGCTGTACGTGGCCGTAGCTGAGATTCTTGCTTTCCTTTATCGCGCCAAGTCGCGTTTGCAGGCAACTCAACCCAGGGCGGGAGTGTAGCGACGTAAATGGCCAGCGCAACTCAAGCCCGACCAAGTGCGGTGAAGAGCCTGTCCGCAGACTGGCTCGTTCCTGTAGCTACCGTCGCACTCGTGTTCATGATGTTGGTGCCTGTACCGGGCATCTTCCTCGATGTCTTCCTGGCTACTAGCGTGACCCTTGCCATCGTGGTCCTGCTCTCGGCCCTGTACATTCTCAAGCCGGTGCAGTTTTCCGTATTCCCTACGCTGCTCCTGTTTCTCACTCTGTTTCGAATCTCGCTGAACATCGCCAGTAGCCGCCGGATTCTTCTGCATGGCAACGAAGGGGCTAGCGCAGCAGGTCATGTAATCGAAGCGTTCGGGCAGTTTGTCGTTGGCGGCAACTACGTCGTCGGCTTTGTGATCTTTCTCGCATTGATCGCGATTCAGTATCTGGTGATCAATCACGGTGCAGTGCGAACGGCCGAGGTGGCCGCGCGTTTCACCCTAGACGCCTTGCCCGGCAAACAGATGGCGATCGATGCGGACTTGAACGCAGGGCTCATCGACGAAGCGCAGGCTCGTGCGCGGCGTGAAACGATCGCGCGCGAGGCGGAATTCTATGGCGCGATGGACGGCGCCGCGAGATTTAGCCAGCGCGATGCCCTCGCGACAATACTCATCACGGCGATCAATATCGTGGCGGGTTTTCTTATCGGCGTGATCCAGATGCACATCCCGTTCGACCAGGCGCTTAAGACCTACACGGTTCTGACCGTGGGTGATGGCCTTGTCACCATGATTCCTTCGCTGCTGGTTTCCGTGGCCGGGGGCATCGTCGTCACGCGCACATCTTCGGACAACGTTCTCGGTGCCGAGCTGGGTCGACAGCTCTTTAGCAAGAGGGTTCCGCTTCGCATTGCGGCTGGGGTGATGTTTTTCCTAGGGTTAATTCCTGGACTGCCAAAGCTCTCTTTCTTCTTGTTGGCGGCAATTGCGTTCTACCTCTCGTCACGCGCATCCGAGGGCACGGCCGTACCCGCGCAGGAGGCTGCCGCGGCCAAAAAAGACACGAAGGCTAACGCCCAGCAGCAGATCGAACAGCTCCTCAAACTCGACGAGCTTAGCCTGGAAGTTGGTTACGCGCTCGTGTCCCTCGTCGATCAGGGACAGGGCGGCCAGCTGCTGCAGCGAATCCGCGCACTCCGCCGCCATCTCGCCCTGCAACTCGGCTTTCTGGTGCCTTCCATTCATATCACCGACAACATGAAGCTCAAGCCGCGTGAGTACATCATCTATCTTCGCGGCGTTGAAATCGCTCGCTGGCAGATGTACCAAGATCACGTCCTTGCCATCAGTTCCGAGCCGAACCCTGCCCCGCTCGATGGTTTTGAAACCCGGGAGCCAGCATTCGGCACTCCGGCAAAATGGATTGCGCCAGCCCTGCAGGAGCAGGCGATCGCCAAGGGCTACGTCGTTGTGGATCAGACCTCTGTGCTGGCCACGCATATCGCGGAGATCGTGCGCCAGTTCGCATATGAACTGCTCACGCGGCAGGAAGTGAAGCGTCTGCTCGATGCGCTCGCCGAGACCCGGCCCAAGCTGGTCGATGAACTCGTGCCGAAGCTCCTCAGTTTGGGCGAGGTCCAAAGGGTGCTGCAGCAGCTCCTCCGAGAGCAGGTCTCGATTCGCGATCTCTCGACGATTCTCGAAGTACTGATTGACACGGCCCCTGCCACCAAGTCACCGGTCGCTTTGGTTGAAGCCACCCGCCAGGCGCTTGCGCGGGCACTCGTTCAGCCGCTGCTGAGCGAGGAGCGGAAGCTCAAGGTCATGACCCTCGACCCGGTCCTCGAGCAACAGATTCAGCGAAGCTTCGAACCGCAGCCGACCGCCGACCGCGCCGCGCTTGCCCAACCTTCCCCGCTGCGCCGCGTACTTGAAAGCTTGCAAAGGTCCGTTGGAGACAAAGTCGCCCTAAATTCCATGACCCTGCTGTGCAACAGCCCGACTCGCTTTCACTTGCGTCGGCTACTGGAGCCATTTCTGCCTCGAGTTGTAGTTCTGTCACCGGCCGAGATTCCGGCGACAGTTTCAATCCAGTCTCTCGGAGTGGTGCGATGAGTAATCGCTGGATTCTCTGGAGAGAAGGTCGCGAACATTTGTGCGAATGGACAAGGACATCCATATGGACAACGGCGAATCCACTCTGAGCGCGGCCGAGCGAGAGAAACTCGTGCTCGAGCATCTCCCTGAAGTGCGCTACATCGCCAGGCGGATTCATGAGCGGCTGCCCGTGCAAGTGCCGTTCGAGGATCTGGTCCATGCAGGAATCGTCGGACTTATGGAAGCGCTGCAGAGGTTTGATCCGAAAAAGCAAGTTCATCTGAAAAGCTACGCGAAGTTCCGAATCCGGGGAGCGATTCTCGATAGTCTTCGCACCACCGACTGGAGCCCGCGGAGCCTACGCAAGCAGGCACGCATGGTTGAAGCAGCATATGTCGCCCTTTCCTCTGAGCTCGGCCGCGCTCCTTCGGAGACGGAGTTGGCGAATCGCGTGGGCATGGACCTGCTTGCGTTTCAGCAGCTGTTGGGAGACTTGCACGGGCTCAACATGGGCAGCCTTCAGGCGCTCGCGAACGAGGACCTTCCCGATGAGGAAACGTGCATCTACCAGCCAAACGGTCCCGACGAGGACCCCTTTTTCCAGTGTCTGCGTTCTGAGCTTCGATCGCAGCTTTCCGAAGCGATGAATACACTCGACGAGAAGGAGCGCCAGGTCCTCGGCCTCTACTATTTTGACGAACTGACGATGAAGGAAGTCGGAGCGACGCTGGGCATCACCGAGTCGCGAGTCTCGCAGATTCATTCCCTGGCGCTGATCCGTTTGCGCACGCGCATTCAGGAATTGCTGCAAGCCCGAACTAGCGGCGCCTCTCAATCCGACTCGTCCCAGGCTGCGCCTGCAGTGGAGTCCGTGTCATAGGACAAACGATGAGCGAGATGCCCAGCCAGGACCAGATCAACGCCCTCCTAGAGGAAGCACGGCGAAGTGCGTCGGCAGTTCAGTTGACCGATAAGGCCGAGAACGCATCGGTGTTTGACCTGCGCCAGTCCAAGCCCATGTCTGAAAATGCGACACGAGCTGTTTCCACCTTGCACGAATCGTTTGCGCGAAACGTGAACGATTCGCTTGGTAGCTATCTTCGTGCGGGCGTAGAAGCAAAGCTCGCATCGGTCGAACAGAAATCCTTCGCGGAATACTCGAAGGATTTCCCGGAGCCGACCTATTTCAGTTCGATACGGCTGTTGTCGTTGGCGACTTCCGCCTTCATTCAGATTGATCTGCCGCTTGCGCTTCAGATGCTGGATCTCATGCTGGGAGGGGAGGGAAAGCAGCCAGTAGAAACGCGAGATCTAACAGAAATCGAGCAGGAAATCTTTGAGTCGGCGGTCCGAATTCTCTGCGACGAGCTGCGGGCTGCATGGAAGCCAGTGCTGGAAACGGAAGTCCGCTTTGATCGACGGGTAAAGCCTGCACAAGCCCCGTCGTTGATACCTGCCTCCGAGAGGCTTCTCTTGATAACTTTCGACGTAGCGCTTGCTGAGGGCCAGGGCAAATTGAGGCTTGCGTTTCCGGCCTCCGTCGCGACAGCTCTAATTCGAGACGCCGCACCGGAGTCACCGTTCTCTGAGACTCCGAATTTGCAACGGCATCAGGCCCGGCTTCGGGAAGTTTTGGCCGACTCTGTTTTCGACGCAGAATTGATGTTGCCGCCAAGTCCCGTTTCAGTTCGCGAGGTATTTTCGCTTCAGCCTGGCAGCATCGTTGTCCTCAATGTGCGGGCAAGTGAACCCATCCACTTAAATGTCGCTGGAAAGAGAATGTTTCTTGCCGTACCGGTTGGGTGCGGTTCACAGCGAGGCGCCCAAATCGAGAGAGCTCTTTCGATCGCGCCGGCCAAAGAGAGCAAGTAGCATGTGCGCCGCCGAGTCCAAGTCCGGGTTTGCGACGTTTGTTGATGCATGGCGACAAGGCCTCACCCAAACCCTTTCTGAGGCTGGGCTGAAGGCTGTGAAGGTTGAGTTTGTCGATGCGAAGACCTCCGCCGACCGCGCCGCCAAGGCGGGTGCGAAGAGCCATCGCCTCGCTCTGATTGCCTCAGGGCAGTTGCGTGGCTCACTGAAACTGATTACCTCCGAATCGGAGGCTCTCCGGCTCAGCTTGTTGTTGGCTCCCGCGCCAGAGAAGGGAAGTTCGCAGCTGGACGACAACGCGCGCGACAGCTTCAAGGAATTACTGTGCCGGGCGGCAGCGAAGACAGCCGCTTTCTGCGGACAGGACGAAACGAAGCTCGAGCTCGTGCCCGAAGCTTCCGGTAGCGCTACGACTGAGTCGATTTGCGGCAGATTCCAACTCAGTGCGGATAATTTTGGTGCGGTCACGCTGGTGTTAACTCTTTCCGCTGACCTCATCGAGTCTATTCGCGGCCTGGAGGGCACGCCTCCTGCCGCTGATTCCAAAGAAACTCAAAAGGGAGCGTCCGTCATGCCTGTCAGCCAATCCACGGGACCGAGTTCCAATCTGGGTCTGCTTTTTGATGTCAAGCTTGAGGCCACGATTCGTTTTGGGGGACGTCAGTTGCTCCTTCGAGACATCCTGTCGCTCTCTCCCGGAGCTGTAATTGAGTTAGACCGTCAAGTGGGCGAGCCGGCGGAATTGCTCGTTGCGGGCCGGCTTGTGGCGCGCGGCGAGGTTGTCGTCGTGGACGGGAACTTTGCTTTGCGCGTCACAGAGCTATGCGGTAACAGGCAGCCAAACGAATTAGTGCAGGCTTAGAAAAACCGGCCCGCGCGTTTCGGTCCGTTGAAGCGGTTAGTAACCGTAGTCCTTCTTCGTTCACGATGAGCACATCCTGTTTCCCTCAAGCGCTGTTCTAAAGCCTTTCCCGCAACTGCCGATGGAGTGGGTGACGTAATTCAAGAGCGACGATGGAACCGTCGCGGACACGTGAGCCCAACCCATGCAAGCGACAGCGCAGCAGGTCGTCGAAACATCTCCCGAACAGCGCGAGCGCCGCAAGAGGCGAGTTGCTGAAGTAACGTCGGAAAGTCTTTCGACTCTTCCGCGGCATCTCTCACGACTCGACGGATTGCTCCGCAATCCTCCCGTCGACCTTGCGCGCGTCGCCAGCATCGTCAGCGCCGATCCGGAATTCTGCGACTTACTCTTAAGCCTGACCAGCACTGAACTGTTCAACGCTGAATCGTGCAGCGTAACCGTTCCGCAGGCGATCGTGCTCTTCGGCTCGGAGCGTCTCCGGACGCTCGCCCTCACATGCGCTTTCCTGAAGTATTCTGGACGCACTCTGCCCATCAGCGATCGGCGGCGGCTCTGGCACCACAGCTTTCTCACGGCTACGTTGAGCGACCGAACTGCGCGGCAAGTTGCCTACGCAGAGCCCGCACAGGCCTACTTGGGTGGATTGCTCCACGATATCGGACAGTTGCCGCTTCTTATCGTAGCTTTCGAAGATGAGGCAGCGGGCGACGTCTTTCCCGCCAAATGGCTCGACGATCCGTCCGTCGAGCATAAATTGTTTGGCATGGACCACTGTAAGATTGGGCGATCGATTGCAGTCGCTTGGAATCTTGCTGCGTCCCTCGCAGATGCCATTGAGCACCATCACTTGCCCTTTCGCGCAAAACGCGACGCCAATCTTGCCGAGATTGTCGGTGGAGGAGACCGCTATTCGAACCTGCTGTCGCCTAGTTTGGCGGGAGACGCCGCAGATGGTTCGTCCCGCAAGGCCGGCGCGGTGAATGCGCTGCTTCAAATGTGCGTCCCGCCTCTTTGGCGCGCCGACCGGAAACGCCCTGTTGGTCTGTCCAGGTCTGGTGACCTTGATGCTACGGCGACCATTCCTTTCGTCCACTAGTTAGGGCGGCCGAAGTTCCTGTTCCGCCCGTTGTCAAGCCGCAGCCATGCAGAATTCCGACTGCGGTCGGAATATTCTGCCTACTCGACTGGGCAACATCCTGCCGCGCTGCCATACCCCTAGTTTCGGCTGAATCCAAACACCCTCGGATTTCGTGCACATCGGTAACTTCGGCGAGCATTAAGCAATCTTCATCTGGCGACCGACTTGCTGCTATACGTCCGGGGAGAAAACTGAATGGATAGCGGTTTCTACTCTGCGTTCACGGGACTGGCGGCACGGATGCAGTCGCTTGATCTGGTGGCTAATAATCTCGCGAACGTCAATACCGTGGGCTACAAGGGTCAGAAGGAGTTTTATCGCGCCTTTGCGGCCTCGCTTCAGAACAACCGGCTCACGCCGCTGAACCAGGCCGTCAACAACTTTGGCTTGCTTGGCGGATCACGCATCGATTTTTCCGCCGGCTCGCTTGACACGACGGGCAACGACACCGATCTCGCCATCGACGGCGCGGGTTTCTTCGCGCTCAAGACAAAGGCGGGCGCAGATCGTTACACGCGCAACGGAAATTTCCGCCTGAACACGGAGCGCCAGCTCGTCGATTCCCAAGGCAATCTTGTGCAGGGAAACGAGGGCGCGATTCAGCTTCCGAATGGAGCATTGACCATCAGCGCCGACGGAACAATTTCCGTCGATGGCGCGATCGTCGCCACTCTCAAAATGGTGGACTTTCCTCCTGGCGCGCAGCTCGCGCCGGAGGGGGATACCGATTTCACGGCTCCGGCCGGCGCGGCCAAGCCTGCCGTCGCGGCGCAGGTGCGGCAGGGAATGCTCGAGGCATCCAATAGCAATCCGGTCTCGGGAGCAATCGCGTTGATCGACCTGCAGCGAAACGCCGAGATGATGCAGCGCGCCCTTTCGATTTTCAACACTGACTTCAACCAGACCGCCGTGCAGGAACTGTCGCGGGTCTGAGTCCAAGGAGAACAATCAGATGTTTCGTGCCCTCAATACGGCTGCCAGCGGCATGATCGCTCAGCAGCTCAATTTGGACAACATAGCCAACAACCTCGCGAACGCAAGCACGGCGGGTTTCCGAAAGCGCCGTCTCCAGTTTGAGGATTTGCTCTATCAGAACCTGATCATGCCGGGAGCCGCCTCGACCCAGCAGACGACATTTTCTACCGGTTTGCAGATTGGATTGGGTGCCCGGTCCGCGGCGTCCGAGATGATTCAGACTCAGGGTGAATTCGATTCCACCGGCAACCCGCTCGACCTGGCCATACAGGGCCAGGGCTTTTTCCAGGTTCAGTTGCCGACCGGTGATTTGGCCTACACGCGCTCCGGAACCTTTCAGCTCGATTCGCAGGGAAACATGGTAACGGCGGACGGCTATCAATTGCAGCCCTCCATCGCCGTACCGCTGAACGCCACGAACATCACCATCGGGACAGACGGAACGGTCAGCGTGAGTCTTCCCGGCCAGCAACAGGCCCAGCAGGTGGGGCAAATTCAGTTGGCTATGTTTGCTAACCCCGGCGGTCTCAACAGCATCGGGAAAAATCTGTTCTTGCCGACCACGGCCTCAGGAGACGCACAGCTTGGCACACCGGGCGGCACTCAGGGGTCAGGAACGATTCAGCAGGGCGCCATCGAGCAATCGAACGTTAATGTCGTCGAGGAATTCATCGAGATGATCCTGGCGCAGCGCTCGTACGAATCGAACTCCAAAGTTGTGCAGGCAGCCGATCAGATGTTTCAGGACGTTAACGCGATGTCGCGGTAAGGGGATCCTCTTTGCGAAACGTGCATACTGCCCTGCGATTCTTCTTCGCGACCGCCGTGACCGTAGCCGCGTTCGCGCCGCTCGCCCGCGCCTCCAGCATCTCCTTGCTCGACCAGGTCGAGGTGCGCGGAAATTCGATTTTTCTCTCAGATTTGCTTCCGCCACAGGTTCCTGCCGCAATGCGCACCTCGACGCAGCGCATCTTGATTGGAGTTGCGCCTCAGCCGGGAAGCGCGCGCGTTTTGGATGGCAGCAAGATCGCGGGCTTGATTGGCGGCGCGGATAGCGCGCGGGATATCGACATTCCGCAGCGGATTATCGTACGACGCTCCGGCCGCAGGATCACGCGAGAGGAGGTGGTGGCGGCCATCCACAACTCGCTGGTGCGCAGCGGCCTGCCAGATACCGCTCTCCAACCGGATGATCTGCGCGTTTTTCCGGATGTAATGGCGTCATCGAACGACGCTCCCTTGCAAGTTCGTCGCATCGATTTCGACGAAACTCTCAATCAAGCCAAATTCTTGATGGCCGAGAGGGGCGCATTGCCTTTCCTCGTGACCGCTCAATTTCGCGAGACCAGCTTGGTCGAAGCCGCCACCCGGGAGCCTGCGCCGGTTGATTTGCCGCAGACGAGCGATGGGTCACGCCAGGCGGACGCCAAGCGCGCTGCTCCGCCTGTGGAATTCGCTCCGTCCGCGCGAGATGACGCGCCCGCCATGCTTCACCTGGCATCGGGGTCGCTCGTCAACGTTCACGAATTCGCTGGGCCGACACTCGTCGAGGCCGGCAAGCCAGCCACATTATTCCTGAATTCGGGCACGATGCAGATGTTATTGGACGTGACGGCTCTAGAGCGCGGTTCACTGAACCAGACGATCCGAGTGAGACTTCCGGGAACCGGCAAAGTGCTTCGCGCACAAGTAACGGGCTCGCGCCGCCTCGAGGCAGCCTTTTAGGGGACCGGACTCAATGCAAATTCCACATCAGATTCGGGCAGCACTGGCAATCCTGACTTCGCTCGTTCTTCCGGGTTCGGTAGCTGCGGCCGGATTTGGGAGGAACAAAGCGAAAGGTCCCAGTCCGGCCACGGCGTCACTTGACGACTACATTCGGCGCGTGAGTGCCGCAGGAGTCGAACAGCCAGCAACGATAGGCAGCTTATGGATATCTTCGGGGCCGCTTTCCGATCTGGCGGCCGATTACAAGGCCCGGCGGGCGGGGGACGTGATTGTTGTGAACCTCGTGGACACCTTCTCTGCTGCGACGAGCGGAGAGAACAAGACGTCGCGCCAATTTTCCACGCAGTCTGCCATCACGGCGCTTCTTCGCAGCATCCCTGCGAATAATGCTATGCAAAATCTTCTCTCTGCCAATTCCAATACCGCTCTCGATGGGAAGGGTGCGTCAACGCTGAGTTCGAACCTTCAATTGAGTCTTTCAGGCCGTATCGTGCAGGTCATGCCAAACGGAATGATGGTGATTGAGGCGTCGCGTGACTTCACAGTCGGCAACGATCGGCAAACCGTTGTGCTTCACGGCGTAGTGCGTCCGGGCGATATCGCGCCGAACAATTCCATCCAGTCCACTTCGGTTACGAGCCTCGAGCTTGACATCAAGGGCAAAGGTGCGGTTGCCGATGCGTCAGCACAGCCGAGCCTGTTGATGCGCGTCCTGCTGAAATTGTTCAGTTTCTAAAAGGAGTTCTCCGTGTCAAGTTGGCGGATCCTTGCTGGTTTGGTTCTGTTGGCGGTTTCGTCGGCAGCGCTTGCTCGCGCGGATGAGCCTCCCCGGGGTGTCCAAATCAAGGACGTCACGACGATTGAGGGAATTCGCGACAACCTGTTGATGGGGTACGGAGTGGTTGTTGGCCTGAATCGAACAGGTGACAGTCAGCAGACCGTCTTTTCGACTCAGACTATGTCGAATCTCCTGCAGCGTATGGGAGTTCAGGTCCCTGCTACTACGCTGCGTGTGAATAATATCGCCGCGGTGTTCGCAACGGCGACGCTTCCGCCGTTTGCACGGCCAGGAATGAGAATTGACGTGACCGTCTCTTCCGCTGGCGATGCAAAAAGCCTCGCCGGCGGCTTGCTCCTTTTGACGCCGCTGAGAGCCGCAGATGGAAATGTCTACGCCGAAGCGCAAGGGCCTCTCACGCTGGGAGGGTACAGTGCGGGCGGTAACGGCAACACGAAAGTTGTCAACCACGTTACGGTCGGCCGCGTACCGGAGGGCGCCATCGTCGAGCGTGATACTGCCGTCAGCTTGGCCTCCATGAATACGATCTCCCTCTTGTTGCGCAACCCGGATTTCGCCGCAGCCGGGAACATCGCCGAAGCCATCAACAAAGAACTGGGTAAAGACGCTGCTCGGGTCGTGGACAGTCGCCGCGTGGACATTACCGGGATTGCGGGTGGGCCGAGCGTTGTTCCGGAGCTCATGGCACGCATTGGAAGTATTCGCGTCAGCGTCCATCCGCCCGCCAAAGTCGTCGTGAACGAGCGAACCGGAACCGTCGTGATGGGAGGCTCGGTCACCCTTGGTGCATGCTCGATTCTTCATGGCAACCTAGCCATCGATATCGCCACGCGCTTGGAGGTTTCTCAGCCGGCACCACTTTCCCCGAACGGTCAGACCGTCGTCGTGCCGCAGACTCAGGTGCAGGCCGCCGAAACGCCGACGCAAGTGATTCGTCTACAGGAGGGCTCGACCGTCGAAGACTTGGTGCGCGGCCTCCAAACCATCGGGGCGACCGCGCGAGATGTGGCATCCATCCTCCAGGCAATCAAGGAAGCCGGTGCACTCGATGCAGAGCTGGAGGTGCTCTAGTGACGACTTTTGCGAGTCTAGGCCCTACGCAGATATCGGTTTCCGGTCCACAACTCACTTTGGACAGCCAGCCCAACTCCGCGGATTCGCCCGATCAGCGGAAGCTGAAGAAAGCGGCTGGTGATTTCGAGTCGATTCTTCTGGCATCCATGTGGAAGTCAATGAAACAGTCCTTCGGGACGTCGGACGCGGAAGGGGATGCGGACCCCGCCCACGGGACCTTGGAGGATTGGGGTATCGAAATAATGTCGAGCGCTGTGGGTAGGGCAGGTGGTCTGGGAATCGGCAAGCTGATTCTAAAGCACTTAGAGCCGCACGTTGTTGGCGGGGCCCCTTCCAATTTGGCACACTCCGCTCAAGTTCTCGGCGCTTCGGCCGATAAAACCAAGGAGGAGGCAAGGTGACGATGCGCCCGCCGTGTGCCAGACGGCTGCTTCCGAATAGGGATGCCCAAGAGACCCTGGGCCGTCCAAAGGACTGAACATGAGAATTGATCCGAACCAGTTTCTGGGTAACCTCCAGCAGGATGCCGTGCAGCAAGCCAACACGCGCGGGATCCAGCCGTCTCAGTCAGAGGAGTCCCGCGAAAACGGCGCAGTGGACGGAGACGATCAATTTCAGCCATCGCAAGCGCTCGACCAGGTGCAGAAACTTAAGGCTCAGCTTGCCCAAATGCCCGAGGTGCGCAGCGATCGCGTAGCAGTTCTGAGCCAAAAGATTCAGCAGGGCAGCTACAAGCCGACAAACGAGCAAATCGCAAATGCAATGGTCTCCGAAATCACCAGCAACAAGCGGAGCTAGTTCGGATTCAGCAGATTGAAAAACCATGGCAGATCTCACGCCATCCCGGATCGAGCCGGTCGGAGGGTCTACCGACAGCCATTCGGAGAATCCCAATCGCAAGCAGGCCGCGAAAACGAAAACCGCCGAGAAGCCAGCTCCCGTTCCTCCAGCGATTGACGCGGATAAGGACGAACTTCATCAACTGGATGAGCAGGCATAAGCCGTGACGCCGGAAAGCACACGATACTTGAAACTCTTGGAGCGCCGGTTCTCCCTGCTCGGTTCATTGACGCAGTCTCTGATTCAGTCCCGCAGCGACTTTGTCGCCATGAAATTGGACGCGATGGAACGCCTGACCGCCGAGCAAGAACGACTGTGCGCACAAGTTCGATCCGTGGATGCCGAGCTCGCGCGCGTGCAAACGGGTGGCGGTGAAGATGCTGGCTTGAGTCCTCGTCTGGCAGGCTTGTGCTGGCCGGGCTCGCGAGACGGCGACGTGCAACAGGACAATCGAATTCGCGCGATGCTGGACCGCATTCGACTCGCGCAGGAAGAACTGGCGAAAGCCAACCATGCTCACCAAGCCATGCTGCGCCGCTCCAAGCGAACCGTTCAGATCCTGATGAACTTCTTCAGCTCGTTCGCGCCCACCTATTCCTCCCCGATGACCGCACGAGCGACATACGAGGAAAGGATTTGAGACCATGGGCACGCTAAGTTCCGCTCTCAATATCGCTGTCCAGGCCATGCTGGCCAATGAAACGGCGCTGGACACTACCAGCAACAACATTGCGAACGCGAACACTCCGGGATATTCGCGGCAGACGGTTAATTTCGTGGAAGCGCCGCCTGTGGAATACGGCGGACAGCTCTACGGTACCGGCGTTCAGGTCAGCCAGATTGTCAGCCAGCGCAGCGGCGTCCTGCAACTTCTCTTGAACAACGACACGCAGCAGCAAGCGCAGTACAGCTCCTATCTGACTACGATGCAGCAGGTGCAGACGCTATTCAACGAAACCAGCGGCAATGGCTTGCAAAGTTCGATCACGGGGTTCTTCAATAGCTTGCAGCAGCTTTCTGAGGACCCGTCCAATACGACCGACCGGCAGGCCGTTCTGACGGCCGCGGAGAACATGGCCCAGAATTTCAACAGCATCTCGGCGAACCTCACGTCGCTACAGCAGAATGCCGATACCTCGGTGACGCAATCGGTGAATCAGATCAACGCGCTCACACCACAGATTGCCCAGCTCAATAGCCAGATCAGCGAAGCAGTGTCCACAGGCCAAAACGCCGGCTCGCTGATGGATCAGCGCGACCAGTTGATCAATCAGCTTTCCGGCCTGATTGGCGTCTCCGAAATCGATGCTGGCAACGGAAATGTCACGGTGACAACTACCGCGGGCGCGCCTCTCGTCGTCGATAACAAGAGCTTCCAATTGACGACGCAGCCCGATCCGGCCACGGGATTCCAGCACATCTACTCTCTCGGGAATGACATCACATCGACGATCAGCGGAGGAGCGCTCGGCGGCGCGATCCAAGTCCGAGATTCCACGATCCCGTCAATCCAGTCCTCGCTCGATTCTTTGGCGTCGAGTTTGGAGAATTCATTCAATTCGATCAACCAGGCAGGATTCGACTTGAATGGGAATCCGGGCGGTAATTTCTTCGTTCCACCACCGGCGGGAGGCGTAGGCGCGGCCGCCGAAATGAGTGTTGCGATCACTGACCCGTCGCAGATCGCCGCCAGCCAAGATGGCAGCGCTGGCGACAACTCGAATGTCAACGCCATGCTGGCCGTCCAGAACCAGGCTATCGTCAACGGTCAAACGCCAATCAATGCGTATTCGAGCCTGGTCTTCCAAATCGGCAACGACGTTTCTTCCACGCAATCCGAGCAGCAAGGCTCGCAAGCGAGCATTCAACAGGTTCAGAATCAGATCGGCAGCATTTCCGGAGTGTCGATCAACGAGGAAGCCGCCAATTTGATCCAGTATCAGCAGGCCTATCAGGCGGCGGCCCAGGCCGCTGCGGTGATCAGCAGCCTGACGCAAACCGCAATCACTATGTTCAGTTCATCGCACTGAGGGCGCCCATGAGCATTCGCGTCAATCCCGATATTCTTCCGGATCTGGTTGCCTCGATCGAACAGGCGCAGCAAGAGGCTCAAACCGCGACCCAACAGATGGCCACGGGGCGCAGCGTCAACAACCTTTCAGACAATCCCGCTGCGGCGGCCGCGCTCGTCGGCAACGACGCGCTGACGAGCGAGAACGATCAATACCTGACGAACCTCACCGATCTCCAAGGCAAGTTTCAAGCGGCGGACTCCGCCCTCAACAGCGCGGTCCAGCTCATGACCACGGCCATTTCGGTTGGCACCGAAGGCGCGAATGGAACGCTTTCCTCCGCAGATCGCCAGGCGATTGCGCAACAAGTCCAGGGATTGCAGCAGCAGATGCTCGCGCTGGCAAACACCTCTTACGAGGGCACGTACATCTTTTCCGGCACGAATGTCACCACGCAGCCGTTCGCGCAGAGTTCGACCTCGTCTTCAGGCGTTCAATATAACGGCAACGATGGCGTCACCACGGTCCAGATCGGGGAAGGACAATCCATGCAGACCAACGTCGGCGGCGACCAAATCTTCACCAACGCAAATGGAAACGTCTTTCAGGCGCTCAACGATCTAGCGAACGCTCTCAACTCAGGTGCCGGAATCGATGCCGCAAACACGGAGGTCCAACAGGCCTTTTCGAAGTTGACCACGCAGCGCGTTTTCTATGGAAATGCGCTCAGCCAGGTTCAGAACTCGCAGAACTACTTGAATCAAGAACAAGTGGACCTCAGCACGCAGCAGAACCAGTTGGTCGGCGCAAACATGACGCAAGTCGTCGCGAATGAATCTCAGGCTCAAACTGCCGAGCAGGCGGCCTTGAGTGCGACTGCTCAAATCCTCAGCCTTCCTACGCTGCTCACCTATATTAAGTAGCGCAGTCCATCGCGTCGGCGCAATCTTCATCTTCAAAGCCGAACGTAGGAAAAGCAGCGCGGCGATCAGCGGGCAGCAGAGCCGCAGGCAGCTAGCGGTGCGCGCCGCTGCCATTTCCATCTCGCAAATTCCAGCGAGCGCATGAAATCCTGTTTGAATCGGGCACTGGAGAATCGCTGTGCCACGGTTTCCCTCGCAGCGCGTCCCATCTGCGCAGCGAATTCGCCGTCCGCGAGCAGTCGAAGAGCGTAGCTGCGCAGCTCGGCCGGGTCATCGGAGAGGAACCCGCTGACCCCGTGTTCTACGGGTGAAGTCGGATGACGGTTGCCGAGCACCGGCAAACCTGCAGCCATAGCTTCGAGAGTCGCCATGTTGTAGCCGTCCTCCAAACGCGGGTCGGCCGTGTGAATGTAGAAGCGATGCCGGCTAAATGTTTCTTTCAGATCCGCCCAATTTGTCGAGGGAAGAACACCCGGCATGTCCGGGTTGTGCCCGACGAGTGTGACCGGAAGACCATCGAACGCCTTGTGGTGAAATTCCCAAAGTAAGATGTGCGGTCGGCGGTGGATGTGGTTCGCGACGCGCAGACCTCGTGCCAGGTCGCCCTTCCATGGCAGGTAGTGGAATGGATCTGCCGAAAAGGGCACGATGTCGTTCTCGAAACCCCACGACCGCCCTTTCAGCTTCGACACCGCCACCACATGCGTTCCCGTCATACGCACGAATTTCGCGACTGTCTCCCGAAATCGTTCTGCCGAAACGGTTGATCCTTGTTCCCGCAGAGCGCCATCGAGCGTCTCATGTATGACGAGCAGGCGTGGGCCATTTAGCGTTTTCGCGTCGACAAGGTCCGTGAGGTTGTGCGCGACAATACACTGATATGGCTGCGGATTCTGAAGAGCTTCTTCGATTCGGATGAGCCGGGCATTACCCGGAATCGGCCGCATGTTCTCGTCCCAGCCATCGGTGTGGCGGCCGCGCAGTCCTACGACCACATCCATCGGGCGGGCGAGCACCCCGAGTTGGTAAACCCAGGCTTCGTGACAGTCGAACACTAGCAAGGGTGCATTCATCGGAGAAATCCCATGGAGAGGCCGGGTCTCTTGCTCTGGTTCAACGCCCCGGCATTGAACGCCTTCGCGGTCAACGTGCGAGCGCGCTCATCGCGTCATGCGCAGCGTGGCGCTCCAAAGTCCGAGTGTTTCCAAATGTCCGCGCATTGCCTCGATGTGGGCTCGGCGCGCGATCAGCATGAAGCGCGTCTGCTCGAGCACCACCTGCATCTCGCTCAGGTTCCCCGCATACACTTTGAGTTCGGTGTCCAGTTCGGGATGGATCGTGCGCAGCCGTTCCGCTTCCGCGACGATTAGCTGCATCGATCTGATCGGTTCGGCGATCGCCCGGACGTTTACTACGTCGAAGCTCCCTCGGCCGCCCAGCGCATCGCGCGTACGCGAAATGAGAGCTCGGAGCTTCTCATTTGCCTTACGGACTTGATCTTGAATCGATTCCTTCATCAGGCGTTCCAGTGCGATCCGTTTCCGTCCGGCTCGGAGCCTGCCATCACCGGCGTCCGGAGTGCAATCTTCGCAGCGGGACGCGGCAGCGGTTCGGCGGAGCGGGAATCCTCAGGAAGTTTTATCTTTTGCTGTGCGACATCCTGTTCGACCTGCTGCCAAGCCTGCCGAAGCGGCATGTAGAGATCCGTCAGCTTCTTGATCTGTCCACTGCTCGTTCGGGCGTTTGCCTCTACGATCAGGCTGCGGGTCACGTTGTAAAATCCCCGTAGATGCTGAGCAATGATCCCGCCGCGCTCGAAGTCGAGAACGCTGTCCATCTCGGCGATAATCAGCAAGGCGTGATTCAGGCTGGCAACGCGCCCCTTGATGTCGTTGGCGGCGATTGCCTCCAGTGCCCGTCGAAAATCTTCGAGGATGCGATCGTAGAGCTTGACCACCATGCCCGCCGGATTCGCTCCCGTGGCGCTGACCTGCCGATAGTACGACGCGATTTCGTCTTGTTTCATCATGGCTATCCCAATGACCCTAGTTGCTGCGTGATCTGGCTCTGTAGCATCGGCATCTCATCCAGTGTGTTCTGCATTTGCGCGTACTCGGCGACCAGGAGTTGGTCCTGGCTGGCCAATTGCGTTTGCATCGTGTTGATCTGGTTCGTCAGGTCCTCGTTCTCTTGCGACATGCCTTGCAGATCGAGCGTTATCGATCCCTGCGTCGGATCGGTGATTTGATTCAGCGTGCTCGATAGAATGGTGGCCACGCCACCCGTGCCTTGCAACAGGCTTTGTACGCTGCTGAAATTGTTGTTCACCGCGTTTGTAAGCGCGCCGGAATCCACCGTCAGCGTGCCGTCGGTGTTCATGTTGACGCCGATGCTCGCGAGATTGACGAGACCATTATTCCCGGCGACGGACGTCGTGATCGCGGACAGCAGTTGGTCCTGAACGCCGCGAAGCGTATTGTCGGCCTCGAGCGGCCCGCCGCCCGTTCCGTCTGACGCCACATTGAATTGCGAGTTCAGGTCTTGCACCACCGTATTCCAGGCGGAGACAAACGCATTGACGGCAGAGGTCGCCTGGTCCGCGTCTGGCGAAAGAGACAACGTAACGGTTGTGTTCGGGTCCGCACCCACTAAATTCAGCGTCACGCCCGGTATCACGCTTGAGATCGTGTTGCTCGCCGAGTTGATCGGCACGCCGTCCACCGTCAGCGAAGCGTTCGACCCGGTCACGGCGGAGTTGAAGTTCAGGCTCGTCGTGTTATTCGTGATTGTAATGTTGCCCGCGGATCCTGTCGTATTGCTCACGATAGCCAGTCGGGCACCACTGGCGTCGGTGACGACGCTTGCCGTTACCCCGAGGTTCTGGCCGTTAATCGCGGCGGCCAAGCCGTCAAGAGTATTGTCCGTGTTATCGACGGTCACTGTCGCGGCGGGACTACTCCCCACAGTGATTTGGAAACTTCCCGTAGAAATCGGCGTGCTGCTCGAAGCGACCGGGTCCGTGTAGTAGGAGGAGGTTGTCGCGAGTGAATTGACGACGATCGTGTGCGTTCCAGTGGCTGCGGTTGGATCGGCCGTCGCGGTAACCAAGTTTGAGTCCGAGGAGGTCGCTGTGAGCGAGTTAATCGACCCGCTGGTATTGCTGAGCGCGCTGACTGCGGTCGACAAAGCATTGATATCGTTCTCGATGCTCGTCAGCGTGGAAGATTGCGTTTGGAGCGTGCTCTGCTGTTGCTGTAATAATTGCAGTGGTATCGCGTTGGCCTGTTCGACCGAATTCAGCAGCGTCTGTACGTCGATCGTGCTGCTTCCTGCGGGGAGCAATACGTTGCCGAAATTATTGATTGTTCCCATCAGTGTGTTCTGCGTCCCGAATTTCGGAACCCAGGACCCTCTTTCTTGACTCGAAACACGTGCACGTGGGCCCCGCGAAGGGGCCCACGCGCCGTGGTCTGTCTAGCCGTTTACTGCAGCAGTTTCAGAATGCTCTGCTGTTGCGAGTTGGCCTGCGCCAGAGCCGCCATGCCGGTCTGGCTCAGCACGGACAGGTTCGACAACTGTGATATTGCCGAAGGAATGTCCGCTGCCATGATGTTGTTCTCTGCCGCCGTCAGGTTCTGTACCTCGGTGGTCATAACCGAAGACGCGTCCTGAAGCCGGTTGACGGAAGCACCGATCGAGCCGCGATCGTTAGCAACTGTCTGGACGGCAGCGCCAATCGCCGTCAGCGCCGTCTGAGCGCTCGCGGCAGTTAGCAGGTTCGTGTTGACGCCCCCGGTGCTAAGCCCTAGACCTGCGGTCGTGAGGGCGGAGATCGTCGTAGTAATCGGGCTGGCGTTCGTCCCGTCGGTCAGATAGATCGACGTGGTCGCGCCGTTGAAGACCGCTGTTCCGTTGTAGTCGGTCGTAGAGCCGATTTGCGTGATTTCTTGCAGGATTTGCTGATATTCCGCGTCGAGCGAACCGCGCTGCGAGCTGCTCACGGTGCCGGTTGAGGCTTCCGTCGCGATCGTGACCGCCGTGTTGAGAAGCGAAGTCACCTGCGAGAGAGCGCCATCGGCGACCTGCAAGTTGCCCACGCCGTCATTGGCATTCTGAATCGATTGGTTCAGCGCCGCAATGTTGGCTGACAAACCGTTTGCAATCGCGAGACCTGCAGGATCATCCGAACCGGAGTTAATGCGTTGGCCCGTGGACAACTGCTGAAGCGTTGTGCTGAGGCTGTTCTGCGTACTCTCCAGGGCGCCTTCGGCCTGAAGCGCTGAGATGTTATTGAGAATGCCAAACGGCATCGGAAAATCTCCTTTCGTCGGATCGAGCGTTCCGTTTTGCGGTCAGAAGCCTTTGGCTCGGAAGGCTTTCCCCCCAAGACCGGAGCGGCTCGGTCTCGCGCACGGAACTCCTTGCGTTCCCCTATTTCATCGGCAGATTCGCGTGAGACTTTAATGTTCGGAAATCATTCGAATGCCTGCACTTAGAGCGTCCATGAGCGCTCCGGATCCCGGTCCTGCGTGAAGCGCGAGCTCCTCTAGTGCTCGCTTCAGCGCGGCATCATCTCGATACACCTGGAGCCCAACATGGACGACCGCTATGGCGCGCGACCAGTCACCAACCCTTGACCACAGACTTGCAGCCCGCATGAAATCACGAGAACTCGGATTTTTGACCGCCCGGAGTTTGTTTTCCGCGGCCAGCGCTGCCTCCCGAGTTCTTTCAAGCCAAGTAAGTCCGAGGACGAGCCGGTCATGCAGCTCAGCGTTAGCAGGCTGTTGCTCGATCGCATGCTGAATTCTCTTCAGACCCTCATCAGCCATACCCGCTCGCACCCGCGCGAGTCCGAGCTTGCTTTCCACTGGAACCAGTTGCGGCGAACGGTTAAGCGCTTCCTCATAGCACCGGACGGCCTGGCGAAACTCGCTCAGTTCGTAGTGCGCGTCGCCACTGATTTCAGCCGTAGCCCCCGTCGCCCTGCCATTCTTTTCCGCCTTTTCAAGGCACTCCAATGCCTCGCGGTATTTGCCAAGACGCGCCAGAGTTACCCCCGCAAAAAACCAAGCGACGCCCAGCCGTGGGTTATACTCGCAGGCTCGTCTAAAGCATTCGAGGGCTTTCTCGACGTTTCCCATGTCATCGAGCTCAACAAGACCCAGTTCGAGATGTGCTTGAGCGTTTCGCGGAGTGTCCTCAACCTTGCGTTGGCCAAGTTCGTGGTACAGCCGGTTCTTCCGTGTCCGGGTCTCGATGTCTTCCGCCAGACCGAAGTGATGGATCAAGAAGGGCGCCCGGCCAAGCCGCAAACCGCAGTCTTCAATTCGAGAACCAACCGATTCGTGGACGCGGCCAACGAAGAAAATCCGCGGGTCGCGCCGGAACAGCCTTACGTTTTCATGCTCCACATATGCCGGAAACGCTCTCGCGGCGGGCAGCGCCGAGTCGTTTGGAATCGCTGGGCGGTCCCAGAGGCGGCTCTCGAGGCTGTTAACATAGTTGCGAATCGTGACTTGATAGCCCGCTACTCCGCTGCTGGCGACGAGGCGCGGTATCACGGCCTTCGCGCCGGGATCGAGAATTTCATCCGCATCCAACACCAAAACCCAAGTAGCCCGCACCTCTGCTAGCGCACGGTTCCGCGCGCCAGCGAAATCGTTTTCCCAGGGAATCTCGATGACGCGCGCATCACATTCCCGTGCGATCTCTGCGGTTGCATCACTAGATCCGGTGTCAGCGATTACAATTTCGTCGACTACGCCCGCAACGCTTTCGAAGCACGCTCGCAGCGTAGCCGCAGCATCCTTGACGATCATGGACAGAGCGATTCTCGACACGCACTCTCCTCCATGTGTCGTTCGATACTCCCACTGCGAACGGGTTTGCAGGCAACGAGGTTCGCAATTCGCTGCACGTAGGCTGCCCGCACTCGATCCCACGTGTGCGCTTGCCGAATCGTCCGCGCTGCCTTCTGCCCGCGCTGTGCAGCCTCGTCCCGGTGCTCGTAGACGTGCCGCATCGTACGCGCGAGTGCTCCGACATCCGGCTCGAACCACGTCCAGTTGCCGACAAATTCACCCAATGGTGGAGGAGCGTCCGGGACTTCAGTTTCTCGCGCCGGTATCAGATATCCGCAGTCCCCGGGGCAGAATTCCGGCGCAGGGCCAGCCTCCGTAGCGATCACGGATTTGCCGCAAGCCATTGCTTCTGCGATCGGCATGCCAAATCCCTCGCCACGATACGGCGCCACGAAAGCGTCGCAGCCCCTGTACAGCGTCGCGAGCGTCGCGTCATCGAGTTGTTCCGAAATGACGGCCAAATGCGGAAGCCGGGGATTTCCCATAAACTCGGCAAGCAACGGGCCGCAAGAATTGTGTACATACGCTGGCTGGGCCGCGGCGCTGACGAGCAGCGTGACATCGTCTCCCGCCTCGAATGCTTTTGCGTAGGCCTCGAGCACTACGTCGATGCCTTTGCGTAGAATCGCGCCCCCGACGAACAAGAAAAGGAAACTGCGGCACCCATTCGGACGGGAGCTCGGACCGTCCGGTTTGAACACCCGTGGATCGATGCCATTCGGTATCACCTGAACCCTATGTTCGCTGACCCCTGCTCGAACGAACACGTCGCGAACGAAATAGGACGGTACCCACACTTCGTCCACATTCCGTTCGATTTCACGGACCCAGACTCGTGGCACCGCGCCGTACTCCCACGGCAGGATCACGGCCAACTTACCTCGCGGCGGTCGCTGAAAATCTGGCGGCCACTGATGCCGGATCGTCAAATCGAGGTGCTTCGGGTGGCGCAACAGCCCCTTCATGATGAGGCTTCCGTCCGTCACCTTCTGCGGCAACAGCAAGGGCTGGCAACAAGGCTCGAGAGCTGCATCGAATTCTGTGGACTGCACGAGTTCAGCCGCAAGCTCCCGGTTGATGCGAGCGAAGCTTGAATGCTCGAAGAAGGGGCCCGACAGCAGAATTCCCGGCTTTCCGTCACGACTTGCACCCGGACGGAACGGCGTTTCGACGGATGCCAGCTTTCGCAAAAGCGTGTCGCGTGCTTCTTGGTCAAGCGGCATTGTTTCGACGATGCGCCGTGCAGCAGGAAATGCCCGATGGAGGAGAAGGTAGTCAAAAACCGGACTTAAATACTTCGGTTCCCGGCGCACGAGCCGGGTGAAGTCGTATTGATGTTTTTCGACGAGCGCGGGCGACATCCGCAGGTTGAGCAAATCATCCACCGCCGGCGTGAATACGGGCCGGCTGACCATCCCCTGGTAGAAATTTTCGAAGGCTACCCTCTGATTGCCCACTTCGGCAGCCAGTCTTCCGAGCAGCCATGCCGCCCGGTAAGAATTCTCGCCGCCGCTGCCCACGAATTGGTGATTCGCACTGCGAGCCCGCTCCAGGTAGCCTAGTGCCTTCGATTTCTTGTGTTGGTGCAGAGCAAGCAGTGCACCGACGTAGTAGAGTTCCGCATAATCAGGGTATGCCTTGAACGCCCCTTCCAAAACCTGCTCGGCCTTGGCCATGTCCTTGTGCTTCATCAGCGCAACGACGAGATTTCGCAGAGCGAGTGCAGACACCTGTGGAGGAGTGCGCTTCTCTTGCGCCACGCGCCCGAGCGTCTGAATGCCGGATCCCGGGCCAGCTTGCTCGGTGAGGATAGCTTGAGAGAGTTGTACCCACGGCAGGTCAGTCACTTTGAATACTGTATGAACCTTCTCCGATGCGGGTGAACTACTCATGATCCGTGCAGCTGTGCTCCAGAAGTCCTTCATATGGCCGCCGCTAAGCCAGCGCGGTTGGATCGCCAGCAAGTCCAGTTCGGCCATGTACGGGAAATGGACGGGAACGAAGCAACGGCGTCCCGGCGCGCGCAGGTCACACCGGATGCTTGCGGCCGAGCCTTGGAGGAAGCGATCGCCAGCGAACCACGTGATCACACCGTCCGACCCCTGCGGAACACGATCTAGTCGGACCGAACTGAGCTTGCCAAGCGAAATGGAATCCGCTGCCGCCCGAATGGATTCAGGCAGCTCGTCTGTGGATGCCGCGTCCGTTTCAAGCGCGACGAGCGGACTACGCTCATGTACAGCTGTTGGCGGTCCGCCACGATGATCGACTACGCAGACTGGCATGGTCTTCCTTCTATCGAGCGTCGGCGATTCGAAACTGCACAACCGCCTCTACGAATTCTTCCGGGCCGCGACTTCCAAATCGAGCCGCGTCGTTTCGATTACGTGCCCAAGATTGCGCACCAACTGGGCAACCTGTTGCTGCAAATCCCGAACGATCTGCTTCGTTGCTTTAAGCTCCTCTTGGGTTTGCAAAAGACGAGCTAGAATCTTCTGATCGACTTCCGTGTTTAGCAGCGCGTTGTCCGCGACTGCCTGGGTCAACTGCTCCAGCGTCACGGGACGATCTGCCGAGGCCTCTTTGCGAACTGCCGTCCACGTTGGAGTATTGAGAGCTTCAGCGAAGGCGCTGTTCATTTCATGGTCTCCATTCCACTCGTCGATGGATTGCTTTCATTCACTCAACCAGCCTGCGAAACTCATCGACCCAGAGCGGGGCGGTGATGCTCCAGTCCCAATGAGCGACCATGTCTCTGCGCCCCTGTCGCGCTCGCTGTTGCGCCTCGGCTCGCTGCGAAACTACGCGGCGCATCAACTGTCTCAGGTGTTCAACACTAGGCTGCGCCCACATATGCCCGGCAAATATCTCTTCTTCGGCCGCCGCAGGCACGAGACCCTCGATATCAATCAGGTAGCTATTTTCGTCTCGCAGAAAATCTAATTGCCCGCTCCAACGTGTTGCAATCACCGGAAGCTCGCTCGAAAGCGCCTCCATAAGAGGTCGGCCATATCCTTCTCCATGGGTCGGGAGGACGAAAGCGTTTGCGGTGGCATACAGGGCCGCCATGTCGGCTTGCGAAAGAAAGCGATTTAGCAAGATGATTGGCGGGCATTTCTCAAGCGGCACACCTGCCTCTTTTTCGATGAAGTGGCAGATTTCAGCTACCGGGTCGATGCTTCGATTGCTGTGCTGCGACAACTTCAGGATCAGGGCGACGTCTTCATCCGCTTTGAATTCGCTGAGATATGCGCGCAGAAGGAGGTCACTCCCTTTTCTCGGTTGTACGTCGAAGACGGAGAGGAAGTTGAACGAGCGCGTGTACGGAATCTTTAGCGGCGGCACATCGGGTCGAAAAAGCTCGGCGTCGACGCCTGCGCGGACCACTCTCACCTTTCGGTCCTTCACACCCGCTTCTGCAAATGTGCGGCGGTTGAACTCTGTCGGTACCCATACCTCGTCCATGGCGTTGCACCGATCAGCCCAGCCGTCCGGAAGTCGATCTGTCTCGAACATTGTGCGAGCCACTCGAACGCGTCCGTAAACTCCGAGGTTCCACAGGTACGCCATTGCGTGCTGGTACAGTACGCTCTGCGCAAGATCGACCCGCTGTCGCGAGAGCCTTTCGAGGCTTTCCCGCGCCTGACTCGGCAAGAGTCGCATTGTGTCCGCTTGCCAGCCAATCGGCGCGAGTTGGACCGGCATGCCAGATTCCGCGAGAGCCGCCGCGATTACCCAGCACTCTTCCGCGTAGCCCGTCCCACCATAGACGATCCCCTGAAACAGGATTCCGCGCTCCGTGGTCGGCTGTGCAGCCGCGTGCCGCCAAGGTGTCGCTCCGCGCGTTTGGTCCACAGAGACACTAGCGGTTGTCAAGGCTGGCATGGTTTCAATCTGATTGGCGTACTTGGCGCTCGCTTTGCGTTTTCTCCAGCGACATACGCGCGGCGTGCCGCACCGGCTCCAGGAACTGCACTCAGCCTGCCAAAACCGATTTTTCGCGGAAGTCAGTTCGCCGGACGCATTTCGATAGTGAGCGCTGCGCGGATGTTCGCTCCGCGTTACTTAAGGAAATCCTTAGGGAGTAAAGGTCACCGAATTGCTGTTTGGACCGACAGCATTTCGGGATTCATGCGGCTGTGTGCAATCAGTAGTCGGCCGCTTTCAAAAGGTGCAGGGAATGGCCCTTTCTCTCGAAACCAGCGCTCCTAGCGTCTCTCCGGATGAGAAAACACAACTGGCCCAACTGATTTCCGACGTGGAGACTATGAAGGATCAAATGTCGAAGGTCGCCGTCGTCCTTAAACATCTCTCAGACGGAATGACGGAGCAGCGCGCGAAGTCGCATCCGGCGCTGCCTGAGATTGGACCCATCCTGCAGGCGATGAAGGTTCACGTGGACTCCTTTCCACACGCTCTCCGCGAAGCGCGGCGATCCGACGCGGCAACACAGAAAGCACTGGAAAAACTTGCCGCTCGCGTCTCTGAAATTGAGACGAAATTGGGCACAATTTGCAGCCCAGTCGAGCGCTCCACGGGGAAAAGCTGACTTGAGTGCGTTCATCGCCACGCCTATATTGAGGAGTCAGGAAGTGAATGTCGAAGAGCTGCGCGCCAAGGTTTTTTCGCGGCCTTGGTTTCACAAGATCGATCTAGGCCACGGTATCGTCACTCCCGGAATCGACGACTCGCCTGCAAAGCTCAAGCTGATGCGCATTCCGGAAAGCCTCGCGGGCAAGTCCGTTCTCGATATCGGCGCCTACGACGGTTTCTTCTCGTTCGAGGCCGAGCGACGCGGCGCCAGCCGCGTCTTGGCCACGGATCACTACTGTTGGCTCGGCACGGGCATGGGAGATGGCCAGGGTTTCAAGATCGCGCATGCGGCACTGCAGTCGCGCGTCGAAGCGAAGCTCATCGCCGTCGAAGATATTTCTCCGGCGACGGTGGGAATATTTGACGTCGTCCTATTTCTCGGCGTGCTTTATCACGCTCCTGATCCTCTTCGCTATCTGCGCGCAGCGCGCTCCGTTTGCCGGGAAATGCTGATTCTCGAGACGCATTACGACGCTTTGGATTACCCGCGTCCGGCCATGGTGTTCTATCCCGGTGCCACGTTGAACAATGATCCCTCCAACTTCTGGGGTCCCAACGTTCGGTGCGTGGCGGAAATGCTGAAAGAGGTTGGCTTCCAGAAGCTGACGATTTTCCCGCCCTGGCAGCCCTCTCGCGGTGTCATGCACGCGTTCATCTAGCGCGAACCGAACTTGAAGGCCACGGCTGCCATGGCAACTCCCAAACTTTCGGTTTCGGTGGTCATCAATACCTACAATCGCGCCGCAAGCCTCGACGTCACGTTGCGATCTCTCCGGCGAATCAATTACCCGCACTTTGAAGTGGTTGTGGTCAACGGTCCGTCGACCGACAACACGATGGACATGTTAAAGACTCACTCTTCTTACATCCGCGTCGGGACCTGCTCCGATCGCAATCTATCCGTCTCGCGCAACGTTGGCATCGATATGGCGCTCGGAGATTTCGTGGCGTTTCTCGATGATGATGCTGTGCCCGATCCGAACTGGCTCGATGACGCAGTTGCCGCCTTTGATTCAGAAGAAGTTGGAGGCGCAGGTGGATTTGTCTTCGACCATACGGGCTACAATCTGCAATATCGCTACTCCGTTTCGAATCGCATCGGCACGGCTCGTTGGAACGTACCGCAGCCCGGAACCGAGTTTTGCTATCCGGGCTGCCTCGAATTTCCGTATCTGCAAGGTACAAACGCGATTTTTCGTCGCGACGCTTTGGTCGAGATCGGCGGATTCGACGAAGAATTCGAGTATTATCTGGACGAGACGGATGTTTGCCTGCGGCTCGTCGACGCAGGCTACTTGCTGAAGCAACTTTCCAGCGCATTTGTTTATCATCGGTTTCTTCCGAGCCATATCCGCGGCGAAAATCGCGTTGTGGTTGCTTGGCGTCCCGTCATCAAGAACAAAGCATACTTTGCACTCAAAAACGCGCCACCTGACACGTCGTTTCTAGACCTGATCAAGGACTGGGAGCGATTCTGCACTGAAGCTGAAGCGAATTTGAGGCTCCATATCGAGCGCGGCACGATTGGTCGTGACTGTCTCGAGAAATTCCGTCGAGATGCCGACGCCGCATTGCGTGAAGGCGTCCAAGTCGGACTGTCGCGACCGCGCCGGTTTCTCCACTCAGACACGGCGACCGAGCTGCGCGGGCCTGTACAGACTGACGTGTTCGCAGACACTAATTCGCGGCAATTTAGGCCGTGCTCGACGATTTTGCCTGCTTCCGAAAAACTTTGCATTTGTTTGCTCAGCCAGGAGTATCCGCCGGCGGTCATCGGCGGGATTGGCCGCCTAACCTACGAATTAGCTTCCGGTCTAGCCGATTGCGGTCACACAATCCATGTCCTTTCGAAAAGCACGTCCGGCCACAACACGGTTGATTTTGAAGATGGCGTCTGGGTCCACCGTCTCATTGAAGATCGTGATGAACTACCTCCTCTGCCGGGATCAGGGTTTCCTGCGCCGATTTGGAAGCGATCGGCGCGGCTGCTGCGCGAAGTCCAACGAATCCATGCGATGCATCCCGTTGACATCGTCGAAGGGCCGATTTGGGATGCCGAAGGCCTTGCTAGTGTTTTGGATGGCTCATTCGTGACCGTCACGAGCCTTGAAACGCCTCTCAAGATGGCGCTCGAAACGAATCCCGGCTGGATCGATGGCTCGCCAGGCCAGCGGCAGTTCTTCGACCAGTTGATTGCGGCGGAAACCGCTGCCGTGAAGAACGCCACCGCCGTCCGTGCTATTAGCGACGCGATCGCAGAAACCATGCGTGATCTTTACGGAATTGCATTCGCGCTCGGGCAGCTCTTCGTCACGCCGATTGGCATGGCCGACCGTTCTGTCGGCAAGAAATTCGAAAGGCAGGAACGATTCGTCAACGTCCTGTTCGCAGGGCGCTTCGAAAATCGAAAGGGAATCGACGTTTTGCTCGACGTGATTCCGCCGCTCTGCATGCAGCACAAGAAAGCGCGCTTCATCCTAGTCGGCGAAGATCGGCCTCGCGCTGACAGCAACACCTTCGCTGCGGAATTCCGCGCTCGGCACGCTCGAGCCTCGTTCCTTGATCGCGTGATTTTCGCCGGCAAAATCACCGACGCGGAGCTTGAGCGCCATCTCGCGCAGTGCGACGTCTTTGTCGGTCCATCACGATACGAATCCTTTGGCCTCGTATTCCTGGAAGCGATGATGTTTGGCAAGCCTGTCGTCGGCTGTCGTGTTGGCGGGATGAAGGAAATCATCGTTGATGGAGTCACCGGCCTGCTCGTCGAGCCGGGCGATCCAGAGACGTTGCGCGCCGCGCTCGCCAGTTTGCTTGCGGATTCAGCTAAGCGCGCGGCAATGGGTCAAGCAGGGCGCGCCCGATATTTAGCCCATTACACGCGCGAAAAGATGACAGAGCGCACTCTTGAAGTTTATCGGGAGTTGTTGCGCACACACTCGCAGCGCCTTCGCGAAATGCGGCGAGCGGGTTGAACGCGCATTCGCGCAAGAATTTGAGGAGCTGGACCATGTCAATGATGACGGCAGCAACTACGGACGATCTCGCGCTTCAGGAATGGCAAAGCAATCATTTGCCGGAGGCACTGCGGCTCTTGGAGAAGGGGCTGGCCGAGCGTGAGACGGCGGACCGATGGAACAATTGGGCGTCCGTCCAGTTTCGTTGCGGCAATTCGCGAGCGGCCGAATTGGGTTTCAGGCGCGCTCTGGAACTAGAGTCCCAATTTGATCAGGCAGCCGCCAATCTAGGAGCCCTGTTGCTGGCGGACGGCAAAGTTGACGCTGCCGCCGTGCTGCTCGAGAAAGCACTGGCAGGTAACGGCATGGACCGCGAGCAACGAGATGCTGCAGTCCAAATGCTGGCACGCTGCCGGGCTTCCCTGGCGCCTCAGCCGCAACCGCGCTCGCAGGCACAGCCGCAAACGCAAGGGGACGTCGCCCCAGACCAAATCTACGCCGGCTACAGACCCGAAGAGCTGTCGCTCATTCGCGAGCACTTTTGCCTCTCGTCCAAACCGACCGAGGGGTTCATCACAGATTGCCTCGGGGTCAAGACACGGGGTTCTTCGCTCTGGGACCAGGTGCAGTTTCTTGTCGGCACGGTGATTCCTCCTCCGATCCCGAACGATTTTCACGCCGAGGCGATCGAGTGGATTGGGCTGCTGAAGAGCGTGCGGAGCGCGAAAGGCAAATACGTCGCTATGGAACTTGGCGCCGGATGGGGGCCATGGGTTGTTGCGGGCGCAGTCGCGGCGCGCAACGCCGGCATTCGAAACATTTCGCTGTTGGCAGTCGAGGGAGATCCCGGCCACTTCGCTTTCTTGCGCCAGCACTTCATCGACAACGGCCTGAACCCTGATCAGCACGTTCTGCTGCAAGCCGCGGTCGGTGCCCGGCCCGGTCGCGCGCGGTGGCCGCGCGTTGAGCCTCGCAACAGCTACGGCACACGTCCGCTCACCGGAGTCGATGCGCAATTGGCGAATACTTTCGAACTAAAAGTGCTCTCGATGAGCGACCTGCTCCGCCAGCAGAACCGCTGGGATCTGGTGCATGTCGATGTTCAGGGCAGTGAAGTCGAAATCTGTGAAGCAGCCATCGCGCTCTTGAACGAGCGAGCGCACTGGCTCGTGGTCGGCACCCACTCTCGTTTGATCGAAGGGCAGCTAATTTCGCTGCTGATGAACGCTGGCTGGGTTCTCGAAAACGAAAAGCCCGTCATCTTCGAAGTTCAGCGCAGCGCCCCGTCAGCGGAAGCGCTGACGCGCGTTGACGGTACGCAAATCTGGCGCAACCCGCGCCTCGATTAGAGATTGGCCGCAGCCAGGCCGCTTAGCTCTCCGCAGAGTTTCCTCGATCTTGCTCCGAGCCTGCGCGGGCACCTTCCCGCGGCCCCGGCCGCCAGGTGTTTCTCGACATGTTGATGCTGGATTTCGTTGTGTACGCATGTTCGAACATCAATGCCGCGACCCTGGCGCCTTCGCCGTTTTCCAAGGCCTGCACGATCGCATGATGTTGACGATGGGCATAGCTCAGGAAGTCATGCATGCGAGGAAGATCCACCCGATCGAACGCGATTGCATATGCGGCCGCAAATGGAATTCGGTCGTTTCGTTGAATGGCGTCCGCAATCACCTTGCTGCCTGCCCCTTCGATGATCCGTGCGTGAAACTGCTTGTTCATCTCGCCGTAGCGCGCCTCATCGGATTCAATCAGGTGCCGCTTAGCAAAGATCTCGTCGCCCTCCTGTAAACACTCATGCAGCGATTGAATCAAACGGCGCGACGGCCCCTGCTCCGCGACCATGCGCGCGGCCAGGCCCTCCAACACGCCGCGCACGTCGATTGCATCCATGATCTCTTGGGGAGTAAATGCGCGGACAACAAATCCGCGCGTGTCGAGCTGGGTCAGCATTCCTTCCTGTGCGAGGATTGGCAGAGATTCGCGAACGGGAGTCCTGGAGACGCCAAGCTTCTCGGCCAGTTCCACTTCGCGTACGCGCTGCCCGGGCACGAGCTCGCCGTGCAGGACCATTTCGCGGATTCTTACGATGACTCGTGAATTTTTTCCGGCCATGTTCGATGCTCGCTTGAGCGGCGCCCCTAATTGTGGCCTTGGGCTTGGCGGATGTTATCAACTCCATGGGGCACAGGCAATCGCTGGAGTTGTTTCGGGCAAGCGGAGGCGTCGCTGCGAAAAGCCTGCGCCGGAACCGCTCATCTGGCTACCTCGGCTCGCTGCGATCATGAACACGGGATCAGTCCCTGAACGGCCAGAGCGTGCATCCATCATCATGCAGGGACCAAGTTGCTGAACGCTGGAATCACACTGCGGCTGGCCGAGAGACAAAAATGCCGCCCGAAAGTCGGGGGTGGACCTCCCTTCGGGCGGCAGGCGGCAGCCTTTAGGTCTCGTAATCAGGCGCCTTTGTGAGTGCGTGTATACAGTATTCCGCGATGTGTATGCAAGTGTTTTTTGCAGGATTGTTGGCCACGCCCCTCGCTAAAGCTGCGGCCCAAGCACTCAGGGAAGCTTGCGTTCGTGACAAGCTTCGGACATGGGAGAAGTTCGGAAGGAAAAAGCTTCTGGCCGACGCGACAACAGTATGTGGCGTCGGCCAGAAAGCAGAGGGATTGTTTAGAAGTCGAGCTTCACCGCAAACTGAATCTGCCGCGGCGTTACAACCGGCGACTGGGAGAAGCTGGTTTGGCCGGCTCCGGGTTCTCCTATGGCGCCTAGCACAGCTCCAGACGTCGGCGACTGCGCCCCCGGGTTGAAGTGGTTAATGAAGTTGAACGCCTCCGCACGGAACTGCATGTTTAGCTTCTCTGTGATCTTGGTGTTCTTCGTAACCGACAAGTCGGCCCCAACCGTACCAGGACCGCGGAGGCTGTTTCTCTTCACGTTCCCCAGAAACCCGGGAGCTTGGGCTTCATAGCACGATGTATCGAACCATTGGACGTACGTCGCGGTCTTGACGTCCACGATGTGGTTGGGACTGCAGCCAGACGCAAAACTGTAGTTTGCCCGGGAGTTCCATTCCGATCCCAAATCCGCGGGGTCCACATAATTGATGCCCGAGTTGTAGACGTTCAGTGGCAAACCCGTGTGAATTCCGATGATCGTGGCGAATTGCCATCCTTCGACAAACCGATTGCCCTTGAAAGGCAAAGCATAAAGGGCATTCGCGCTGAAGTTCTGACGAATGTCGAAGTTGCAGTTTTCGTAATCGTATCGCTGATTGTACGCGTCGGTTACAAGCTGACCCCATTCCTCAAGTGATGACGCAAACGAACCATCATCCACGCAGCGTGACCAAGTGTAGTTCACCTGCCCGGCAATGTTGTGCGCGAACTGGCGGTTGAGGCTGGCCTGCAGGGCGCTATAGCTCGCCGAACCTGTGTTCTGTGCTTGGACCATCTCCCCGAAGCCTCCTGTCTGGATACAAGGGAGGCCGATGCCGGCGAGGGCAAAACTCGAGTTTATCCGAGGATAAGGAGTGCTGAGTCCACATGACGTATTGAGCTGCATTCCGCTCCCGTAGCAGCCGGTTCCGACGCCGCCGGGGGCAGTCGCATTGTTCTGGTTTGGGTCGGAGCACCCGTTTGCGCTACCGGGGATGAAAGTATAGCCGCCGCCTGAAGCCGTGGGTACCGAAGTCGGAATTTGCGGCAAGGCTGTGCAGTCGGGGTACGTGAGACACTTCGGAGGATTGATATCCATCTGAGTCCACAGATGGCGGCTCACCGAGCCCACATAGCCGACTGACAAGACGGTGCCGCGCGCAATCTCCCGCTGCACGTTCAAGTTGTACTGTAACTGGTAGGGTGAGCCCCTTGGCGTCTGATAAGTCACGCCAGCAAACTCGCTCGGCGGCGTAGGAATCCCTCCCACGTACGCATTCGGGAAGCCGGGAAAGATCAAGAGCGAGAAACCAGCAGGAGGCGTGGCGATAAAGCCCGATTCGTAGAGACGGGGCGCCGTGGGATCGTAGAAAATGCCTGCGCCGCCCCTGATCGACGTCTTGTGATCCTTGAAAGGATCATAGGCAAAGCCAAAGCGAGGTTCGAAGTTCGCCGCGTTGGGGTTACTCGAATAAACGTGCTTAACGGGACTGAACTCCGGCAGGCCGTTCCCCGGGACCACCGGCCCTACAGGTGGCAGATACGATCCCACAAGAACACTCAGGAACTGGGTTGGGCCGCCCGGGACATTAGGAGCCGCCCATCCTACGGGATTGGTGTCGTAATCATACCGGAGCCCGAGGTTCAACGTCAGGCGGGAAGAGACTTTCCAGTCATCCTGGAAATACGGAGCGATGTTGATCTCTCGAAAATATCGAGTGGAGTTATTCTCTCCGTCTGGAACGGCAAACGCAACGAGGGGTGCACCTTGCAGGAAATATTGGCCGGCGAAAACTCCGCCGCCATCGGCATAAGAGAGGTAGTATGTGCCGTTCGCATACGCCCTTTGCAGATTATTGGTCTGGACCCTTCTAACCTCGCCGCCGATCTTGATGCTGTGGGACCCGTGAGTCCACGCCAAGTCGTCGCCGCCGCTATACTTGTTCTGAATGATCGCGTCGGGTCGATTTTGGTCCGGTCCCACGACCGTGATCCCGTTGAAGAGAACGTCTTGACCGTCTTCACGAGTGGCCGCGTCACCAAAGCTACTCGTGAAGTCCAGCGGATCGGTTATGAAGGCAGCGCCACCTAGGGACGTCAGATAGGAAGACGCCGTCTTTATCTGAGCCGATGTAAGACGTTCTTGTACCTCAGAGTTCTCGTTGTTGCGCACGTACCCGAAACGCAGCGAGTTCACCATCGTCGCGGAAACAACGTGCCTTTCGGTGATGGTTACGAACTGGTTTCGCGTGTAATCCTTCTCCGGGAAGATTCCCAGCGGATCCCGGGGATTGTCGGCTACGCGTGCATCGTCGATAACATAGCGGCCAAACATCGAGTCATTCGCGCCGAGCGTATAATCGACGCGCCCTAGCACGTAATCCTCGTTAATGATCAGGTTCGGTGCGGTAGCCGCCTGATAATAGCCACCCAGATCACAACCCAGTTGAGTGGTTGGTTGAACGCAGGAAGGGTTGTTGGCAATGAGGGTGGATACTGTTGGCGCAATTTCGTGACAGCCCTTGCAATTGCTATACAGCGCCGCGATTTGTTCCGACTGGGTATTCGCACCCGGAACGGCTCCGATCAAAATTCCCGGCTCCGTGCTGTTGGCGGCGGTAGAGAGACTACAACTGCCCGTATGTGAGGTAGCATTTCCGGCAGTCATATCGCACGGCAGCATCCCCTGCGCAACGTACGGTTCCGGTAGAAAAAGAGGCGTGGTCGTCTCGAGACCCTGCCGGAGCCCCTCGTAGTTTCCGAAAAAGAACAGCTTATCTTTCTTGATGGGGCCGCCGAGAGCGCCGCCAAACTGATTTCTCTTGAATGGCGGCGGTGATGACAGGCCAGAGATCTTGTCGGGAAAATCGCGGTCATCCAAAACACTGTTGCGAATGAATTCGTAAGCGCCGCCGTGAATATCATTGGTTCCGGACCGTGAAGTTGCGTTGATGACGGCTCCGTTGCCAGCGAATTGCGCGGTGTACGTGTTGGTTAAAACCTGGAACTCGGCAATGGCTTCGACACCGAGAGAAGTACCGCCATATCCTGAACCTGTGCCGTGCTCCCAGAAGTCGCGGATATCAGTGCCATCCAACAAGAACATTTGTCCGGTGGGTCGCGAGCCAGAGACCGAGTAGTTGTTCTGCATACCGTAGAGTCGACCCGTCACGGCGTTAAAGGCGGGGGCGATCGTGGCGACGCCCGGGGCCAAGGTGATCAATTGTTCAAAGTTGCGGCCGTTCAGCGGGAGATCGCGCATTTGCTGCGGGCTAACCAGGGTGGAAAGCTCAGACGATTCCGTCTCGACGCGTGAGACCTCGGCTTCGACGTTCACGGTCTGCGTAACCTGGCCGACCGGCAATGAAAAATCTATGACCACAGCGCCGCCGACAGTCAGAACGACGCCGGGATGGACCACAGTCTTAAAGCCCGAAAGCGAGGCCTGCACAGTGTAGGTACCAACGGCCAGTTGAGGGATCGTGTAGCGTCCCTGTGGGTCGGTGGTCGTCGATTGCGAAACGCTCGTGGCCACATTGGTAGCTTGCACGCTCGCTCCAGCGAGTGCGCCGCCAGACGTGTCGGTCGCGGTGCCCGAAATCGTAGCTGTCTGGGCTTGACCCTGTACGAGCCCAGCGCTCATCAGAAGCACAAGCGCCGCAACGAGCGCGTACATCCAAGCACACTTAGTCACATTGAAGCTTTTCGACATTTACCCACCCTCCCTTGCGTAGCAAGAACCTTTCGAAGTCAGGTGTGTCGCACCCCTGCGCCACACTCCCTGTGCGGCGGGTATTACTACTAAACGAACGTACGTGTCAATAGAAATTATGCATACAACGGTCCGAAGCGCCGAAATCTCGTTTGGTGCTCCGGACGTGCTCGGAAGTCATTGTGCTGGAGTATGTTTACTTACTCTTGCCGCTGGCGAGGCCGATCTTGCTGTGCCACCCCGCGCGTGCCCGTGGGGCCAACGTGACAGCGATCGTATACACAGAGGTTGACATCACGGTCTTTCTCACTTATCTTCCTCCAGGCTCCGGGAAGACCGTCCTGTGATGGGTGCCACCTCGCAGCGCCTGCCCCGACGTAGTCCCGACCGGCCCTCGGCGAAGACCAGTTGGGCGTCATG
>Ga0187782_10000042_pt1 | contig 67223 bp, 62 predicted proteins | sample 0715_SJ02_MP15_2_FD_132454 | JGI IMG/M metagenome (GOLD analysis project Ga0187782, IMG submission 132454) | Tropical peat soil microbial communities from peatlands in Department of Meta, Colombia - 0715_SJ02_MP15_20_MG | ecosystem: Environmental > Terrestrial > Soil > Wetlands > Peat | place... | reverse complement strand
CCGCATCCGTCGCGTCGACTGCACGAGGATGTTCGCGAGGTTCCGAGAAGGCTCGCATCGTCCAGGTTACTCGCGTTGCCAGCGCGGGAACCCGGGCGGGTTGGAGGTGCACCACCGGGATCTCCGGTTGGGGTCGTCCATTTCATGGCGTTCCCCGAGGTCATGCGAGGGGACGGCCCGTATGCCGACACGATCCGCCAGATCGTTCGGGACGAGTTCTTCACCGCGATCGAGGTGGGTTGGGCACACGACGCGGCCAAGCGGCAAGCGGCGGTGGTGTTACGGCAGAGCCACCTGAGCGTGGGATTCGGGGCGCAAGGTGCGCTGCTGGCGACGAAATCGGACCTCAACGCGCTCGACGAGCCAGCCCGGCGCAAAGCGGTCGCGCTCGTGTCAGCCGCGCTGGGCGCGAAGCGTGTCGCCGTGTTGAGCGGTCCATACCCGGGACCGTCGGACGAAGCCGGGGACAAGGAGCGGCTCGTGGAGTCGCTCAAGGAGCTGTCGGCGTACGGCCGTGATCGCCACGTGGCGATCACGCTCGAGACCTTCGACCGTACGATCGAGAAGAAGGCACTCGCCGGGCCCACGACGTTGTGCGTGGAGATCTCGGAGGCCGTGCGGCACGAGTATCCCGAGTTCGGCCTCCTGTTGGATCTCAGCCATATGCGCCTGCTCAACGAGAGCCCGCGCGAGTCGTTGACGATGGCCCGCGACCATCTGGTCCACGCGCATATCGGTAACTGCGTGCTGGGGGATCCGAAGCATCCCGCCTACGGCGACCAGCATCCCCATTTCGGGATCGCAGGAGGCGAGAACGACACCCCGGAAGTGCGGAGTATCTACGAGTGCTGTTCGAGATCGGGTTCCTGGGGAGCACGGCCCGCCAGCCGGTCCTGAGCTTCGAGGTGAAACCCCTGCCCGGTGAGGACACCGCGGCCGCCATCGCCGGCACGAAGCGTGTCTTTGCCGACGCCTGGGCGCAACCGTAGCAGAGCGTCTCGAAAGTCGTAGGAGGCTACCTAGGCGGCGAGGCAGGTCCTCGCCGCCTCTCTATTCTCGCTGGTCCTTGTCGGCCGGCCGAATAAGTGAATAGTTGATCGGAATCGTGACGTATTGATAGGGTAGCAGTGACCAGGTTGACGACAGGAGGGCGCTCGATGGCAACACCGCGGATCTACATCACCCGTCCGCTGCCGGCTCAGGCGCTCCGGCGCCTCGAGGGAGCCGTGGAGTACCGGATGTGGGACCGCGAAGCCGAGCCGGTCTCCCGGGACGTGCTGCTGCGCGAGATCGTGGACGTCGACGGCATCATCTGCTTGCTCACCGAGAAGATGGATGCGGAGGCGATCGAACGAGCACGACGGTGCCGGGTCATCTCGCAAGTCGCCGTCGGCCACGACAACATCGATGTCGCGGCGGCGACCAAGCGCGGCATTCTCGTCACCAATACCCCCGGCGTGCTCACGGAGACCACTGCGGACATGGCATGGGCGATCCTGATGGCAACGACCCGCCGAGTCGTCGAGGGCGACAAGTTCACCCGCTCCGGCCGCTGGAAGACCTGGGAGCTCATGGGGTTTACGGGACAGGACGTCCACGGCGCGACGCTCGGTATCATCGGGCTGGGGCGGATCGGCGCGGCCATCGCGCGCCGGAGCCTCGGATTCGAGATGCCGTTGCTGTATTACAGCCGCCGGCGCGACGAAGCACTCGAAAAGAAGCTGGGAGCGACGTACGTATCCCTCGACGACCTGCTCCAGAGGAGCGACTTCGTCGTGGTCTCAACCGCGCTGACCCCGGAGACGCGTTATTTGATCGGCGAGCGAGAATTGGGGCTCATGAAGCCGACGGCCGTTCTCGTCAACATCTCGCGCGGCCAGGTGGTCGATCAGCGAGCACTGTACCGCGCGCTAGTAGACAGGAAGATCTGGGCGGCCGGGCTGGACGTGTTCGAAACCGAACCGATCCCGATGGATGATCCGCTGCTTCGCCTCGACAATGTGGTGATTCCCCCGCACCTCGGCAGCGCCAGCATCGCGACCCGGATCAAGATGGCGACGATGGCGGTAGACAACTGCCTTGCCGGCGTGACGGGAAGGATTCCGCCGAATCTGGTCAATCCCGAGGCGCTGGAGTCGCGGTAGTATGCCTGCGGTCGACGACACTCTGCTCGACCGTCCCGCCTTTGCGGCGACGGATCGATGCCGAGTCTTCCACGACGTCTACGTGCGGCTGTGCGACGCGGTGCGGCCGACGGTTCTCGACCTCGCGTCCGTGGCGGCGCCAAAGGGGTGATGGAGATGACGGTGACGGGCGACGAGCGCCCATTGGTGGCGGTGACAATGGGCGATCCGGCAGGGATCGGCCCGGAGATCATCCTGAAGGCGCTTGCCTCGTCCGACCTGTACGGGCTGTCTCGGCCGCTCGTCGTAGGTGATCTGCGCACGATGGCCGATACGGCGCGTGCCCTCGCGCTTCCGGTGACGGTTGCGTCCGTTCCGGCCCCCCGCGAAGGCCGCTACGCGCACGGCGTCGTCGACGTGCTCGATCTCGGCAACGTGGATTCGTCGTCACTCCGGATGGGGGTGGTTCAGGCGGACGCCGGCCGAGCGGCCGGTCAGGCGGTGGAGCGGGCGATCCACCTGGCCCAGGCCGGCGAGGTGGACGCAATCGCTACCGCACCGCTCAACAAGGAAGCCCTGTGGGCCGCCGGTTATCCGTATCCGGGACACACCGAGATGCTGGCCGAGCTCACCGGGAGCAGCGAGTCGCTCACGATGTTCGTGATCGGGTCGCTGCGCATCTTCTTCCTCACCAGGCACGTTTCCCTTCGCGAGGCGATCACCCAGGTAACGCGCGCGCGGATCCGTGACACTCTGGGCGTGATGGCGCGGGTCCTGGAGGAACTGGGACTCAGGTCGCCGCGCCTGGCCGTCGCAGCGCTCAACCCGCATGCCGGGGAGGGTGGGAAGATGGGCGACGAAGAGATCCGGGAGATCATCCCCGGCGTTCAGGATGCCCGCGCGGCCGGGCTGGACGTGGTGGGTCCGATTCCCGCCGACGCCGTGTTCCATCTGGCCGCGGAGGGACGATTCGACGCGGTGCTGTCGCTCTATCACGACCAAGGTCACATCGCCGCGAAGATGTCGGATTTCTACAAGACCGTGAGCGTCACGACGGGATTGCCGTTCGTACGAACCTCGGCGGACCACGGGACCGCGTTCGACATCGCGGGCAAGGGCGTGGCGAGCGCGGTCAGCATGATCGAGGCGATCCGTGTCGCCGCCGAGCTCACGGCGCGCCGTCGGGCAAAGATGGCGACCGGCCGATAGCGAATCTCGGTCAATGTCCGGTGATGGCGGGAACGACTTCCAGATCTCCCGCTCGGTGCGATGCTATAATACGGCTACGGCGTGTGGCGGGAGCGCTCCATGCGGTGTCCGCGTTGTGGCAGACAGACGATAGTCGGTCACGTCACCATTCGGTGGCTTCAGGCCAAGGGCTCGTTGCTACCGGAGCGGGGGTACTACTGCACCGCGTGCGGACATGCTTTCGATGAGATGATCCCCCAGCGCGGTGACTTTGCGTTTCAATCCGTCCGCGTCGACTCAATGAGCGATGCCCTGCGCCGTCTCCAGGAGAACGGGGACGTCGTCGTTGTCAGGCACAAGGGCGGCGTTCGCGAGGTTCTGTACTGACCCTGCTCGTGGCGGGGCTCGTCGGTCTCGCCGCCGGATGGATCCGAGGCGGACGGTTCAATCGGCTCGCCGGCGTATCCCTGCGATGGTTCCCCGTGCTGGTCTTCGGCGTGATCCTGGTTTTCGCGTCACAGCTTGCGTGGCTTCCCGACCCCGCTCCGAGGCTTCTGGTCGGCGCCGGATACCTTGCGGCGGTCGCGATGCTGGCGGCCAATCGGGACCGGCCATGGCTCGTCGTTGTGCTCGCGGGCGCCGTCCTCAACGCCGTGGTGATCGTCGCGAACGAAGGGCGGATGCCGGTTTCCCCGGGCGCCCTGGCGATGGCCGGGCGTCCAGCCAGCGGCGCGCTCATCGCCGGGACCGACCCGCGGCATGTGCTCGAAACGCCGTGGACGCCACTAGGGTTTCTTGACGATCGAGTGGCGTTTCATATCGCCGGCCTCGCGGGTATCCTGAGCCCGGGAGACGTCCTCATGGCCGTGGGGGCAGCGGGATTCGTTCAGGCCGCGATGGGAGAGACGCGGCGCATCTGAGTCTCATCCGCGCTGGTCGCATGCACGATCGCGAGGGCCCCAGCGCACCCGACTGAGTTACCGCCCGCCGGCATCTTGCGACGAACCTCTTTGCAGATTCTTGCGGATTACCTCGCGTTAACCTTACCCGGCCATACCAGAAGCGAACGTGTGTGCGATTACTGCACAGCCCGCTTCCGACCGCGCGCAGACCGCGACTAATTTGAGTTTCGTGGGATCGGAATGCAGGAGATTGGAAACAGGTGGAGAAAGGTGGTGATCCATAGGGAATCGTGGGGACTGCGGCGTGAGGATGGATGCGAGGCGAGACACGGTACACACTCGACGACAAGGGCCGGGTGGTCATTCCCCCCAGGTTCCGGCTGGAGATCGGGGACCGTGTCATCGTGACCCGCTGGATCGACCCTTGCCTCGCGGCGTTCTCCCCCGCGGTATGGCAGTCTGTGGACGAGAAGCTGAGGGCCCAACCGCTTGCCAACCGCGACTTCGTGCGGTTGCTGTCGGCGGCCGAGCCGTGCGACCTGGATCGGCAAGGGCGGATCACGCTCACGCCGCAACTGCGGGAGTTCGCTTCGATCGCACGCGACGTGACGATCGTCGGCGTGGGAAACCATTTGGAGATCTGGAGCAGTCAGAAGTGGCGCCGCCGGATCCAGACAACGCTGCAGAACAAGGAAATCGCGCAACAGGTCGGGTCGCTGGTGTTGGGATGACGGCAGACAAGCGAGGGGCGGGTCACGGTTGGACGGACAGGCGCGGGCGCGGCATCTTGGCATCAACCGGTGCACGTTCCGGTTCTGGTGGATGAGGTGCTCGCGTATCTCGCGCCCCGCGCCGGGGCGTTGATCGTGGACGCGACCGTCGGCGACGGCGGACACGCCGAGGCGGTACTACGCCGCATTGCGCCCGCGGGCCGGTTAATCGGATTCGACCGCGACGCCGACGCGATCGCGCACGCGGAGGAGCGCCTCCGCTCGTTCGGGCGCAACGTCGTGCTTCGGCAGGCGAGCTTCGAGGACCTGGACACGGTACTCGACGAGGCCGGGGTGGGGACGGTTGACGGCATTCTGTTCGACATCGGGATCTCGACCCGGCAGCTTCTTGAGCCGGGCAGAGGGTTCAGCTTCGACCGGCCTGGGCCGCTCGACATGCGCATGGATCAGAGTCAGGCTCGCACCGCAGCGGACCTCGTGAACACGCTTCCCGAGCGGGAGCTCGCCGACCTCATCTACCGCTACGGCGAGGAGCGCGCGTCGCGCAAGATCGCGCGGCAGATCGTGGCGCAGCGGCCACTCGCCACCACCCGTGATCTGGCCCGGGCGGTCGAGGCGGCCGTGGGCGGACCGCGCGGCAGGTTGCATCCCGCCACTCGGACGTTCCAGGCGATCCGCATCGCGACCAACAGGGAACTGGAGGCGCTCGAGCGCGGACTACCCCAGGCGATCCGGCGCTTGCGTCCGGGTGGACGCCTATGCGTGATCGCCTTCCATTCGCTCGAGGATCGGATCGTGAAGCAGGTTTTCACCCGATTCTCGCGTGGGTGCACGTGCCCGCCGGGCCTTCCTGAGTGCCGCTGCGGGGGCGAACGGCTGCTTCGGGTGCTCACAAAGAAACCGGTCATGGCATCGCCGCTCGAGATTCGGGACAACCCGCGGGCACGTAGCGCCCGGTTGCGTGCGGCCGAGCGACTCGGCGAGGGTACGGCACGGGATCAGCGGGCCGGCCCGCCGGGAAGCGGGAGCGAGGTTCACTGACGATGGCGCTTCGGCAGGCACAGACATTAACCCCACTGCTCGTGTCCGAGCCTTGGGGCCTGAGGGGGAGGGAGGCGACCCGGCGTCGGCGGAGACGGTATCCCACGATCGCGACACTCACGATCACGACACTCATCGTGCTTCCATTCGTCGCATACGTCGCAGCAGTCTCAAACGCAGCACGCATCGGCTACCGCATCCTCCAGGAAAACCAGGAAATCGCCGCCCTAGAGACCGACCATGAGCGTCTCCAAGCCATCGCTTCCTCCCTCAGGGCCCCGGAACGGATCGAATACCTGGCCGTGACGCGACTCGGGTTGCAGCCGCCGAACGTGGGCCAGATCGCGTCCCTGTCCGTGCCCGCACCGAGTCTCCGCCGGGATGCCCAACGCGCCCCGGGGCTGTGGCAGCGGGTTGGCGAGTACTTCCATCGAAACGAGGCGGTAGCCGCACCGCGATCCCCATGACGCGCCGGAGCGGGCGCCCCCGGCCGGTGGCCCGCGATGGCGTGAGCCCTCGGCGGATCACCTTCGTTTTCGTGGTCTGTATCCTCGCGTGCCTGTTGCTCATCGGACGGATGGTGGATCTTCAGGTCGTGCGAGGCGCTGCGCTCGGCCGCCTGGCGCTCGACCAGCAGCTCGAGTCGATGCAGATCCCCGCCCAGCGTGGGCTGATCGTGGATCGCATAGGACGCCCCCTTGCGATGGACGTTGCGGCGGACTCGGTCTACGCGGTGCCGCGTGCCATCGAGGATCCGGATGTATTCGCCGCGCGGGTCGCTCCCGTGCTGGGATTGAGCACGAAGGTCGTTCGCGATCGGCTCAAGAGCGGAGGTCCCTACTTCGCGTGGCTTGGGCGGCGGTTCCCCGTCACTGTCGCACCGGCGCTGGCGGCGCTCCACCTCGGCAACGCCGTCGGAATCGTTCCGGAGGCCAGGCGCGCATACCCGAACGGGACTCTCGCGGGCAGCGTGATCGGGTTTGTTGGTGTGGACGACGCCGGGCTCGCCGGGCTCGAGCTGACCTATGATCGATTCCTACGAGGGACCGATGGGGTCGGAACCGCGGACCGCGATGCGATCGGTCGGGAGCTCGTGCAAACGCTGCGAATCGTGACGCCGCCACGCGACGGCGACACGCTCGTGCTCACCGTGGATGAGGTGATCCAGCACGTGGCCGAGCGTGAGCTGCAGCGGGAGATCGACCAGGTCGGTGCCAGTGACGGGGTCGCCATCGTCATGAACCCACAGACCGGGGCGATCCTAGCCCTGGTCGCCCTCCCATCGTTTGATCCCGGTCACTACCAGACGGCGCCGGCGGCGCTGTGGAAGAACCGCGCTGTCGCCGATGTGTACGAGCCCGGCTCGACGTTCAAGCTGGTGCTCGCCGCCGCAGCTGTGGCGAGCCACGCGATCTCACCGGACGATCGATTTCGAGATCCAGGACAGATACGCATCAACGGGGCCACGATCCATGATGCGGAACGGTCGGAGCACTTCGACGCGCTGAGCCTCGGGGACATCGTCAAGTACTCGAGCAATGTCGGGGCGGCCCAGGTGGCGACGCGGGTCGGCAAGGCGACGTTCGACGCGTACATTCGACAGTTTGGATTTGGACGCGCCACAGGGATCGATCTCCCGGGCGAAGCATCCGGGATCATCCGGCCTCTGCGGGAATGGCTGGGGCCGACGCTCCAGAACATCGGGTTCGGGCAGGGCATCTCGGTCACCGCCATCCAACTTCTCGTCGCAGCGTCGTCGTTGGCAACCGGGGGAATGGAGGTGCGGCCCCACTTGGTCGCGGTGATTCGCGACGGGGCGGGCCACGTCGTCGCCACTCCGGACGACGCGGCGCCTCACCGCGTGATCTCTCCGGGTGTCGCAGGCCAGGTCCTGGCGATGATGCGGCAGGTCGTCGTCGGCGGCACGGGCGTCAAGGCGCAGATCCCCGGGTACACCGTAGCCGGCAAGACGGGCACGGCGCAAGCGCCGGACCCGGCCGGCGGTTACAAGCCCGGTGCGTACGTGGCCTCGTTCGTCGGGGTCGTCCCCGCGGACAACCCCGTGCTCGCGATTCTCGTGGTGGTGGATCGTCCGCATGGGGTATACTACGGCGGTGACGTGGCGGCGCCAGTGTTCCGAGAGATCGCACGGCAGGCGCTCTGGTACCTGCGTGTCCCGCCAGCGTCTCCCGTCGCCGCGTCAGAGACGGCGCAAGCGCCAAACGCGGCCGGAACCCCGGAGGCCGGTTCCGGTCGCTGAGGGTGTTGCGTGAAGGCCGTCTTGCGAGTCGGCGGCACTCGCCTATCGGTGTGGGCGCGGTCTTGCTATAGTGGGATTGGGCAGCCGAGGCTGGCCTCCGCCGGAGCCGGCTTTGTGCGAGGAGGAGCAAGGATGAATCTGGCAGACCTCCTGGCGGCGCTCCCGGCGTCTCCTTGCGGAGACGGTCCGGTGGTGCTGGGCGCCCGGAATCGGGACATTACGGGACTCGCCGTTCATTCCGCACAGGTGCGGTCGGGCGACCTCTTCGCCGCGATCCGCGGACTCTCGCACGACGGTCACGAGTACGTCGCGGACGCGGTCCGGCAGGGCGCGGTCGCCGTGCTCGTCGACCATCCGTTCCCGGGCCTTGGGGCGACTCAGGTCGTGGTATCCGACACGCGACTGGCACTCGGCCAGGTCGCCGCGGCGTTCCACAGTGCTCCGTCGGCGCACCTCTGGGTATGCGGCGTGACCGGGACGAACGGCAAGACCACGACGACGTACCTGCTGGAGGATATTCTTGCGCGCGCCGGCCACCGCGTCGGCCTCGTGGGCACCCTCGGTGCGCGGCTGCTCGGAGCCCAGATGGAGCTCCACTCCAGCACCCCGACGACTCCGGAGGCGCCGGTTCTTCAGCGCCTGCTCGCCGACATGCGGGCCGCCGGGGCCCGCGACGTCATCGTGGAGGTGACCTCCCACGCGCTCGTGCTCCACCGCGTCGAAGGGTGCCGGTTCAGTGCGGCCGTGTTCACCAACCTGACCCAGGACCATCTTGATTTTCACCAAGACTTTGCCGGCTACCGCGACGCCAAGGCGCGCTTGTTCGAGATGGTCGTTCCCGACGGGGTGAGCGTCGTCAACGCCGACGACGAGGCCGGTGCCGTGATGATGAGGAGCAGCCGTGCGCCCGTGTGGACGTACGGGATCGAGCGCCCCGCTGACGTGACCGCCGAACGGCCTGAGTTCGGGCCGCACGGGACCCGGTTGTCGATCGCGTGGCCCGGCGGACGCATACCGGTTGAGCTCCCGCTCCCGGGCCGGTTCAACGTAGCCAACGCTCTCGCCGCCGCAACGGTGGCCCTGGCGCGCGGGATTGCGCCCGAGGTTGTGCGCGAGGCTCTGGAGACCGCGAGCGGCGTGCCCGGACGGTGCGAGATAGTGGACGAAGGCCAGCCGTTCACGGTGATCGTGGACTACGCCCACACGCCGGATGGGCTCGAGAAGGTCTTGGAGCTCGCCCGCGAGGTGGCCCCGGGGCGCTGCCTCGCCGTGTTCGGATGCGGAGGCGACCGCGACCGGACGAAGCGCCCACTGATGGCGCGCATCGGGACCACGCTCGCCGACTACGCGGTCTTCACCTCCGATAACCCGCGCAGCGAAGACCCGGTGGCGATCCTTCGTGACATGGAGGCCGGTGTCCCCGGGAGCCGCAATTTCGAGAGCGAGCCGGACCGGCGCCGGGCGATCGGACGGGCGCTGGCGCTCGCGCGTCCCGGCGACGTCGTCGTCATCGCGGGGAAGGGACACGAACCGTACCAGATCCTGCGCGATCGCACGGTCGCGTTCGACGACCGTGAGGTCGCGCGGGAGTGGCTCCGTAACGGCCGCAGGGAGCTGGGAGCGTGACATCCTCGAGGGGACCGGAGCGTCTCCTGGCGCCGGCCGTGCTGGGCGTTCGGGACATCGCCGCTTTGTGCGGCGGCACGGTGACGCGTGGCGATCCGGAGGCGTGCGTGCGCGGCACGACGGCGGACAGTCGTGCGGTGGTGCCGGGCATGCTCTTCGTCGCGTTGCGAGGCCAGCGAACGGACGGACATCGCTTCGCGGCCGAGGCCTGTCGGCGGGGTGCCGTGGCCGTGCTCGCGTCGGCGGACGTGCCCGACGTGCCTTCGGGTGCCGTGGTCGTCGTCGTCCCGGACACGCTCCGCGCGCTGCACTGCGTGGCGCGGGCCGTCCGGGACCGCGAGGCGCTTCGGGTCGTGGGCGTCACCGGCAGCGTCGGCAAGACGTCGACGAAGGAGTTGATTGCCGAGGTGGCCGGCCGGTCGTTCCGGACCGCCCGCTCGCCGCGCAACTGGAACAACGAGATCGGCATTCCTCTCGTGTTCGCGAACATGCCCGTCGGTACCGAGGTCGCCGTCGTCGAGTTGGCGATGCGAGGTCCGGGCCAGATCCACGAGTTGGTGAGCGTCTCACGTCCCGAGATCGGCGTCGTCACCAATGTGGGCGAATCTCACCTGGATTTCTTCGACGGCCCCGAAGCTCTTGCCAGGGAGAAGGGCGTGCTGGTCGAGACGCTCCCGCCGGACGGGGTCGCGATTCTCAACGCCGACGATGCGCTGGTGTTCGCGATGCGCCGGCGAACGTCCGCCCGTGTGTTGACATTTGGCTGGCGGGCGGGGGACGTCACGGCGAGCGAACCCCGAACCCTTCCCGGGGAGGGAAGCGCGTTTCGTCTCCGCACACCGGGCGGCAAGGCCGACGTTGTGCTCCCGCTCCCCGGGCGGCACGCGGTCATGAATGCGCTCGCGGCGGCGGCGGCGGGCTTTGCGCTCGGGGTCCCGGTCCCGGAGATCGCAGCGGCGCTCGGAGCCGCCCGGGTGCTGCCGATGCGGCTGGCCGTGCGGCGGATCGGTGAGATCATCCTTGTCGACGACACATACAACAGCAGCCCTAGGTCGGTCGAAGCTGCGCTCGACGTGATGGACGAACTTCCCGGCGCGCCGCGCATCGCAGTGCTCGGCGACATGCGGGAGCTCGGGGCGGCGTCGCGCGACGCGCACCGGCGGGTGGGGCGCCTCGCTGCGGGGAGACGGTTCGATCTCGTGATCGCGTTTGGCCCGCTGGCCGCAGACCTCGCGGGTGCGGCCGACGAAGCGGGTGGCGTGCGAGTGGTGCACACGCTGGAGCCGGACGAGGTCTTGCGCATCCTTCGGCGCGAACTGCGCCCCGGTGCCGTGTTGCTGGTCAAGGGCTCGCGCGCCCTCGAAATGGAGCGGATCGTGACGAGCATCGAGGACGAGCGTGTCGGTGACTCGACGGTGCGCGAACGGGGTCTCGCATGGACGTGACCCCGCCCGCGGCGGCGTCGGCGCTCGCGCTTGCGCTCACCCTTGGGGCCGGTCCGCCGGTCGTGGCGTGGCTCAAGCGGGCCGGCCTCGCGCAGATCGTGCGCGAGGACGCGCCGCGGCGCCACTTGGAGAAGACCGGCACGCCGACGATGGGGGGTGTGCTGCTCATCGGGGCGGCGCTTGCGGCCTCGGTTGTGGCGGCGGCCGCCGCCGGGTGGTTCTCCGGCAGTGTCGCGGTCGGGCTCGCGGTCATCGTCATCTTCGCTGCGATCGGCGGCGTGGACGATGCATTGGGAATCGCGAGAGGACGCAATCTCGGGCTTCGCGCACGGGAGAAGCTGGCGCTTCAGATTCCCGTGGCGCTGCTGCTCGGCGCGTACGTGGTGCGCACCCCGCGTCTCGGGAGCGCCGTCGGGCTGCCTGGGACACCCTGGCACCTGGACCTGGGCTGGTTCTACCCGGTGCTGTGCGTGCTGCTGGTGGTGGGGATGGCGAACGCGGTCAACCTGGCAGACGGTCTCGACGGCCTGGCAGCGGGCGGAGTTGCCATTGCGGCCACCGCGCTCGTGGTGATGGCCGCTCGCGTGGGGGCCGCTCCGATCGGTGTGATCGCAGGGGCGGTCGCCGGCGCGTCGCTGGGATTCCTGTGGTTCAATGCTCACCCCGCGCGCGTGTTCATGGGCGATGTCGGGTCGCAGGGACTCGGGGCAGCGCTCGCCGTCACCGGCATTCTGGCCAAGCTGGAGATCCCGATGCTGATCGTCGGCGGGCTGTTCGTCGTCGAGGCGTTGTCCGTGATCCTCCAGGTCGTGTATTTCCGCATCACGGGCGGCCGGCGTCTATTCCGCATGAGCCCGCTGCACCATCACTGCGAGCTGATCGGCTGGTCGGAGACCCAGACCGTGGTCCGGTTCTGGATTTGCGGCGTCCTGCTGGCCGCGCTCGGGATGGGGCTCGCCCCGTGATCCCCGACGTCGTGCGCCGTCTGCGCGGCAGGGCGATCCACGTCGTGGGGTTGTCCGGCACCGAGGGGTCCGCGGTTGTCGAGTTCCTCCTCCGATGTGGGCTCACGAACATCACGGCGCACGACCTGCAGACCCGAGAGACATTCCCGGAGGCCTTCCGCCGGACGCATGAGTGGCTGGCGCCGGCGGAGCGGGAAGCGGCGCTCGCACGCCTGCTGGCCGCGCCCATCGCGTTGCGGTTTCGCGACCGGTACCTGGAGGGGATGGACCGCGCGGATCTCATCTACACCACGCAGGCGTGGTTTCGGTATCCCGAGAACGCGCCGGTCAGACAGGCCCGGGAGGCGGGCGTGCCGCTCAGCAGCATGACCGCGCTGTTCTTCGAGACGGTCCCCTGCCCGATTCTCGGGGTGACCGGCACGAACGGCAAGTTCACGGTCGTGCACCTCGCCGCCGCGATGCTCGAGGAGAGCGGTCGCCGGGTGTTCGTCAGCGGTAACGATCGCACCCACGTGCCGATTCTCTACCGGCTTCACGAGGTGACGCCCGATTCGATCCTCGTGCTGGAGATCAGCAACCGCCAGCTCGTCGGACTGCCGTATAGCCCGCAGATCGCCGTGATCACGAACCTGGCCCCTCATCATCTGGACGATCACGGCTCGTTCGAAGCTTACGTGGAGACGAAGCGCGGGATCCTGGCGCATCAACGGGCACACGATCGGGCGATCCTCAACGGCGACGACCCGACGACGTGCGCGCTTGCACGCGGCGCCCCGGCGCGGACCCTGTTGTGGAGCAGGCTCCGGACACTCGACGAGGGCGGCTGTGTCGTGGACGGCCAGATCGTACTCCGGCTCGACGGAAGGGACGAGCAAGTCGGTCCGGCCGATCTTCCGGTTCCCGGGGCACACGCGCTCGAGAATGCGCTCGCATCGGCGCTGGCCGCGCGGGTCGCCGGTGCGTCCCCCGCGGCGATCGGGACCGTGCTGCGACGATTTCGCGGACTGCCCTACCGCCTGAGGCTCGTGGCGGAGATCGAAGGGGTGCGGTATTACGAAGACTCGCTGGCCACCAACCCGGCGGCGGCGGCGGCGGCCGTGCTGGCGTTTGACCGGCCGCTCGTCCTGCTCGCCGGAGGCCAGCGGCCGGGAGCGACCGCGCGCGATTTCCGCCCGGTCGCCGACGCCCTGCGGCGTCGCCCGCCTCGTGCGGTGGTGGTGTTCGGCGCGATGGGACCCCGGATCGAGGAGGCGATCAGCGAGACCGGGGGTGATGTTCGAGTCGTTCGATGCGAGACGCTCGACGAGGCGGTGGCTGCCGCGCATGCATTGGCGAGACCTGGGGATGTTGTCAGCCTGTCGCCGGCATGCGAAAGCTTCGACCAGTTTCGCGACTACCGCCACCGAGCCGAACGTTTCTGCGAGTTGGTCGCCGTGCTGCAGCGAGGCGCGGCTCCCGGAGCGGGGGAACCCCGCGCGGCATCTCGGATGACACTCGCGTCTGAGACCCCTCGGGGGCATCGGGTGGACGAGCCATGGACCTGATCCACAAGCGCGGGGCCGCATGGGAGTTGTTCGTGACCGTGCTGGTCCTGGCAGGCACCGGCGTCGTGATGGTCTACAGCGCGAGCGCGGTCGTGGCGCAGGCGCAGTACCATGACAGTGCCTGGTTCCTCAAGCGCCAGCTTCTGTACACGGGCATCGGCCTCGCGGGGATGTCCGTCGCATGGCGGCTGCACTACGCGAAGCTGCGGCTGGCGACTCTGCCGCTTTTGGGCTTCACATGCATCTCGCTCCTGCTCGTCCTTGCGCCCCACATCGGCCGTGAAGCGGGGGGAGCGCGTCGCTGGCTCGCGTTCGGCGGGCCGCTCAACTTCCAGCCCGCGGAACTTGCCAAGCTCGCGATCATCCTGTACCTCGCCAACTTCCTCGCCAACCGCGGCGAGCGCACGCGAGAGTTCGGCGCGGGGATGCTGCCTCCGCTGATTGTGCTGGCAGTGCTCGCGGTGCCGATCGTCAAGCAGCCCGATCTCGGCTCCGCGTTGATTCTCGCGCTCATCACGTTCGTGCTGTTGTTCATCGGCGGCGCGCGCGTCGCCCACCTCGCCGTGGCCGGTGCCGTCGCCTCGGGCGTGGTCATGGCCGTGATTATGCACGCCGGATACCGCGCGCATCGGTTCTTTGCGTTCCTCGATCCGTGGAAGGATCCCCGCGGCGCGGGATTCCACATCATCCAGTCGCTGCTCGCACTCGGGTCCGGGAGCGTGTTCGGCCTCGGGCTCGGACACAGCCGACAGAAGTTCTTCTACCTGCCGGAGCGTCACACAGATTTCATCTTCTCGATCATTGGCGAGGAACTCGGCCTCGTCGGCACCGCCGCGGTGATCACGCTGTTCCTGCTTCTCGCAGTGTGGGGGTACCGGATCGCCTCGCGCGCCCCCGATCGCTACAGCGCGTTGCTGACCTCCGGCCTCACGACGATGATCGTGGGACAGGCCGTCGTCAACATCGGCGTCGTGTCGGGGTTGCTCCCGATTACGGGGGTCCCGCTGCCCTTCATCAGCTTCGGCGGGTCGTCGCTCGTCCTGAGTTACATCGCCGTCGGGATCCTGTTGAACATCTCGCAGTACGCGCACGAGGAAGAGCGGGTCGTGGAGCGTCCGCCGGACTCCCGAGCCCCGGCCAAGCACCGGTCCGCTTGGGCCCGCGGATGAACCTCTTGTTGACCGGTGGGGGAACCGGCGGTCACGTCTACCCGGCGCTGGCGCTGGCGGAGGCCATCCGGCGTCGCGATCCCCGCGCCCACGTCACGTTCGCCGGCAGCCACGCCGGCATGGAGGCATCGCTGGTGCCCGCGGCCGGAGTACCGTTCGTCGGGCTCTCCGTGCGTCCACCCCGCGGGCGGTCGTTGCCCCGCACGGCGGCTGCGCTGGCGACCGGAGCAGTGAGTCTCTGGCAGGCTGCCGTCCTCGTCCGGGGATTCCGTCCGCATGCGATCGTTGCAACGGGAGGCATTGCGGCGGCGCCTGTCGTCATCGTCGGCGCCTTCTTCCACGTGCCGGTGGTGATCCTCGAGGGCAACGTGCTTCCAGGCCGGATCAATCGCGTGCTCGCCCGGTGGAGCCGTGCCGTGGCGGTTGCATGGGACGACACGGTTCCGCACGTCCAGGCACGCCGCGTCGTGGTGACCGGGCTCCCAGTCCGCGCCGAGGTGCGCGCGGTCCGCCGCGCAGACGGGCTGAGGGAATTTGGGCTGGCGGGAAGCCGGTACACCGTGCTCGTGCTTGGGGGCAGCCAGGGAGCGTCGCGGTTGAACGCTGCGGTGGAGCAGGCCGTGGGACTTCTCCGTGAGCGGCGGGACGTGCAGGTCCTCCACCAGGTGGGTGGCGGCTGGGCGGGGTCGACCGCGAGCGCGCGAGAGGACCGCGTCGTGGGGGCGGCAAGATACGTGCGCGTACCGTACATCGACCGTATCGGCGCCGCGTACGCATGCGCGGACGTGGTCGTGAGCCGCTGCGGCGCCGCAGCGCTCGCCGAGATCACCACGGCCGGACTGCCCGCGATCCTCGTTCCGTACCCGCACGCCGCGGAGGATCACCAGGCCCGGAACGCGGAGCCGCTTGTGCGAGCCGGAGCGGCGTCCCTGATTCCGGACGCATCGCTCGACGGCGAGACGCTGGCCCGGGAGATCGTCTCCGTGCTCGACTTTCCCGGGCGCCTGGCGCGGATGGCCGCCAGCATGAAGGGCCTCGGACATCCGGATGCGGCGGAGCGGGTGCTGGCGCTCGTAACGAGCCTCGTGCGCCAGCCGGTTGCATCGGAGGTCGGCGGATGATCGCGCCGGGGACCCGCGTCCACTTCGTGGGCATCGGCGGTGCCGGCATGAGCGCCATCGCCTCTGTCCTGTTGGCGCGCGGGTACCCCGTGTCGGGCTCCGATCTCCGGGAGAGCGACGCGACGCGGCGCCTGCGGGCAGCCGGTGCGTGCATCCAGATTGGCCACGCGCCGGAGCACGTGTCGGCGGGGCAGGTGGTCGTGATCAGCCGCGCTGTCCCCGACGAAAACGTCGAGATCCAGCAGGCGCTCGCGCAGGGACTGCCGATCATGCACCGCGCGCAGATGCTCGCGTCCCTGATGGAGGGTGCGCGCGGCATCGCCGTGGTGGGAACGCACGGGAAGACCACGACCACATCGATGACGGCGATGGTGCTCGAGCGAGCGGGGCGCGATCCGACGGTGCTGATCGGGGGTGAGGTCGAGGACTTTGGCGGCAACGCGCGCGTCGGGGCTGGCACGGACCTGGTCGCCGAGGTGGACGAGAGCGACGGCTCGCTCCTTTGGATCACCCCGAGGGTCGCGGTCGTAACGAGCCTCGACGCAACCGATCACCTCGATTTCTACGGCACCGAGGCCCGGCTCGTGCAGACATTCGGGACATTTCTCGACACGCTGCCCCGGGACGGATTTGCCGTCATCTGCACGGATCCGCCGGCGGGCCGGGACCTGGCGCGCCGTGTTCGCCCGAGGGTCGTGTCCTACGGGCTCGAAGCGGATGCGTGCTACACGGCCCGCGTCATCGACATGGCGGGACGACGCACCGTGTTCGAGGCCCACCGCGCGGGCGCCACGCTCGGCCGCGTCACGCTCGAGGTCCCCGGCCGATACAACATCCAGAACGCCCTGGGCGCGCTCGCGGTGGGAAGCGAAGTGGGCGTACCATTCCCGGTGTGCGCCGACGCCCTCGCCTCGTTTCGAGGTGTGCAGCGGCGGTTCACGGTGCGAGGCGATGTCGACGGCGTGCTAGTGGTGGACGACTACGCCCACAACCCGACCAAGGTGGCGGCGCTGCTGCAGGCGGCGCGTGAATGCTGGCCGGGCGCCCGGATCATCGCGGTATTCCAGCCGCATCGGTACACGCGCACTCGGACGGTTGGCGAACAGTTCGGGCAGGCGTTCGACTGTGCCGACGAGGTGGTGCTCACCGACATCTATTCGGCGGATGAGGCGCCGATCCCGGGTGTCGATGCGGGCATCGTCGCGCGCGCGATCGGCGGGCGCCGCCCGGTGCGATTCATCGGCGATGCCGCGCGCGTCGCCGCCGCGCTTGAACCCGACGTTCGGCCCGGCGATCTCGTGCTGACGATCGGCGCGGGCGACATCTGGAGGGTGGCAGACGAACTGGTCGTCCGCCTCAAGCGCCGCGCGATGGAGCGGCAACAGGCGCCCGGAGGTACAGGTGTCTAGTCCACAGACCGCCGCCGCACTGGAGCGTCTGTGTCCTGGGGCGGTTCGCCGGGACGAGTTGCTCTCGCGCCACGTCTCGTTCCGCATCGGCGGTCCGGCGGACGTGCTGGTCCTGCCGCGCACTCTCGACGAGTTAAGACAGGTTGCCGCGTGGCTGTACCGTGCACACGAGCCGTTCGTCGTGCTCGGCCGCGGCAGCAACGTGCTCGTTGCCGATCGCGGCGTGCGCGGCGTGGTCGTGAAGACCGGGCGCGGCCAGGATGGGCTCCGCTTCGATGGCCCTCAGGTGACCGCCGAGTGCGGCGTGAGCCTGCCGTACCTCGCCCGTCAGGCATCGCTGCGCGGGCTCGCGGGGCTCGAGTTCGCGGGAGGGATCCCCGGGTCGGTCGGGGGCGCCGTCGTCATGAACGCGGGAGCTCACGGGCACTGTATGGCCGAGATCGTCAGGAGCGTCCGGGCCGTGTCGCCCGAAGGCGAGCGGGCGTGGCTCGCCGAGGAACTGGCTTACGGTTACCGTGAGAGCCGGCTGCAGCATGCACCCGTGGTCGTGCTCGATGCAGAACTGGAACTTGCACAGGAGAGGCCGGAAGTCACCGTTGCGCGTCTTGAGGAATGGCTACGGTACCGAAGCGAGACGCAGCCGCTCGGCCCGCCGAGCTCCGGCTGCGTTTTTCGAAATCCGGTCGGGGACCACGCGGGGCGGATGATCGACGCAGCCGGAGGCAAGGGGCTTCGGGTCGGAGACGCGGTCGTGAGCGAACGCCACGCCAACTACATCCTCAACACGGGTCACGCGACCGCGTCGCACGTGCTCGATCTCATCATGGTTGTCCGGAACCGGGTGCGCGAGCGGTTCGGCGTCGAGCTCGAAACCGAGGTCAAGCTGTTGGGGTTCGACGGATGATGACACCGCATGGCGGGCGGCAGGCCGGTCGGGACGCCGACTCCGAGCGTTCCTCCGATCGCGCCGTTACCCCTGACGCAGTCGCGATGGAGCGTCCGCGGGGTCGGTCTGACGAATTCGATCCATCCGCTCGCGTCGTCACCCCCGACGCAGCCGCCTCGGAGTCTTCCAGTGCCGGCCCACGCCGTGGGCTCAGAGGCTGGTTCCACAGATTCAGCATATCCGTCCGCCGGCTCCCGATGCCGTCGGAGGGCCCGGCGCGGTCCGGCGATGGCGGTGCCGCTCCTGCGGAGAGCCGGACAGCACCGCACCTGCTCCGACTGGCTCGGTTTCTCGCCGCCGTCTGCGCCCTGTGCGCGGCAGCCGCCTTCCCGGGATCGGTGCTGTTCAATCTCGAGACGGTCGTCATCCGAGGCAATGCGAACGTGCCAGCCAGCGAGCTCCTCCAGCGGATCGGCGTCGGTCCCGGAGACAGCGTCTTCCGCGTCAACGCCGCGGCGATCCGCGCGCACCTTCGTCAGGATCCTCGCATTGCGGACGCCTCCGTCGTTCTGGGATTTCCGCGCAGCCTCACCGTATCCGTCCGCGAGCGAGATCCCGTCGCGGCCCTCGCGTACGGCGACGGGTACGTGCTGCTCGGCGCGGACGGCGTCGCGATTGCGCGCACGCCGGGACCTGGCGCCGTCCTGCCGCTTGTGGTGGACCGCCTCCAGCTTCCATGGGTGCAGGCCGGGGTTCCCGTGCCGTCGCCAAGCGTTCGGCTCGGGGTGGCCGTGGCCACGACCCTGCCCCCCGATCTTCGGCCGGGGATCATTGCGGTGCGCGTTGACCCCGAGAACGAGATCGTGCTCGAGATGCGCGACGGAGTTTTGGTCGAGGTCGGCGGCGCCGCCGGTCTGGCCGACCGGCTGGCCATGGTTTCGCGGGTGCTCGCCGCGGTGCGCGCGCGTGGCATCCAGGCGCAGTACGTGGACCTGCGCGTGCCAGGCAGCATCATCGTGATGCCGGTGGACGCGTCGCCAACGGACCATGCGACGTCGTCGCCAGGTCCGGGTGTGCCGGCTGCAGAGCCGGCGACGCCCGAAGCCGCACCCGCGGATCGGAGCGGGCAGGAGAACCCCCTGCATCGTGGAATACAAGTTAGACCACCATATCTAGTGCCCCCGTAGTGAGTGGCCGGAGGAGGGATCGTGTGGCCAGACGGGGACCGCTGGTGGGACTGGACGTTGGGACCACCAAGGTCTGTGTCGTCATCGCGGAGCAAGGCGAGGAAGCGGAGGTCCACATCAAAGGGATGGGGACCTCTCCTTCTACCGGCGTCCGGAAGGGTGTCGTCGTCGATCTGGACGGCACGACGCGCGCCATTGAAGAGGCGGTAGACCGAGCGGAGCGGATGGCCGGCGTCAAGGTGGTCGCGGCGCTGGTGTCCGTCTCTGGCGAGCACGTCGCGTCCCAAAACAGCCGCGGCGTCGTCGCGGTGTCGCGGGCCGACCATGAGATCGGGGAGCAGGATATCTCGCGGGTGGTCGAAGCGGCGCGGATGACCGCGATTCCAGCGAGCGACCGTGAGATCGTCCACCTGATCCCCCGCGATTTCGTCGTGGACGGGCAGGACGGTGTAAAGAACCCCGTCGGGATGTATGGCTCCCGCCTCGAAGTTGAGGCGCACATCGTCACCGGCGCCGGGACGCTGCTCGCCAACCTGCTGAAGTGCGTGCAACGCGCCGGGCTCGAGATCGAGGAGCTCGTCCTCGAGCCCTTGGCCTCTGGCCAGGCGGTCCTCGCGCCGGCCGAACGCGATCTGGGCGTGGCGGTCGTGGACATCGGCGGCGGTACCACGAGCGTCGGGGTGTTTTCGAACGGCGGGCTGTGCCATACCGCGATTCTGCCGGTAGGCGGAAGCCATATCACCAACGACATCGCGGTCGGATTGCGCACGCCGATCCTCGAAGCCGAGCGGCTCAAGGTCACGCGCGGGTGCGCGTCCGTCGCGACGGTCGGCACCGACGAGACGATCGACGTGCCCCGCATCGGCTCCAACGAGGTGTTGAAGAGACCGCGCCGCGCGCTCGTGGAGATCATCGAGCCGCGCCTGCTTGAGATTCTCGCCATGGTGAAGTCCCAGATCAAGCGCTCGGGCTACGCGAACTTGATTCCTGCGGGCGTTGTGGTCACCGGCGGAACCGCGCTGCTCGCCGGCCTCGCGGACGCGGCGTCCGAGGTCCTCGAAGCGCCGACCCGTATCGGCCTCCCCGAAATGCGCGGGACGATGGCACCGATGGTGGACAGCCCCGCGTACGCCACGGGGGTCGGCCTCCTGCTGCATGGGGCGCGCCAGCGCGCACCCAGCCGCCTAGTGCGCAACGTGGACGGCGCGGGGTCGGCGTTCGGACGCCTGCGGCAATGGCTGCGGGAGTTTACACATGGCGCCTGAGCAGGGAACGGCGTGGGAGGCTGGGAGAGAGCAAGCGCACCCGGATGGATGTTACCCAGGGCAGCGTGACGTCGCAGCATACGTCGTGAAGCGAACGGAGCGGACAGATGAAGGAGAAGCGCTGGCATCACCCGGTACAGCGACTGCTCTCGGAGCAGCGAGGTCAGGCGGCGGTCATACAGCGCCCGGCAGCAGTGACGACACGCCCCGGGGAACCGGACGCGGCGTCCCCTGAGGGTGCGGGAGGAGTGCGGATGGCGAACGTCGAGCGGGATCTCAGGCGCTACGCGGCGATTAAGGTGGTTGGGGTCGGCGGCGGCGGGAGCAACGCGGTGAACCGCATGATCACGGCCGGTCTTCGTGGCGTGGAATTCATCGCGATCAACACCGACGCGCAGGCCCTCGCGCTCTCGAACGCCGACAAGAAGCTTCACATCGGCGGGAAGCTCACGCGGGGACTCGGCGCCGGGGGCGACCCCGAGGTCGGGCGGCAGGCCGTCGAGGAGACGCGGGAGGAGTTGACCGAGGCGCTCGAGGGTGCCGATATGGTGTTCGTGACCGCCGGCATGGGTGGCGGCACGGGCACCGGCGGAGCACCGATCATTGCGCAGGTCGCCCGCGAACTCGGTTCGCTGACGATCGGCGTCGTAACCCGGCCGTTCAGCTTCGAGGGCCGCCGCCGGGCGAGCGTCGCCGAGGAAGGCATCCGGAATCTCCGGCAGCGTGTTAATACTGTGATCACCATCCCGAACGACCGGTTGCTGCAGGTCGTGGACAAGAGCGCGACTGTGGTCGAGGCGTTTCGGGTCGCGGACGACGTGTTGCGCCAGGGTGTGCAGGGGATTGCGGACCTCATTACCGTGCCGGGGCTCATCAATCTGGACTTCGCCGATGTCCGGACGGTCATGTCGGAAGCCGGGTCGGCACTCATCGGGATCGGCATCGCGAGCGGCGAAGGGCGGGCGGCTCAGGCGGCGCAGGCCGCGATTGCGAGTCCCCTGCTCGAGACCTCCATGGAGGGTGCTCGGGGCGTGCTCATCAACGTCACGGGAGGCATGGACCTCGGCATGCTCGAGATCAATGAAGCGGCGCAGGTCGTGCAGCAGGCCGCGGATCCCGAGGCGAATATCATCTTCGGTGCGGTGCTCGACGAACACCTGGACGGGAAGATCCAGATCACGGTGATCGCCACCGGATTCGAGGGATCACGCCGTTTGGCGGATGCCACGGAGGCGGCTGCCGAGCCGGCACTCCCGGCACGGGAGACGTCCCGTGTCGGGCTGGAGGATCTCGACATTCCGGCGTTCTTGAGGAAGCGTTAGACGGTATTAGCCGGCGCCGAGAGGTCACGCGGATCCCAAGGGAATCGGAGTCCCGAGGCGGGGCGCACTCACGTCGGCATCCCGGGGGTCCTCTCGCGCGCCCCGAAGCGCCGCCCGTAGCGCTTTTGCCGTCCGGGCCGCCACTTGTCGTTTTCATTCGCGGACCGGCGTGGTAGGCTAAATGTCATGGTGATTTCTCCGGACGATCACTTCGCCGCCGTCCGGGCCGCGATCGAGACGTGCTTCCCGGTGCAAGAGGTCTGGTTCCAGGATGGCCGGCCGGCGTTTACGATTGTGCCGGGACCGGACGACAAAGCGAGGTTTCTCCGCCTCCGCGCGAGGCTCGACGCACTCGGTGTGTTGCCGTTACTGCGCCGCCGCGACGGTGAGACGGTGGTGCTGCTCGCGCCGAAGCCGCCGGCCACCCGGACGCGTTGGGCGCTCCCGGTCGGGCTGTTCGCAGCCACCCTGGTGACGACGTACTGGGCGGGTACGCAGATCTCGGGCGGCGCCTGCACGCCCGGGCTGCCGGGGCCGGTGGGAAGCGGGATCGCATTCTCCCTGTCGCTGATGGCGATACTGTTCTGCCACGAAATGGGGCACAAACTCGTGTCGATCTGGCGAAAGATCGACGCCAGCCCGCCGTTCTTCATTCCCCTGCCTCCCTTCACGGGGCTCGCGATCGGGACCATGGGCGCCGTCATCTTCACCCGGACTCCGGCACCGAACCGGGACTCCCTGGTCGAGCTCGGGGCCAGCGGCCCCATCGCCGGATTCATCGTCGCCGTGCCGCTCCTGCTCTACGGGATCGCCCACTCTCTGGTGATCGATCACGCGGCGATCATCGCGCGCGGATGCCCGGTGGCCGAAATCCCGAGCCCGCTCCTGATGCAGCTCCTCCAACAATGGCTTCTGCATCCAAGCGCAACCGCCGAGGTGCTGATTCACCCCATGGCATTCGCTGGCTGGGTCGGGCTGCTGGTTACCGCCCTTAACCTGCTGCCCGCGAGCATGTTGGACGGCGGGCACGTCACCCGCGCCGTCTTCGGACCCCGCCTGCACTTGATCCTGTCGTACGTGGGCGTCGGGGTGGGAATTCTGTTCGGCTACTGGCTAATGAGCCTGTTGATCTTGTTGATGATTCGTCGTGGCCATCCGGGTCCGCTCGACGACTGCTCGTCCGTGACTCCAGCGCACAAGGCCGTCGCGGCGGCGTTGGTGGCGATCCTCGTGCTCAGCGCGGTGCCGCTAGGGTCGTTCTAGGAGCGTACCTCATGGCCGGCCACGAGATCCCCGTCGAAGCAGAGAACCTCGAGAAGCGGTTTCGCCGCTATCACGCAGTTCGAGGCGTCTCGTTCCGCTGTTACGCGGGAGAGGTCTTCGGACTGCTCGGTCCGAACGGCGCTGGCAAGACGACGACCATCCGCATGCTGACGACCATCCTGCGCCCCACCGCCGGTACCGCGCGCGTCGCCGGACACGACGTCGTGAAGGACCCTGCGGCGGTACGGCGGGTCATCGGCGTGCTCCCGGAAAATGCGGGGATCTACGGACGCCTCACCGCGCGCGACGTCATCCGGTACGCGGGGCGGCTGTACGGCGTCCCGTCGGATCTTCTGCGGTCGCGGATCGCGTCGCTCGCCGACACGCTCGAGCTGACCCCCCACCTTGATCGGGTCACCGACACCTTCAGCAAAGGCATGAAGCAGAAGGTGAACATCGCACGCGCGCTCGTTCACGACCCGCCGGTCGTGTTCCTGGACGAGCCCACCTCCGGCCTTGACGTGATCTCGGCCCGCTCCGTCCGCGATTTCATCGCGCGGTTCAAGCAGGAAGGCCGGTGTGTGATCATGTCGACCCACGTCATGGAGGAGGCCGAGCGGCTGTGCGATCGGGTCGCGATCATCACCGGCGGCCGCGTCCGCGCAGAGGGCCGCCTGAACGACCTCGTCGCGCGCACCGGACTCGGTCTCGAGGAGATCTTCGTCCAGCTCGTGGAGCAGACCGTCGCATGATCGGCGCGGCGTTCTCGTGGCTGCGCTCACGCGGGCGGACCGGGAACAGAGAGGCCGCCCAGGAGACCCGCCGCTGGATCTACGCGGTGTACGCGAAGGAGACGCTCGAGGTCATCCGCGACCGGCGGACGCTGCTGATCATGGTGGTGCTGCCGGCGGTTGTCATGCCGATGGTGATTCTCGGGATCTCCTACCTCGCGCAGCGCCAGCAGCATCAGATCCAGACCGTGATTCCCCGCGTCGTAGTCGTGGGACAAGCGCCCGCGCTGATCCACCTCGCGTACAAGACAAGACTGATCTCTCCGGTGCGCGCCAAAGATCCGGCGGCGGCGCTGCGGCAGCATCAGGCGCTGGCGGTCGTCGAGATCCCCAAGAACTTCGAGGCGATCGTCGCCCGGAACGGTCAGGCGCACGTCGGAATCCTCTTCGACGCGACGGACTCCGAGAGCACGGCGGCGCGCGCCAAAGTCGTCGAACTGCTCTCCAGGTACAGCCGGGAGGTCGTCGCCGCGCGGCTGGCGGCGCGGCACATCAACCCGCGTGACCTCCTGCCCGTCGTGCTCGATCAGCGCAACGTCGCCACGCAGCGTCAGCAGTCGGGGCAGTTGCTGGCGAGCCTGCTGCCATTTCTGCTCGCGATGTGGGCGGTCGTCGGCGGCATGTCGGTGGCCGTGGACCTCGCCGCGGGGGAGAAGGAGCGCGGAACGCTGGAGTCGCTGCTGATTGCGCCTCCCAGCCGCGAAGCCATCGTTCTCGGGAAGTTCCTGTCGGTCGTCACCGCGTCGATGGGCGGGGTGGTCGTGGTTCTGATCGCGATGATGGTGAGCCTCCGGTGGGGATACCCGTACATGCTGCACACGACCCAGAAGATCAATGTGAGCCTGCCGTTCGGGACCGCGGTGGTGATCCTCGGCGTCGCGCTGTTGTTCTCCGCACTCGTGAGCGCGATCCAGCTGGCGATCAGCATCTACGCTCGGTCGCCCCGCGAAGCGCAGCAATATATCACGCCGTTGTACTTCGTCACCGTGCTCCCCGGGCTCGCGGTGCAATTCGTGAGTGATTGGGCGCGGTCGCCGTGGGCGTACGTGACCCCGGTACTCAACGCGTTCTTTGCGTTTCAGGAACTGCTTCTCGGAACCGTCAACTGGGGGCACTTGCTTCTTGCGACGGTCTCGTGCGCCTTCTACGCGGCCCTCGCGCTGGAGGTCGCGATCGGCATGATGAGCCGGGAGAGTGTCATCTTCAGGGTCTAGCCGATTCCTGCGCCGCCGTTGTACGCGGCTCCGGGCGGCGCGTTCGGGCAGGGCCGCGAGGTCCCCTCAATTGGCCGGCTAATTGCGGATGACGGGTTAGCTTCTCTTCCACGACACGGAGATTCCGTGGGGGCCCGTTCAAGGTTCGCATGAGCCGGGGGCGTCATTCGAGAGAATAGACGCTCTAGCCCGTTCGCGCGTGGAAGGTCCCCAGGAGCAGCCGCGAACCGGCCTCAGCCGTGGAATTCCCGTCTTGAGACACAATATCTAGTATGCTAGTATCCATTCTGCGCCTAGATATTGGTCGAGGTTCGAACGCCAGTGCGATGCCCCTACTGCGGTGCCAAAGAGACCAAGGTCGTGGACTCCCGCTCGATCCAGGACGGGGAGGGGATCCGTCGGCGCCGGGAGTGTGAGACGTGCCGCAGGCGGTTCACCACGTTTGAGCGGGCCGAGCGCGTGACCGTCTTCGTTCTCAAGCGCGACGGCCGGCGGGAACCGTTCGACCGTACCAAGGTGCTGACGGGAATGCTGCGGGCGTGCGAAGGTCGGCCGGTGTCCCGTGAGACGCTGGAGCGCATCGCCGAGGAGATCGAGCGGGAGATGCTCGACGCGGACAAGCCCGCCGTGCCCAGCCGCGAGATCGGGGATCGGGTGATCGAGCGGCTGCGCACCCTCGACGATGTGGCATACGTTCGGTTTGCCTCGGTCTATCGCCGGATGGGTGACGTCGATCGGTTGCTGGAGGAGATCCACGCTCTCAAGGCGCGCAAACAATACGAGGCAGAGCTCGCTTCCCAGATCCTGCTCATTCCACTGCAGCCCACCGAAAGCAGCCGCGGCTAACCACATGGACGCCGAGCGGACATCTCACGAGTCTACATCTCTGCAGGAGGACACAGCAATGGCCACGCCGTTGGAGCAGAACACCACAGCCGACGTCGCATCTGACGCTGACGCGAACGCGATTGCACCCGAAACGCTGGAATTCTTCAACGGCGACGGTCTCCGCGCGCGCGTGTTTCACGACAAGTACGCGCTTCGTGATCCCAGTGGACGGGTGCTGGAGCGCACGCCAGTCGCGATGTGGCAGCGGATCGCGCGCGGCCTGGCTTCCGTGGAGTCCACCGAGGCCGCGCGCGAACGGTACGCGCAGGAGTTCTACTGGCTGATGGACGGCTTCCGGTTCATCCCGGGCGGCCGGATCATGCACGCGGTCGGCAACCCGAAACGGGTCACGGCTCTGAACTGCTATGTTTTGCCGATCAGGGAAGACTCGATCGAGGCGATCTTCGATTGGATGAAGGAAGCGGCGCGAACCTACTCGCTCGGCGGGGGTGTGGGTGTCGATATCAGCGTGCTCCGGCCCGCGGGTGCACCGGTGAACAACGCTGCGCGGACGAGCACCGGCTCGATCTCGTTCATGGAGCTGATGTCACTCACGACCGGCACCATCGGGCAATCGGGGCGGCGCGGCGCGCTCATGATCACGATCGCCGACGATCATCCCGACGTCCTGGAGTTCACCAAGATCAAGCGCAACTTGAACAAGGTGCGATACGCCAACATCAGCGTGCGTATCAGCGACGCGTTCATGCACGCGGTGGAAGCCGACGACGATTGGACGCTCTCGTTCGACAACGAGCGCGTCCACGAGCGCCACACGGTCAAGGCGCGCGAGGTGTGGCGCGAACTGATCTACGGCGCGCGTAACCACGCGGAGCCCGGCGTCATCTTCTGGGACACGGTGCGCCGGTGGAGCACGTCCGAGTACAATCGTATGAACGTCACGACGACCAACCCATGCAGCGAGATTCCGCTTGAACCGTACGGTTGTTGCTGCCTGGGTAACTTGAATCTCGCCGAGTTCGTAACCGACGAGTTTAGCCCCCAGGCGCAGGTGGACTGGCCCCATCTGGAGCAGGCTCTCCGGCTGGCCACGCGGTTCCTGGACAATGTGCTGGACTACAACGCCGACAAGCATCCGCTCCCGGCTCAACGCGCGGCCAGCCTCCACTCGCGGCGCATCGGGGTCGGATTCACCGGCCTGGGGGATTTGCTGTGCAAGCTGCGGCTCAAGTACGACACGGACGAGGCCGTGGCCGCGGTGGACCAGCTGTTCGAGCGCATCAAGAACACCGTCTACGACGAGAGCGTCAACCTCGCGATCGAGAAGGGGCCGTTCCCCGGATACGATCGCGAGCGGCATCTCACAGGCGCGTTCCTCCAGACGCTCGATCCCGGGGTTCTCGACCGGATCCGTCGGCACGGCCTCAGGAACGTGGCGCTGCTGACCGTGCCCCCCGTGGGGAGCGGTGCGACGCTCGCCGGCACGACGAGCGGCATCGAGCCGATCTTCGACCTGTCGTACACGCGCCGGAGCGAGTCTCTCTCGCAGAATACGTTCACCGTGTACCATCCGCTCGTGCGGGCCTACATGCAGCGGTTCGGCGTGGCCGAGGACGCGCTCCCGCCGTTCTTCGTCACCGCGCACGAGATCAAGCCGGAGATGCGGGTCCAGATGCAGGCGGCGATCCAAAAGCACATCGACCACTCCATCTCGTCCACGGTGAACTGCCCAGCGGATACCACCGAGGGGCGGGTCGCGGAGATCTACTTCAAGGCCTGGAAGATGGGGTGCAAGGGGATCACGGTGTACCGCGACAGTTCCCGGGAGAACATCCTGACCGCCGGCACCGCGCGCTCGACGAAGGCGGCGAGCGGGGAGGGGGCCACGCCGGAGTCGGCGCCCGTCACCGTGTCGGCGTCCGAGGCCGTTCACAAGCGGCCCCGGCCCAAGGTTACGACCGGGCATACCGAGCGGATCGAGACACCGCGCGGCCGCATCTACGTTACGATCAACGAGGACGCCAAGGGGCTCTGCGAAGTGTTCGTGCAGTCCCTCGACGTCGAAGCCGACGCGGTCGGAAGGCTCGCCTCGCTCGCTCTTCGGACGGGCGCGGACGCGCGCGACGTGATCGAGCAGCTCTGGCGCGTCCAGTCCCGCGAGGTGGCGATCGACCGGTCGGCCGACGGTACGGTCGTGCGCGTGACGACGATCGCGCAGGGCGTCGCGCTCGCGATCGGGCGCGCCCTGTACGGCTTCGGATTCAGGCCGGACCAGGCGTTCCCCATGGCGGACCGTCTGCCGGAGCCGAAGGTCGGAAACGGCCACGGCAACGGCCATGCGGCACAGCCGGTGCTGCCGGCTTCGATCGAAGAGCCGCTCCGGGAGGATCCCGCGGGTCCGGTGGAGGTTCAGCAATCGCTGCTGACTTTTGCCGGGGTCTGCCCCGACTGCGGGAGCTCGCTCGTGTACGAGAACGGCTGCAGCCACTGCAGATCGTGCGGGTATTCGAAGTGCTGAGCTCCGCATCTGTCTGACAGCCACCGAGTCGATGCAGGACGTGCACGCCAGGCTCGATCGCGAGATCAACGCGCATCTCTCTCTGGTCGAGACGATCGCGGGGATCCCAGCGCCGGGCTTTGGCGAGGCCGAGCGCGGCACCTACATTGTCGACCGGTTCCGGGAAGCGGACCTCCGCGACGTTGCGCTCGACGCGGTGGGAAACGCGAGGGGCCTGTATCCCGGTGCCGCGCCGGGGCCGCGCGTCGTGCTCGCCGCTCACATGGACACCGTCTATCCCGCGGAATCTCATCGGCCGCCCCGTCGCGAAGGGTTGCGCCTTGTCGGGTCGAGCGTGCGCGATAACTCCGCGGCCGTCGCCGCGCTGATCACGCTTGCGCGTGCGATGCGCGATGCGGGCGCGGCCGTCCCGTGTGTGCTCGAGTTCGTGTCCACGACGGGGGAGGAAGGGATCGGCGACCTCCGGGGGATTCGATACCGGCTGCGACCGGAGGAGCCGCGGCCCGACACCGTGTTGGTCGTGGACGGGGCGATGGGGCAGATCGTGCATCAGGGAATCGCTGTCCGCCGGTTCTCCGTGCGGTTCGAGACCGAGGGCGGTCACAGCTGGGGTGACTTCGGCAAGGCGAATGCGATCCATCATTTGGCGGCGGTGGTCGACGGGCTGGCACGAACGCCGCTGCCCGCCGACCCCAAGACGACGCTCAACGTCGGCGTGATCCGCGGCGGCACGTCGGTCAACGCGATCGCTTCCTCCGCCGAGATCGAGGTGGACCTCCGGTCGATCACCGCCGCGCCCGTCGACGAGTTGGCGGCGGCGCTGCACCGTCTCGTCCGGGCCGAGGAGGACGCCGGCGTGCGCACGACGGTCACGGTCATCGGGGACCGGCCGGGCGGCCACCTTCCGGTCGATCATCCGCTCGTGGCCGGCCTTGTGGACGTCCACCGCGCGCACGGGCTGGCGCCGTACCTGTCCGCAGCCAGCACCGACGCCAACATTCCACTGGCGCTCGGGATTCCGGCGGTCTCGATGGGCGTATCCGGAGGCGGACAGGTGCACTCGCCTCACGAGTGGCTCGACGTGGCCTCGCTCCTTCCGGGGCTGCATCTCCTCGCCGATGCCGTAGCAAAGACCATCGAGGTCGCAGGAAGCCTCAGGCGATAGCGCCGCAGGCGGGCAGGAGAAACTCCGCAGCCGAACGAACTACGGCCTCGCACGAGAACGCGCCTAAAGACGCGAGAGGGGGCCGTTGTTTATGACCGTACGTCGCATCAGCACGTTGGCAGTCATTGCCGCCGTGGTAATCGCTCTCCTCACCGCCGGCGCCGCGGTCGCCCCAGCTCAGACGAAGCTGGTGATGGCCTTCGTCCCATCCGGTGAGGCACGCACGGTGTTGGAGTCCGGTAACCGGATTGCCGAGTTGCTCGGCACCGCGACGGGATATCAGTTCGAATCGTTCGTCGCCACGAGCTACGCCGGCGTCATCGAGGCGATGGGGGCCGGGCGGGCCGACATCGGCTGGCTGAACACGTTCTCGTACGTGATCGCCCATCAGAAGTACGGTGTGGAAGTCCGTCTCGTGACCGTTCGCTTCGGATTGCCCTACTACAGGGCCGAGATAATTACGCAAGCCAGTTCTGGTATCAATTCGCTGGCCGATCTCAAGGGCAAGCGTTTCGCGTTTGTGGATCCCGCGAGCACATCGGGCTATCTCTTCCCGTTGGCGGGGCTCAAGAAGGCGGGCTACGATCCGTCGAAGTTCTTCGGGCAAACGGTCTTCGCCGGCTCCCACAACAACGTCGTGCTCGCCGTCTACCAGGGTCGCGTCGACGGTGGCGCGGTGTTCGAGGACGCACGTGGGACCGTTCAAAAAGACTACCCGGACGTGATGCAGAAGACCAAGGTCATCTGGAAATCGGACCCGATTCCGAATGACACCGTGAGCTTCCGCAAGGGCTTGCCGGCCGAGGTGAAGGATCGCGTGGCCAACGCCCTGCTGCGATTCTCGGAGACGCAGGCCGGGCTGGACGCCCTCAAATCGCTGTACGAGATCGAGGCGCTGGCCGATTACGATCTGCTCGTTTCGAAGTATCACGTCAAGACGCCAAGCCTGGACGCGTTCTACAACCCTGTCCGGGATGTGGCGACGTACGCGGGCGTCAATCTCGAGGACCTGATCAAGCCGCAGTAGCGCGCGCCGTCGGCGTTCGACACAGGCGGACGGGGGTGCCGCAGGGTCCGACCGGACGCGGAGGTATCCTGCGGTTCAAGGCACTCGTCGGCGATGACGCCGCGGTGGTGGAGATTTCCTGATGCCAGTCGCGGGACCGGCTCGCAGCGTTCCAGAGACGTTGCCGCCGGGCGCGCGGGCGCCGAACCGGCGGCCGCGCGCGTGGTACCGATCGTGGCGCTTCTATCTAATGACCGCCGCTGCGCTGGCCATGTACGTCTACGGCTGGCAGGTGACTCAGATCCGGCTCGGGGAGTTGTGGCGCGGCGCGTACCTGATCGCGCCGTTCGCGTCGGCGCTCGCTTCGCCGGACGTGCTCGTGCGCGACAATCCGACCGTGCGCGTGACGGCGCCGTTCTACTACGGTGGCGAGGTGCCCTCCGCGGCGCCGGCCGGGCCTGGTCCCGCGTTCCACCTATCCCGCTCCACCGGCGCGATCGGTGATCGTGTCACGGCCGTCGGGGATGGATTTCAGCCGAACCGCCGCGGGATGCTGTGGTGGGAGAATCAGATCGGGCAGCGCCAGCAACTCGGCCCCGTGACGACCGACGCTCGGGGCCGGTTCGCCGTGGTGTTTTCGGCGCCGGAGGTCCAGGGCACCCACAATCTCGTCTCGGCAGAGATCGTGACGGGCACCGGGCCGCTCCGGTTGAGCTCAACGTTCCTCGTCGTGTTGGGCAGGATGGTAGAGACCGTGTTTCTCGCTCTCATGGGCACGACGATGGGTGTCGTGTTCGCGGTGCCCTGCTCCTTCCTCGGCGCCAAGAACCTCACCAATCACTTCCCCGGCGGCAAGGTCGTGTACGGTCTCACCCGGACGTTCTTCAACCTCACGCGCTCGATCGAGGCGCTGGTGCTCGCCATCATCTTCACCGTGTGGGTGGGGCTCGGCCCGTTCGCCGGCGTCCTTGCCTTGGGCGTGCACAGTATCGCCTCTTTGGGGAAACTGTATTCGGAGGCGATCGAGAGCATTGACGCTGGTCCGATCGAGGCGATCATGGCCACGGGCGCGAGCGCCCTTCAGGTCGTGCGGTACGGCGTAGTGCCGCAGATCGTGCCCCAGTTCATCGCGTTCACCATCTATCGCTGGGATATCAATGTCCGCTTCAGTACCGTTATCGGGTTCGTCGGCGGCGGCGGCATCGGCTTCGTCCTCCAGCAGTATATCAACCTGTTGCAGTGGCGGCAGGCGGCGACGGCGCTCTGGATGATCGCGATCGTGGTCGCAGCACTGGACTACGCGAGCGCGGTCGTGCGCGAACGGGTCGTATGACGAGCGCCCGCCCCGATCCGCGGCCGTCGCTTGGGGACGGCACGGGCGAGGCCTTCCGGTCCCGCATCCCGCCGCTGATACCGGCACGCGCCGTGGAGGAGACGGGGTGCGCCCACGCGATGTTCACGACCCGCGTCGGCGGGGTGAGCCGAGGGAAATTCGCCGCTCTCAATCTTTCCTACGGCGTCGGGGACGATACGCCGGCCGTGGCCGAGAACCGGCGCCGTATCGCAAGCACGTGGGGCGCCTCACTGGGGCGCCTTGTCGAAGCCGCACAGGTGCACGGCAACCGGGTGGCGGTCGTGGGTGCCGCCGAAGCGGGCACGGTCATCGCTGCCACCGACGCCCTCGTGACCGATGCCGCGGGAATCTGGCTTGCTGTCTACGCCGCCGACTGCGTCCCGCTTCTCATCGTCGATCCCGATCGTCCGGCGGTCGGTGCGCTCCACGCGGGATGGCGGGGTACCGCGTCCGGCATCGCGCTCACTCTGCTCGAGACGATGGCCAGATCCTTCTGCACCAAGCCCGATCGGGTGTGCGTCACCCTGGGCCCGGCGATCGGGGGATGCTGCTATGAAGTGGACACTCCGGTGGCACGGGCGATGGCCCACGCACCATGGTGGCCGGCGGCTGCGCGGCGCACCGGAGCGGAGCGGTGGCGCCTCGACCTTCGCGAGGCACTGCGGCAGCAGTTGGTCGCCGCCGGAGTGCAGGACGCGTCGATCGAGACCAACCCGGCGTGTACGAAGTGTCGTTCGGATCTGTTCTTTTCTCACCGGCGGGACGGCACGACCGGGCGTCTGGCGGGGTGTATTCGGCTGCCCGAGTGAGCAGAAAGGGAAAGATGGCGCGCCGTCGAATACGACGGCGCGCCAGAGGCGGATCATGGCTGATATCGGTACGAACGTTGCCAGGGTGCGGGCCAGGGTCGCCGAGGCGGCGGAGCGTGCCGGGCGGCAACCGGGCGATATCCTGCTGGTTGCAGTCACGAAGACCGTGGATGTCGGCAGGATTCGCGAAGCGGTGGATTGTGGGCTCCGGGTGTTCGGAGAGAACCGCGTGCAGGAGGCCCGCGAGAAGGTATCGCTTGTGCCGGGCGTAGCGTGGCACTTAATTGGCAGTCTGCAGCGCAACAAGGTGAAGGAAGCGCTCCGGCTGTTTGTGATGATTCACTCCGTGGATTCGTGGTTGCTGGCTGAAGAACTCAGCCGCCGCGCGAACGCCGCGGGGACTTTGATCGATGTGCTGATCGAGGTCAATGTCGGCGGCGAGACGTCGAAACATGGCGTCGAGCCGGAAGGAGCGATGGACTTGGCGCTCCGAGCCGCCGGGCTGCCGGGTGTTCGCGTGCGCGGCCTGATGGGGATGGCGCCGCTCGTCGATCAGGCGGAGGAGGCGCGGCCGTACTTCCGTCGCCTACGTGAGTTGCGCGACCGGATCCAGGAGGCGCATCCTGATCGGGGCATTCGGGAGTTATCGATGGGCATGACGAACGATTTTGAGGTGGCTGTGGAGGAAGGCTCGACCATGGTCCGCGTAGGACGGGCGCTGTTTGCCTAGACAACGCAGCAACGGACGCAGCACAGGACGTAACGGCGATCACAGACGCAGCAGCGACGGGAGGCACTACCATGGGCCGCATCATGCAACGGATGTGGACGTTCCTGGGGTTCACAGATGACGAGGGCGGCGGGCCGTCCCAGGGCGACGTGGCGGGATACCGCGCTCCGATCTTCAACCTGCACGCGCATCGGCCGATGGAGATCATCGTGCTGGAACCCCGTGTCTATGAAGAGGCGCAGGGCGCGGCGGATTATCTGAAGACGCTGCGACCGATCGTGATCAATCTGCGTGGCACGCAACAGGACCTGGGCAGGCGCGTCGTGGACTTTCTCAGCGGCGTTGCGTACGCGCTCGACGGGCACATGCACCGGGTCGGCGACGAGATCTTTCTATTTACGCCCCATCACGTCACGATCACGGCGGATGTCATGCGCGAGGAGACGGCACCCGGGCCACTGTTCAGCGTGGAGTAGTCTCCAGCGGCGGCACGACCGCTGGACTTCGTCGGGGGACCTGCCGGTCGGGGGGCGGCGCGGGTTGACGCCTGACGGTATACTGATGGAGGCACAACAGGGTCCCCCCAAGAATTCTCTGGCTCGGGCAGCCGGCAAAGTATGGCCGTGTGTGCGAGCCGCCTCGGCCGGGACACCCCGGCCTATGCCTTGGGCAGCGGAGGCACCCGCACGGATGATCACAAGAGATGCTGGAGCGCCCGCTCGATGAGCGCCGACGCCCCCCTATGGTGGGAGGACGGCGCACTCTTCCTTCTCGACCAGACCGCATTACCGCACGAGGTCCGCATCCGGCGCTGCACGTCCTGGGAGGACGTGGCGGACGCCATACGCTCTCTGCAGATTCGCGGCGCACCTGCACTAGGGCTCGCCGCCGCCTACGGGCTGGCACTCGCGGCGCGTCAGTCGGGCGGGCGGCGGGACGCGGTGCGCGACGCGGCCCGAAATCTCGAGCGCACGAGGCCGACCGCCGTTAATCTCGCGTGGGCCCTTGCTCGTCTGCGCGGGACCGTGGACGCGCCCGGTCCCGCGGCGCTCGAGGACCGGGTCCTTGCTGCCGCCCACGCGATGGCGCGGGCCGACGTCGAGGCGAACCGCAGGATCGGGCGGCACGGCGCTGGATTGCTTCCGAAGGGCGCGACGGTGCTGACCTACTGCAACACCGGCATGCTCGCGACGGGAGGCTACGGGACCGCGTTCGGCGTACTGCGCGCCGCGCACGAGGCGGGACTCGGTATTCGGGTCGTGGCATGCGAGACGCGTCCCGTCCTGCAGGGCGCGCGGCTGACCATGTGGGAATTGCAGCGCTGCGGCATCCCGAGCACCCTGATCATCGACAATGCCGCAGGAGCCTTGATGCGTGCCGGAGAGGTGACGGCGGTCGTCGTCGGCGCGGATCGGATCGCCGCGAACGGAGACGTCGCGAACAAGGTCGGGACCTACACGCTTGCGGTGCTGGCGCACGAGCACCGAATTCCGTTCTACGTCGCGGGCTCCACGTCGACGGTCGACCTAGACACCCCAGACGGTGACGCGATTCCCATCGAGGAGCGAGACCCGGCCGAGGTGACGGCCGTCCGGGGCGTCCTCATAGCGCCCGCCGGCGTGGCCGTGCGCAATCCCGCGTTCGATATCACGCCTCACCGGCTCGTGACGGCGATCATCACCGAGGCCGGCGTGGTGCGCGCGCCGTACCCAGCCGGGCTCCGGGCCGCGGTCACGGCGGAGTCCACGGCGGTCGGGGGTGGCGCATGAGAAACCGAACGCGGATGAGCCGGAAGCTGCTCGTCACGGTCCTGGGGTTGAGCTGGCTGGCGCTCACGACCGTCGGGCTCATCCATCGGGACGTCGCATGGGTGTCCGTGATCTTCTTCGTGTCGGGTGTCTACGGCACGATCCTGATGGTGGCCGGAGTCCTTCCCAGGCGTCCTGAGACGACACCCGCCACAGGTTATGCTCCGTTCGTCAGCGTCATCGTACCGGCCCGGAACGAGCAGGGCGTCATCGCGGATACGGTTCGATGCCTGTGCGGACTCGACTATGTCGGTCCCGACGGGCGTCCCCGGTTCGAGGTCATCGTCGTGGACCACCGATCCACGGACCGCACGCCGCAGGTGCTGGACGCGCTCCAGCGAACGCACACGTTCACCGTCGTGCGTCCAACACCCGAGGACGGGGTCGGAAAGGCCGTGGCACTCAACGTCGGGCTCGCCGCGGCGCGCGGCGACGCGATCTGCGTCTTCGACGCCGATGCGCGCGTCGCGCCGGACTTTCTGGCGAGGCTCGTGCCGTATCTGGGCCTGCCCGGCGTGGCCGGCGTGCAGGCGCGCAAGCTCGTGTGTAACGGCGGGCACAACGCGCTGATCCACGCCCAGGAAGACGACTATACCGTGTTTCAGACGCTGACCCAGCGCAGCCGGCACCGGCTCGGCGGCGCGGTAATCTTGACCGGGAACGGTCTGATCACCCGCCGCGACCGCTTGGAAGCGGCCGGCGGATGGAACGAGGACGCGCTGACCGAGGATATCGACCTCACCCTTCAGTACGCGCTGCGTGGATGGACGGTCCACTATTGTGAGCACGTGGTGGTGTGGGAGGAAGCGGTGCCCACATTGCGGGGCCTGATCCAGCAACGCACGCGCTGGTTCGAGGGATCGCTGCGGTGCCTGTTCGACCACACCGCCGCGCTGCTGCGCGCGCCGGTGCCGTGGCGCAAACGACTGGACTTCCTCGTGTTTCTGTCGAGTTCGCTCATCATGGCCCTCTCGATGATCGCGGGCTACGGCTACCTCGTGGAACAGTGGGTCTACGAGGCCCAGGCGCGCGGCCTGACCGTGGCGGACGCACTTCCGGTGCATGAGCATCAGGCGTTGTACACGTACTACTGGATCGTCGTGATGGCGGCGACTGTCATCGCGATCGCGATGGAGCGAAAGCTCTCTCCATTGGTGCTGGCGTGGGTGTCCGCGCGATACATCCTCTTCGCAACGCACCAGATCGTCACGCTGCCGCTCGCGCTGTGGCGGTATTGCCGGAGCGTGTTCACCGGCCGGTTCGAATGGATGAAGACTGAGCACCATGGGGCCGGGCTGCCCGACCTGCCGGGGCTGCTCGTCGTCCGGCCGGCGGCCACGTCCGGCGTTGCCGGGCCGATGCTCGCGCGCGTCGGCTTCTCCGCCGGCAACGCGGAGCCCCCGGTGGAGGCGGTTCCACCCCCGCCGTAACAGCGTGGTCCCGCGCGTTGACGATGTTTCGGAGCGTGTGCTAGAATCGCGCCGAATAGCTCCAGGCGATGACAGAGGCCGGCCGTCGCCGGGCCAGGGAAGCGAGCCGGGCGTGGTGAGAGCCGGTACGGAACCGGCGGCGGGATATCACCTCTCGAGTCGCGGCCCCACGGACGCGCTGAGCGTCTCGAGGCGCCGCCGGGTTGCCCTCCGCTAGCAGGGCGCGAGCCGCTCGCGACAGGTGGGGAGTTCGCGGCGTCCCTCCGGACGGTTGCTTTGCGGCGTCACGGTTCTGACCGACGGCGGTTTAGTCCACGGCGGTCTAGCCCGCGCCGGACGCTCAGTACTGGCGCACGCCGCAGGCACAGCCACCGGCCCGGAGGCAGACCGAACATCCGTCGCGTCGGTTCGGTGAGTGCCGGATCTCGGTCCGGAACCAAGGGTGGTACCGCGGCGCCTCCGTCCCTGTTCGGGCGGGGGTCCTTTTTCTTCGGGAGGCACGCATGGCGTTTCAACCGGTTGACACGCGCGTCGACTTCGCCGCGCAGGAGCGGGCCCTGCTCGCCTGGTGGGAGTCCAGCGGCATTCTCGGCAAGTACCTGGCCCGCAACGCACGGGCGCGCAGGCGGTGGTCGTTTCTCGACGGCCCGATCACGGCCAACAACCCGATGGGCGTGCACCACGCGTGGGGCCGGACCTACAAGGACCTGTTCTGCCGCTACCACACGATGCTTGGGCACCGCCAGCGATACCAGAACGGGTTCGATTGCCAGGGGTTGTGGGTCGAGGTCGAGGTCGAGAAGGAACTCGGGTTCAAGTCCAAGCGGGACATCGAGCGATACGGGATCGCCGAGTTCGTCGAGCGCTGCAAGGCGCGCGTCCTCCGCTACGCCGGGATCCAGACCCAGCAGTCGCTTCGGCTCGGCCATTGGATGGACTGGGACCACTCGTACTACACGATGTCCGACGAAAACAACTACTCGATCTGGATGTTCCTCAAGCGCTGCTGGGAGCGGGGCCTACTCCACAAAGGGCACGACGTCATGCCGTGGTGCCCACGCTGCAGTACGGGTCTGTCCGAGCACGAGATCGTCACGGAAGGATACCAGGAGGTCGCTCATCTGAGCCTCACCGCGAGGCTGCCGATTGCCGGACGGCCCGACGAATACCTCCTGGTCTGGACGACGACTCCCTGGACCCTGGCGGCGAATGTCGCGGTCGCGGTCCACCCCGATCTTGTATACGTGCAGGCGCAGCAGGACGGCCGGAGCTACTACGTCGTGCGCGATCGCATGCAGGAGGTGCTCCACGGCAAAGTGAGGGTGCTCCGGGAGCTGCGCGGTGCGGAGCTCGTGGGGTGGACATACGAGGGCCCGTTCGATGCGCTGCCGGCGCAGCAGGGAGTGATCCACAGGGTGATCCCGTGGACCGACGTGAGCGCCGCCGAGGGCACCGGCCTCGTGCACATCGCGCCGGGGTGCGGTGCCGAGGACTTCGCGCTGGCGGCGCCCTACGGCCTCCCGGTCCTCGCCCCGATCGACGAATTCGGCGTGTTCACCGACGCCTATGACTGGCTCGGGGGGCAGCACGTCTACGACGTGGCCGAGTCCATCCGCGACAACCTCCGGGCGCGCGGCCTGCTGTATCGCGCCGACGAATACACGCACCGGTATCCGATGTGCTGGCGGTGCGGCAGCGAGCTCGTGTTCCGCCTCGTCGACGAGTGGTTTATCTCGATGGAGCCCCTCCGCGAGCCGATGATGCGGGTGACCAGGAAGATCCGCTGGCTGCCGGAGTTCGGATTGGAGCGGGAGCTCGATTGGCTCCGCAACATGCACGACTGGATGATCAGCAAGAAGCGGTACTGGGGGCTCGCACTGCCGATCTGGGAATGCCGCGCGTGCGGCACGTTCGAAGTAATCGGCGGTGAGGACGAGCTCAGATCACGCGCCGTCGAGGGCTGGGACGCCTTCTCGGGCCACTCCCCGCACCGCCCCTGGGTCGACTCGGTCAAGATTCGCTGCCGGCAGTGTGGCGCCACCGTGTCGAGGATCACCGACGTGGGCAACCCGTGGCTCGATGCCGGCATCGTTCCGTACTCCACGATGGGCTACCGGCACAACCGCCGCGAATGGGAGAAGTGGTTCCCGGCGGACTTCATCACCGAGGCGTTCCCCGGACAGTACCGCAACTGGTTCTATTCCATGCTGGTGATGAGCACGGTGCTGGAGAATCGCGAGCCCTACCGGACATGCCTGGGACACGCCATGGTGCGCGATGAGCAAGGCCGCGAGATGCACAAATCCTGGGGCAACATGATCGAATTCAACGACGCCGCCGAGAAGATGGGCGCCGACGTCGTGCGTTGGCTGTACGCCGCGCAAAACCCCGTGCAAAACATCAACTTCGGGTACGGGCCCGGCGATGACGTGCGGCGCCGGTTCATCCTGCCGCTGTGGAACGTCTATGCGTTCTTCGTCACCTACGCCACGCTCGACGGCTGGACACCGGGCCTGGCGCAGCGGGTGACGTCCCGACCGGAGGGGATCGCGCAAACGTCCGGGCCGACCGCGACGGACCGCACCTGGGCCGCTCGTCGGGAGTCGACGACGGAAGATGGATCCGCGTACGAAGGAAGCCTGCTCGACCGGTGGTTGCTGTCGTGCCTCCGCGGACTTGTCGAGACGGTGCGCGAGCGGCTCGATGATTATGACGTCTCCGGTGCCGCGCGGCCCATCGAGCGGTTCGTCGAGGATCTGTCGGTGTGGTACGTTCGGCGGGGGCGCCGGCGATACTGGAAGTCCGAGGCGGACGCCGACAAGCAGGCTGCCTACTCGACGCTCTATGAGGCGCTCGTGACGCTCGCGCGCGTGCTCGCCCCGTTCGTGCCGTTTCTCGCCGAGGCGCTCTACCAGAATCTCGTCCGGTCGGTCGATGCCGAGGTCCCCGAAAGCGTGCACCTGTGCGACTATCCCACCCCGGCTTGGGCGCCCGATCCGCGGCTCGAGGAGGCGATGGACCGCACCCGTTCGCTCATTTCGTTGGGACGGGCCGCCCGCAACGCGGCGAAGCTGCGCGTCCGCCAGCCGCTTGCCATGGCGACGATCGTGGAACGCTCCGGCATGCTCGGAGGCACAAGATACCGGGAGTTGGTGGACCACATCAAGGAGGAGTTGAACGTTAAGGGTGTCCGCTTCGCCGAGGCGGTGACGACATTCGGCCGGCTCGAGGTGCGCCCGCGTTTCGACCTGTTGGGTCCCAAGTTCGGGGGGGAGATCACGAAGATCGTCGAGGCGCTTCGCGCCGAAGGGCACGCGCTGCTTGCACGGACGCCCGAAGGAGAGCCATACCGGTTGCGCCTGGCCGATGACCGGGAAGTGGTCCTCGAGCGAGCGGAAGTAGATGTTCGGATGCACTGGAACACGGGCCTCACCGGGGCGGGGGAGGCCGGCGATTGGATCGTCCTCGATACCGCGCTGACCGACGCGCTGGTGCGAGAAGGCCTGGCGCGAGAACTAGTGCATCAGATTCAGCAGTGGCGCAAGGAAGCAGGGTTCGAAATCGCGGACAGGATCACTTTGTACTACCCGGAGGATGCGGTGCTGGTCGACGTTCTCACGGCACACGGAGACTACGTTCTGCGAGAGACCCTCGCCCGTGACGCACGGGCCGGCGCAGCACCGGACGGCCCGGGAGTGCATCGGAAGACGCTGCGGCTCGACGGCAGGGAGCTTGCGCTGGCGATCGCGCGGGCCGAGCCGTAGGCAGGGAAATTCGAGGTCGGAGCAGGGGACCGCGGAAATGGCCCGAAACAATGGGACCGGATGTATCGAGTCCGTTGACCGTGCCTCCGAGCCTGTGCCTGGCCCACGGCGTAGACCGGGAGGCGCGCGGCCACTACGCGCGCGGGCCAGAATGGCGATACCCTAGGGCGGTTAGGCTGGAGGCAACGACGCCGCCGGACCGGTGATGTTTCGATGACTAGAACGGCTGGAGAGTCGCGCACGCGGGACGGACAACGCATCGTTGGCGTGCTCGGCGGGATGGGACCGCTGGCGACAGCAGACTTCTACGCGAAACTGGTGCGGCTCACGCCGGCGCGGGTGGATCAGGATCACCCACGCGTCATCATCGACAGCAACCCCAAGATACCGGACCGGACTGCGGCGGTGAGGGGGCGCGGCCCGGATCCGACCCCGGCGCTCGTGTCGACGGCTCAAAACCTGGAGCGGGCGGGAGCCGAGTTTATCGTCATCCCGTGCAACTCGTCACACGCGTTTCTCGAGCCGATCCGGCGGGCCGTGGGGATCCCCGTGTTGGACATCACGGAGGAAGTCGCGGCCGCGGTGACCGCGCTCGAACCGGTGCCGCACACGGTCGGGATTCTCGCGACCGAGGGGACGCTCGAGATGCGCCTCTATCATCGCGCCCTCGGCGGGCACGGCCTCGCCGTCATTGAACCCACGGCATCCGAGGAAGCGGTGGTCATGTCGGCGATCGAGGCGGTAAAAGCCGGCGATCTCGGCTCAAGCGTGCGTGCGTCGGTGCGGGAGATTGCCGCCATCCTCATCGGCCGCGGAGCCGGCGCGATCGTTCTGGGGTGCACTGAGTTGCCGTTGGTGATGGGGCCCGGTGATGCGCCGGTGCCCGTCCTGGACAGCACCGAGATTCTGGCGCGTGCCGCGCTCCGCGAGTCGGGAGTTGAGGAATACGCTCAGCCGTGCCGGCGTTTGAGCGAAGGCGGCGCGGAGTAGACAGTCCCCGTGAGGAGGAGCTGAATGCCTCAAAAGCGCTCATCCAAGTCCACGTCCGGCCGGAACAATCGAGGGGGACGCTCGCGCACGCAGACCGTCAGGAAGGCCGCGGCGCGCCCCGGATCCGACACGGCGCCGCGGCGGGCGAAAGGAGGCGGAATCGGCCCACTCGAGACATATGCGCGTCTGCTCCTCGAGGAGCGCCAGCGTCTCCGCCAAGAACTGTCGGAGATGGAGCAGCACCAGGTCAAAGCCCGTGAGGAGAAACCCGTCGCCGATGTCTCCGGCGGGTACGACGAGGATCTCGTCGATGTCGCGAGCGAGGCATTCGAGCGGGAGAAGGGACTGGCACTCGAGAGCAGCGTGCAGGGCCTTCTCGCAATGGTGGAGGAGGCGCTCCGGCGCATCCGAACAGGGTCGTACGGGATCTGCACGGCGTGCGGTCAGTTGATCGACGCGAACCGCTTGCGGGCGATTCCCTACACGCGATTGTGTATCAAGTGCAAGGAGCGCGAGGAGCGGCTGCGCAGCGCCGCGCGCTGAGCGCGGTCCGCGGTTGCATGTGGGCGGCCGCCCTGGTGCTGGCATGGAGTGTCGCTCAGGCGGCGGACTGGGTCGTAGCAACGATCGTTGCGCCGGGAACAGATCGTGTCGTGGTTCCGGGCCTCCTGTCGCTCACGCGTCGGGAGAACTCCGGTGTCGCGTTCGGACTGCTGGCCCAACTCCCGGTCCCGGTGACCGTTGCAGTTGCCTTGACCGTGCTCGCCGTGGTTCTCTACAATAGGAACGCGTGGCTGGTCACGAGCGCCGGCCAGTGGGGGCTGGGGCTAATGATCGGCGGGGCATTTGCCAACATTACGGATCGCCTTCGCTTTGGGTACGTGCTCGACTACCTGGACGTTCACGTCTGGCCCGTCTTCAACCTGGCCGATACCGCAATCGTGGTCGGTGCCGGTCTGCTCGTGCTTGCGCTCCGAGGGGGAGCGCCGCGCGACGGGGCTGGTTCCCAGGCTCGTGGCGGAGGACCGGCGGACTCGAGAGCGCGTCCGTGCAACGGGGGTGACGGATGAAGCCAGTGCTATTTCAGTTAGGACCGTTTCCAGTCTCGTCGTTCGGCGTGTTCCTCCTGGTGGCGTTTGTCGTCGGCATCCTGGTGTTGCGGGCGCGGACCAGAGGGTTTGGGTGGGACGGCGGCGAGGTGCTCGACCTCAGTCTCTACACGATCATCGGCGGGGTGGTCGGAGCGCGGATCGGGTACGTGCTGGTCAATTTTCCGGATTTCGCGGGCGACCCCGGGCGTATGTTGACGATCTGGAAGGATGCGGGGCTCACCTTCTACGGCGCGCTCGCAGGCGGCGCCATCGTGGCATGGCTGTACGGGCGTGCCCACCGGTGGAGTCTCGGATCGATTGCAGACGCGGCCGCGCCGAGCCTCGCGCTCGGGTACGCTATCGCCATGGTCGGCACGTTGCTGTACGGCCTCAACTACGGGCGCCCGTCGAACCTGCCGTGGGCGGTAACCCTCTTCGGTCAGGCCCGCCACCCAACGCAACTGTATCTCATGGTTGTGTCGCTCGCGATCTTTGCACTGCTGATGTGGCGCGACGGTGTTCCGCGCGCGCCCGGCCGCCTGTTCTGGGAATTCCTGTTCCTCTACGGGATCGGGCGCATCATCATCGAGCCATTCATGGACAGTCCGCGTATTCTCGGATCGCTGACGCTCGCGCAGGCCGCGAGCATCGTGGCCGCGGCTGTCGCCGGGACGATGTGGGTGATACTCGGCCGGTCCGGCGCCGAGACGGATCAAGCTGACCGGGGCGAGAATGGACCGGAGGCCGTTGAGCCTCGAGACTGACTCCCAGTCTACGTCGTTCGAAATCTTTGAGACAGCGTCCGAGGACGCGGGTTGCCGCCTCGACGTCGTGGTGGCGAAACGCCTTCCACATCTCTCGCGGTCGCGCGTCACCCGTCTCACTCAGACAGGGTGCGTTCTGGTTGATGGGGCCGTCCGCAAGCCGTCGTTTCATCTGCGGCCCGGGCAGACCGTTAGGGTGGAGATCCCGCCGCCGTCTGAGGTCGCGCTCCGGCCCGAGCCGATCGCTCTGGACGTCGTGTACGAGGACGAGGACCTGCTCGTCATCAACAAGCCTGCCGGTCTGACGGTTCATCCCGCCCCTGGTCACCCGTCAGGTACGCTCGTGAACGCGATCCTCGCCCGGGTTGAGGGGCTTCCCAAGGCCGGAGGTGCGCTCCGGCCTGGGATCGTCCACCGGCTAGACAAGGACACCTCCGGCCTGCTGGTGATTGCCCAGACCGACGACGCTCACCGCTCGCTCGCCGGGCAGCTCCGGGCGCGCACCATCTCGCGTACCTACTTGGCGCTCGTCCGGGGCCGCGTTGCGCGGGAGCGAGGCACTATTCGCGCGCCCGTCGGACGCCACCCGTCTCACCGCACGCGACAGGCGGTCACGGAGCGCGGCCGGCCGGCGGTGACGCACTACACGGTGCTGGAGAGGTTTGCCGAGGCCACATTGCTCGCGTGCCGGCTCGAGACCGGACGAACGCATCAAATCCGCGTGCACATGGCCCACATCGGCCACCCGATTCTTGGCGATCCCGTCTACGGTCATGCGCGCGTTCCGGAGCTGCGCCGCCAAGCCCTGCACGCCGCGCAGCTGGAGTTTACGCATCCCGCGACCGGGACCCGGTTGATGTGTACGGCCCCGCTGCCGGACGACATCGCCCGCCTGCTTGAGCGTCTCCGAAGCGCTGCCGGGAGCGGTGCCAGCCTCTCGACGCGGTTCAACGGACTGCGGCCCACCCACAGGGGCCGGGCGGATCACGGCGAACAGTAGCGTGCGGGAGATGAGGACCGCCGGAGCGTGGAAGTGCGCGAAAAGGCCAAGGTGATGGACCGTGAGACAATCCGCCGCGCCTTGACGAGGATGGCGCACGAGATCGTCGAGCGGAACAAAGGGACCGAAACGCTGTGCCTCGTCGGCATCGTCCGGCGAGGCGTTCATCTGGCCGAGCGTCTCGCCGTGGCGATCACCGCCGCGGAAGGCGTCGGGATTCCCGTCGGGATGCTCGACGTGACCGCATACCGGGACGACCTGGCGTCGCGGGAGCCGCACGACGCGGGAGCGTCGGACACCCGGCTACCATTCGAAGTAACCGGACGTCGGATCATCCTCGTGGACGACGTCCTCTACACCGGCCGTACGGTGCGCGCCGCGCTCGACGCCCTGATCGACAAGGGCCGGCCGGCTGGTATCCAGCTCGCAGTGCTGGTGGACCGCGGCCACCGCGAGCTCCCGATCCGACCGGACTACGTCGGCAAGAACCTTCCCACCGCGTCTCGCGAACAGGTGCGCGTGTGCCTTGCCGAATCAGACGGTCGCGATGAGGTGATCATCGAGGAGCCTGAGTAGGGCGCGAGACCCTGGGGATCCTCATCCTCCGCCGACGCGTTGCCCGTCGCCACTCCTCGGGGGCAATGCCGGCGTCACCCGCACCGTCCGTTCCTCGGAGTAGGTCACCGTCCCCGGCGTCGCCCCGCGCGGCTTACGGACGTGCTTGCGCGCCACGCAATCGACAGCTACCAGCCCGGCCTCACGTCCCTCGCTGAAGTAGGCGGCGACCTGCGCGGCGGCCCAAATCGCCTCTTCGGACGGTATGCCCGCCGTTTTGAGGACGACGTGCGCTCCCGCCAGGCCGCGAGCATGCAGCCACAGGTCGTCCGGTGCCGCGATGTGGAACGTCACGTGGTCGTTTTCCCGCGCGCTGCGTCCCACGATGATGGTCGCCCCGCCCGGAGCACAGAATCGGCGGGGTCCCGGTTTTGTGACAGGGCGCCGGCGCGGCGACGATCGAAGCATCCCGCTGTGTGCCAGATCCCCCTCGATCTCCGAGAGGTCGTCGAGCGACTCCGCGGTCACGATCTGGACGAATGCGCCGCGGAGCGCCAGCGTTTCATCCTCCAGCCGGGCGATTCGGTCGGGCACTGCGCGGGCCGCGGCCCTGGCTTTGGCGTACCGGCGGAAATACAGCCGCGCGTTCTCGACGGCCGTGAGCCCCGGATCAAGCGCAATCGTGATCTCGCTGCCGCCGGCGGTATGGTCGGGGACTACGACCGAGTCGGCTCCGGGGCCGGCGTGGCCCGCGTACGCGAGGAGGAGGTCCCCCATGAGGCGGTATCGCTCTGCCTGCGCACTCTCGTCGAGCGCCCTGCGGTTCTCCTCGAGCGCGTGCTCGCGTTGCTGCAGCGCGCCGCGTGCCGCTCGCTGGAGCGCGCGCCGGTGTTCCTCCAACGGGCCGACCTCGGTGAGATCGCGGTAGTAACGCTCGAGCGCCTCGCTCATCGAGGCGACCGGCAGCGGCGATAGATCGGCGTACACGCGCAACGGGACCGCGGCAAATGCGACTGTGCGTCCCCCGTGTTCGTAGGCGACAGGTGAGAACCGCTCCATTCTGGCGATGTCCGTGAGTTCACGAAGCGCTGCGTGGAGCCGTTCGCACGCCGCCGCCGCATCACCCGCGGGCGTTTGCGGGTCGACGCCGGCCCGGAGAGCGACTTCGCGGGCCAGCACTGGCCCGACGCCCAGTACGGCTCCCATGAGCTGCTGCCAAATCGGCCGCGGCCCGTTGCACAGCGCACATAACGCGGTTTCGTCGAGCTGGTCCGGTCCCGGACGATCGGCCGGCGGCGGCACGTAGGGACGGCCCGGCAGTACCGGCCGCCGGGGCGACATCCGAGGCGTGACCACCTTGAGGGCTCCCAGAACGACGCGCCCGTCCGTGAGGATCATGTTGCTGTACCGGCCCATGATCTCTGCGATCATCGTGAGCGGGCCCTGGAGCGCGTCGAATCGAAGCCGCAGCACCCGGTCGAACGGGGGCTGTTCCACACCGTCGAGGCGCGAGTGGGTCAGCCGGCTGCGAAGCAATTGTCCGAACGGTGTGAGGTGTTCCGTGGCCCGAGGACGGGTGGTCAAGTGCACCCTTGCCGTGCGCGGGTGGATCGAACCGTAGAGGTGAGCGATCCCACCCGGATCTCGGAGGGCGAGCACGACGGCCTGGGGATCGGGTTGGCGAACGCCGGCGAAGCGCGCGCCCACGTGCGCACGCAGCTCGCGTGCGATCGAGGCGAGCACGAGCCCGTCGATGGACGGCTGGATGATCTCCGGCATGCCTCCTCCTTGCGGCGAGGATGCCCGCGACGCTCAGAGTATACGGGATGCAACGTGACGCGGGAAGGGACCGACCTCGGGGAGGAGATTGGACGGCGGGCGCCGCACTCTCCTTGAGTGCTGCCTCGTGTTTTGTTCCGTGGGCGTAAGTGGCCGGAGCGGTGCCGATGATCCGGAGCATGACCGGTTTCGGAACCGGCGAGGCGGTCGCTGGGTCCGGCCGCTATGCGATCGAGGTCCGCTCGGTCAATCACCGGTTTTGTGAGATCATCGTCAGGCTCCCGAGAGACCTTGCGGCGTTGGAGGATCGGGCGAAGGCCCTCGTCCAAGGCCGCGTGTTGCGGGGACGGGTTGATGTTGCTATAATCCGAGAGGAGCAAGGAAAGCGCACAAGGACGGTTAAGGCGGACCTAGATCTGGCTGAAGCGTACATCAAGGCTCTAAATGACCTAAAACAGGCTCTCTCGATCTCCGGACCGCTCGACCTCTCCATGTTTGTCTCGCTGCCGGATCTCATCCGAATCGAGGAGCAGAAGGACGATTTGGAGACCCTCTGGCCGGCGCTGTCAGAGGGGATCGGCGGGGCGGTGAATCGGCTGGTGGCGATGCGCGAGACCGAAGGGGCCAGGCTCGAGAGCGATCTGGACCGCCGAATCGCGCGGCTCGAGGAACACATCACGGCGATCGAGGAACGTGCGCCATCCGTGGTTCAGGAGTATCACGCCCGCCTCGAGCGGCGGGTCCAGGAGTTTGCGGGGGGAGTTCCGGTGGACCCGGCGCGGCTCGCTACAGAGGTGGCGATGTTCGCCGAGCGAGCGGACGTTGCCGAAGAGATCACGCGATTCCGAGGTCACCTGGCTCAGTTTCGGGCGACGCTCGGGTCGAACGGCGCTGTGGGACGGACGCTGGAGTTCATCGTGCAGGAGCTGGGCCGGGAGGCTAATACGATTGGAAGCAAGGCCAATGATCTCGCCATCACGCGCCTCGTGATCGCAGTGAAGGGCGAGCTGGAGAGCCTCCGGGAGCAGATCCAGAACGTGGAATAGCCCGGGCGCCGGTGCGGTCAGGGGGGATGAGGCGATGGAGACACGGCTTATCAACATCGGTTTTGGCAACATCGTGGCGGCCAACCGCATCATCGCCATCGTCAGCCCGGACTCGGCCCCGATCAAGCGGATTATCCAAGAGGCGCGCGACAAGGGCATCCTTATCGACGCGACCTATGGCCGGCGGACGCGCGCGGTGGTCATCACTGACAGCGGCCACGTCGTACTCTCCGCGGTGCAGCCGGAAACGGTCGCCCACCGCTTTACCAGCAAGGAAACGGTGGAACCAGAGGATGAGGAAGCCGCCGAAACGCCGGCGGCCGATGCCGAATGATTGTAACGGTCAGCGGAGAGATCGGCGCGGGCAAGAGCACGGTGGCGCGCGCGCTGGCCGGCGCGCTGGGATTGCAGTATCTCTCGGCCGGGGACGTGTTTCGCGAAGAGGCCCGGCGGCGCGGGATCAGCCTGTCGGCGTTGGGTGAACTCGCCGAGCGAGATCCATCCGTCGACCGGATGCTTGACGAGATGCAGGTGCAGGCTGCGCGAGCCGGCGACATCTTGGTAGACAGCCGGTTGAGCGGCTGGTTGATCGATGGCGACCTCAGGATTTGGCTCCGCGCCCCCCTCCACGTCCGTGCTGGTCGCGTCGGCGCACGCGACGGAACGGACGTGGCTCGAGCGATTCAGGATGTTCAAGCGCGGGAAGACTGTGAGCGCCGGCGGTACCGGCAGACGTACGATGTGGACCTGTCCAATCTGACACGGTACCACGTGATCGTGGACACGGCGATGTGGGGCGCCGACGAGATCGTCGCGGCGCTCCTCGTGTTCGCGCGTGACCTGTTCACGCGATTGGAGCCTGGGCGCGCAGCGCCGGGTGTGGGAGGTCGCGCTGTCCATGGGCCCCCGGTCTGACCCGGCGGAGGCGCTGCGGGGGCGGGCCGTCGTCGTCGGCGTCTGCGGTAGTATCGCGGCGTACAAGGTCGCCATCATCGTCCGTTTGCTCGTCAGGGCCGGTGCGGACGTTCATGTGATGATGACTCGCGCGGCCACTCGGTTCATCGGTCCGGTAACCTTCCGAGCCCTGTCGCGTCGCCCCGTGATCACGGACATGTGGGCGCCGGATTCGCCGTGGGACGAGCCGCACGTAGCCCTGGGGCGCCTGGCTGCGTGTGTGCTGATCGCGCCTGCAACGGCCGACATGTTGGGCCGCCTCGCGAGCGGGTTGGCCGACGACGTCGTGTGCGCAACCGTGCTCGCGACGCGCGCGCCGATCCTATTGGCCCCCGCCATGAGCGCAGAGATGGCTGCGGCTCCAGTGGTCGAGGAGAACCTCGCGCGCCTCCGCGCCAGGGGCATGCATGTGATCGGGCCGGAACACGGTGAGCTCGCGTCGGGCGAGGTCGGGTGGGGACGGCTCTCCGAACCCGAGGCGATCGTCGCCAGACTTGCAACGCTCGTAGGTGAGCCCGGCACCCGACGGTGAGCGTGGGCACCGAGGGCTGCGTTCAGATTCTGCTGGATCGTGCCCCTGGGATCGCGGATTGTCCTCTGACGTATCGGGTGCCCGCGGGGCTTGCGAGCCGCGTATGCGTCGGAGTGCGCGCCGTGGTGCCTCTTGGCTCGCGCACGGCGAGCGGGTTCATCGTCGGGGTTGCACCGTGTGAGGGCCTCGAGGGCACACGCGATGGCGCGAGCGGAGGGCACCGGCTCCGGGACATCTTGGACATTCCCGATCCCGAGCCGTTGTTTTCTCCGGTGATGTTCCGACTTGCCCGCTTGATCGCAGACGAGACGCTGTCCACGCTGCTGCGCGCCGTGCGGTGTCTCGTGCCGCCGGAGTTCGTGCGGCGACCCCCCGCCGCGCCGCGCGCTTCCCGTCGCGCCGTGGCGGTGCCGGAGCGGTTGCCCCGAGTGGTCGGGCCGCGTCAACGGCAACTTCTGGATCGTCTGCTCGCCGCACCGGAGGGTGTGCCCGTTGTCGATCTCGTCCGCGGCGGCGGTGCTCCGCTCAAGCGGCTCGTGTCGCTGGGCGCGGTGCGGATCGAGGAGGATCGGCAAAGGAGCCGACGGTGGGCAGCGGAGCCGGGCCCAGATTGGACGCCGGAGCACAGGGTGCCTGCGCCCGGGCCTGTGTTGCTGTGGGGACACGAGAGTCGCCGTGCCGCCTGGATCGTGGACGCCGTCCGGCGCACCGCAGCGCGCGGCGGCCAGGCGCTCGTGATTGCGCCGGAGGTGGAGCTTGCGGAAGGCTTCGCCGGAAGATTCCGTGAGGCCATGGGGGACCGCGTCGGCACCTTCCACTCGGAGCTGCCGCCGGCGGCGCGCCGCAACGTGTGGCGACGGATTCTCGCCGGAGACATCGCCGTCGTGTGCGGGACCCGGTCCGCGCTGTTCGCGCCGCTTCGCGCCCTGCGGCTCCTTGTCGTGGACGGCGAGGAGGACCCGTCGTACAAAGCCGAGGCGGCCCCGCGGTATCACGCGCGGCGCGTCGCGCTGCAACGCGGCGCGCTCGAGGGCGCGCAGGTGGTGCTCGGGACCGCATCCCCGTCGATGGAAGCGTACGCCGGCAGCGTGGAGGGGACCCTGCGCGCCGTCCGTCTCGCTCCGGCGGGCGGCCCGCGCGTCAGCATCGTGGACATGCGCCTCGAGCGGGAACAGGGGCGGAGCGGCGCCCTGAGCCAGCCGCTCGTGGATTCCATGCGGCGCCACCTTCGCGGAGGCGGGCGGGTCGCGCTGTTCGTCAACCGGATCGGCTATGCCCGCGTGCTCGCCTGCCAGGAGTGCGGGGATGTCGTGCGGTGCGGACGGTGCCTGGTCCCGATGCCGTACGATCAAGAGATGGGGACGATCCGGTGCCGCGTCTGCGGGCGCATGGAGGCGGCTCCACAGGTGTGCCCGCGGTGCAAGGGCGTGGCGTTGCGGTGGGTGGGAGCCGGGACCAAGCGCATCGAGGAGATCGTCGGGAAGGTGTTCCCGGAGTTTCGTTTGGCGCGCGTGGACCGCGAGACCGCTGGGGAGTTCGACCGGGTCGCGCGTGAGTTCGCTTCGGGGCGCCTCCGGCTCGTTGTCGGCACTCAGTTGCTCCTCCGTGGCCGGCGCCTCCGGCCGAGCCTGATCGGCATGGTCGATGCGGACGCCCCGCTGTACCGTCCGGACTTTCGTGCCTCGGAGCGAGCCTTCCAGCAGTTGCGCGCGATCGTGTCACTTGCGGACTCAGAGGCGGTCATCCAGACTCGAGTTCCGGACCATCCGGTGCTGCGCACAATACGCACGGGGCTTGAGGAGCAGTTGTACGAAGACGAGCTGCAGGCCCGGCGTGAATTCGGATATCCGCCGTACACGCGCCTGGTTCGCATCGTGGCATTGGGTGCGGACGCGTCCGCCGCCACCGCGGCCGCGGAGCGGGCGGCCGCCGCGGCCGGCGGGGTCGCCGGGGTCGAGGTGCTGGGACCGGTGCCCGCCGCCGCTAGCGGCATGCGTCCTGCCCGGGTCCACTGTCTTTTGCGCGCGAAGGAGCTAGCCACGGTGCTCGCTGCAGCGCGAGCGGCCGTCGCCGCGGCCGCTCGCCCCCGGCGCGGGCCCGACGCGGGCCGGATCGTCGTGGACGTCGATCCCGAGGAGATCGATTGATGGCGGAGGTTGCGCGCGCTTTCGAGATCATCACCGTGGACGGGCCCCGGGCGGCGATCCTGCGGCGCCGAGCCCAGCCGGCGCGCGTGGTGACGCGTGAGATCCAGCAATTGATCGACCGGATGTTTGTCACGATGCACGAGGCAAAGGGGATCGGGCTCGCGGCACCTCAGGTCGGCGTCGGCTGGCGGGTGCTCGTCACCGAATTCGAGGGCCGCAGGATCGCGCTCATCGATCCTGAGATCCTGCGTCGGGACGGCGATGAGGTGGTGAGCACGGAGGCATGTCTCAGCATCCCCGGCCTCCTTGGCGACGTGCCCCGCGCCCCCAGGATCGTCGTGCGCGCGCGGAACCGCCGGAACAAGTTCGTCACTATGGAGGCCGAGGGTATGCTGGCGCGTGTTCTGCAGCATGAGATCGACCACCTCAATGGCATCCTGTTTCCCGACCGCGTGCGAGACTCGAAGACCCTGCGCCGAGCCGAGGGGACGTCCGAGGTGGTGCCGGAGTGAAAGCCGTCTTCCTCGGGACGCCCTCGTTCGCGGTGCCGTCGCTGGACGCGGTGCTCGCGGAATGCGAGCTCGCCGCCGTGGTGACGCGACCGGACCGGCCGCGGGGTCGCGGATTGCGCGTCGAGCCGGCTGCGGTGGCCGTGGCCGCGCACCAGTACGCTCTGGATATCTGGAAGCCCGAATCGTTGCGCGATCCCGGCTTCCTCGCCGAGTTGCGACGACTCGCGGCGGATCTCCTCATCGTGGTCGCGTACGGCCGCCTCATTCCCCGTGCCGCGCTCGACCTTGCCCGGTTGGGCGGGATCAATCTGCATCCGTCGCTGCTGCCCCGTTACCGTGGGGCTGCGCCGATCCCGCGGGCGATCGCCGCCGGCGAGAGAGAGACCGGCGTCACCGTGCTGTATCTGTCCGACAAGATGGACGCGGGCGATATTATCCTCCAGCGGGCCGTTCCGGTGTCTTCCCGGGACACGACCGCGACGCTGGAGCCGCGCCTTGCCCGAGAGGGAGCGGCACTCCTCGCCGAGGCAGTTCGCCTCCTCGATGCGGGCACCGCTCCGCGCCATCCCCAGGATCACAGCAAGGCATCGTTTGCCCCGAAGCTGTCGCGCGAGGAGGCGCTGATTCGGTGGAGCGCATCCGCGGTTCGCATCGTCGACCTCGTTCGCGCGTTGGACCCGTGGCCGGTCGCGTACACGATACGTGACGGTGAGCCACTTAAGGTCTGGCGCGCGTCCGCAATTCCGAACGAGCGATGTGGAGCATCAGGGGCCGGCGGAGAGCGCTTCCCTCCCGGCACCGTTGTGGCGGCGGGCGGCCAGGACCCGCCCTTTGTGGTCGCGGCCGGCGACGGGTGCGTCGCGATCCATGAGGTACAGCCGGCGTCCGGCCGGCGGATGGCGAGCGCCGCGTATCTGCTGGGACACCCCCTGGCAACCGGGACGGTGCTGGGACAGGATGCGACAGGCCGGCAGGAGCGTATGTTAAAATAGACGCCGATGGGGGTGACGTAGATGTTCTTCTGGGATCCGACATATTTCCTTGTCATCCCGGCAGCTCTCCTCGCGTTGTACGCGCAGATGCGCGTACAGTCGACATACGCCCGGTATAGCCAGGTTCCCACGGCGAACGGCATGACGGGTGCGGAGGTCGCCGGGGAGATCCTGCGGCGGAACGGTCTGTCGGGCGTCGAGATCGAACAGATCGGCGGCACGCTATCGGACCACTACGATCCGAGAACGCGCGTCCTACGACTCTCATCGGGCGTCTACGGCGGAGCGTCGGTCGCCTCAGTGGGAGTGGCCGCGCACGAGACCGGTCACGCGCTTCAGCACGCGCAGCACTACGGACCGCTGGTGCTGCGGTCCGCGATGGTGCCCACGTCCCAATTCGGGTCGTGGCTCGCCTGGCCGATCTTCTTTCTGGGGTTCTTCTTTCACTCGGGGACGTTCATGCAGCTCGGCATTCTGATCTTCAGTGCCGCAGTTGCCTTCACCGTGGTGACACTCCCGGTTGAGTTCGACGCGAGCGCCCGGGCGATGCGCGTGCTGGCGGCCGAGGGGCTGGTCACGCAGGACGAGCTTCGGGGCGTGCGCGCGGTACTCAGCGCGGCCGCTCTGACATACGTGGCCGCCGCCGCCATGGCCGTACTGCAGCTGCTGCGCATGCTGCTGCTGGCCAACATGCGCCGGGAGGACTAACCCGGCGCGGGTGATACGGTGCGGTCCGTGGCGGCGCCGTCCACCTCCCGCGAGGTAGCGGCGGATATCCTGTGCCGAGTCGACGCCGGCGGCGCCTGGGCCGGTGTGTTGCTGCGGCGTGCGCTCGAGCGGGCGGAGTTCAGCGCGGTCGACGAGGGACTCGCGGCTGAACTGACGCTCGGCACGCTGCGACACCGGGCCGAGGTCGACTGGGCGCTTTCGCGTTTCGCACGGACGCCGCTTGACGTGCTACCACCGCGTATCCGCGCCGTGTTGCGCCTGGGCGCCTACCAATTGCTGTTCCTGCGACGCATTCCGCCACATGCCGCGTGCAACGAGGCCGTCGAACTCGCGAAGCGCGCCGGCCATGCTGGCACGGCGCGCTTCGTCAACGCTGTGCTGAGACGCGTGGCCGCGTCGCCGGAAGGGCCTCCGAACGGCGAGACGGCCGAAGCGATCGCGCTTCGGTACTCGCATCCGGGTTGGCTCGTGGCGCGGTGGGTCGAACGACTCGGCATTGCGGAGACGCGAGCGTTGTGCGACGCAAACAACACGGCGCCGCAGCCGGTGATCCGGCTCAACACGCTTCGGGGCGCCCCCGATCTGATCGCAACGCGCCTCGCCGAGCGCGGCGTGTACACGGAGCCGTCCCCGTGGTTGTCCGAGGCCCGACGGATCGCCACAGGGCGCCTACCTCGCGGAAGCTCGGGGGCCCGACAGGCGGCGTACGAGGAGGGGTGGTTCTCCCCGCAGGACGAGGCGTCGATGCTGGTCGCGCGGCGTCTCGCGCCTCGCCCGGGTGACATTGTGATCGACGCATGCGCCGCGCCCGGCGGCAAGACGACGCACCTCGCCGCGCTGATGGAGAATCGAGGTCGTATCATCGCCTGCGACGTGCATTCTGCGAAGCTCGGGGCCGTATCTCGTCAGTGCACCCGCCTCGGCGCGACGATCGTGGAGACGCACCAGATCGACGCCGCCCGGCTGGGGGAGAGGTTCCGGGGCGTGGCGGACCGCGTGCTCGTGGACGCTCCCTGTTCCGGGCTCGGCGTACTGAGGCGCCGCCCTGAGATCAAGTGGCGTGTCCGGCCCGAGGATCTCGGCACCCGGGCGGTGGAGCAACGGCGAATTCTCGAGGGTGCCGCCGCGGCATTGCGGCCCGGCGGTCTCCTCGTCTATAGTGTGTGCACATTTGAGCCGGAGGAGGGCGCGAACGTGGTCGAAGGGTTCCTCGCGGCGTACTCCGAGTTCGTTCCCTCGGCGGCCGAAGGGTGGCCCCCGGGCCTCGGTGCCGAAGCGCCGGAGCCCGGGGAAGGGACGCACGTCCCGCGCGACGCCGTGGTCTGGGGAGGGCAGGGAGGAGCGCTCCTGTTTCCGCACCGTACCGGCACAGACGGCTTCTTCGTGGCGGCACTTCGGAGGGCGACGTGAGCACGCCAGATCGCGCGACCACCCCCGGAGGTTCCGGGCACTCTCCTGGAGCCGCCGAGACGCCGGCCCGCGTGGTCGGGTGCGTCGCAGGCGCGCGACGCGCCTCTGGGCCCGTGCCTATGGCGTGGCCAGTACGCGCGTGCGCCTGGACTGCGACGGCCCAGACCGGCAACGGCGAGGGTAACGACGCGACCGAACTCCTCGGGCTCGGGGTTGCGGACCTCGAGGGCTTGGCCGAATCGCTCGGGGAGCCCCGCTACCGAGGACGTCAAATCGCCCGCTGGCTCTACGGGCACGGGGTGGAGTCGGTGGCGGCGATGACCGATCTGCCAAGTGAATTCCGCGGCCGCCTGCAGGCCGTTTCGCGCATAACGCCGCTGCGGGTGCAACGCACCCTCGACGCGCCGGACGCTTCGGCCACCAAGTACCTGGTCGGGCTCGCGGACGGGCAGGCGGTCGAGTGCGTGCTCATGCGGTTCGACGATGGTCGCCGGAGCGCGTGCCTGAGCTCACAGGTCGGCTGCGCCATGGGATGCGCGTTCTGCGCGACCGGCCTCAGCGGGTTCTCACGCAACCTGACGGCGGGGGAGATTCTGGGGCAGGCGCTGCTCATCCGGGCGCAAGCCCGCGTGCGCATCAGCAACGTGGTGTTCATGGGGATGGGCGAGCCGCTGGCCAACTACGATGCGGTCCTTCGTGCCGCGCGCATTCTCGCGTCCTCCCACGGTCTTGGGATCGGAATGCGCCGTCTGACGATCTCGACAGTGGGCCTCGTCCCGCAGATCTTCCGTCTCGCTGCGGAGCGGTTGCAGTTGACCCTTGCCGTGTCGCTGCACGCGCCAACCGACGGGCTCCGTGCCCGGCTCGTGCCAGCAAACCGCCGCTATCCGCTCGGCGAGCTGATCCCGGCCTGCCGCGCGTACGCGGCCGCCACGAATCGGCGGATCACGTTCGAGTACGTGCTGCTGGACGGCGTGAACGACGGCCCGGCGGAGGCGCGCGCCCTCGTTGAGCTGCTACGCGGGCTGCACTGCCACCTGAACCTCATCCCCGTCAATCCGGTGCCGGGTATCTCGTTTCGCCGGCCCGAGGTGCCGAAGGTCATGGCCTTTGCGACGCTCGTGCGGCGGGGCGGTCTCCCCGTCACGGTCCGGATCGAGCGCGGCACCGAGATCCAGGCCGCATGCGGCCAACTTCGCCTGGCGGAAGGCCAGGGCCGCCCGTCGCGCTGGACGCCCGTGCCGGCGCCACGAGCAGCGGGGCGCGTCCGATGATTTGGCGTTGGCGCCGCGCGGTGGGAGTCCCCGATCCGATGCCCGCCGGAAGGAGGGCCCGGTGAGCTTGCTCATGCGACTCGAGCGCCGGATCGAGGCCCTCGTCGAGGGCATGTTCGCGCGTTGGACCGACGACCGCGTGCACCCGATCGAGATCGCGCGGCGTTTGTTCAAGGCGATGGACGAGGGGGCGGTCGCCGGTTTCGACGGGTTGATGCTGCCGAACGCCTACCAGGTGTACCTGCATCCTCGGGACTTTACGCCGTACGCGGCGTTGATCTCGACGCTCGTCGCAGAATTGGAGGCATCTCTCCAGGCCCGCGCCGAGGAACTCGGCGGCCGCTTCCCCGGCGTCGTTCGGGTGACGCTCGAGTCCAGGGACGAGATCACGCCTGGAGCGATCTACGTCGAGGCGCGGCTCGACGCGACCGCTCGCGCCGACGGCAGCGCCGGGTCCCCCGTTCCAGCATCGGCGGGTACCCGCTCCGAGGATGACACGCGTGTCTACCGGCGCCGAAGTCCCGAGACTCCCGCGCTGCGATTGAGGGTACAGGCGGGGCCGCCGGGAGCCGCCGGACGGGAGTTCGCACTCGACCGTCCGGTGGTGACGATCGGCCGCCGTCCCGATCAAGATATCGTCCTCGACGACCCCGGTGTCAGCCGGGCACACGCTCGCATTGAAATCGTCGCGGGGAGCGCGGCGATCATCGACCTGGGGAGCACCAACGGGACACTCATCAACGGGCGCCCGTCGGGATCGACGCGAGTGTCGCTCCGACCGGGAGACCGCGTCCAGGTCGGCACGGTGCTCCTGGAACTGCTCGTGGAGCCGTGAGCACGTCGCTGCTGTTACCCGTTCTCCGCTACGCGTTCCTCGCCGGGTTGCTCCTGTTTGTCGCCCGGGTCGTGCGTGCGGTGCTGGCGGATCTTGACGTCCGGGCGGTGCCGGCCGCGCGCGCGCGCACGCTCTTCGTCGTGGAACAGCCCGAGGCGCTTCGGGGTCGGGAGTTCCTCGTGGCCGGAGAGGCGACGATTGGCCGCGCGCCGGAGTGCGCCATCATGCTGCAGGATGGCTACGTGTCCTCGCATCATGCCCGCGTTTTCGCCCGCGCCGGGCGCCTCTGGGTGGAAGATCTTCGGAGCACGAATGGGACCCTGTTGAACGGGCAGCGGGTGCGGCGGCCGGCCCTCATGCGCTCCGGCGACCGTCTCCAGATCGGCGACGCGGTATTGACGCTGCGCGTGGAACCCACCCCCGGAGCGTTCGGTCACACATCCGGGGCGGCGGGCCGGAACGGGCGATGAAGAACCTCGTCGCAACAGGCGCGGCCTACAGCGCGCCGGGACGGGTTCGCCAGGCGAACGAAGACCGCGTCCTGCTCGTCGACCGCGCGGGGTGCGGGGCGAGCCTCTATGCGGTCGCGGACGGCCTCGGCGGCCACGCCGCCGGCGGCGTGGCGAGCGATCTTGCCACTCATGTTCTCCGCACGGAGGTGCCCGCGCTGATCGAACGCCGGGTCCCGCCACCTCAGGCGCTGGTGCGGGCGCTTCGGCGGGCCAACGAGGAGATCCTGGAACACGGCGGCGTTCCCGAGCGGTCGGGGATGGCGACGACATGCACCGCGCTCATCGTGAACCGGCAAGAAGGTGTCGTCGCGCACGTCGGAGACAGCCGGGCGTATCTGATTCGCGGACGTGAGGTCCGCCAGCTCACGACCGATCACTCGCTCGCAGAGGAACTCCTGAGGCACGGCGACCTCGCGCCGGACGACGCCGTCGCGAATGCTCAGCGCCACGTGCTCACGCGGGCGCTCGGACTCGGAACGGACACGCAGATTGACGTCCTCTCTGTGCCGCTGCGGGGCGGCGACGTGTTGGTGCTCACGACCGACGGGTTACACGGCGCGGTGCCGCCCCAGGAGATCGCGGCGATCGTGCGCAGCACGCTGGACGGCGAGGGCGCCTGCCGGACGCTGGTGAACCTCGCGAATGCGCGTGGCGGACTGGACAACGCGTCGGTGGTGGTGGTCCGCGTACGCCCGCAATGGGCCGCGCGGCTGACGCGTGCGGTGGCGCCCGTGGCGCTGGCGCTGTGCCTCGGCGCCGGTGCGGCATTCTATCATCTGGAGCACTCCTACTTCCTCGGCGTGCGAGGCGACCGGGTGGCGCTCATGCGCGGGGTCCCGGTGCGTCTGCTCGGCATGCCCTTGTTTGCGGTGGTTCGCGCCACCCCGGTGGTGGTCACCCAGGTCGCTCCGGCATACCGCGGAACGTTGCTGCAGGGCATCCGGGTGCGCACGCCCGAGGATGCCGACACCCTGCTTGCGGATCTTGTGCGCCGGCCATGAGCGCATGAGCGAATACCCGGCGAACCCCTATGGCTTCCCGGTTGATCGCGGGGTACTGCACCGGCGCATCCGAGAGCGCGGACTGCTCGCCGGCGCCGTCGGGCTCGGCGTGGTCGGGCTGGCGACGGTGCACCTCTCGCTGTACGGCGCAGAACCGTGGGATCCGGTCGTGATCGGCGGGATTGCGCTCGCCGCTTTCCTAGTCGTCCACGGCGCTCTGTGCGCATCCGGCAGCGAGGCCGACGAGATCATGCTGCCCATCGCCGCCGCACTGTCCGCGATCGGGTTCGTGATGATCTACCGCTTGCGACCCGAGTACCTGGTCAGGCAAGCTGCGTGGACGGCCTTGGGTCTGACCGCGTTGCTCATCATCCTCGCCATCCCGCACGATCTTCGGTGGGTGCGGAGGTACGCCTACCTCTGTGCGGCGATCGGGCTCGCTCTGCTGGCGATTACCGTCATCGCCGGAGTCGAGCGGAACGGCGCACGGCAGTGGCTGCTGCTCGGCGGTGTCGCAGTCGAGCCCGGCGAGATCGTCAAGCTTCTGCTTGTGGCTTTCTTCGCCGGCGTGCTAACCGAGCAACGAGGGACGCTGATGCTCCCCGGACGCCGGCGATGGCGCGCCGAGCTCGGGCGATTGGGCCCGATGCTGCTCTGCTGCCTCGGTGCGCTGCTCCTCCTTGTCTTTCAGCACGACCTAGGACTGGCCATGCTATACTATGGCATCTTCATGGTCATGCTGTACATCGCGACCGGCCGCATGGACTACGTGGCGATCGGCCTCGCCGCGTTCGTCTCCGGCGCGGCTCTCTGCTATCTTTGGTTCGGTCACGTGCGCGTCCGCGTCGACGTGTGGGTGGATCCCTGGGCCGACGCGTCCGGCGGAGGTTATCAGATCCTGCAGGGCCTCTATGCGCTGGCGACCGGGGGGATCCTCGGGACGGGCCTGGGCGCGGGGCATCCGACGCTGATGCCGGCATCCTACACCGACATGATCTTTCCGGCGATCGGGGAGGAGCTCGGAGCGGTGGGGACGTTCTGCGTGACCGCCCTCTACCTGATCCTGGTCGGCCGGATGTTCCGCACGGCCATGCTCGCCCGCGGCGCGTTCGAGGCCCTTATGGCGGCGGGCCTCGCCACCGCGCTTGGCCTGCAGGCGTTCGTCATTCTCGGGGGCAGCACGCGGCTGATTCCCTTGACGGGGATCCCCGCCCCGTTTCTGACCTACGGTGGAAGCGCCGCGGTGGCCAACTTCATCGCACTCGCGCTGCTGCTCGGCGTCAGTGCCCGGACCGCCGGGCGGCGACATCAGGTGGAGGCGCTTCGTGGCGCGGCGGACCGGTAAGGCCGGCCGGCTCCTCGCGGGCTTGTTTGTGGTCCTGCTCGCCTATCTGGCGGGCGTGCAGGTCGTCTGGGGGCCGCAGCTGGCCAACACTCCGCAGAATCCGCGGCTCGCAATCGCCGCGGAGCAGACCCGGTGGGGGCGCATTCTCGATCGCCATCTCGCCGTGCTGGCGGACTCCGCCGTCCGGGGCGGTCTCCAGGCGCGACGGTACGTGGACGGACCGCTGTATGCGAATCTTCTCGGATATCGCAGCTCTCGCTACGGCCTCGACGGTCTCGAGGCGCGGTACGATCCGGAGCTCCTCGGTCTTCCCGCGGCCGACCCGTGGGAGACCCTGCTGGAGGCGTTCGGGCGCCCGCGGCGCGGCAACGACCTGGTATTGACCATCGACGCGGTCGTGCAGCAGGCGGCCGCGCAGGCGCTCGGCAGCGGCCGGGGCGCTGTGGTGGCACTCGATCCTCGGAGCGGAGCGGTGCTCGCCCTTGTCAGCCGCCCCACGTTCGATCCGGCGTCCGTGGATACCCGCTGGCTCGCGCTCGCACGCGACCCCGCGTCGCCACTGTTCGACAGGGCGACGTCCGGTCAGTATCCTCCTGGTTCGTCATTCAAGCCGATTGTGCTCGCTGCGGCGCTGGCGAGCGGCCGGGCGACCCGGCAGACGATGGTCGATTGCGCGAGTTCGATCTCGGTGGACGGTGCGTCCATCACGAACTTCGAGCACGAGGAGTACGGCCGGATGAGCGTGGCCCGGGCGTTTGCGATGTCGTGCAACGTCGCGTTCGTCCACCTCGGTCTTGCCACCGGCGCAGACTCGATCATCCGGATGGCGAGGGCGTTTGGGCTCGGGCGGGCGCCGGGATTCGACGTGCCTGCCGCGGCCGGTCACCTCCCTGACCCGCGCACGCTCAACCGACGCGGGCTCGCGCAGATCTCGTTTGGACAGGGGAATCTGCTCGTGACGCCGCTCCAGATGGCGATCGTGGCGGCGGCCATCGCGAATCACGGCGTCGCGATGCGCCCGTTTGCGCTCCTGCAGGTGCGTGCGCCCGACGGCCGCGTCCTTGCCGCATATGCGCAGCACGGTGGGCGCGACGTGGTGCCGCCTGAGGTCGCGTCGGCCATCGCCTCCGACATGGCCGACGTCGTCCGGTTCGGCACCGGCACCGCGGCGCAGCTGCCGGGAGTGGCCGTCGCGGGCAAGACGGGAACTGCGGAGAACCCTCACGGTCCGGCTGACGCGTGGTTCATCTCGTTCGCGCCAGCGGACCACCCGACGGTCGCAGTGGCCGTGCTTCTCGAGAACGCCGGCGTCGGCGGGCAGGTGGCGGCGCCGGCGGCGCGACAGGTCCTCGCGGCGGCGCTGCGCGCGCAGGCCGCGGAGGCGGGGCGCCCATGATCGGACGCGTGCTCGCCGGGCGGTACGAGGTGCTCGGGCCGATCAGCGAGGGCGGCATGGCCCTGGTCTACCGCGGGCGCCGGTGCGAGGATGGCCGGCCCGTGGCGATCAAAGTGCTCCGCGGCCAGTACGCGCACAACGCGGAGTTCGTCGCGCGGTTTGAGCGCGAGGCCCAGGCTGTCGCGCGTCTCTCTCATCCGCACATGGTGCAGGTCTACGATCACGGCCGTGACGGGGACGTCCATTACATCGTGATGGAGTTCGTGGAAGGCGAGGATCTCAAGACTCTGTTGCGCCGTACCGGTCCCCTCGATGAGGCTCGGGCCGTCCGGATCGCCGTGCAGGTGTGCGACGTGCTGGAGTACGCCCACGCCGAGGGCATCATTCACCGGGACATCAAGCCGCAGAACATCCTCATCGCGTCCGACGGCAACGTGAAAGTCACCGACTTCGGCATCGCGCGGGCGCTCGCATCGACGACCATCACCGAGACGGGCACCGTGCTCGGCTCCGTGCAGTATCTATCGCCGGAGCAGGCGCGCGGCTTCGGGGTCGGTCGCCGCTCGGACCTCTACTCCCTCGGCGTCGTCCTGTACGAGATGGTGACCGGCGCGTTGCCGTTTGACGGCGACACGCCCATCGCGATCGCGCTCAAGCACATGCACTCCCCGGTGCCGGTGCCACGCCGCAACGGGGAGCGCCTCACCGAGGCGACGGAAGGGATCGTGCTTCGGGCCCTCGCGAAGCTTCCGGAGCACCGATACGCGTCGGCGGCGGAGATGCGCGCCGACCTGTTGGGGGAAGGTGCGCGCTGGCGCGAGACACCGAAGGATCTCGAGTCCACGTCGGTCGTCCGGCGGCGCGACGGCTGGGACCGGAAGAGGCGCTCGAGTGCCATGCGCACGAGCGCGCCGTTTGTGATCGCCGGCGTCGTGCTGCTCCTGATCTTCATCGGAATCGCGGCCGGGTGGCAGGCGCTGAACGCCTATCTGAACGTTCCAGAGGTGCAGGTGCCCGATCTGGTAGGGCGGAGCCTCCAGGACGCGGAGAGCGCCGCGCGGACCGATCGCCTGGGGGTGCAGGTCGTCCAGCAGAGCCACAGCGCCACCGTGCCCGCGGGCGCCGTAATCAGCCAGGATCCCCCGGCTGGACAAGCGGTCAAGGTCAACCGTGTCATCGCCCTTACCATGAGCCTGGGACCGGAGATGGTCTCGGTGCCCGATGTGCGCCGGCGTTCGCTGGAAGAAGCGCGGTTTGCCGTGGAGCAGTCGCTCCTGACGGTGGGTGAGCTCAGGGAGGCCTACGACCAGACTGTTCCCTCCGGGTTTATCCTGGCGCAGGATCCCGCACCCGACGCGTCTGTGGCGCGCGGCACGCTTGTCAACCTGACGATCAGTAAGGGGCAGCAGGTTCTTGTGCTTCCGGATCTCGTCGGGCGGTCGCTTGACGATGCACGCCAGGTGCTCCAAGACCTCGGTGTGACGTTGCGGAACGTGACGCAGGTGCCGCGCGACGATCTCCCTCCGGGACAGGTCATCGCCATGGCGCCGGCAGCGGGAACGCAGATCCGCCACGGCGATGCCATCGAGGTGACGATCTCGGCCCGGCCGAGCGCCGGAGGCGGGGAAGAGCCTCCCGCGCAGCCGATCGTCACGGGCACGCCTCCGGAGCCCGCGTCGCCGTCGGCCTCGACGTCTCCATCGGACCGGCGTGTGGCGCGCGTCAGGCTCGTGGTGCCCGAAGGCTCCCCACGTCAAACGGTGAAGATCGTCGTCATTGACCAGCAGGGAGTCCACGTCGCCTACGAGGGGAACCATGCCCCGGGCGAGAACTTGGACAAGCAGGTGTCCGGGATCGGCTACACGATCGTCCAGGTCTACATCGATAGCCGACTGATTCAGGAGATCCGCCCCTGACCGGCCCGCGCGACGCGAGGCGTGCGGCCGTGCCCTTCGCTCGCCTCGTGGAAGCCGTGAGCGCGTCGGCCGGTCGAGAAAATCAAGGACTCCCGTGGGTGGGCGCATGGACATCAAGGTAGCCCCGTCGATTCTCGCGGCTGACTTCGGCCGGCTGGCCGAGGAGGTCCGCGAGGCAGAGCAGGCTGGCGCCGATTGGATCCATGTTGACGTCATGGACGGTCGCTTTACGCCCGACATCACGATGGGCCCCCTCGCGGTGCGCGCAGTGCGCCGCGCCACCCGCCTGCCCGTGGACGTGCACCTGATGATCGTCGAGCCCGAGCGTCACTTGGACTCATTCGCTCGGGCCGGCGCGACCCATGTTGCCGTGCACGTCGAGGCATGCCCCCGCCTCTACTTCACGCTCCAGCAGATCGCTTCGCTCGGCATGCGCCCGTCCGTCGCCCTCAACCCGGCGACACCGATCGAGCAGATCGAGTACGTCCTGCCGATCGTGGGAACGGTGCTGGTGATGACCGTCGAACCTGGCGCCGGCGGTCAGACGTTCATCCCGGGGATGTTGCGCAAGATCCACGCCATTGCACAACGCCGGGCATCGCTGAACCTGACCTTCGAGATTGAAGTGGACGGAGGCATCGGACCCGACACCGCCGCGGCGGCAGTCAATGCCGGCGCCACGGTGCTGGTGGCGGGGACCAGCGTGTTTGGAGCCTCGGACGGGGTCGCCATGGCGATCGGCAGGCTTCGCACCGCGGCCCGCGCAGCAGCGACGTGAACCCTGCTTCCGAACCTGCACAGCGTGACGCCGGCGCGTCCGCGCCGCCCGCGATCCTGGTCACCGATCCTGCCTATCTCAGGCACTTGACCGGGCCGCACCATCCGGAGCGCCCCGATCGGCTTCGGGCCATCGAGACGCTGCTGCGCCGCACGACGTTCTGGGAGCGCTTCCCGCGACGCGCGCCCGAGCCAGCCGACGAGAGTTACCTCGCGGGCGTTCACACCCGCGCCCACATAGAGCTCGTGCGCGACATTGCGGCGTCCGGCGGAGGCGCGCTGGACGCAGATACGCCGGTGTCGCCCATATCCTTCGACGTGGCGCGCCTTGCGGCCGGGGGAGCGCGCGCGGCCGTGGACACTGTATTGCAGGGCGAAGCGCGCGTGGCCGTAGCGCTGGTGCGGCCGCCCGGGCATCACGCGGGTCCCGGTCACAGCATGGGCTTTTGTCTTTTCAACAACGTCGCGCTCTCCGCGCGGCACGCGCGCGACGTACACGGTATCGGTCGAGTGCTCATCCTGGATTGGGACGTGCACCACGGCAACGGCACCCAGGATGTGTTCTACCGCGAGCCGGGCGTGGTCGTCTGCTCGGTTCATCAGGAACACTGGTATCCCGGTACAGGCGCGATGGAGGAGACGGGAGCAGGGCCGGGACAGGGTACGACCATCAACCTTCCTTTGCCCGAAGGGGTGGGCGACGGGGGCTACGCGCACGTCTGGGAAGAGATCGTGCTGCCGCTGGTGCGCGCGGTCGATCCAGGTCTAATCCTCGTGTCCGCCGGTTACGACGCCCACCACGCGGACCCGCTGGCCGGCATGCGCATGACCGCCCACGGCTTCGGCCATCTGAGCCGCCTGCTCCGTAACGTTGCGGGATCGACGCCGATCGTCGTCGTCCTGGAGGGCGGGTACGATCTGAACGGGCTGGCCTACTCGGTCTCGGCCACCCTCGAGGGATTGACCGGGGTGCCGTCAGGCGTGACGGAGCCGCCTGCGCAGGTCGAGGAGGCTCCGTTCGCGGTGACCGCCGGCCGCGCCCGCGAGGCGCGTCGCCTGTTCGGTGCTTATTGGCGGCTGTAGGAGGAAAGACGGGGGACGCGCTGGACTCGCCGTGTCTCGCTTCCGCCATTGCCCGGTCTTGGCCGTAACTTACCAGGGGAGGCTCTGATGTTACTAGCGATCCCTCCGCACCGCCCACGTGTGCACCCCGAGGCATTTGTCGCCCCGTCCGCGGATCTCACGGGGCGTGTCACCGTCGAGGCCGATGCGAGCGTGTGGTTTCATACGACCTGCCGCGGTGACGAGGAGCCGATTACGCTCGGGGCGGAAAGCAACGTCCAGGACGGCTGCGTGGTGCATGCGGATCCGGGGTTTCCGGTTCTCGTGGGCCGCGGGGTCACGGTCGGGCACGGCGCCATTCTGCACGGGTGCACCGTCGAGGACGGCGCCCTGATCGGCATGGGCGCGATCGTGCTGAACGGCGCCCGTGTCGGGGCGGAGGCGCTGGTCGGATCGGGTGCGCTGGTCCCCGAGGGGAAGGTCGTGCCGCCCCGGACGTTGTTCTTGGGTGTGCCGGGACGGGTTGTGCGGGAGTTGAACGACGCCGATCTCGAGCGGATGCGAGCCGGCGTGCTCCACTACGTGGAACGCGCGCGTCTCTACCGGACGCTGCTCGTCCGAGGGGACTAGGCGCATCCGGGACATGCTCGATTGAGAAGGCCCGGGGACCCAAGAATTCGCGTTGTTTGCGAATTCTTGGGGGTGGGCTAGGGTGAGGACCCGGCCATCTCGGCGACTACGCGCGCCAGCACCGAGTAATCCAATTCTCCGAATCCGCGGTTCATCGCCACTTCGTAGAGCTGCGCGGTGAGCGCGGCGCCGAGCAGGGGGACCGAGAACGCGCGTCCTGTTTCGGTGACGATCCCCATGTCCTTGTGGTAGAGTCGCGTGCGAAACCCCGGCTCGAAGTTTTGGTCCAGCATCCGCTGCCCGTGCAGCTCGAGAACGCGGCTCTGCGCGAAGCCGCCGAGCAGCGCTGAACGCACTTTGGCCGGGTCGAGGCCGGCCTTCGCCGCAAGCGTCAGCGCTTCCGCCACACCCAGGATCGTCAGCGACAGGACGAGCTGATTGCACACCTTGGTGACCTGACCCGCCCCGTGGCCCCCGACGTGGACGACGTTCTTCCCCAACTTCTGAAGCACGGGGAGGACGCGCTCGAACGTCTCCGGGTTGCCCCCTACCATGATCGAGAGCGTAGCGTCGACGGCGCCCTTTTCTCCTCCGGACACCGGGGCATCGAGCATCTCGACGCCGCGTGCCGCGAGGGCGCCGGCGATCTCCTGAGTCGCGACGGGCGAGATCGTGCTCATGTCCACCGCGACCGAGTCCCGGCGGACACCTTCGATAACGCCTTCGGGTCCGAGGATCACTTGGCGCACGTCGGGCGTGTCGGCCACCATCGTGATCGTGATGTCGCTGCGCGCAGCGACGTCCTTGGGCGAGGTGGCCGGGTGGGCCCCGGCCCTCACGAGCGCGTCGGTCTTGTGCGGTGTTCGATTCCAAACGGCGACGTCGTATCCGGCGTCTAGGAGATGCTTGGCCATCGGCCGCCCCATGATGCCGAGCCCGATGAAGCCGATGCGGTCTGCCACGCGTTCACCCCGTTTCGGATGGCGTCGCGGTCGGGCACCCGGCGCAACCGATCCCGGTCGGCCCGATCGTTCGTGCACGTTGTATCCGGTGCCGCCCCCGTGCTTTCCTCTGCCGATCCGGCGCCCT